>Ga0209380_10000715_pt1 | contig 23572 bp, 22 predicted proteins | sample HubBroMetageWFT6_FD_188347 | JGI IMG/M metagenome (GOLD analysis project Ga0209380, IMG submission 188347) | Warmed and freeze-thawed soil microbial communities from the Hubbard Brook experimental Forest, New Hampshire - Hubbard Brook CCASE Soil... | ecosystem: Environmental > Terrestrial >... | reverse complement strand
TGATGCCGAGGGGCCGTCTGCGCACGGCCCCCGCCAGGGCTCTATCGGCTCAATGATTGGGATCGTAGGGCTTCGGACCTTGCGAGCCGCCGCCGCTATCGCCGCCTCCGGAGCTGCTGCTGCCCTTGCTGAATCGACCGATATTGCCGAGCACTTGCTCGACAAAGGTTAGCTCGCGACCCGGCGCCGGCGTCGCGCCAGGCGCCGGCTCGATGTCCTGCCCGTCCTTCAAATCCTTGTGATCGACAGCTTTGACGACCCCCTTGTCGTCGAACGCAACGATATAGACCTGCTGATCAAGGACATCAGGGTCGAAGAACGAGACCTGCTTTGTCTTACGACTGATGTAGTACCAATTTTTGCTGTCGAAGATCCCGGTGCTCGACGGGCTGCCCAAGATTTTGGTCACCTCGTCACGCGTGGTGCTGCCCGGACGGATCTCCGCCAGCTTGTCGGGCTCGGGAAGATTGCCGCGCTGGTCCACACTCGGGGCGCAGGCAGCGAGACCGGCTGCGGCAACCGCGATTGCAACTATGGCCGAGACCGGCAATTTGTGCTGAGGTTTTCCGATCAAGACGATTAGCGGTCCGCGTTGAAACAGAACTGAATTCGGGCCATCTCTTGGCTTTGACTTTAGCCGAGAGTGCGGTGCTGTCAACCGGCCGGCAAGTGTGTTGACGATAATGCCCCTGTTTCGACGCAATCTCTTGCGGGATGCCGCCGAGCTCGCTTATCGCCGGGTTGTAGAGCAGGCACGTCAGCCCGGTTTTTTTGCCGATATCGGAGTCCCCGACACGATCGATGGCCGCTTCGAGCTGATTGCTGTCCATGCGTTTCTCTATCTGCACCGCCTGAAGCGCGAACAGCCGAAGGCAGGACCTCTGGGACAGCGTTTCTTCGAGGCGATGCTCAGCGATTTCGATCGCTCGCTGCGTGAGATGGGCACCGGCGACCTCAGCGTTGGACGCGAAGTCAAGCGCATGGCCCAAGCTTCCTATGGCCGAATCGACGCTTACGAGCGGGGCTTCGCGCAGAGCGATTCGGCGTTGAAGGCGGCGCTCGGCCGTAATCTCTTCGGCACCGCGTCGGTGGCCCCGGCCTGCCTTGAGACAATGGCCGATTATCTGCGCCGTGAAGCGGCGTATTTGGAGGAACAGCCGACAGCGGCACTGCTTGCCGGCGAGGTCCGATTTGGCCGCGCACCGAGACAGGCGCCTGCACACGCGCGAGCCGGAGCCTGCCTTTGAGTATCGATTCCCTGGAATTCTGTCGTCTCGTGCCGCTCGCTCGATTGGGGCCGGAACCGTTCCGCCAGGAGATCGTCGCAACCAAAGAGGAATGCGCAGCGCTGGCCCGGCGCTTCGATCTTCTCGCCATTGACCGCCTGGCGGCGGCGGTCGAACTCATCCGACAGGGCGAGGATGTCGTGCTGCTTCGTGCCGCCTTTGAGGCCGAAATCCTGCAGCGCTGCGTCGTCACGCTCGATCCGGTTCCGGGCGCGGTTTCAGAATGTTTTGCCCTGCTTTACGGCCCGCCAGAGGCGGAGGATAGCGCAGCTGTCGCCGGGGACGATGTGGCCTTTGAGCCGCTGAGCGCAGATGTGATCGATATCGGCGAGGCGGTGGCCCAGGAATTCTCGCTTGCGCTGCCGCCCTTTCCGCGTAGTCCCGACGCATGCGCCGAAGCCGAGGAGCCATTCTCTGAGCGAGACGGTCCGTTTGCTGCGCTCCGGCTTCGCGGCAAAACGCGTGCCGAATGAGGCCGCATCGACCGGCCGCCTGCTTTGGCCGAGCGGCAAGTGTTCCCATCGCTGTTGCCGCCGCCCTGGAATTTGGCTAAGTACCCGCGATCTCCCCAACAGCCGCCGTCGAGTCGATCATGGCCGTTCCCAAAAAGAAAGTCTCTCCGTCCCGTCGCAACATGCGTCGCTCGCATCATGCGTTGAGTGCGCCTGCGTACGCTGAATGTCCAAATTGCGGCGAGCTGAAGCGCCCGCACCATCTATGCCCGTCCTGCGGCCATTATCACGAGCGCGAGGTGCTGCCACAGCCCGCTCAGACCTCCTGACCGTTAGGAGCCGGGCGAGGCGAGCGCGGTGAGCGACGGCATAACCATCGCTCTGGATGTGATGGGCGGCGACCGTGCTCCGGCCATGGTGCTGAGAGGCGCCGACATCGCCCTCGAACGGCATCCGGAAACGCGTTTCCTGCTGTTCGGCAACGAGACCCAAGTAACGCCGATCCTCGGCAAGCTGCCGCGACTAGCCAAATCTGCGAGGCTGCACCATACCGAGGAGTTGGTGCTCGATGACGCCAAGCCGTCCCAGGCGCTGCGTACCGGGCAGCGAACCAGCATGCGTCTTGCGATCGATGCGGTAGCCGATGGCCACGCCGATGGCGTGGTATCCGCCGGAAACACCGGGGCGTTGATGGCGATCGCTAAAACCGTCCTCAAAACCTTGCCCGGGATCGACCGACCGGCGATCGCGGCCTTCTTTCCGACCCGGCGTGGCGAAAGCGTCATGCTGGACCTTGGGGCCAATGTCGAATGCGATGCTGAGAATCTGGTGCAGTTCGCGCTGATGGGTGATGTTTTCGCCCGCACCGTCCTCGGGCTAGCGCAACCAACGGTCGGGCTCTTGAATGTCGGGTCCGAGGATCTAAAGGGGAACGATGCGGTGCGCAGCGCCGGTGCGCGGCTGCGCAGCGGCATTACCCCGATCAACTTTCAGGGGTTTATCGAGGGCGACGACATCGCCGCCGGCGCGGTGGATGTTATTGTCACCGACGGTTTCACCGGTAATATCGCGCTGAAGACGGTCGAGGGGGTTGCCAAATTGTTCAGCGAATCGCTTCGCGCCTCGTTCCGGCACTCGCTGATGGCGCGCATCGGCTATCTGTTCGCGCGTGGCGCGCTGAAGAAACTGGCGGCGCGGATGGATCCCCGTGGCTATAACGGGGCGATGTTTCTCGGTTTGGGCGGGATTGCGGTGAAGAGTCACGGCTCGACGGACGCGTTCGGCTTCGCCAATGCCGTCGGTGTGGCCATCGACATGAAGCTCAACGGGTTTCTCGAGAAGATCCGAGTAGAGCTCGCGCGCCTGAACCAGGTGCCAGAGACGCAGCGTACGGCGGCGCTGTAATGGCCTCCGAATGATCCTGCGCTCCCAGGTTGTCGGTTGCGGCGGCTATCTACCCGAAAGGGTTGTCACCAACGAGGAGCTGGCCGAGCGGCTCGACACTTCCGACGCATGGATCCGTCAGCGTACCGGGATCGGCGAGCGGCGGATCGCCGCCAAGGGCGAGTTGACCTCGGACCTCGCCGCGCATGCCGCGCGTCGGGCGCTGGAGCGCGCCGGGATGAGCGGCAGCGATCTCGATCTGATCGTGCTTGCGACGGCGACCCCCGACGAAACCTTCCCGGCGACCGCCAGCAAGGTACAGGCGCGGCTGGGGATGAAACGGGGCGCCGCGTTCGATGTCCAGGCCGTGTGCTCCGGGTTCATCTTCGCGCTGGCGGTTGCCGATAACGCGCTGCGGCTTGACCAGGCGCGGACCGCTCTAGTGGTCGGGGCGGAGACCTTCTCGCGCATTCTCGATTGGCAGGATCGCAGTACCTGTGTGCTGTTTGGCGACGGCGCTGGAGCGCTTGTATTGAACGCCGGGCCGGCAGGGTCGGCCAACCGCGGCGTGCTCTCAACGCATCTCCATTCCGATGGCCAGCAACACGACATCCTTTATGTCGACGGCGGACCCTCCTCTACCGGTACCGCCGGCTGTCTGCGGATGGAAGGGCGCGAGGTCTTCCGCCAGGCGGTCCAACACCTGAGTGAGGTCGTGGACGAGGCCTTGGCGGCAAACGGGCTCTGCCCTGCAGATATCGACTGGCTGGTGCCGCATCAGGCGAATACTCGCATCATCGATGCGGTCGGTCGCAAGCTCGGCCTGACACGCGAGAAGACGGTGCTCACAATCGAGCGCCACGCCAATACCTCGGCAGCCTCGATCCCGCTAGCGCTCGACGAAGCGGTAACGGATGGCCGCATCCAGCCCGGCCATCTGGTGCTGATGGAAGCGCTGGGCGGTGGTCTGACCTGGGGCGCCAGTGTGGTTCGCTGGTAGTAGCTCGCTTGGAAAATTTCGGGCAACGCTTTGTAATTTGACGAAGTTTTTCGGCGGGTCTAACCTCCAGAAAGCAGGGAGGGCGTCATGGCCGGACAAACGGTTACCCGCGCTCAGCTCACCGAAGCGGTTTATCAGGAGATCGGCCTGTCGCGTAACGAGTCGGCAGAACTCGTCGAGTCGGTGATCGCTGAGATATCCGGTGCGCTCGAACGTGGCGAGATGGTCAAGATCTCGTCCTTCGGAAGCTTTGCGGTCCGCCAGAAAGGCCGGCGAATCGGGCGCAACCCGAAGACAGGCCAAGAGGTGCCGATCAGCCCGCGGCGCGTCCTCGTGTTTCGTGCTTCGCATGCGCTGAAGGACCAGATCAACAGCGGCCTCAGCCAACCCGTCACGAGGGCGACCGCAAGCGCAGCGTCTGGTGTCCGATCGGTGACGGCAAAGGCCGCGCCCGGCTGAGGTGAGCGAAACCGGCGATACCGAATTGGGCCGGCCGGCGAAAAAGGCCATCACCGCCTACCGGACGATTGGCGAGGTCGCCGACGAACTCGACTTGCCGGCGCATGTCCTGCGCTTCTGGGAATCGAAATTTTCGCAGTTGGAGCCGCTGAAGCGTAGCGGCGGCCGGCGTTATTATCGGCCGGAGGACGTTGTTCTGGTGCAGCGTATCCGACAATGCCTTTACCAGGAGGGTTACACGATTCGCGGCGTTCAAAGGCTGTTGAATGGGGCGGCTGAAGATAGCGAGGACGCCCGTGCTGCCGTCGATCCGGCGGCACCCACGTTGTTCCCGCTCGACCCCGTCCCGCAACGGGCCGTTGCCATCGACGATGCGCGGACGCCGGCAAGGCCTGCGCGCCGGTCGCGTTCGTGTGAGTTCGGGCCAGAGGTCAAGACAGCGCTGGCCGAGATTCGGCAAGAGCTGCTCGAAGCGCGCGCGCTGCTCGAAGACCTTGCCGGTCTCGGCAAGGCGTCCCGATCGTAGGCGATCCCGTCCGACTTAGCGCGTTGCGCCCGCCAGGCGCGCGCCTATATGATATCGCCCGCCAGAGACGACCCGGTCGGAGCGTAGCGCAGCCTGGTAGCGCATCAGCATGGGGTGCTGAGGGTCGTGAGTTCGAATCTCACCGCTCCGACCATTCTCGACAACATCCTTACCACTCAGGAGAGGCCATGAACCGGCCCGAATCCGATCTCGAACCGTGGCAATGGCCGGACGAGCATTGGCGCAAGCTGGTCGGCCGGGTGCGGGCGGGACGCGCGCTGCGGCCGCGCGAATGGCCGGGCGGGGCGCGTTGCGCGGTAGCGCTCTCTTTCGACAGCGATCATGAGACCAGCGATCTGCGCGAGGGCGGCAAGTCGATCGGCCGGCTCGCCTGGGGCCAGTTTGGCAATCGGGTCGGAGTACCCCGCATCCTGCGGCTGTTGGAGCGCTATGGGGTCAAGGCAACCTTCTACGTTCCGGCGGTGACCGCGCTGCTTCATCCGGACGAGCAGCGCCGCATTGTCGCCGAAGGCCATGAGATCGGCATTCATGGCTGGATCCACGAGCTGAACTCCGTCCTGCCCTACGAGGCAGAGCGCGACCTGATGCTACGCTCGGCGGATACGCTCGAAAAGGTCAGCGGCATGCGGCCGGTCGGCCTGCGCACACCGTCCTGGGATTTCAGCTGGAACACGCTGCCGATCGAGGCCGAAATGGACCTCCTATACGACTCTTCGCTGATGTCGGACGAGGATTGCTACGAGCTATTGCTCGACGGCGAGCCGTGCGGGGTCGTCGAGCTGCCGGTCGAATGGGTGCGTGACGACGCGGTGTATTTCATGATGAACCGCTTCTCGGCGTTGCGGCCGTATACGCCACCCACCGACGTCCTCGATATCTTCCGGCGCGAATTCGAGGCAGCCTATGAAGAGGGGGGTATCTTCCAATTGACGATGCATCCGCACGTCATCGGCTACCGGTCGCGGATCTGGATCATCGAGGAGCTGATCCGGCTGGCCCAGTCCCGCCAAGGCGTATGGTTTGCCACCCATGCAGAGGTGGCGCGCTGGGCCAAGGAGCACGCCGCCTGACCACCGCATCTCAGCCGATTTAATCGTTTACCGTCTCTTAACGGCCGGGGCGGAAAACTGCTCGGGGGTGCGAGGATGGCCGTGGCATGGACGATCCATATGAGAGTTCTGGTGGAGGCGGCGGTGCTCTCGGCTGGGCGCTCCGGCAGGTGGCGATCTGGGGCGGGCTCGGGCTGCTGCTCTACGCCGGCGTCGCCAACCGCACCTGGTTTCAGGGGTCGCAGCCTCCCCAACGCCCCGCCATCCAGACCGCGGTGGGTCAGCAGATCCAACCGGCATCACCGAATTCGCTCGTCTATCATGCCGACCCGCGCGGTCATTTTTGGGTCGAAGGCATCGTCAACGGAGCACCGGTGCGTTTCATGGTCGATACCGGCGCCAGCTTTGTCGCCTTGACCATGGCCGATGCCGCCGCGGCCGGGATCGGTCGCGGCAATCTCGTCTTCAACCTGGCGGTTGCGACCGCCAACGGCCAGACACGGGCTGCACCGGTAAAATTGCGCGAGGTCCGGGTCGGCCAGCTGTCGATCGACGACGTGCCCGCGCTGGTGCAGGAAAACCTCGGTATTTCGCTTCTCGGCATGAGCTTTCTGAAGCGGCTCGACGGGTTCGAAATCCACGAGGGAAGCTTGACCATCAACTGGAATTGAGCCGGACACGACCTTACAGCCCCTCGCTGAGCAACCGTCCCGGCACTGGCGCGTTTCTTGACAAAAGCGGCCGATCCGTGCGTCTTCGCCGCGCCTCGACCCAGCGCCGGACAAGTTTTCGATGCATGCCTATCGCACCCATACCTGCGGCGCGCTGCGCCTTGGCCACGCGGGTGAGACCGCGCGGCTTTCCGGCTGGGTGCACAGGAAGCGCGACCACGGCCAGCTCCTGTTTGTCGATCTGCGCGACCATTACGGCATCACCCAATGCGTGATCGACGTGTCCTCGCCGCTGTTTCCGGCCGCGGAGGCGCTGCGGCTCGAAAGCGTCATCACCGTGACCGGGCGCATCGCCGCGCGTACCGAGGACACCGTCAACCCGAACCTGCCGACGGGCGAAGTCGAGCTGTCCATCGGCGAACTGGCGGTGCAGTCGGTCGCCGAACCGCTGCCGTTCCCGGTCAACACCGATGCCGAATACCCGGAGGAGATGCGGCTCACCTATCGCTTCCTCGACCTGCGCCGCGAAGACATTCACGCCAAGATGATGCTGCGCTCGGCGGTCATCGCCTCGATCCGCCGACGGATGATCGAGCAGGGCTTCACCGAGTTCCAGACGCCGATCCTGACCGCCGACTCGCCCGAGGGGGCGCGCCCCTATCTGGTGCCGAGCCGGCTGCATCCCGGCGAGTTCTACGCGCTGCCGCAGGCGCCGCAGCAATTCAAGCAATTGTTGATGGTGTCCGGGTTCGACCGCTATTTCCAGATCGCCCCTTGCTTTCGCGACGAGGCGAGCCGCGCCGACCGCGCGCCGGGCGAGTTCTACCAGCTCGATTTCGAGATGTCCTTTGTCACCCAGGAGGATGTGTTCGCCGCGATCGAGCCAGTGTTGCTTGGCGTCTTCGAGGAATTCGGCCAAGGCCGGGCGGTGACCGCGGCGCCGTTTCCGCACATCACTTATGCCGATGCGCTCGCTCAATACGGCACCGATAAGCCAGATCTGCGCAATCCGATCGTGATGCGCGACGCAATCGAGCATTTCCGCGGCTCCGGCTTCCGGATCTTCGCGCAGATGATCGAGGCCGACGCGACCGTCCGGGTGCGCGCGATCCCGGCGCCTGGCGGCGGCAGCCGCGCCTTTTGCGACCGGATGAATTCCTGGGCGCAATCGGAGGGGCAGCCGGGCCTCGGCTACATTTTCTTCCGAGACGGCGAGGGCGCCGGCCCAATCGCCCGCAACCTCGGGCCGGAGCGCACCGAGCAGCTGCGCGCCGAGCTCGGCCTCAAGAACGGCGACGCGGTGTTCTTCGTCGCCGGCGTCCCGGCCGAGACGATGGCCTTTGCAGCCCAGGCGCGCACCCGCGTCGGCAGCGAACTGGGCCTCGTCGAAGAGGGCGCCTTCCGCTTCTGCTGGATTGTGGATTACCCGATGTACGAGCGCAGCGAGGAAACCGGGCAGATCGAGTTCAGCCACAACCCGTTCTCGATGCCGCAGGGCGGGCTCAAAGCACTCGAAAGCAAGGACCCGCTGGCGATCCTCGCACACCAATACGACATCGTCTGCAACGGGGTCGAACTGGCCTCGGGCGCGATCCGCAACCATCGCCCCGACATCATGTACAAGGCCTTCGAGATCGCCGGGTACAGCCCCGCCGATGTCGAGACCCGCTTCGGCGGCATGCTCAACGCCTTCCGCTACGGCGCGCCGCCGCATGGCGGGCTGGCGCCGGGCATCGACCGCATCGTCATGCTGCTCGCCGATACGCCAAACATCCGCGAGGTCATCGTCTTCCCGATGAACCAGCAGGCGCGCGATCTGATGATGGGGGCGCCGGCGCCGATCCCGCCCGAGCGGCTGAAGGAACTCCACATCCGCCTCGACCTGCCGCCGCCAAAGCCCCGGTAGGCTGCAACCACCGGTTGTCTGATCAGCGGACCTGCAAACCCTGCTTCTGCAATGAATCAGCAGGACGGTTGCCGCTTGGGTTGCACGATTGCGCTCTAGCATAAGGCGGATTCGCAACAGCATCGGACCCTAAATTTGGCTGAAAAATATTCGTGCTCTGTCCGGATTGTTGCGATTATAACTCCAAATTATGGCAATTTTACCGTCAGTCTGATCGCACTTACCACAAGCCAAATCGAGAGCTGACGCTCACAGCCGCTGGGCGGCCGGCAATGCGGCGGCGCAGAGTGCGGCCATGACCCAGAAGCCGGCGGGCCCGATCACGCCGTAAAGCGAGCCCGAGACCAGAGTCAGCAGCACCGTCGCGGCGCCGATCCCGACCGTGCCGTAGATTGTCAGCGCGGTCGCGGCGAGCCGCGGCGGCACGGTTTCGGCGAGGCGCTGCATGCAGGCGAGATGCAGCAGCGCAAAGGTAATGCCGTGCAATGGCTGGACCAGCGCGACCGCAGGCAGCCAGACGCTCTCCGCCTCGACCGACCAGCGCAATATGCCCGCCGCTGCGGCCAGGACCGCCGCCCCGCCGGGGCCGATCCGGTCGAGCAGCGGACGGCCGATCAGCAGAAAAACCAGAACTTCGGCGGCGACCGACTCGGACCATAAGAGGCCGGCGGTCCCGGCATCGATCCCAGCGGATTGCCAGCGGATCATTGCGAAACCGTCGTGCAGCGCATGACTGCCGAGGATCAGCGCGGCGACCAGGACGACCCGCTGGAACGCGCGAAGCCGCAGCAACTCGCCGATGCTGCCGCCGTCGCCGCTTACGGCGCGAGGCTCGGGTCGCGGCAGCTCCGGCGTGCGCGGCGCCAACAGCGCCGCCAATGCGAGCAGCGCCGCGTTGAGCCAGACGATGACGGCGAGACCGAAGCGGTCAATCGCCTGGCCCGATACCACCGATCCCAGGATGAAGGCGGCCGAACCAGCACCGCGCACCCAACCGTAGTCGAAGCCGGGCCGGTTGGTGCGCTCATGCGGCGCGGCGGCGGCCAGCGCCAGCGTGTCGCCGAGCGGCGCCAGCGGCGCCAGCGCCGAGGCCTGTATCAGACCGACGGCGAGCAACGGCCAGAAGCCGGTTGCCGGCAGATAGCCGAGCGAGGCAATCGCCGCCGCCGCGGCGCACCCAGCAAAGACCAGCTTCGTCGCGTCGAACCGGTCCGCCAGTCGCCCGGCGATTGGCCCGGCGACAAGGCGGATCGCCGTCCCTGCCGCCAGTACGATTCCGATCGCCTCTGGACTGAGCCCGTGCGCCTGCAGGAACGCCGGCAGATAGGGCGACTGCACCCCGAAGCCGGCGTAGAGCGCAGCGAACAGCAGCAGATACCAGACCAGCGCGGCGGCCGAGAAAAGCGCCATGCGAACCCAACGTTGGCGCGGGTCCATGTCTCCGCGCCGCGTTGACAATTCGCCGGAGCGCCTATCTGATCGCGCCCTGCATTTCGCACGGGAGGGACCCTTGGCCAAGTTTAGGATCGCGACGCCGGCAGGCGCCAGCTTCACCGTCGCCGGTGGCGATTACGGCTACGAACTTGAGGCGCTGACCCCGATCGGCGCCGAGATCTTTGAGGTTCCGGCCGGCTCGGAGGACGAGTTCGTCGCCGCGGCGAAGGATGCCGATGCGCTTTACGCCAAGGGCCGCCGTATCACCAAGAAGATGATCGACGGGCTGCAGAGCTGCAAAATCATTTCGCTCGGCAGCGTCGGCGTGGACTCGGTCGATGTCGACGCCGCGACCGCAAAAGGCATCCCGGTGACGAATTGCCCCGACACCTTTATCGAAGAGGTAGCCGATCACGCGATGCGGCTGATGCTCGCGACGCATGGCCGCCTGGTCGAGCAGGACCGCATGGTGCGCGAGGGGCGCTGGGCCGAAGGCCGGCCGGCGCTATTGAAGATTCCGAGACTGCGCGGCCTGACCTTGGGCCTGATCGCGTTCGGGCATGTCGCCCGTGCCGTCGCCGAGCGGGCCAAGCCGTTCGGCCTGCACATCATCGCCTACGATCCGTTCATCGAGGAGATGGTGATGACCGAGCGCGGAGTGGAGCCGGTCAGCCTGCCTGAACTCCTGGCGCGGGCCGACATCATCTCGATGCACACGCCATCGACCGCGAGCGCCCAGCGGATGATCCGCGAAGAGCATTTCCGCCAGATGAAGCCGACCGCGATCTACATCAGCACCGGCCGCGGCCCGACCACCGACGAGCCAGCGCTGATCAAGGCGCTCGACGACAAGATGATTGCCGCGGCCGGGCTCGACGTGCTGGAACAAGAGCCGCCCGGGGGCAATAACCCGCTCCTGAAGATGGACAATGTGATCCTGACCGCGCACGTCGCCTCGGCGACGGCACGGTTCGATCCGGCGCGGCGGCGGCGGGTCGGCCTCGAATTGTCGCTGGCCTTGACCGGCAAGTGGCCGATGTCCTGCGTCAACCCGTCGGTACTGATGAATTCCGGCCTCAAGCGCTGGCAGCCGGTGTCGATGGAGCGCGGCCCGAATTCGTAAGACGCGCTGCGGGTCCCTGGCGTAGCTGGAAAAAGCCCCTCACCCGCCCTCGGCTGCGCCTCGGACTCCCTCTCCCCGCATGCGGGGAGAGGGTTGGGGTGAGGGGCAGCGGAGATAGGGAGGGAGAAAATGCATCTCGGCAGACGCTCGTTCATGCTCGCCGGCGCCGCGGCCGCGGCTGAGTTCGGGTCCGGCGCTGGCGCGGCACGTTTTGACAGCTCGGCGCCGGTCCGCTACCCCGATCCGAATATCAAGGTACTCGACCCGCGGTTCCAGCCGCTGATCCTCGGCAACGCGGCAATCGAGCGGATCGCCACCGGGATGCGCTTCTGCGAGGGGCCGGTATGGTTCGGCGATGGCCGCTACCTGCTGTGGAGCGACATTCCGAACGACCGCATCATGCGCTGGGAGGAGGAGACCGGCGCGGTCAGCGTTTTCCGCAAGCCGTCGAACTACGCCAATGGCAACACCCGCGACCGCCAGGGCAGGCTCGTCACCTGCGAGCACGATACCCAGCACCTGACCCGCACCGAATATGACGGCACGATCACGATCCTTGCCGACAGCTTCGAGGGCAAACCGCTGACCGGCCCCAACGATGTCGTGGTCAAATCCGACGGCTCGATCTGGTTCAGCGACAACGGCGCCGGCACCCGCGGCAATTATCTCGGCCATACCGTGAAGCAGGAGCTGCCGTTCCGCGTCTACCGGCTCGATCCCACGACGAAACAGATGACGATCGCGGTCGGCGACATGAAGCGACCGAATGGGCTCGCCTTTTCGCCTGACGAGAAGCTGCTATACGTAGTCGACACGCCGGGCCCGGATCCGCGCACGGTGCAGGTTTAGGATATCGTCGATAACGGCACCAAAACCGCTAACCGGCGCGAGTTCTGCGCCGCCGAGCCGGGCGGCACCGACGGCATCCGTGTCGATATCCACGGCAATGTATGGTGCGGATGGTCCGGCGGCGAGGCCGAGGACGGGGTCGCTGTCTTCGCTCCGGACGGCAAGATGATCGGCCGCATCATGCTGCCCGAGCGCTGCGCCAACGTCTGTTTCGGCGGCCGCAAGCGCAACCGCCTCTTCATGGCGGCGAGCCAGTCGGTCTATTCGCTCTATGTCGAGACGCAGGGCGTCGCCGGCGGGTAGTTGCTGTCATTGCGAGGAGCGCGCGCGGCGAAGCAATCCCGACGAGATTGCTTCGCTGCGCCCGCAATGACGATCGGTCAGTACGGGCTGGAGCTGCCGCCGGGCTTCGGCGCGTCCTTCATCTCGGCGACTGCCGCCTGGCCGCCCAGCGTCATGAACCGGTTGTCGCCGCCGACGGTGACGAAGGTGAAGCCCATCTCGATCGCCTTTTTGGCATAGGACGCCGCGCCGCAATGAAGCCCCGGCTGCACCTTGTGCCGCCTGCAGGCGTCGACGACCTTTTTCAGCGCATCCATCATCCATTGGTCCGGCTTGTCGCCGCCCGGCGCATAGCCCATCGAGATCGACAAATCGGAGGGGCCGACATAGACCGCGTCGAGCCCCTTGACCGACAGGATATGGTCGAGATTTTCCATCGCCTCGACGGTTTCGATCATGCCGAAGGCAATGACGATGTCGTTGGCCTTGGCGTGATAATCGGCGCCGCCGTAGAGCGCGGCGCGGATCGGCCCGGAGCTGCGGCTGCCGAGCGGGGCGTAGCGCATCGAGCTGACGAATTTCTCGGCCTCGGCCCGGTTGTTGATCATCGGGCAGATGATGCCGTAGGCACCGGCGTCGAGCGCCTTCTGGATGTGCGCCGGGTCGTTCCACGGCACCCGCACCAGCGGCACGACATCGGTCGTCGAGAACGCCTGCAGCATCGTCACCATGGTCTGGTACTCGATCATGCCGTGCTGCATGTCGACGACCAGCGAGTCCCAGCCCATATGCGCCATCACCTCGGCCGAAAAGCTGCTGGGGATGCCGCACCAGCTGTTGATGACGGCCTTGCCCTCGGCCCAGATGTCCCGGATGCGGTTTGGCCGCGCCATGAAACCCTCCATCGTGCCGCGCTTGAATTAGCCGCGATCCCGCCAGCTAGGGGCGGGGAAGTCAAGGCGCATGCGGGCCGGACATTCCTGTCGTGCGTTCGGCATTCTGAACGACATTCAGGCTCGCTCGCCGGGCTGGGCTGCGCTAGGATGCCGCAGCTACGAAATTCCACCCGGAGGAATGCGATGAGCCGCGCCTACAACGTCGTCGATGCCGATGGTCACATCCTCGAGCCGCTCGACCTGTGGGACAAATATATCGACCCGGCCTATCGCGACCGGGCGCCGCGCATCGTCAAGGGCGAAAATGGCAAAGAACGGCTCGTTATCGAGGAGCACACGGTCGGTGATGGACGGCTCGGCATCGGCCGGATCGGCGCGGTCGGCGCGCGCCAGGGCGTCGTCGAGGCGGATACGATGCAATACAAGGAAGGCAAACCCGGCGGCTTCGACCCGCACGCCCGCATCCCCGACATGGATGCTGACGGCATCGACGCGGCGTTCCTGTATCCGAGCCTCGGGCTCTTCTCCGGCGCGATCCACGACCCGCAGCTCGCCGCCGCGACCTGCCGCGCCTATAACCGCTGGCTCGCCGATTACTGCAAGCCCTATCCCGACCGACTGTTCGGGGTCGCGATGCTGCCGATGCAGGATGTCGACCTGGCGATCGCCGAGATGCGCTTCGCCCGCAAGGAGCTGGATTTCCGCGCCGGCTTCATTCGGCCGAACCCCTACAACAACAAGATGATCAATCATCCGGATTACGAGCCGTTCTGGGCCGCCGCCGAGGATCTCGACCTGGCGATTGGCTTTCACGAAGGCGCATCGGCCGGCATGCCGCAGGTCGGCATCGATCGCTTCGACGGACGGGGCGCCAGGCACATCATCACCCATACGATGGAGATGATGCTGGCCTGCCTCGCGGTGATCTGGGGCGGTGTCGTCGAGCGGCATCCGAAACTGCGCGTCGGCTTCCTGGAATCCGGCGGCGGCTGGATCGCCCCCTGGCTCGATCGGATGGACCGGCATTTTGACGACCAAGGGTTTAACGATTCCGGCCTGACGACGCGACCAAGCGAATTGTTCCAGCGCAATTGCTGGATTTCGTTCGAGCCGGTCGAGGGCAGCCTCAAGGTGCTCGCCGATTATGTCGGCCCGCACAAGATCATGTGGGCCACCGACTACCCGCACCCGGACGGCTTCTTCCCAGGCGCGCCGGACATGGTCAGAAAACAGCTGGCCGGGCTCTCGGCCGAGACCCAGCACCAGGTCATGGCCGGGGGCGCCCTCGGCTTTTACGGGATGCACTGAACATCGAGTGGAGGGTCCGGGAATGACAGTCGCCTACAACGTCGTCGACGCCGACGGGCATGTGCTTGAGCCGATCGATTTGTGGGACCATTACATCGACCCGAAATTCTGGGACCGGCGGCCGCTGCGCTTTATCGACCATGACGGCAGGGACCGGCTGAAGATCGACGGCAAGGCGTTCGGCGGCAAGAAAGGTCTCGGCGCACTTGGCGCCATCGGCGCCCGCGACGGCATCGTCTTAGACGATGCGATCGCCTACGAAGAGGGTCGGCCGGGCGGTTTCGACCCGCACAAGCGCATCCCCGACATGGACCTCGACGGTATCGACGCTGCGTTCCTGTATCCGAGCCTCTGCCTCGGCTTCGGCGGGGTCGAGGACCCGGAACTCGCGGCGGCGCTGTATCGCTCCTACAACCGCTGGCTCGCCGATTACTGCAAGCCTTACCCCGATCGGCTGTTTGGGGTGGCGATGCTGCCCTTGCAGTCTATTCCGGCGGCGATCGATGAGATGCGGTTCGCGCGCAAGGAGCTGGGCTTCAAGGCGGCGTTCATCCGCCCCAACCCATACAACAACAAGCAGCTGCATCATCCCGATTACGAACCGTTCTGGGCCGCGGCCGAGGATCTCGACATGGCAATCGGCCTGCACGAGGGGTCGAGCCTCAATCAGCCGACCGTCGGGGTCGATCGCTTCGAGACGCGCGGCGCCCAGCACATCATCAGCCATCCGATGGAGATGATGCTGGCCTGCCTCAGCGTGATCTGGGGTGGCGTCGTCGAGCGGCACCCAAAGCTGCGCATCGCCTTCCTGGAGTCGGGCGGCGGCTGGGCCGCGCCTTGGCTCGACCGTATGGATCGGCACTTCGACGACCAGGGCTTCAACGATTCCGGCCTGAAGACCCGGCCCAGCGAATTGTTCCGGCGCAATTGCTGGATCTCGTTCGAGCCGGTCGAGGGAAGCCTAAGGGTGCTGGCCGACTATATCGGCCCGCACCGGATCATGTGGGCAACGGACTACCCGCACCCCGACGGCTTCTTCCCCGGCGCACCGAAGATGGTTGAGGAGAAACTTGCCGGAGCTTCGGCCGAGACCCGGCACCAAGTGCTCGGCGGCGGCGCCAAGGCCTTCTACGGGCTGAACTGACGAAGCTAAGGGGCTCCCGACCGGGAGCCCCGCTCTCTACGCCGGTTGCGACGCGAACTCGCGTTCGTGCGCGGTGATCTGCTCTGCATAATTGTCGCGATAGAGGCCGTAGGCGCGCTCGTGCCGTTCGAGCGCGGCCCGGTGGAATTCGCCCTCGGGCGATGGCAGCAAATCGAAATTCCCACCGGTATCGCGGCCGCGCACCAGCCGCGCGCACATCCGCACAGAGCCGACGAGACGGCAATGCGCCGGGATGTAGCTGATGCCGATTCCGACCCGGCGGTGATTTGACCGGTTGGGCGCCGAGCGATGCCGGCACAGCGTGTGATGCAATGAGAAGCTGCCGGCCGGCACCTCCATCGCAACCGCGCGAGACCCGTCGATCGGCTCGGCGATCGCTTGGCCTCCGCCATTGATGCTGTGCGCAAGGCCGAGTGCTGCGTGGCGCATTTGTCGCGGCCCGCCCTGTGACGACACCACCTCCATGCAGCCGGCCTCGGCGGTGGCGTCGCTGAGCGCCACCCAGGCGGTCACATGCTCGTGCGGGCTGAGGCCGAAATAGGTCGCGTCCTGGTGCCAGGCGGCGAAGGTCGGGCTGCTCGCCTCCTTGATGAAGAAGGTCGCCGTATAGACCAGGATGTCGGGGCCGATCAGATCCTCGACGGCATCGAGGACCCGCTCATGCCGGACCAGCGCGTCTAGCCAGGGCAGGAACACGTAACCCGCCGATCGCCAACGCCGGTCGGCCTCGTTGACCCGCATGCCGAGCCAGGTCTCGTAGCGGGCCATGCCCTCGTTGCATTCGGCAAGTTCGGAGGGCGACAGCGCCGGAAACGGGAACAGATACCCGTCACGGCGATACCGCTCAACCTGCTGTCGGCTCAACATGCGGCCCCTCCGTCGTCCCCCGGCAATTTACAGCAGATCGCGCAGCATCGCGACGAGCGGCTTGTCGGCCGGCGGCATCGCGTAATCTCCGAGCTTGGCCGGCCGCACCCAGGCGAGCCGCTGTCCCTCCTGCGGCAGGACGATCCCCGACCATTTGCGGCAGACATAGAGCGGCATTAGCAGATGGAATTTGGGGTAGGCGTGCGAGGCGAAAGTGAACGGCGCCAGACAGCTTTCCGAGGTGTTGATGCCGAGCTCCTCGTCGAGCTCACGGATCAGCGCCGCCTCGGGCGTCTCGCCCGGCTGCACCTTGCCGCCGGGAAACTCCCATAAACCTGCCAGATGCTTGCCGGCCGGCCGCTCGGCCAGCAGCACCCGGCCGTCCGGATCGATCAGCGCGACCGCCGCGACGAGAACGATCGGCCGCGCCGACTCAGCTCCGGTAGCTACCGTTGATATCGATGTAGCCATGCGTCAGATCGCAGGTCCAAACCGTCGCACGGCCGGATCCAATGCCGAGCTCGACGGCGATATGGATCTCCCGGCCTTTCATATGCTCGGCGACCGGACCCTCACGATAGCCCGGCACCGGCGCGCCTTCGGCGGCGATCTGCACCCCGCCGATCGCGATCGACAGGCGGTCGCGGTCGACCCTCTCGCCGGCCTTGCCGACCGCCATGACGATACGGCCCCAATTGGCGTCGCCTGCGGCGATGGCGGTCTTCACCAGCGGCGAATTGCCGATCGTCAGGCCGATGCGCCGCGCCGCGCGCTCGCTGTCGGCGCCGCTGACCTCGATCGTGACGAATTTCTCGGCGCCCTCGCCATCGCGCGCGACCTGCCGGGCGAGATCGATCATGACGGCATCGAGTGCGCGGCGAAAATTGGCGAGGCGGCTGTCCTCCGCGCTCGTAATCGCCGCATGCCGTGCCTGCTGCGTCGCGCAGAGCAGCACCGTGTCGCTGGTCGAGGTGTCGCCATCAACGGTCATCGAATTGAACGAGCGCTCGTTCGCGGCCGACAGCAACGGTTGCAACACCGCCGCGGGCAGGGCCGCGTCGGTAAAGACATAGGCCAGCATTGTCGCCATGTCGGGGGCGATCATGCCCGAGCCCTTGCAGAACCCGTTGAGGCGGACGGTGGCGCCGTCGATTGTCGCGGTCGCCGTGGCGCCCTTTGGGAAGGTGTCGGTAGTCATTATCGCGCGCGCCGCCACTTCCCATGCACCGGGCGCGAGCAGCGCCGTAACCTTCGGCAACGCGGCGGAAATGCGGTCGGCCGGCGGCGCCTCGCCAATGACGCCGGTCGACGAGATGAACACCTCTTTCGGGTCACAGCCTAACAGACGAGCCGCTGCCGCCGCCGTATTCTCGACCACATGCCAGCCGACACTGCCGGTGAACACGTTCGCATTCCCAGAGTTGACGACAATCGCCCGCGCTTTCCCCGCGGGCAGGCATTGCCGACACCAGATCACCGGCTGACCCGGGGTCTGCGATTGCGTTAAGACGCCGGCGACCGTGGTTCCCGGCGCCAGCTCGGCCACCATCAAATCGTTGCGCCCCCGATAGCGCACCCCGGCGTCGTAGGCGGCGAGACGCACGCCGGCGATCGGCGGCAGCTCGGGAAAGCGCTCGGGCGCAAGCGGGGAAACTCCGGCCATGTGTCATGTCTCCGAGAGGCGCAGGGCGCCGGCCGCGACATCTTGCATATCAGGACCGGGTGAACAAGCAGCGCACGGTTGAGATTGCTTTCTCGCGCCAAGCGTTAGTCGCCAAAATAGGGTTGGGCAACCGGTAAGAGGCTCGAATTGACACCCCGGCGGTGCCAGCCTATCTGTCAACGGTCGCCGTGCGCTCTTTTTCTCCCCATCGCATCCCGTATCCGAGGTTCCCATGTTCGGCGCCTTAGCCCGGCGGCTGTTCGGCACCGCCAACGATCGTTACGTTAACAGCCTCCGGCCGCTGGTCGACCAGATCAACGAGCTCGAACCCGAGCTCGAAAAGCTGTCGGACGACGAGCTGCGCGCGCGTACCGCCGTATTTAAGCAGCGGCTCGAAGACGGCGCCGAGCTCGATGATCTGCTCGTCGAGGCGTTCGCGACCGTGCGCGAGGCCTCCAAGCGCACTCTGGGGCAGCGGCATTTCGACGTGCAGCTGATGGGCGGGATCGTGCTGCATCGCGGCATGATCGCCGAAATGAAGACCGGGGAGGGCAAGACGCTGGTGTCGACCTTGCCGGTTTACCTGAACGCGCTGGCGGGCAAGGGCGTGCATGTCGTCACGGTCAACGATTATCTCGCCCGCCGCGACGCCGAGTGGATGGGGCAGATCTATCAGCTGCTCGGGCTCTCGGTCGGCTGCATCGTCCACGAGCTCGACGACAACCAGCGCCAACAGGCCTATCTGTGCGACGTCACCTACGGCACCAATAACGAGCTCGGCTTCGATTATCTGCGCGACAACATGAAGTTCCGGCTCGAGGACATGGTTCATCGGCCGTTCCATTACGCGATCGTCGACGAGGTCGACTCGATCCTGATCGACGAGGCGCGCACGCCGCTGATCATCTCCGGCCCGGCCGAGGACAGCTCCGAACTCTATATGCGGGTCGATAAGCTGATCCCGGCCCTCGCCGACGAGGATTACGAGAAGGACGAAAAGCAGCGCACCGTCACCCTGACCGAATCGGGCACAGAGAAAATCGAACGGCTGCTACGCGAGGCCGGCCTCCTGGAAACGGGGACGCTTTACGACATCCAGAATGTGTCGCTGGTGCATCACGCCAACCAGGCGCTGCGCGCACACAAGCTGTTCGCGCTCGACACCGATTACATCGTCAAGGACGACAAAATCGTCATCATCGACGAGTTCACCGGGCGGATGATGGAGGGGCGGCGCTATTCCGAGGGGCTGCACCAGGCGCTCGAGGCCAAGGAGGGCGTCACCGTCCAGAACGAGAACCAGACCCTAGCCTCGATCACGTTCCAGAACTATTTCCGCATGTACCCGAAGCTCGCCGGCATGACCGGCACGGCGATGACCGAGGCGGAAGAGTTCGGCGACATCTACAAGCTCGAAGTCATCGAGATCCCGACCAACGTGCCGGTCCGCCGTGACGACACCGACGACGAAGTCTATCGCACGACGCGCGAGAAATATGACGCGGTTGTCGAGCAGGTGCTGGAATGCCGCAAGCGGCAACAGCCGGTGCTGCTCGGCACCGTCAGCATAGAGAAATCTGAGGCGCTGTCAGAGGTCTTCAAAAAGAAGCAGATCCCGCACGCCGTCCTCAACGCCCGCTATCACGAGCAGGAGGCGCAGATCATCGCCCAGGCGGGCCGGCCCGGCTCGGTGACGATCGCTACCAACATGGCCGGGCGCGGCACCGACATTCAATTGGGCGGCAACCTCGAAATGCGGCTGAAGACCGATCTCGCCGCGATCGACGATCCCGTCGAGCGCGAGACGCGCGCAGCGGAGATCCGTGCCGAGATCGAGGCGGCGCGCGAGGTCGTGCGCAACGGCGGCGGCCTCTTCGTTATCGGCAGCGAGCGGCACGAGAGCCGCCGCATCGACAACCAGCTGCGTGGCCGCTCCGGCCGTCAGGGCGATCCCGGCGCGTCCAAGTTCTTCGTCTCGCTGCAAGACGATTTGATGCGGATCTTCGGCTCGGAACGCATGGATTCGATGCTGCAGCGCCTCGGGCTCAAGGACGGCGAGGCGATCATCCACCCTTGGGTCAACAAGGCGCTCGCCAAGGCGCAGCAGAAGGTCGAGGCGCGCAACTACGATATCCGCAAGCAGCTGCTGAAATACGACGACGTGATGAACGACCAACGCAAGGTCGTCTACGAGCAGCGTCGCGAGATCATGAGCGCGCCGGAGGTCTCCGAGACCGTCGCCGACATGCGCAGCGAAACCGTCATGGAGATGGTGGCGCAAGCCGTGCCGGAAAACGCGCTGCCGGAGCAATGGGACATCGCCGGATTGCACGCCGAGTGCCTTCGGCTCCTGGCGCTCGATCTGGCACTTGCCGAATGGGCCAAGGAAGAGGGCATCGACAAAGATGCGATCGAGGAGCGGGTCGTCTCCGCCGCCGACCGCAAGATGGCCGAAAAGGCCGCCAATTACGGCCCCGAGCTGATGCGTATGGCGGAGAAGAGTCTCCTACTGCAGCTCTTGGACCAGAGCTGGAAGGATCATCTCCTGTCGCTTGATCATCTGCGCCAGGCGATCAATCTGCGCGCCTATGCCCAGCGCGATCCGCTCAACGAATACAAGCGCGAGGCGTTCGAGCTGTTCGAAGAGATGCTGGTCAATCTGCGGCAGCAGCTGACCTCGGTGCTGAGCCACGTCGAACTGCGCATGGAGCCGCCGCCTCCGCCACCGCCCGCTTTCGGCGAGTACTCGTTCGGCGAGCCCCGAGCTGCCGAGCGGGAGCCGGCGATGGCAGAGATGGAAGCGATCGGCGCCGGCGCGCCTTTCGCCTCGGAACCACCCGCTGCGCGCGGCCGGCCGGCGCGGCGGGGCAATGGCTACGCCGGCAACGGGTCCGGCGAACGACCGGCGGGCCCGCGCGCTCCCTGGGCGGGAACGCCGCGCAACGCTGCCTGTCCCTGCGGTTCGGGCAAGAAATTCAAGCACTGCCACGGCCGGATCTGAGGCCGACCGAAGGATCAGCCGGCGTATTCTTTCGGCCGCCCCCGCCAAGGGCCGAAGATAGCGGCTCCCTGCTCTGCCATTTCGCGCATGGCGCGGCCGGTGGCGATCGCGAACAACGCGACCGCGACGAGCGGAAATACCGGCAAATGCCAGGTTTCGGCCAGGTAGCGGCCGTCGAGCAGCACCAGGGACAATCCGATCAGCGCGCCCATCTCCAAGCCGCGAGCCGCTACGCTCGCGCGATCCCGAATCAGCCACGCGGCGGCTATCGCGCCCAGCATCAGGTCGTAAAGCAGCGACAGGGGGAGCGCGACCAGGGTCGCCGAGGCGAGCACGGCGGCACGCGTCGGCAGCGACAGGTCTCGTCGCCAGACGACGACAACGGCCGAGGCGGCAACAAGGCTCCCGAGCGCCTGCACGGCATAGGCAAGCCCGACATTGCCCCCGAGAAGCCGCACCGCACCGAACGGGCTGACCATGCCGGCGAACAGGATGCGCCCGGATTCGTAGACCGCATGCGAGCCGGTGGCGGCGGCGAGAAAAGCCTCCCAGGTGCCGCTGCCGAACAGCGCCAGCGAAACAAGTACCAGCCCGACCGCCGCGGCGGCGGCTGCGGCAAAGCAGCGCCATCGCCCCGCCGCTGCCAGCGCCAGCGGCACCAGGAGCCCAAAATGCGGCTTGTAGCAGAGCGCGCCGAACAAGAGGCCGGCAAGGATCGGCCGGCGATCGACAAGCAAGGTCGCAGCGCCGAACAGCGCCGCAGTCAGAAAAGCGTTCTGGCCGAGACCGATGGCCCAGAACACCATTGGAAAGGCAAGGAGCGCCAGCAGCGCGGTTCCGCTGCGGTCATCGAGGATCCGGCTCGCCACGGCCAGATAGAACGCCAACGTCACCGCAATGAAGACGCAAAACGCGACGAGGTACGGCATCGGCGCTAAGGCTGCGCACAGCAGCAGAAACACCGGCGGATAGTTGAAGAACTGGTAGCCGATGCCGGGCGCGGTCGCGGCTTCCTCGGCGGCCAGATGCGCGGCCTGATCGTAGGCAAGCTGCGGCGCGCCGGCATCGGCGAGCGTGCCGGCCGCATAGAAGCTAACGAAATCGGTTGTCGTCGGCTTCTCGAGCGGCACGATCCAGCCGTGCGTCCCGGCGACGAAAAACGCGAAGAACGCCACCTCGATCGCCAGCATCAATGCGGCGCCGATGCGGACCCGGCCGCGCTCGAAAAATACTTCGAGGGACCTGGACCAGCCGGCACGATCAGCCGCCATTGGCCGTCACCTGCGATCCTCGAACCGCCTGAACAGAATCCTGCACCGAGGCAGGACCCGCCCGAATTCCAGAAATCGCCGTCGCGATCAGCAGAGATGTCAATATCGGACTGAGCAACCCGATGCGGAACACATCGGGCGGATTGCCGAATTGAATCATCCATGCTCCCACCGGCACAGCCAGTGTGCCCCAGCTGAGGCTCTCGTCGAGCGCATAGACGAAGAACAGCGTCGCGCCAACAACCAACAGCACCGCGTCGTAAATCCCCGCATGAGGGGCGGCAAGCATTGTGGCGGCCAACAACACGACGAGCTGTCGATTGTTTCTTAGCCCTTGCCTGTAGGACCACCAAACGCAAGCGGCGGCTCCAAGGCAGGCAGCCGCCTGGCCGAGATTGGCAATGGCGTGCGAGGCGCCAAGAACTATTAGGTTGTTATAGACGCTTTCGCTGCCGCTCCGGCCCCATATAAGCCACTTCAGGTAGGTTTCGGATGGCGGATTGATCACCCACTCGAGCCAGGCTCGCCATGGTTCGATGCCGAATACCGCAACGCTGGCAAGTGCCGTTCCAGTGGCCGACACAGCCGCGCTGCCAAGCGCGCGCCATTGCTGCGCGGCAACGAGCGCGACCGGCACCATCAGCCAAAGCTGCGGCTTGTAGGTTAGAAGGCCCAGCAATACACCGGCACCAATCGGATATCGGGCGAGCAGACCGAATCCACCCACGAGCAGGGCAGTCGAGAGAAAGGCATTCTGACCGTTGCCGATCGTGAACGCTGTTGGCGCTGACAACAACACCGAAAAGACGACTAACCATCGGCGGTAACCCTGGCCGGCGGTATGCCATAGCGTCAGCAGCAGGCAGGCGAAGGTAGCGATAAGGAACAGGGCGTAACCGGCACCGAACGGTAGGGCGCCGAAGGGAATCAGCAGCATCAGGAACGGGGGGGGGTAGATCC
>Ga0209380_10000714_pt1 | contig 23573 bp, 27 predicted proteins | sample HubBroMetageWFT6_FD_188347 | JGI IMG/M metagenome (GOLD analysis project Ga0209380, IMG submission 188347) | Warmed and freeze-thawed soil microbial communities from the Hubbard Brook experimental Forest, New Hampshire - Hubbard Brook CCASE Soil... | ecosystem: Environmental > Terrestrial >... | reverse complement strand
CGCCTGGGGTTTTCATTACGCTCTGTTCGTCTCATTACTTGCAGCCCTGGGGTTTAGTTGGTTGCTCCCGCCAGTCGGCCGTTTTTGGCTCAGTGATTCGCGTGACATCTTTGCCCTCGCGGCATTCCTCGTCATCGGGATCACCACGAGCCATCTTTCAGACCGTGCGCGCAGAGAGGCTTTGAGCGCCAAGCCGGCGTAAGGCGCTGCCCGCCGGAGTGAAGAGGGGCTTTGTGAGGTCATCGAAACGATGCCGGCGATGGCGTGGAGTGCACTGCCCCTCCGTCACAAGATTTCTTTTGTGTTTCGCCATGATCCAAGCAGTGAGGTTGCCAAGGGGTACGAGAAGTACCTGCGGCAGTGCGATCTGATTGATGGCGCACAACATCCTGCCGGTGGGAGAGAAGAGCTGAGCGAGGGCGTCGTCGATCAGTTCGCCGCATTTTTCGACAGCTGTCGAATGCTCCGACACTTTCAGAGTCCTTCTGTGCTGCCCGGGCATCTCATCAGCTGCCAGTTCTGACGGACTTGGTTTTCATGCGTAAGCAGAGCTGAGGAATCGTTTCTCAGAGGTCGACCTGTGCTCATGGCTACCCCGGCGACATATTTTCCAAAAGTAGAAGAGCAGCGATATCTGGCATTGCTTCATGCGGCGAATGCGATCGCGACCTGCAACGACTGCGACAGCGCAACCGACATCTTGGTCGAGAGACTGCGCGAAGTAACTTCTTTTGATTCTCTGCATCTGGTTGCGTTCGACAAGGACTCTAGCGTGCCTTCATGGAGCCGACTGGAGGCTCAGGGCGGGAGAGTCGACGTTTCTCTTAAAGATGATTCGATTCTTGTGGGTTCGCCGATTCAGTGGGTGCATTCCTCAGGGGAGCTGCTTGTAATCGTGGACTGGAGTCAAGAAACGCGGTTTCCGAATTATGGTATTCATCTGAACCAACTTGGTATTTCATCGACCTGCACGCTGCCTCTAGTCCGGGGAACACGGCGTCTGGGCGTGATGAGTCTGGGCAGGAGTTATCCGAACGCGTACGACGAACAAGAGATCGATTTCCTGCGCCTGGTTGCCGAACAGATTAGCCTGGCTATCGATGCGGCAGTTAATTTCTACGTCTCCCAACGTGTTCAAGATCAGCTCAAACTGACTCTCGAACTGACGAATCAGGTAGTGTCGAATCTGGAGTTTCACGATCTGCTACACGCCGCCTCCACGAGTGTTCGCCAGATCATGGGTTGCGATGCGGCAGCCATCATGCTAGCGGATGCCGAAGGGAAGCAGTTACGCGTTCACGCATTCGACTATCCCGAAAGCCGGGGAGTATTCACAGAGGGAGCGTTGGTCCCGATTGAAGGGACAATGCCTGGAGATGCGTTTAAAAGCGGGAAGCCAATGATTGTGAACCGGCTCGATCCCGCCGAAATGCCGCCGGAAATGTACCGGAAGGCATCGGCAGAAGGGCTTCACTCGTTGTGCGACGTACCGTTGATCAGCAAGAATCGGCTACTCGGTGTGCTCGCCGTTGCAAGACGCGAAGAGAACGCATTCGACGAGGAAGAGGTCTCCTTTCTTGTTCAGGTTGCAAATCAGCTGGCAATCGGAGTAGAAAATGCGCTCGCATACAGACAGATCGGTGAACTGACGGAAAAACTAGCCCAGGAAAAGTTGTATCTGGAAGATGAAATTCGCGGCGAGATGGATTTCGAAGGGATTGTGGGGCAGAGTTCGGCTCTCCGGCACGTGCTGAATATGGTCGAGACCGTGGCTCCGAGTGATTCGACAGTGTTGCTGCTGGGCGAGACAGGTACAGGGAAGGAATTGATCGGGCGGGCGATTCATGATCGGTCTAAACGAAAAGATCGAACCTTCGTCAAGCTGAATTGTGCTGCGATCCCGACCGGATTGCTTGAGAGCGAACTGTTTGGGCACGAGCGGGGTGCGTTTACCGGGGCGATTTCACAAAAGATCGGCAGGCTCGAGCTTGCCGACCAGGGGTCGCTGTTTCTGGATGAGGTTGGGGATATTCCGCTTGAGATTCAACCGAAGCTGCTGCGCGCTCTGCAGGAAAGAGAATTTGAGCGGCTGGGGAGCACGCATACCAAGAAGGTGAATATCCGGCTGGTGGCGGCTACGAATCGCGATCTTGAGGAGATGGTCGAGAATCGGGAATTTCGCAGCGACTTGTACTACCGGCTGAACGTTTTTCCAATCCGGATTCCGCCGCTGCGAGAGCGTCCGGAAGATATTCCTCTGCTGGTGCGTTACTTTGCTCAGAAATACGGCCGGCGCATGGAGAAGAAGATTGAATCCGTGGCGCCAGCGGCGATGAAGAAGCTGTCGGTGTGGCATTGGCCCGGCAATATTCGCGAACTGGAAAACTTCATTGAGCGCTCGGTGATTTTGAGCCACGGCTCTGCATTGCAAGTGCCGATCGGGGAACTGGGCGGGGGCAACGGTAAGGCCACCCCTGTGCCGGGCTCCCGAGAAGCGGAGGAGCGTGAAGAGATCGTACGCATCCTCAAGGCGACGAAGGGACGGGTCGCGGGCGAAGAAGGCGCGGCCGCACGTATGGGCCTCAAGCGCACCACGCTGATCTCACGGATGAAGAAGCTCGGCATCGAACCGCGGTGGATTTCCTACTGATAACCCCTCCTATGTGAGCAGCGGCTGACTGTCCTCAGGCTCGACAAGTGTCGAAACCGGCATCGACAATTGTCGACACCATTCCTGTTGCGATCTTCACAACTCCACTCAATTCATGAATTTAGCTTCGGCCTGAGATCGCCTCGTCCTGGCGCACGTCGTGCTTTTACTCTAGCGTGCCACGGAATCGGTAATGTTCAAGATTTCAATTGTCGAAACGAGTGAGCTGCGGAGGTTGGTTCTGGAAGGAAAGCTGATTCCCCCTTGCACCCCGGAGGTCGAGCGTGCGTGGAAGACGGCCAGAGAACAATTAGGGGGCGGAAGTTGATCGTGGATCTGACAAACGTGACCCTGATTGGCCGGGAGGCGGAAGACACGCTGTCCAAGCTGATGCCAGAGGGTGCGAAGTTTTGCTGTGGGGACCCAAGCACGTGGTGAAGGGACTGGCCGGTGAATTCCGATGTCCGGAATAAATGCGTTCGGGTGTCGATTTCCACACCGGCCAAACGACTAACACAGTACGGAGGCGCAGATGTTCGGCTCAAAAATCAGCACGCAAACCACCATACCCTATGCGACGCGAGCAGATTTCTGCCGGGTATTCCGGGAAGACATGAACCGTTTGTACCTGTTGTCGTTTTTGCTGACGGGAGATCGGGACTTGGCGGAGAAGTGTTTTGTCGGCGGCTTGCGGATGTCGAGCGAGGGCAATCCAGTTTTCAAAGAATGGGCACAATCATGGGCGCGGCGGACGATCATTCTGAATGCGATTCGAATGATTCGGCCGCGCCTGGCGGACTCGGGGATGTCATCAGAGTCCACTAACGATGCAGTTCATGGCGTGATCCACCGGCCGGAAGTTGCCAGCATCATTGCACTGCCGCCATTCGAACGCTTCGCCTTTGTGATGTCGGTGCTCGAGTCCTATTCCGATCAGGAATGCTCGCTCATTCTGGGCTGCACCCGCCGCGAGGCGATGGGAGGGCGCGAGCGCGCGCTGCGCCGGATCGGGAAAAGGGAAGAGCTTCGGGGCAAGGTAATCAACATTGCGTCCGATCCGACGGCGATGCCAGAGAATCCAGGGCCGTCACTTCAGATATTTTCGGCGCTCGGCGCTTCTGCATAGAACAACAACGTTTTGGAGAATAACAACAACGTTTTGGAGAATGAGGATGACAAGAACGTTAACGAGTAACCCATTTTCTCGCCCTGGACTACCGGTATTAGCGGCAGCAGCGTGTTGATGACCGCGGCATGCAGCCGAAGCGAGGTGCAGGCGGCGCTCCTGCCACGCCGCCACCACTGATGACGGTGGCGAAGGCGGACCGCGCAGGATGTTCCGAAATATCTCGACGAAATCGGCAGGAATGCCGCGTTCGAATCGGTCACAGTGACACCGCAAGTGGGTGGCCGGATTGTCGAGCGCCATTTCCAGGATGGCGAGAACCTGAAAAAAGGCCAGCTTCTGTTCGTGATCTGCCTGCGGTTCAATAGCAGATGGTGGGCGGCATTCTGAAAGCGGCGGTGCGGCTGCCCTCGGATGGCGAGGAGGCAGCCCGCGTCGGACATGTGGAGTTTCTTGATAACGCCGTGTAGAACGGAAGCGGCACGGTTAACCTGCGAGGGACGATGGGCAACCCCGACCGCTACTTCTGGCCCGGCCAATTTGACGATGTAAAGCTTGTTCTGAGCACGGAAAAAGGAGCGGTGTTGATTCCCAACCAGGCGGTGCAGATCAGCCAGAAAGGTTCGGTCGTCTGCAGGGATAGGAGCGTAGTGGGATCGCCGACGAGGGCGGGGCGCAAGACGAACCTGCTGACCATCGAAAAGATGGTGGAGTTGGCGGCGATGCCAGGGCGATGGAGATCGCAACAGCAGCCATGAAACCGGGTGATTTGGAAAACCGTCGCCGTGCATGTGTTAGATCTTTTAGCCAGGCGCCCATGGGGTTTTACTCCTGAAGATTGTGGTTACGTGGCAAGCGGGCGTTAGTTCTGTGTTTTCAATGGAGAACGCCGGGGGGATGATTTCGGATGCCGCAGCTCGGACGCTATGATCGCGAGCTTGGAGCAATGAACCTGACCCAGACCCAGAGGCTCCCGGATTGCTTCCCGCAATTGCCGACCAACCGCGACTAATGGTCTCCCCAAAATATTGTGGTACTCCCACTGAACGTGGGCATTCTGATGTTGGCATTCCCACAAGAGGGCCGGTGGGCGAATCCAAGCTCAATCTACTGCAAGGCACTCTGGACCTCATGGTCCTTCAGACATTGGCAGTGATGGGAGCGCTCCACGGCTATGGCATCGCGCTTCGCATTGAGCAGATCAGTGGCAACGAAATCTTGCTGAACCAGGGAACCATCTACGCCTCCCTCGTGCGACTGCAGCAGCGAGGGTGGATTTCAGCGGAGTGGGGCGCTTCTGACAATAATTCGCAAAGCCAAGTTTTATTCGATTACAAGAAAAGGTCGTAGACAATTTGTCGAGGACGCCGTCTATTGCCAGAGGCTCTGCAGCGTGATGGGCCGAGTGCTCGCCATGGGCGGAAAAGGTGGTAACGAATGATGCAGTGGCTGCGAATGGACTCGCTGCGACGACTGCTCCAAAGGCTGCGCTCTGTTTTTCCCAACGCACAAATGGATCACGATCTCGATGCCGAGATGGCCGCCCACCTTGACCTCGCCATCGAAGAGAATATTCAGCGTGGAATGGCGCCGAAGGAAGCTCGTCGTCGGGCACTGGTCCGCTTCGCCGGCGTGGAACAAGCCAGGCAGCAACATCGCGAGTCACGCGGACTGCCTTGGCTCGACGTGCTGATGCAGGATCTGCGCTTCACTTTTCGGACAATGCGGCGCGACCGCGGATTCACGATCATTGCTGTCGTGATTCTTGCACTTGGCATTGGCTCGAATATCGCTGTCTTCAGCGTGGTGAATACCATTCTGCTGCGGCCCCTTCCGTTTCGCGATCCGCAGAACCTTGTGCGGATTGTAGAGAAGTATTCAAAAGCAGGCGAATCGAGCAAAACGTACACAGCAGACGCCACTCAGGACTTCCAACAACAAAACCGCTCTTTTCAATCCGTGAGCGGCTACTTCGCCTTTACTGGACCCGACAATTTCAAGCTCGTTGGGAATGGCCAGCCTTTGCCTGTTACCGGCATCCTGGTCGCGGAGAACTTCTTCGAGGCGCTTGGCGTTCAGCCTTCCGTTGGACGCCTGTTCAGGCATGAAGAATTTGTGCAACACTCCCGGCCTGTCACGCTGCTAAGTTATCCGTTCTGGAAACGACAGCTTGGCGGGAATCGCGACATTGTTGGACAGGCCATCAACATGAATGGCACGCCGGTAACGGTGGTGGGTGTATTGCCGGACACTTTTGATTTTGGCTCGGTATTTTCACCGGGAGCAAAGGTCGATCTCTTTACGCCCTACATCATGGATGATTTCCGCGAAGACGGAAATGACCTGGCGCTGATAGGCCGCCTCAAACAAGGAGTCGGTCTGGCGGAAGCACAGAACGAAGCCGATCAACTTTTCCCGCAACTCTATTTCGAGCATAAACATCCCGATTACGGCAAAGGCTACACGGGGCAGCTTACTGGATTGAAAGAGTACGTAAGCGGCAAGCTGTGGCGTTCGCTGATTGTGCTGTGGTGCGCTGTGGGGTTGATTCTGCTGATCGTCTGCGTGAACCTCTCGAACCTCCTGCTGGCCCGGGCCGCTGCTCGCAGCAAGGAATTTGCCATGCGCAGTGCCCTGGGGGCACAACGTGGGCGTCTCGTTCGCCAATTACTGACTGAGAGCTTGGTTCTGTCCGCAGCAGGCGCGGTGCTGGGTCTGGGGCTTGCTTATGCCTCCACCTCGTACCTGGCTCATCAGGGATCGATCGCGTTGCCGCTCTTAAGCAGTGTGCGCGTCGACGGAATGGTGCTGGCCTGGACGCTGTTGATAGCGATTGGGGCGGCTGTACTCTTCGGGCTTGCTCCGGGGCTGCGGATATCGCGCAGTGATTTGCAGGAAGCCCTCAAGGACGGGGGGCATGGAGCGAGCGAAGGAAGGAAACATGACCACATGCGCTCGGCGCTTGTCATCATAGAAGTGGCCATGGCTTGCGTTCTACTGGTAGGCGCGGGGTTGTTGCTGCGCAGCTTTCTGCGGGTGCTGGATGTTGATTTGGGATTCGAGCCAAGCCGAGCAGCCGCCATCGCTGTGGACGATGCAGGTGGCAGCACCTCTGACCAGCGGGCCGCGATATGGGAGGAAGTCGTGCGCCGGGCTTCGATGATCCCCGGCGTCGAGGCTGCCGGTATAACCGACAATCTGCCGATGAGCCGGAACCGCAGCTGGGGGATCAAAGCCAAGGGCGGGGACTATGACGGCGGAAAATTTCAGGGAGTATTTGTCTACATTGTTTCACCGGGATATGTCAGGGCTATGGGGATACGCTTGACCGAGGGCCGTGACATCAGCTGGGCGGACATTTTCAATAACGAGAATGTAGTCATCATCAATGAAACGGTCGCGCGCAAGCTGTGGCCGGGGCAGGATCCGATCGGCCGTTTAGCCCTCACGGGCGGCGCGGAGACGCGTGTGATCGGTGTGATTGCCGACGTTCGCGAAACCAACGCGGAAGAGAATGCCGGATGGCAGATGTACCTGCCAGCTACGAAGCAGTTCGGACCGGAAGGAGCAGAACTGGTGGTGCGGTCGAAGCTGCCTCCTGCTACTTTGGCAACGGCCGTGATGAGCACCCTGCGGCAGATCAGTCCCGGGCAGCCCGCGGCGGAGTTCAAGCCCATTCAGAATCTGGTGGACCATGCGACATCGCCGCGACGTTTCTTTGTGCTGCTGGTTGGAATCTTTGCCGGGTTGGGGTTGCTGCTGGCTTCGCTGGGGATCTATGGAGTCATCTCGTACTCTGTGACCCGTCAGACGCAGGAGATCGGTATCCGCATGGCTCTCGGCGCGACCGCGGCGCGCGTGCAGGCCGGCGTCATGGCGAGGACCTTACGCCTCGCGCTCCTCGGTATTGCAGCCGGAACCGTGGCATCATTTGCCGTCGCCAGGGGGATTGCCTCACTGCTATTCGGAACCGAACCTACCGATCCAGCGACACTCGCGGGAATGATTTTGCTTCTGACCGCCGTCGCTTTTTTTGCCGGATACATTCCGGCGCGCCGAGCATCCCGCATCAACCCAATGACTGCTCTTCGCAGCAATTGAGGAAAAGTTCTCAATCCGACCGGGAATTCTGCCAAAGTAACGCGCAACTCGGAACGTATCCACTGATCCCTCTACTTTTTTGACTACTCAACCCCCAGAGCCCTGGAGCGAAATGCCTGCAGGTGAGACCCTCTTGGGTGGAGGGCATCGTATTCTTTCCGTATCGCCCAGCGCACCCGTGAAGCCACGTTCGAAGGCGTGAATTTCCCAGTTGACTCTGGACTGCACTCCAGATTGTATGATCTCGTCATGGCAGCGAATCACCAAGGCGCGGGCGCAAACCTCCGAATCGGCGAAGTGGCGAAGCGGACGGCCACGACCGTTGATGCGATTCGGTTCTACGAGAAACGTAGACTGCTTCCGGAAGCGGTGCGGACTTCAGGTCACTTCCGGTTGTACACCACAGACGACATTGAGCGCGTTCGCTTCATCCAGCAGATGCAATCACTTGGTCTTTCCCTGCGGGGGGTTGATTGATCTTCGCACGGACAAGGTCGATGCCTGCGAAGCCGTCGAGGAACTGTTGAAGGACAAACTCGCCGACACGCGTCGGAAGATGCGCCAACTGGAAGAACTCGAATCTGAGCTGGTGGCAGACTTGCGCAAGTGCAGTCCAGAGCTGCAGCATCGGCAGCGCCACGCAGCCTGTGGTTGTCCGGCGCTCGAAGAGGCTGACCAATGAGAATCGAAGTTCTCTATGTTCCCGGCTGTCCGAATTATCAACCAGCAGTCGAGAGAGTCAAAAGCGTGTTAGCGTCGGAATCGTTGCAGGTTGAGATTTGCGGGGTTCCTGTTAGCAGCGAAGCAGAGGCTAAGGCCTTGTTGTTCCCGGGTTCTCCGACAATTCGTATCAACGGTGATGATGTTGAACCAAGCCCGGCAAGCTGTACCGGTCTGACATGCAGGCTCTACGAGAACCGGAGCGGAGTTCCAACAGAGGAAGTGGTTCGGCGTGCTGTTTCAAACGCCACGCGCAAGGGATGAGGGTCATCATGAGCGTGATAGAACGCTCGACTCCGGCAGCGGTCGTCGCAGCCCTTTCGACTCGTTCTCGCTCATCAACTGCATCTCGGTTGGCGTTGATCGAATGCAGCGAAACTGCGAGCCTGGCCTAGAGGAGGAAGCCATGTATGCTGTCAGTACGATCGATGACAAGATCCAGTGGCAAACAGAAAAGGTGAGCGGCGCTTACCTTATGCACCACGGACTCCAGCTACGCTTGCGAGGCGACTACGCCACGGCAACAAAGCTAGATCGCATCCCGTGAAGGCTTCTGGAGAAAAGCCATTCGCGCATGAAGGGGGCGAATATTCGATTCGTCCGACGGTAATAGGATCTCTGGATGCATTCGTTATCGATAATGCGGTGGTTCGTTTGACGATAGTGCCGAAGTTAGGCGGCAAGATCATCTCGCTGATTCGGCTCGAGAGCGACCACGAGTATCTTCTGCAACCGCCTGAGCCGGGGCGCGCATACAGGAGCCGCTCCTACGGCGATAAGTTCGAAGATTACGAGACCAGCGGCTTTGATGAGTGTGCCCCAACAGTCGGCGAGTGCGGATACTCGGAAGAGCCATTCCTGGCCAGGCGGTTGCCAGATCACGGCGATGTGTGGTGCTTGCCGTCGGTCGCGGAGATCGTTGGAGAGCAAATTAGACTGACTACGGACCTCAGGAGCTTGCCACTTCGATTTCGGAAAACAATACAGCTTCGGGGAAATACTGTCAGGCTCGACTACGAAGCAACGAACCTGAGTCAATCAAGCGTGAAATTTTTGTGGTCGGCCCACCCGCTACTTAGAGTCGAGCCGGGGGCAGAAATTATCCTGCCGAAAGAGGTGACCGTGGTGGAAGTGGCATGGTCTCTCGCAGGACGCCTGGGGAAACCAGGCGACCAATGTGCGTGGCCAGTGACCCCTGAACGTTCAGGTCACACAATCAGTCTCAACCAGATTGTCTCCCCGAACTCGGGAACGGCTGAGAAGTTGTTCACGCCTCGTCTCCGCGAAGGGTTCTGTGGTATGTTCCTGCCGCGAGAAAATGAAGGCATCGCTCTTCGGTTCGATCCCCACCTGGTTCCGTACATCGGCATTTGGATCTGCCAGGGTGGATGGCCAACAAGTCGAGCCGCCAAACACTTTACCGTTGCTCTTGAACCCTGCAGCGGCCGACCCGATTCTCTCGAAGAGGCAGTCAAGCGCAACGAATGTGTGGTCATTCGCGGCCTAGAGTCGATGCAATGGTGGATGGAGATCGAGGTGAATCGCGGCGCTCCGCGGTCGCGGTGGATGTGAAGATGCGTGATGTTATCGCATTTATCGCCGCAGCTCGATCGACGGCGCTTTGGATATTGCTATTGCTTTTTGTTGTCCCGCCGCGGGCGTACGCGGCGACTCCACAATGACGCGCAACGAAGTCAGACCAACCGCAAACACAGAGTGGCGTGGATCTACGATTTCTCTCCGTTTTGCAAGCGTACAAAGCTGGACAATGCGCGGCGGCGCAGAGACAGCTTCAGACCCCGGTGCAAACGACTCCCGTGGGCGCTATCCGCAATCTGCGCCATTGCAAAATGGGCTGGGAGTCGCCCGTTTATGGGGCAGGCGAGATGGACGACGCAGGCCGCGTTTTTCCCCGCGTCCGACCGAACGCCTTCCGACGTTTTGCCTCTGTCGTTTCTTGGCAAAGGTTGCGACGGGGCTTCGGCCCCTCTGGCGGATCAGATACGCGGTCGCCTTCAAAGCTTCCTCGCGAGCGACGCGAAAAAAGCAGACGTCAGTTACCATCTGGCAGCGTGTTTGTGGAAGAGGAGTTCAACCGACTCGAAAGCCGACCGGGACATCCAAGTCGAATCTCTTCTGAAGCGCGCCCTCGCAGCAGTCGATCCTCAATTATGGCCATGCGTATTTCCAACTCAGAGTTTCGTAGGCCGCTGAGCGCAAGTACCCTGAAGCAACCGAAGAATGTGAGAGGCGCTCAAAATAACTCCCGACTCTGCCAATACTCATTACCGTCTAGGGCAAGCCTCAGCGCGGTTTGGCAATTGTGCCCGCGCACAAGGGGAGTTCGCCAGCTTCGAGCGGCTCAGTAAGAACGAGTCGGAGTCAACCGACAGGGAGCGGAATCAGATTCAGCCGTTTGTGTACACCAATGAGAGATCCGACCCGAATCAGTAGAGCCGACGGAGAAACGCAAGGGACAGATTGACGGGGAGGCCTGTCGACGTGTACGTTACCGGACCAGTGCTTGCCGGGGCACCATCCGAGCAAATAATTCAGATGGGTTCTATTTCTGCGGGTCATCCCGGGCCATTGAAGGTATGGATCCGCAAGGCCGCCCAGAAACCGGTTCCCGTGGTTTGTGTGGTCACAGATGCACCGGGAACCGAGCGGCTGACGGCCGTGTCGACCGACTCCTTCGTCAGCGGGGCAATGGTAGCGGAGCTCCTGCAGCTTATCGTGCGCGGGTTTGGCACCGTCAGCATTCTTACGGGCGATCTGTCGACCCTTGATCATTCCGAGAAGGTACGAGGATTCAACAAGAGCATCGATGCACTGAGTGGTTCCCTCACCATTTCGAGCGTGGTTGAAACGCACGACGATGAGGCGGAAGCCTACAACGCAGCTCGGGAGCTTTTGACTCATGATCATTCGCTCAAGGCAATCTAGGTCAGCCCTGCGAATTCAATAAGGGTCATTCAGGCGCTTGAGGAACTTGACCCCGAGCTCCGAGTGGCCCTTGTCACAACCGATCTGTTTTCGCAACTAGTGCCTCATCTGAAGTCGGGCAGGGTGCTGGCGACTATCGATCAGCGGCCGGAGGCGCAGGGCCGTGTGGCATTTGAAGCACTTCACCGCTTCCTTGTGGACGGACGGTGTCCGCCGCCTCGTATTAAGTTGAACCCCCATATCGTCATGCGATCGAATCTCGAGTTGTTCCTGGATCGAATCGCAGCTTCGTCCCCGCGGGGACGGTCGCGAGCGAATCTCATGACATAAGGGCCCTACGGCGCGCGAAAATCGCATCAAGCGAGGCCAAAGCCGCTATTTTTCGTTTGACAGCGAAAGAGGAGCAGTCTACCCTTTTTGAAGCGTTAACGTACACGAAGGTCCTTTTTCTGGTGGATACACGCCGCAACTTCCTGAAAGCAGCATGGTCCATGAACTGAGATGAATAGAAACGGACACGGACAATGACCGCTTCGATATTGGAGCGTGGCTCGATACCTGGCAGCGCCCGCACAGTTGCGGAACGGTTCCTGGCAGTTTATGGAACCAGTCCAAGCGGTCTGTTTCGTGCTCCGGGACGAGTCAATCTGATCGGGGAGCACACCGACTACAACGATGGCTTCGTAATGCCCGTAGCCATCGATTTCTCTTGCTATTCCGCGATCAGGAGCAGATCGGATCGCACCCTGTCCGTGTATTCGCAACAATTCCAGGAAAATATTGAGTTCAATCTGGATCGGCTGGTAGGGCCTTCGAAGAAACATTGGAGCGACTACGTCCGTGGCGTTGCCGCAGTATTGCGAGATGAAGGCTATCCATTAAAGGGCGCGGACCTGCTGATCGATGGACAGGTACCGATTGGCTCTGGCCTGAGTTCGTCCGCCTCGATTGAGGTCTCCAGTGCACTGGCGTTGACTTCCCTTGGGGGAATCACAGTTCCATTGGGCACTTTGGCAAGATTGTGTCAAAGGGCGGAGAACGAGTATACGGGTGCTCGCTGCGGCATCATGGATCAGTTTGTTTCGTGCTTCGGCAGGCAGGATCAAGCGCTGCTGCTCGATTGCCGGTCGCTGGAGATGACGTACCTGGCATTGCCTCCCAACGTTCGCTTGGTCATCTGTAACACGATGGTGAGACACGAGCTCGCGGCCGGAGAATACAACGAACGCAGAGCATCGTGCGAAAGATCGATTGAGGCGATCCGCAAGTTTCTTCCCAACATCCGGGCATTGCGGGATCTTACCCTGGAGGACCTCGAAAAGTATGGCAGCCTGCTTTCTGAGATTGATTTCCGGCGCTGTCGCCACGTGATCACGGAGAATGCCCGAGTAATCGATGCGAAGGAAGCGTTAGGACATGTCGATCTGGCTCGTTTTGGACAGCTGATGTATCAGTCTCACAACAGCCTGAATCATGACTATGAAGTGAGCTGTCGGGAGCTAAACCTCATGGTGAGCCTTGCACGGAACCTACCAGGAGTCTACGGTGCGCGGATGACCGGTGGCGGATTTGGAGGCTGCACGATTAACCTGGTGGAGAGGGAAGCAGTCACGGAATTTCAAACGAGCGTTGCACACGAATACGAGAAACTGACCGACCTGTCGCCACAGATTTCCGCATCGTCCGCGGCTGGCGGGGCGGTCGCACTGCCGCTCTGAAATCAGAGCGCCTTGCCACAACCGCGACTATTGAGCGTCGGTTCGGCGCACAGAATCCTCGATTCGGCGCATTTATCGGCCCATCCATCGAATCGCTGACAGGAGCGCTTGTCTTCGGTCTATGATTTTTGAGTGGCACATCGCTTCACTGTGAACGGTACGGTCCGAGAGCTTGATGTCGAGCCCGATGCCCCGCTGCTCTGGGTTATCCGCGATGAGCTTCATTTGACGGGAACGAAGTTTGGGTGCGGAATCGCTGCCTGCGGCGCCTGCACTGTTCATGTAAACGGCAAGGCAGTGCGGAGTTGCGTCGTTCCCGTTGGCTTGGTGGCCAATTCCGAAATCACAACCATCGAAGGCCTGGGAAAGGGCGAATTAACCGCTGTTCAAAAAGCCTGGATCGAACACCAGGTGCCGCAATGTGGCTATTGCCAGTCGGGCATGATCATGGCCGTCAGCGCATTGCTCGCCACGAATCCATCTCCGAGCGACGCTCAGCTTGCTTCGGCCATTACCAAGATCTGCCGCTGCGGCACTTACACCCGCATTCGCGCGGCGGTACGAAGCCTCGCAGACAAGAGGAGCGGGAGCTATCGAAGCCGGAATTGTCTTTGGCCTTAGCGCAGCGCTCTATGGCGAAAAGCGAGACTGTTGGAGATACGAGTACGACAATTGCGACAGGAGATACATTCCATGGTGACCCGGCGGATCTTGTTTCAGACAGTGCTAAAGTCAGGATTAGGAACTCTGTGCGCCCAGTTGCTTCCCTTCGCAGAAGCTACAGCGGCTGAGGTACACCCGATCCTTGAGCAATCTCTTCCCGCCATCGCGCTCAACAACTGGACTGTTACTGCACTCGAAGTTGACTATCCGCCCGGCGGCGCCTCCGAGCCGCATCGCCATCCCGGATTCGTGCTCGCCTACGTTCTAGAGGGCAAGCTGCGATCTCAGCTGAAGGGGCAACCTGAGCACACCTATGCCAGCGGGGAGATGTTTTTTGAACCTCCCGATAGCGTACACCTGATTTCAGCGAACGCGAGCACCGATCGTCCGGCGAAGCTGTTAGCCCTGATCTTCGCCGAAAAAGGAAGTACCCTGAGCCTTCCCGCATGAACCCCATCACTCAATCGCAGATTGCATCGCGAGTGAACGCCATCTCGGCAACACCGCACGGCGCTTGGAGCGAGAAGCGAATCGCCTTTCTTGTTCTCGCGCTGGCTCTCGCCGCGCAAATTGCATGGATGCTATTCAATCACTTCGGCCGCCAAGCGCCCTGGCTCAGCATGTCTTGGTCCTTGGAGTTTGCTCTTCCATTTCTGTTGCTGCTGTTGACTGGCGGGCGCATTCGCTGGATCGCATCCCTTCTCCGGCTTCCCATTTCCATGGCTTTCTTGCTATCCGTCGGCGATCGCCTGGGATTGCTTGGCCCGCCCGGCAGCCCGGGAGTGGCGTGGGGGGATTTCGCTCATTTCATTGTGTACACCGGGCAAGTGAACTCGTTTGTACCAGCCTCGACAATCTCGATGCTCGCCGTGCTGGCCACAATCGGCGAGAGCGCATGTGCGATTGCGCTGCTGCTAGGCTTCCGTATCCGTTGGTCCGCCCTCGTCTCGGCTGGGTTGTTGTTTCTGTTTGCAACTGCGATGACCATCTCCGGCCTGTCGCAGTTCTCCTACGGTGTTTATGCCATGTCTGCCGGCGCCTGGGCCGTTTCGACCGTGGACGCATCCTGCATCAGCGTTGACTCACTCACTCAGAGGAGGTCTGGGTAGGCGCGTGCGCGTGGACGCGTTCATGAAATGATGATGAAGTGAGGTCCCAGGACTCGACCAGGATGAGCAAGGAGTCGGAGTCGAGGCGAACAGAGTCTGGAAGGTGCGAATTGGCGGCCCAATATTTGGTCGGCTGCGGCGGTGGGCATAGCGTGGTGCGGAAACAGCTAGGCGTCGAGTTTCCCGGTGTTGAGCCGACAGTTGTCGGACGAATGGGCGATGTGAAACTCCCGCCATGCGCCCTCGTAAGGAACTGGGCCCCATCCACCATTCAAGGCTACGGTCAAGCCAGGCGAGTTCCTCGAAGCCCGGTTCTCACAGTCGTTTTAGCTTGCGGGCAGTCTCGCCCGACCGCTCCTTTTTAACTAGCGAGCGTTGCGCGGAGGATCGACGCTTCCCCCGACTCACTTCCCAGAACGCGTTTCTGGATAACTTCCGCGTGGCCCGACCATCCGGACATTATCGATTCCGACACTTATCGCATCGAGTGGTGCGACCAGCAGGAGATGTATAGTGTGGCGATGATTTCGAGATGGAGACTTTATGCGCTATGTCCTTCCCTCCTGTTCCTTTTATGGCTCACACCAGCGCTTGCGGCACAGACGCCGGTGGAGGCTGCGCGCAAATACACAGAGACGAAGAAGCCCGAGTTGGTTCAGCAGTTCAGCGAATTCCTGGCGATCCCTAACGTTGCCGCTGATCCTGCGGATCTGAGGCGCAATGCCGACTTGCTCGTCGAGATGCTCAAAAAACGAGGGGCCGACTCCCGGCTACTCTCGTTCCCCGGTGCCCCTTCGGTCGTCTTCGGACAAATCAATGTGCCTGGCGCGAAGCATACCATCGTGTTCTATGCACATTATGACGGACAGCCAGTCACTCCGTCGGAGTGGGAAGGAGGCTCGGCCTTCACGCCAGTGATTCGCGAGGTGGATGGCGTTCAGCGCGTCTATGCCAGGTCGGCGGGGGATGACAAGGCCGCCATCTTTGCCCAACTCACAGCGCTCGATGCCTTGCAAGCTGCCAAGATTCCTTTGCGAGCCAACATTCGCTTCGTGTGGGAGGGTGAGGAAGAGGCGGGATCTCCGCACCTGGAGCAGATCCTTGAGGCCAATCGTGACTTGGTCCACGGCGACGTGTGGCTGGTGTGCGATGGTCCCGTAGATCAGAGCGGCAAACAGACCGTCGTCTTCGGAGCGCGAGGTGACGCCCACCTTGAGATCACCGTCTATGGTCCGCATCATGGGTTGCACAGCGGGCACTACGGCAATTGGGCGCCGAATCCGGCGATGATACTGGCGCAATTGCTCGCCGGAATGAAGGATGAAGAAGGCCACGTCCTGGTGCCGCATTTCTATGATGGCATTGCGCCGCTCACGCCGGCTGAAAAGGAAGCGCTGGCCCGGGCACCGGTCAATGATCGGATGCTGATGGATGCTTTTTGGCTGGGGCATGTCGACGGGGCCGGCGCGCATCTACTCGAACTCATCAACCAGCCTTCGTTGAATATCAACGGCATCTCTTCCGGCCAGACCGGGGCCCGGTCTGCGAACGTTATCCCGCCAACGGCCACCGCCGATTTGGACCTGCGCCTGGTGGTCGGGATCGATTGGCGGGAACAACAGGAACGCGTAACGGACTATATCCGGTCGCGGGGATATTTCATCGTGGACCTCGAGCCCACGCGGGAGATCCTGCTGGCGCATGCCAAAGTTGCGCTCGTCGTACGCGATCCCGCAAGCTACAACGCCGTGCGCACTCCCATGGACCTGCCCATCGCAAAGGAAGTCATTCGAGCGGTGGAGAGCGTGCGCGCCCCTGTGGTGCTTTTGCCCACCATGGGTGGAAGTGTTCCGCTGGGGGCAATGGAGCGTGCCGCGCAAACACGCACCATTACCGTGCCTATCGCTAACTACGACGACAACCAACATGCCGCCAATGAGAACCTTCGTCTGCAGAACTTGTGGGACGGTGTGGAGACGATGGCAGCGTTGCTGGAGATGGAATAGGGAGCGCTCCGAGGCAACCTTGCACGGAATTTTAGCTCTTGGTGCTTACAGGATTTCCGGGGATTGCTGGCGGTTTGCTTGGAATTGCGGCTGCCGTGCCGACATCCCATTACCTACTTGTGATGGCGCCACCGGACATCCGACCGGATAGCTTTACGGTTAGGGCGTTCTCGTTCACTACGTCTTCCGCAACTTGCAGACTTCCTCTCTTGAGTAGTCAGATCACCGCAAGAGGACTAAACCCTTACGGCGTGTGAGTCCGCGGCCCATAGCCTCCCCCATCTTATGCAATATCGGCGGGCAAGCGCAGGCTCAAGCCGTTTCGGCCATTTGCTTAGTCGATTCGACTTAGTGCGTCTTGAATGGCGGCCGCGGCACCAGCGGGCAGGTCGATGAATTCCTCCCATCCACAGAGCCGGAAACGACGAGGTGCTGATAGATCTGCGCGATGCAGTCATTCCACTCGGTGTGCCCCTGCCCACTGAGTCCGACTTCGAGCCGATGGGAGAAACCCTGGGCGGCGTGGTCCATGAACCAAAGGGGCGTGCCTCCGTCGGTATCGCCAGAGGCGAACACAGTCGGCACCGACGATCGCAGAGGTTCGCGATAGCCCTTCGGGAGCGAGACTTTCGGCCAGAGCTTGCAGGCGGCCTGTTGTTGGCGCACGCGATAGGCGCCCAGAAAAGTACCCTGCGTTTCGGGTGCAATGTCTTCTTCCCGGATGAATGCGACATCCTCGTTACACGTGATCGAGAAGAACAACCCAAAACTGAAATCCGAGTCGTTTTCGCGGGCATCAGCCAGAATGCCCTTGGAAATCGGGCTCCAGTCTCCCAGATAGGCTCGATGGATCATCCACGGAATTGTCGCAGAGCTTCGGGGTCTGTAGAGTTTCGCGCGAAACCACTCCGCGACTCGACCACGATACAACGGCACGGTGCCGCTGTGGCCCTGCACAACGACACGCACAGATCCTGATGCCAGACGATCGGATATCTGACGGAACTCGTCACGCAAGTGCGGGAATGCCGACTCACACCCAGAATCGACGGCGCACGCCTCGAACATTTTCTCGAGCGCCGCTTGTTCCGTCTTCGCGAAAGGAAGCGGGCCGGCCACGTCGAGCGGAACGACACTGCCCATATATACGGTTCGCACGCTTTCTGGGTACATCCGCAGGTACACCTGCGCGGCTCGAGTTCCGTATGATCCCGCGAACAAATTCAGGGATCCGTAGCCGAGAGCGCGTCGGACCTGCTCTAGATCGGCGGCGAAACGATCATAAGTGTACTGAGTCAGGTCGGCTTGCAGAGGTAGCCTCTGCAAGCATCGTTCGACTGCTTTAAGGGGAAACAGGTCACGGAGACTCGCGGTCGGCTGCGGAGTCGAGAAGAGATCGCAATGCAATGCGCCGGAGCGGCCGGTACCCCGCTGGTCGACCAACAGGATGTCACGATCCTGCCGAAGCGGCGCGAACTGCCTGGCGTATATCTCGGCCGCGCCAATCGCGTCTTCGCCTGGGCCGCCCATCAATATAGCGATCGGGTCCCGACGCGGCTGGCCGCCTGTTGCGGGGATCACGGCCACGCCGATTCGAAGCTGGCGGCCAATCAGACGAGTGGGGTTCTCGGGAACTTCGAGCACCCCGCACCGGGCCGGTTGTGGAACACCGGGAAGTTTGCAAGAGGAAAGCTCAATTGCACGAAAGGACTCGGATGGGCGCGGGGGGCCTCCGAGTCCTGTGCCGTTCGCGGCACTCACCAGTTGGACCGACATGACCACCGTCAGCGACAGAAACAACCGAACCTGCGTGGTCCGCTTCGTCTCATCGGGTTTGTTTTGGAGTTTCATACAGGGTTGACAAGCCCTGGTGCCGAAACTTGCAAACTCATGCGTGAACAGTGCTGACGGGACGAATCCACGAACTTGAAAGAAACATGCGATGCCAAAATAGAACGGAGGCGAGTTCGCCTGCAAGGCAATTCGGGCTCAAGCTCGGGCAATGTTGTCTCAGGCAAGTGGCGGTCCCGACCGTTGCTTTTATATCGCGACACGATAGATAGTGCAATTGCTTGATCTTGGTGCGAGGTATACCAGGAACGCCGCGCACGCTCGACGCCGAACGCAGGGAAGGGAAATCTCCTTTTGGGCGCAATCTATCAGGCAAGTGTGCTCCGTTTCGGGCCCATCATGATGACGACCATGGCGGCATTGCCCGGAGGTTTGCCGCTGGCGCTGGCGACCAGCACCGGCGCCGAGTTGCGTCGCCCACTCGGGCTGACTATTGTTGGCGGTTTCATTGTCAGCCAAGCGCTCGCTTTGTTCACCACGCCGGTCGTCTACTTATCGATGGATCACCTGCGGGTGCAGCTGGGGCGCAGGCACCGCCCGACTGCGGATACGTCATCCGCCGCTGCTAGCCCAAGTTTCGCCGACTGATGTATCAATGGAATGTACCGCAGGACTCGATCGGTTTGTTCCCAAAAACGTCTTTTTGCCTCAGTAAACCGACGACATAGGCTCTGCAGGAATTCTCGATGACTCTGTCCTGGGGAAAATTGCCGCGGCGTCTTGCCTGACCGGCCTCTACACCATCCCCGCGGCCATGACAGATGATATTATCGCGGCGGGAGTCAGCCAATGGAACCGACAGAATCCAAACTGCCGAGCGAAGCGATAGAGCTCTACAACGATTTCATTCACGGGGAGATTAGCCGCCGCGCCTTTATGGAGGGCGTGCAGCGACTAGCGGGCGGTCTGGCGGCGGCCACGGTTATCAATGCGTTGATGCCGAATTACGCTTTAGGCCAGCAGATCTCCCGCACCGATGACCGGATCAAGGCCACTTACGAGACCGTACCCTCCCCGAAAGGCAACGGAAGCATCAAGGGATATCTCGTACGGCCTATCAGCGCCGACACTCGTTCCGAGGCGGTAACGAAGTTGCCCGGCGTAATCGTGGTCCATGAGAATCGGGGTCTGAACCCGCATATCGAGGACATCGCGCGGCGGTTTGCTCTGGCCAACTTCATGGCATTTGCGCCGGACGGACTCACCTCTCTAGGCGGCTATCCTGGCGACGACTACAAGGGCGGCCAGATGTTCAACAAGATCGACAAGAACAAGATGTCCGAGGATATGGTGGCCGCGGCCCTGGGGTTGAAGTTGCGCACTGACTGCACGGCAAAAATCGGCGCTACCGGTTTCTGCTACGGGGGCTCGACCGCCAATATGCTGGCGGTACGGCTGGGAGCGGACCTGGCGGCAGCGGTGCCGTTCTACGGCGGTCCTCCCGCCCCAGAGGACATCCCGAAGATTAAGGCGGCGATCCTGGTGCATCACGGGGAGCTCGACACGCGACTGGCGGCAACGTGGCCGGCTTACGACCACGCCCTGAGCGCGGCGCACGTTCCGCACGAAGGCTATATTTACCCCGGCTCCGTGCACGGCTTCAATTGTGACGCGACGCCGGAACGGTATAACAAAGCCGCGGCCGATCTGGCCTGGCAACGCACGATCGACTGGTTCAACAAATACGTGCGTGGCTGATTCCGCCCCGCGGGTGTAACTTTGCCGCGCCCGAGCCGGTTCGAGTGTTTCTTCGGGGTGAACCGCGTTCGGCTCCGGCCCGATCGAGATGCGGGTCGGATCTGTCAGCCTGCAGCGGGCAACAGCTTCCGAAGAGTGGACGGGCACGTTGAGTGCGCGATCGTATGTCCGGAGGCGTGAGCCGCGAGGGAGCGGAATCGGCGATTAGAATTGACGACTGCTGGCCGATCGTTTGAGGAAGGTCTGCCGATGTCGGAACGGCAAGATTAATTCGTCAGATGAACGGATCATTGCCAAGGAGACGATGTCTACAACCCTGGTTATCGATGTCGGCGGGACGCACATCAAACTGCTCACAACCGGAATGAAGGAACCAATCAAGATTCCTTCGGGTCCAGCATTGACCGCCAAAGCGATGCTACGAAAAGTTAAGGTTGCGTTGAAAGATCGCGCCTACGACTTTGTGTCGATCGGCTATCCGGCTCCGGTTGTCCATGGGCGTCCGCTGCGAGAACCGTACAACCTTGGCGGCGGCTGGGTTGGATTCAACTTCCGCAAAGCATTTGATCGGCCCGTTAAGATCATGAATGATGCGGCGATGCAGGCCCTGGGAAGTTATCAGGGAGGCAGGTTGCTATTTCTCGGTTTGGGAACCGGCTTGGGATCCGCCATGATTGTGGATGGAGTATTGCAACCGATGGAATTGGCGCATTTGCCATATAAGCGTGACAAAAGCTACGAGGATTACTTGGGACTTCGAGGTCTCAAACGATTGGGAAGGAAAAAATGGCAACGAAAGGTTTACGAAATTGTCACGGAGCTTCGTGAGGCGCTGGAAGCGGAACACGTCGTCCTGGGAGGAGGAAATTCCAGAAAGTTGAAACACCTGCCAGCCGATATCATCTTAGGTAGCAATGAAAACGCCTTCCTGGGTGGTTTTCGGATGTGGAGTAAAGATCCAGCATTGAAGGCGATGCTTCATCATATATAGTTCGACTCACAAATTTAAGGCTGCCGGGAAGTCTAGGTGCCCCCTGTCTGGAGCACGGCCGATGTCGCGGACGCATTTCAAAGACTCTCAAGTGGCAACCAGCGAAACGGCTCGCGACATCAATCGCGGGATTGTGCTGAATCTGATTCGCAGGCGCCAGCCCATTTCACGGGCAGATTTGGCGCGGATTTCCGGCTTGCAGCGCAGCACGGTTTCGCTCATCATCGAACAACTTATTCGCGAGAGATGCGTGATCTCTGGGCCTCTGGGACGGTTGCCGCGAGGCCGCAGGCCGACATTTCTTCACCTGAATGATCGTCTGGCCATCGTTGTGGTCGACCTGCGGCCCACAACGACAACCATCGCCATCTCCGACGCCAACGGGCGCTTTTTGTCGCAACAAGAGATTCCGACTCCGGCTGATTCGGCGAGGGCCGCGGTTCAATTCTCAGAAAAGATTCGGCGATGATCTCGGGCCACCCGGATCTGGATTTTGAGGGAATCGGCGTCAGTGTGCCCGGAATGAGCTGCACCACGCCCGAGACAGGCGCCGGTACATCGTGTTCTGTCCGATACTGAGCATAGAATTGCACCAGGTCTCTTCGCGAAGCCGCTTCAGAGAACCGCCGCCCCGTGGGGCTCATTTTGAGCATCCCCGGGCCCCATGCCCGCAGCGTTCTGGTTGGTTGATTCGAGACTGAAATGCCAATCGCAGTCCGTGAGTTGCGCCACGTAAAGGCTGTAGAGTCCTGCGGGCATTGTGAGCCGCGCTGGGCCGATTTTGTGCGGCACGATGGTGGAGATCGTGACGCCAGAACCGAGCGACAGCGCATCATGGGTCGTCTACACGCGCTGGAGGTTGCCGCCGAAAATGCAACTCTTGGATGCGGAAGTCCGATAACCTACGACCGGACGCTTGGCATACACGTAAAGGGTATATTGACCCCCGATGAGGAAGAATGAGGTTTCGAGGGCGCTCGTACCTTGATAGAAATAAGATTCTCCGGCATGAGCCGATGTAGCAAAAAGCGAGAGCGTCGCAAGAAAAAGTATTGCGGTCGAGCTGAATCAATCGCTTGGTGACCAGCAGTTCAAGCTGTCCATCGTCCGCGAAATCGCCCAAAACAATCGATGTGGGATGCTCTGTCGCACTCTCCGACCGGCGCACGACGTAGGCAGGAAACTGAACGCCCAGAAACCCTGGTTTTGTGGCTCGCAGTCCCCGTCACGCTTACCTGTTGCCTAATGTTTACTAAGGCGCCGCAAATAAATAAGGGTATCAATTTATGCTGCGCTGTCGAGCGATGTTAGGCTTCATCACATCATTCCATTCGCCGTGGAATTTCTCGGGCTACCGTCAACGACATAAAACGGGTCGTTTTTCGGCTCGCCAAATTGCTCCTCAAAACTAACTAAACCCTATACCTATCAGGACGCTTAAGAATTGATCTTCGGAAGGTCCCACCGCATTCTTTCCCGGTCGTTTGGGATTCAGGGAACATGGGCAGAAAATTTTGCCCTGTGGTTTGCCACTGCCATGCGGACTTGAGCAAGGTCGCTGCTCAATGTTCCCATGGGTTGAACACGGCGACGCCGATGGGCTGAAAATGGCTCACATTCCTGGTCACCACCGTCATGTCATGGACCAGGGCCGTGGCGGCGATGAGCGCGTCTCGGTCGGAACGGGGATCCGGGACATGGAGCGCCGCGCAGCGCTGTGCCACTCGAGTATCCACCGCCAGAATGCGATCTGAAAACGTCGGCAAGACGCGCCCATCCATCCAAGCCCGGAGAACCGCACCCTGTCTCCGGTCGCGCCGCTCGAGCAGCAGAATGCCGATCTCGAGTTCCAAAATCGAGATGACCGAGAGGTAGAGGCTTTCGGCGGGGAGGGCATCGGCCCAAGCTCGGACGCGCGGATGGGCGTTCTTCGCTTTTCGTAATTCCGAAACTACGTTCGTATCGACGAGGTACATCAGGACAAATCCAGGGGC
>Ga0209380_10000713_pt1 | contig 23611 bp, 22 predicted proteins | sample HubBroMetageWFT6_FD_188347 | JGI IMG/M metagenome (GOLD analysis project Ga0209380, IMG submission 188347) | Warmed and freeze-thawed soil microbial communities from the Hubbard Brook experimental Forest, New Hampshire - Hubbard Brook CCASE Soil... | ecosystem: Environmental > Terrestrial >... | reverse complement strand
CGCCCTACCCCAGCTCTTCCAGCATCGCCGTCATCTCCGATTGCGCGTGGTTGTTACCGGTGCGCCGCGCGGACGAAATCCCATCCACCAGCCAGCGCTTGGCCTCATCGACGCGGCTCGCGTTAGCCAGCGCCTGCGCCGCCATAAAGTATCCGGGCGTGTAGTCCGGATTCTTTTCAATTAGCGTTTTAAATTCGGCCAGCGCCTGCTCAACCTGTCCCGCCTTCGAATACTCCATAGCCAGCCCATAGCGGGCGAACGAATCCGCCGGATTCGCCGCAACGATCTCGCTCAACATCGCAATCCGATCCATAAGAATAAGTCTCAGGTATTTGGTCTCAGGTCTCGGCGAAAAGCCAAGAGCGAACAGCGAGCCGTCTTTCGATTCTACATTCATATCCCGCATTCCCATCCCGTCCCGCGTTACAATAACTGTTCTCCGAGAGACCAACTTGGCTTGCCCTTTTTTTGTGCCGCGAGAAATTCTAAACGACGGCTCCTGGCCCCATCCGTCGCGTCTTCCCTTGGGGGCAGGATGGACTGGCGCTTGCGCCGCCTCCGGCCAAGAACTGCCGGCATCCGATCTCCACATACAAGAATTCTGCAACCTTGGTTATGCAACCGCCTGCCCGCATCTTCCGCAACGTCGTGACTATGATGCAATTCGTTTTGCGATTGCACGCTCTAGCACGCAGCAAGTCACGCTCTCTTTTGTCTGCGAGCTCGGCCACGCTCCGATCGAGCACGGAGAATTAACTTTTGACTTGGCGAACGAAGCCTGGATCATTCGACATCCCGACCCGCGCGTGCTGCGCCTGGCGACCAGCTACATCCAAGCCTACCGCGTGCGGACTCCTATCTCGCCCGCGATCGATGCCGTGCACTCGGTGACTGACACTTTATGAACACCCTATGAACAATGACGACAAAGCATTGCGTCCTCGTCCCGTGCGCGAGTCGATCTCGGAAATGGTCGAGATCGTTCTTCCCAACGATACCAATCCGCTGAATGCGCTGCTCGGCGGCCGCCTCATGCACTGGATCGATCTTGCCGGCGCCATGGCCGCCCACCGCCACTCGCGTGCCTACGTAGTTACCGCTTCCGTCGATCACATGGATTTTCTCGTGCCCGTCCGCGTCGGCGATTTCGTCGTTCTGCGCTCGTCCGTCAACCGCGCCTATCACACTTCGATGGAGGTGGGCGTCAAGGTCTGGGTGGAAAATTATCGCTCTCAACAGAACCGCCACGTCAGCTCCGCCTATCTGACCTTCGTAGCCGTTGATGCCGCCGGGAATCGTGTGCCGGTGCCGCAAGTCATCCCGGAGACTGAAGATGAAAAGCGCCGCTACGAAGGTGCCGCGCGCCGCCGCGAGATACGCAGAGCGGAATCGGCCCGCAAGAGGAAAGTTCCAAGCGAGAAGATGCCGTAGTTGTGAGACTCTCAGTTATCGAGCTTCAACTGATAACTGGTTACTGATGACTGACAACCGCTTCGTGACTTATGGACAGCGCACTCTTAGTTCACCGCCTGCATTTCGCATTTACTGCGACCTTCCATTATCTCTTTCCCCAACTAACCATGGGCCTCGCGCTCTTGATCGTCGTGCTCAAAAGCGTCGCGTTGCGGCGCAACGACCCTGTGTACCACGAGGCCGCGCGCTTCTGGGCCAAGATCTTTGGTATCAACTTTGTCTTGGGTGTCGTGACCGGCATTCCCATGGAATTCCAGTTCGGCACTAACTGGTCTCACTTCTCGCGCTTCGCCGGCGGCGTCATCGGCCAGACCCTCGCCATGGAAGGCATGTTTGCCTTCCTTCTAGAGTCGGCGCTAATCGGATTATTTCTCTTCGGAGAAAAGAAGTTGAGTCCGCGCGCCCACTGGTGGTCTGCCTTCGGAGTCTTTGTAGGTTCGTGGTTATCAGGTTATTTCATCATCGCGACGGATGCCTTCATGCAATATCCCGTGGGCTATTACAAGGCTTCCGACGGCAGCTTACAACTGGCGAGATTCTGGACCTTTGTCCTTAATCCCTGGGCGGGATGGCAGTACGCCCATAACATGAGCGGGGCCGCCATCACCGGCGCCTTCATCATGACATCGGTCGGCGCATTCTACTTACTCTCGCATAAGTGGACCGCGCACGCCCGCATCTTTGTTAAGACGGGCGTTATCGCCGGTTGCATCTTCAGTGTGCTCCAGATTTTTCCCACAGGCGACCGCCAGGGCAAAATGGTCACCGAGCTGCAACCCGTGACCCTGGCAGCAATGGAAGGATTGTTTCACGGCCAAACGCAGGCTCCGTTAGTGATCCTAGGTCAGCCGAATGAGCAGCAAAGTAAGATCGATAACCCGCTCCAGGTTCCGGGCCTGCTGAGTATGTTGACTTATAGGCGCTGGAGTGCCCATGTTCGTGGCCTCGACTCCTTTCCTAAAGAAGATTGGCCGGGTAACATTCCATTGCTCTATTACAGTTACCACATCATGGTTGGCCTCGGAACAGTCTTCATCGCCATCATGGCCGTTGCATTGTTATTGCTCTGGAGCGGTAAGCTTTTCAACGCGCGATGGATGCTCTGGATACTGATGTTGGCGGCGCCATTTCCTTATATCGCCAACACCGCCGGTTGGATGACCGCCGAGTTAGGCCGCCAGCCCTGGCTGGTCTACGGTTTGATGCGAACCGAAGACGGTTACTCGAAGTTAGTCTCCGCCGGCAGCGGCATGTTCACTCTTTTAGGTTTCATGGGGATGTACATGGTGCTCGGAATTCTTGGACTGTTTCTGCTGTGGCGAGAAATCGAGCATGGCCCGGTGACCGCAGCCGTATCTAATTTTCAGTTGCCGGCCGATGCAATAAGAGAGGCGAGATAAATATGCCGACTCTTTGGTTCTGGATCATCGCCGCCATGATCGCGACCTACGTCGTGCTCGATGGATTCGATCTCGGTGCCGGCGCAATCTATCTTCTCGCGGCCAAAACCCACGACGAGCGCCGCCGCATCCTGCGCGCCATCGGCCCCGTCTGGGACGGCAACGAAGTCTGGCTGCTTGCCGCTGGCGGCACACTCTACTTCGCGTTTCCTAAACTTTATGCCGCGAGTTTCAGCGGATTCTATTTGCCGCTCATGATGGTCTTGTGGCTGCTTATGCTGCGTGCCATCGGAATCGAGTTCCGCGCTCACATCGAACACTCCGTCTGGCAGGACTTCTTCGACGTAGTCTTCAGTGTCTCCAGCATTCTGCTCGCTATTTTCTTCGGCGCGGCTTTGGGTAACGTCGTGCGCGGAGTTCCACTCGATGCCAGCGGCTATTTTTTCGAGCCGCTATGGACGAACTTCAAGCTCGACGCCGATGTGGGTATTCTCGATTGGTACACCGTGCTTATTGGAGTAATGGCGCTAGTTACTCTTTCCGCACACGGCTCTTACTATGTCGCTCTCAAGACGGACGCCGATTTAGGCCGCCGCGCTCGCGGCTTCGCCCTGCTGTGCTGGCCTTTACAATTTTTTCTAACTTTCACCGCGCTGGTCGCGACTTACTTCATCCGCCCCACGATCATGGCGAACTACCGCAATCACTCGATCGGGATTCTGATTCCGATCATCGTCGTTAGCTGCCTGGCAGTTATGTTGTGGGCCAATCCCAAAGGCAAAGAAAGACTGGCATTCATCGCGTCCAGCCTCTATATCGCCTTCATGCTGGCGGGCGCGGCATTTGCCCTCTATCCCGTTGTGCTGTCCGCGCGCGAGCACCAATACGATTTGACCATCTACAACAGCGCCGCAGGCAGTCACGGATTGCGCGTAGGCTTAGTCTGGTGGACGCTTAGCGCGATCTTGGCCGCTGCCTACTTCGTATTCGTCTACTGGAAGTTCCGCGGCAAGGTGCAGTTGGGAGAAGGACACTACTGAGCAATCAGCCTTCAGCGCTCAGCATTCAGGAAAGCCCGGAACCCACTGATCGCTAAATGCTAAATGCTGATCGCCGAGCGCTGCCTTCCCCCGTATAATCGAACGATGAGCGCTCACTCCCATCATCCCGGCCAGCAGCAGCCCACTCCGCAACCTTTACCTGGCGTCAATGCCATCATCGCTGTCGGTTCCGGCAAGGGCGGAGTCGGCAAGACCACGCTTTCCGTCAATCTCGCAATCGCCCTTAGCAAGACCGGCCTCAAAGTAGGACTGCTCGACGGCGACGTCTACGGCCCCAACGTCCCGCTTATGCTCGGCACCAACGAGCAGCCGAAGGTGATGGGCGACAATCAGATCGCTCCCATCAACTCGCACGGCCTCAAAGTGATCTCGGTGGGCTTCCTCAATCCAGGAGACAAGCCTCTGATCTGGCGGGGGCCGATGCTCCATTCGATCATGAAACAATTTCTCGGATCGGTGCAGTGGGGACAACTCGATTACCTCGTCATCGACCTTCCTCCCGGAACCGGCGACGTGGCGCTCTCGCTCATTCAAACTGTTCCATTGACCGGCGCCATCATAGTCTCCACGCCCTCGGACGTTGCGTTGCAGGATGCGCGCAAAGCCATCGAAATGTTTCGCCAGATGAAGGTCGATATCGTCGGCATGGTGGAAAACATGAGTTACTTCGTCTGCCCGCATTGCCAGCACGAGATCGACATCTTTTCGCGCGGCGGTGCCGAAAAAACTGCGAAGCAATTTGGCATCGCCTACCTCGGCGCAGTGGAACTCGACCCGGAGATTCGCAAAGGGGGCGACGGTGGCTCCCCCGCCGTGCTTGGGGGCGAAGACTCGCCCCACGCCAAATCTCTATTCGCCTTCGCCCGCAATGTAGTGTCGCGAGTAGAAGAGCTAAAAGCCGCCAGCACAGAGAGCGTGATTCAGATTCAGTAGTCGGGCTAAGTCAATTATCGGGCTTTGAGTTAGTTTGAGTAATAAGCAGTGAGTGGTCATCTTGAGCGAAGCGAAAGACCTCTGCATCTGATGGTTGCAGGAATCCATAGGTCCTTCGCATCGCTCAGGATGACAATCCTATTTGCCCTGAAATCTCTCCAGCCGATACGAAGCCTCCGCAGTCCCCTCAATAAGCACAAGCCCAGCCACCATCTCCCCCACGGCCGGCCCATGCTTAAAGCCGTGCCCCGACCCGCCGCCCACAATCCACACATTCGCATTGCGCGGATGCCGATCGACGATGAAGTTGTGGTCAGCCGTATTTTCGTACTGGCAGACTCGCGTCTCGATCACCGGCGCACCCTTCATTCCCGGGAACCGATAACCGAGATATCGCCGTGCCGCCGCCAGCCCCTCTTCGCTCACCACCCGCTCGCCCGACGTCGCATCGAACTTCGCCCCGCGCGTGTCATCTGCCAGCTTGAACCCGCGCCCTTCATTTCCCGGAATGCCATACATAAAGCGATCGCCATGATCGGCCCACACCGGCAAGTTATTCTCGTCGTACCGTCGATCTCCCGTTGGCGTGCCAAAGAAAAAGACCTCCTGCCGCGTTGACACAAAATATGGACCGACGGTGCGAGGGAACATCTTCCCCAGCCACGGCCCGCAGGCGAACACATAGCGATCAGCGACAACGCGGTCAGTCGCGACGGTCGAAGCTTCAGAAGTCGCCGTGGCAGCGGGCGTGTGCACGAGTCGCAGCTCCTTCCAATCGCCCGCATCAATATCCGCCGTCGCGACCGCTGCCTGCCGATACTCTCCGCCTTCAGCCACAAACTGATCGACCACCTCCTGCGTCGACGCCCGAGCCAGCAAGTATCCGCTCTGGGGCTCATAGATTCCCCACTCCACATTTTCGCAACTGATCTGCGGCCAGCGGCGCGCCAATTTTTTGACGCCGAGCTCTTCGTAAGAAAATCCCGCGTCTTTCAATAAAGGCAGCGATCCGCGCTCGAACGCGCCATCGCCTTCGACCATCCACAACACTCCGACGGGAAAAAAGAACTGCCGCTTCCACTCGACCTCGTGCTGCTTCCATAGCTCAAGGGCACGCGCCGCAAGTTTCGTATAAGGCTGATTCGGTCCGTAGGCTCCCCGCATGATCCGAGTCTCTCCGCCTGAAGATGCCCGAGAATTTCCCGGCCCCCACGCGTCAATCAGCGTGACCCGGGCCCCGCCGCGAAGCAGATATAGCGCAGCCCATCCCCCAAACGCGCCTGCGCCGATCACCGCAATGTGAGGCCTGGTGTTCATAATTCAGAGAGTCGTGCCCGCGCAGTATATCGCGGAGACGTTCCCCTCCCATAAAAAGTACTTTCGTAAGCCCAACGCGGCCTTTTGCCGTGAGTTGCATTCCGGCTTCACGGAAAATTGATGCAAGTGCATTTCAGATTTCGAGTGAGAACGAGGTAGTGAGGACGAATGAGAAGCTTCGGGCTGCGCGGTAAGTTTCTAGCGATTTACCTGGTGGGATTGGTGACGCTCTCGGCGTTCGGCCAGCAGGAAGGTTCAGGCCAGAGCCTCGGCGAAGTGGCGCGCAAGCTCCGCAAAGACACTACTAATGAAGTCAAAATGACCGATGCCGACAGCAAGAGGCTATTCGAGGCGGTGGACAGGATCTTTGCTTTTGTAGCGGAAGATACTGGCATGCCTAAGCGTGTGGCGGTCAAGCGAAGACTCGTCAGCAAAGCCGATGTAGAAAAATATGCAACCGGGCAAATGGCGAAAGAAGAATTTGCAAAAAGTTTTGCGCGAGAAGAGTTGAGCATGAAGAAGCTCGGCTTTCTGCCACGCGATTTCGATCTCAAGGGATTCCTGGTGAAGTCGACGGGGCAGGGAATCGCGGCCTACTACGACCCAGAGACTAAAACCATCTCTATGTTGAACTGGGTGCCTTTCGACCAACAGGAACCGATTCTCGCCCATGAATTGACGCATGCGTTGCAGGATCAAAACTACGATTTAACCAAGTGGATGAAGGCGGCCGGTACTACCGCCAAGGCCGTCGACGCCGGCGATAGCGCCCTTGCGCGCAAGGCCGTGGTCGAAGGTCAGGGCATGGTTGTGTATGTCGACTACCTGCTCAAGCCTCTTGGCCGCAGCCTCGAGGATACGCCCGATGTCATCTACCAGATGGAAGACCCTGCGGTGAAAGCGGCAATCGATTCGCAGCTCTTGCACGATGCCCCTATGATCCTCCGCGAAATGGGAACCTTCGCCTATCAGGGAGGCTTGATCTTTGAAGGCGAGCTCTTGCACAAGGGTGGAAAGAACATGGCATTCGCGGAAGTGTTCGCGCACCCGCCGCGTACCTCCCACGAAGTGTTGCAGCCCGAGACCTATATCAACGGCGAAAAGCTCCCTCCGGTGCGGATTCCCGACATGAAAAAATTGCTGAGCGACCAATATGAGGTGTACGACTCGGGCGGGATTGGCGAAATAGATGTGCGGGCACTGTTGAAGCAATACGGCGAACGCAAAATTGCCGACGATCTTTCTTCGGCATGGCAGGGAGGATCGTTTGTTACGTTCCGGCGCAAAGATGAGGATAAGGATAAGGAAAACGCAGCAGCTGACGCTCCGGTGAGCACGGCTGATGTTGCCCTGCTGTACATTTCGCGGTGGAGGACTGCACCGGCCGCCGAAAGATTTGCCCGCTTCTATGCGGCGGCAGTGTCGCAGCGTTATCGTAGCGCGACGGTTGAAGAAGTGCAGGCTTGTTCGGGCGTGAACTGCCCGGTATCGATGGCGCAGATAATGACCGAAGAAGGTCCGGTGATCGTCGAGCGCCGGCAGGATAACAGCGTAATCGTCTCCGAAAGCTTCGACACCGCCACCTCAGCCAAGCTACGCGCCGCGCTGCGAAATCAAGTTTCTGATAACGACAAGAAGGTTGCCGTGCACGCCCAGTATCAGCCGCAGGAAGAAATTGGATTACGCCTCTTCGAGAACCCGGCGTTTAGCGCCTTCGCCCAAGAGATCGGCGAACGGATCGCAGAGAGTATAAGACAACAGGTTGGCCGCTAGCCTAGCTGTTTTGTCGGATTCGAACGCGGAGCAACCCGCAATACCTCCCATCCTTACTAGACCAGGGCGTCAACTTAAACACAGTGCCAGAACCGCAGGCGCCGTCGCTCGAAGTTGTGTCGTGAAGATCGAGCCAACCGCACCCGCTTCCCGGCTCAACTCCACCCCGGTCCGAGGCAGTCGGGGCCGATCCGGGCGGTTTCCCCTTGCGAATTCGCATTTCGACGCTCTAGTTTCGAGTGTCACTCATCATTCTGAACGAGAACAGGGCACACCCAGACCCCCCGGTGGGTGGGGGGCAGCCGGGCTTGTCCTCGCCAACGACCGCCCCGGCCCTCGCCGGCGGCTGCTTTTGAAGGATTTCACCTACAACTTTATTAAAATTCATCGTACACTCACTGAATGTCCGTGCGTGGTTGCGATGAACAAGATAGTTAGACTACTTCTAGCGGCTCGTAAAATCCGGCTTGGTCCACTTGAACAGAGGCTTCTGTCTGCCATATGGCAGCAGCCGGACGGTATCACGATACGCGAACTCCAAGACCGCGCTGACATCGGGCGAGCCTATATAACGATTGTGACAACGCTCAATCGCCTGCGGAAGAAAGGATTGGTAGACCGGATCGCCGTCGAAGGAACGAAGGTGGTCACCTTCCGATACGTGCCTCGGTACACGATGGCGGAAGTAGAACGAGATTTCGCAAGCAATGCCATCCGTCACCTTCTGGGTTTGGACGTGGCCGGGCCACTCCTGCTTTCACGCATGGTAGAAGAAATCAGCAAACACGACGCCGAACTGCTTGATGAGCTCGGCCGCCTCGTGGATGAAAAGCGCCGGAATAGTTCAAAGTAGCCGCACCAATATGACTAGGATTTTCGGCGGTGTGTGTTCGGTACCAGACAAATTGTTTTCCCTGTCGGCGAGCGGCAGGAAGGGTGTATGATCGGTGCCGTTTTTGAACCAAGCCGAAAATTGGAAAAGCTTTCATCATGGCAAATGCGCCGGGGTATGGTCACTAAAGAGTTCCAATTCCTGGTCGAACACAAACGCTGGAAAGTGAAGGGCCAGGAGAAAACCTGGGAGCAACGCTGATGTTTGCCCTGCGAATCGCAGTCTCGCTCGATTGTTTCCTGCTGCTCTACTGTCTGCTGTCGCTGCTGGTAGAGACGGTATGGCGCCCTCTGAAACCTTTGGATGTGGCACAACAAAGCGTGGCCGCGATACTCTTCGGGTTGCGGATTCTCCCGCTCATAGCCTCCCTGATCATCACGTTCGCCTTGGTCGTTCCGTCGCTTCAGCTGCTGCAACCGCTGCCGATCGATGAGAGGATGGGCGCGATACCGGTCGCGCTCGGCGTTTGTGCTCTCCTATGGATTGCTTGGGGCTTCTTCCGCGCCATCGCCGCCCAAACCAGGACGACACGTGCAGTGACTTGCTGGCTCGAAGGCGCGCGCCCTCTGCCGGCCAATGACAACTCTACCGCCACCTTTCAGTCGCGACGCGAGAGTCCCCCGCTCATCGTGGTGGGCGTCCGCCGGCCGAGAGTGCTAGTTTCAGAATCTACGGTTGCCCTCTTGACCCCTGACGAGCTCCGCATGGCGCTGCAGCATGAGCATGAGCACATGAAATCTCGCGATAACTTGAAGCGGCTCATCCTGGTCTTTTGTCCGTTTCCCGGCATGGCCAAATTGGAGAGTGCCTGGTCGCAGGCCGCGGAACTCGCCGCCGATGATGCCGCAGTCTCGAGTCAGCGCGATGCCCTTGACTTGGCCGCGGCCTTGGTCAAGCTTTCTCGCTTGGTTCCTGTCACGGCTCCTCCGGTCTGCAGCGCAGGCTTCGTAGCAGGTTCCGTCAGCCAGCGCATCGAGCGTCTTCTTGCCTGGGACGAAGCAAGCAAAGCGCGCCGCGTGCACATTCGCACTTGGTTCGTAATCCCATTTGCGGTAGCCGTCTCGTTGCTCGTGAGCGTTGCGCACGGCCCAGTGTTGGCCTTTACTCATGAAATCACCGAGTGGCTTGTTCGGTAACCCTTACGTTTCCAGCACGACCTTCATCTTGGTCTCGCGAGTCTAATGAGCGCCTATCTCCTGGCGTGAAGATGATGGCACATCTCCAGTATCGGCTTCTTTGGTTTGGAAAAGACTGCAGATGACGACAGAACGGGTGCGGAAGAGTCAATTGCTCTGGCTCGGACTCGTTGTGCTGAGTCTCTTCACCGGGTTGTGCTCGATTTTTGTGCTGATTGCGACCCTAGCACAGGGCTGGCAGGAGCACGCACAGGCGCAATGGCCGGAGGCGACGGCGCTCGTTCAGAGATGCGGGGTGGATATCTACACGCACAAGCCTAAACAGAGGTATTGGATCGATTGCCGCATCCGCTATCTGGTTGGTGGCGAGGAGATCGTAACCGTGGTTCACTCGCGCAGCACTCCTGCTCCACGCAGAGTTATCTCACAACACCCAGCGATGCAGTTCGGGCTCATGCAAGAGTGGGTTGATGGGCATTCCCCGGGGACACCGATCGCGGTGCATTACGATCCCGCGGACCACAGGAAGGCAGTAGTGGTAGCGACCGATATGCCGCTGGGCGGACCGCGTACGCCGGACAACTTGAAGCTGCTGGGAGTGGCGGCAGGGAGTTGTGCGCTGCTGCTGGCAATTGCCAGAATTACAAGGTCATCATCAGGCGGGTTGGCACAATATCGCGATAGTACTTATTGATCGCGCCCCATCCTGATTACAACAGCCACAGCGTCCGCACACTATCCCTAAATTGCGGGGGTGATCGCGCGCCACCAGAAAGGATTGATCCGCCACACGTATATCGCGAGGTTTTGGCCAACGATCGAACGATCAACACGGGCAGCGGAGATACACCTTGTGCACGCGGTGCACGCGCCGGCCAACGATCAGATCGCGCGCGCCGCCGAGTACCATCAAAAGGTCCACGCAACGATAGAAGAGCTTATGGTCGAATATAAAATCAAAGCGGCCCACGGGAGTGTCCATGAGGCCGCAGGTTGCGATGAATACGAGACGGCGATGGAATTCGGGCGCTTTTCCTCCAATAGACGGCGAGCGCAAGGCACACGCCGAAGGCGATCATGTCGTAGAACGGGATCGACAGCAAAGCATCTGTGCCGCTCTGATGGAGTTGAACTGCATCAAATCGCGCACGCTAAAGGCCAGGAATGGCTGGCTTGCCTCTTTCCATATAATAAGAGTCCGATCAAGGCGCAGGAGCGCGCCACGGTGTAGTTTAGGTAGACCTCGGGGTGGCGCAAAATCTTCGATTCGTCTGGAGGCTTAATGTCGGACGAAGGCGGATCCGTTGAAAAAACATTGCGAAACGGACGCCCTTTTCGGCCCAATCCTTGACACCCCCGCCCCTGCTCCCTAGAATTCCAATAGCAGCGGTGAATCCTAATCTAAGCCACTGCATCTAAAGTGTTTACGGAGCGCATCCGCTCCCAGATTTGGGTTGATATGCCGGCAGGGCCATCCGGCGGACGGGAACGCGAAATCCTGACCGCCATCGTCGAAACATTTATAGCCAGCGGAGAGCCGGTCGGCTCGCGTACACTTGCGCGCGCCAGCCGCGAAGGCCTGAGTGCGGCCACTATCCGCAACGTCATGGCTGATCTCGCCGATGCCGGATTTCTCGAGCAGCCGCACACTTCGGCCGGCCGCGTTCCGACCGCCGAGGCCTATCGTTATTATGTCGAGCAATTGAGTGGCGAGGCGCATCTTTCGCATGAGAATCAAAGCATCATCCAGGACACTCTGACCGGCGTCAGCGACGTGCAGGAATTCATGGAGCGCACCTCGCACGTCCTCTCGCTGATCTCGCACGGCGTCGGCGTTACCGTGACCACTACCGGACCGCGCAATGCTCTGGATCACGTTTACTTCTCGCGGCTGAGCGATCAGAAAGTGCTGGCGGTCGTGGTCACGCGCTCGGGAGTGGTCCGCGACCGCGTGCTGCGCCTCGATATCCAGCAGTCGGATCTCGATCTGGCAGCGCGCTACATCAATGAAAATTTCCGCGGATGGACGATGGGCGACATGCGCGCCGCACTCGCCCGCCGTCTTGAGCAGGAGCGCAGCGAGTATGACCGGCTGATGAAGTCGATCCAGCAGCTCTATCAGCAAGGAGCGCTGGCGTCGAACGACGACACGCAGGCGGTCTTCGTTGAAGGCGCGGCGAACCTCGTAGGCGGTGATGTCACTGGCCAGGAAGACCGGCAGCGTCTTCAGGACATGCTGCGGACGCTCGAGGAAAAAGAGAAGGTTGTGAAGCTATTGGGCGCCTATCTCGACACGCGGCAGGAGGCGGTCCGCGTAGTCATCGGCCTCGATGAGGCGCTACCCTCCATGCAAAATTTCGTTCTCATCGGCGCGCCCGCTCGCGTCGGCGGCGAAGTGATGGGTTCGCTCGCCGTGATTGGGCCAACGCGCCTCGATTATCAGCACACGATGTCGGCAGTCTCCTACATCGCGCGCTTGTTCGACAAACTTTTAAATGAATCGGAGTAACGCATCCGTATGGCTAAAGGAAATGGAAAGACCAACACAGAATTCGATCTGGATCGCGAGCTGCCACCCGCCGAGGCTGGGGAAGGCGCAGCCCCCAATGTCATCCCAATCAACGCCACTGACGCTGGCGCGGCATCGGAAACCGAGAAGCTGAAGGCCGAGCGCGACGCACTGCTCGATCGCTTGGCGCGTCTTCAGGCCGAGTTCGACAATGCGCGCAAGCGCGCAGTTCGCGAGCAGCAGGACTTCCGCGAATACGCCGCCGCCGACGTCATCAAGAATTTCCTGCCCGTTCTCGACAGTTTCGAGCTTGCCCTCAAAGTCGCTGGCGGCGCCAATTCCAATTCCAGCGACTTTCGCAATGGCATCGATCTCATCTATCGCCAGTTTCAGGATGCCTTGCAGAAAAGCGGAGTGCAGCCGATCGTTGCAGTGGGGCAGTCCTTTGATCCGCGAATCCACGAAGCCGTTGAAATGGTCGACACGACCAGTGTGCCCGATCACCACGTCCTTGAGGAGTTGCAGCGCGGCTACAAATATAAGGATCGTCTGCTGCGTCCCGCCATGGTGCGGGTCGCGCGCAACCCCAGCGCCTGATGGCGACTGATTTGCTCGGCATGGTTCGCTCGGAATGACTTGCTCGAAAAGATTTGCTCGACCGATTTGCTCAGTTGTCGATCTAGATCCAATCAACTTGATCTGACCAACTAAAACACTGGGGGAGTTTCTGGCAGCTAATACAAAACGCGATTTTTACGAAGTACTCGGCGTCGCCCGCGCGGCCACCGATGTCGAGATCAAGAGCGCTTACCGCAAGTTGGCGATGACCTACCATCCCGACCGCAATCCGAATAATCCTGGCGCGGAAGAAAAATTCAAAGAGATTACGGAAGCCTACGCCATTCTCGCCGACAGCGAAAAGCGCAGCTTGTATGACCGCTTCGGCCACGCCGGTATCGGTGGAAGCTCAGGAGCAGCCGGATTCGATCCCGCCATCTTCCAGGATTTCGGCGACATCTTTGGCGACATTTTTGGTTTCGGCGATATGTTTGGCCAGGGAGGACGTCGCCGCAGCCGCGCCCAGCGTGGCGCCGACCTGCGCGAAGATCTGAATCTGGAGTTCGACGAAGCCGTCTTCGGCACCGAAAAGCAAGTCAGTGTTCGCCGCCACGAAACCTGCGATGTGTGCCGCGGCACCGGAGCCGCACCCGGCAAAGCCGCCGTCAACTGCAAAACCTGTGCCGGACGAGGCCAGGTTCGCTATCAGCAAGGCTTCTTCAGCATCGCTCGCACTTGTCCAACCTGCCAGGGCGCCGGCAGCGTTATTACCGATCCCTGCACGAAATGTAAAGGTGAAGGCCGCCTGCTGCGCGAGCGCGCGGTCGAAGCCAAAGTTCCCGCCGGAGTCGAAGACGGCACGCGCATCCGTTTCACCGGCCTCGGCGAAGCCGGAGCATTCGGCGGACCGGCCGGTGATTTATACGTAGTCCTGCACGTCAAGGAGCACGCCTTCTTTGAGCGCGAAGGCAACGACATTCACTGCGTCGTTCCCATCTCGTTCCCGCAAGCCGCCCTCGGCACCGAGATTATCGTTCCGACTTTAGACGGAGAGCACAAACTGAAAATTCCCGAAGGCACACAGTCAGGAACCTCATTTCGCATCCGCAACAAAGGCGTGCCCATGCTGAATAGCCACGGCAAAGGCGACCTCTACGTAGAGGTGCGGATCCAAACTCCCGGAAAACTGAACAAACGTCAGCGCGAACTACTGGCCGAACTAGGCGAATTATCTCCAGTAGAAAATAAGCCGCAACACCGCTCCCTGTTGGGCCGAGTGAAAGACATGTTTGTCTAGGACAGCTCCCGGTTCTCAGTTCTCGGTCACGAACGCCAGTGATTCTCTTTGCCTCGAATGAATAGAGTTTCACTGAGAACTGACAGCTGAGAGCTGAGAAGTGATTCATCATGCGCCGCCGCTGGATCGCCGACGAAGTAATCGGAGACACCGCCGTTCTCGTTGGCGAGCACGCCGCTCATCTCGCCCGCGTGCTGCGCGCCCAAGTTGGCCAGGAGTTCGACATCGCCACCGCAGATGAAGTTCGTCGCGGCACCATCACCACCATCTCCCCTGACCGCGTCGAATTCGCGCTCGGTACAAAACCATACCGCAATCCCCGCTTAGATCCGACCGTTCCCAAACTCACCGTCGCTCTCGCCATCTTCAAGTTCGACCGCATGGAGTGGGCCATCGAAAAATGCACGGAGATCGGCGTCGCTCGCATCATTCCCGTAATCGCGCGGCGCACCGATGCTCACCTGGCCGCTGCCGCGGCAAAGCGCCACGACCGTTGGCAGCGCATCGCGCGCCAAGCCTCCGAACAGTCGCGCCGCGAGGCTCCGCCTGAGATAGCAGCCGCAGTCAAGTTAAAAGACCTAGCTGGAGAAGCGGTTCCCGCCGCCGATGCCCCTAAGCGCATTGTGCTGGATGAATCTCTAGCCGAGTCCGCAGACGGAGCTCGCCTTGCAGAAGTTTTGCAATCAAATCCGACAGCGACCGAGGTCATGCTCGCCATCGGCCCTGAAGGCGGATGGACCGACCGAGAGCTCACCTGGTTCCACGATGAAGGATGGGCCACAGCTTCGCTCGGCAAGACCATCCTGCGAGCCGAAACCGCCGCGATCGTCGCCACCGCCCTTGCTCTCGAAGCGCTGCGTTAAAGCAGCATCCAATTCTCCGCGCCCAGCATGTTGATCATCCTGAGCGAAGCGAAGGTCCCATGCATCTGTCCTGCCTTATTTTTGTTTTCCGCCGAGCAACGAAAACGATTCAGAACACCTTCCACACCCACCTCTGATATTCTCCCGCTAGAGACTTTCCCGTGGCCGTAACCGTTTTTCCCGTAACCAAGCCCGCTCCCGCCAAGAAGATCGTTCCCGACGAACGCCAGCGCCAGGGCATCGAACACGTTAGCGGCCCCATGCTCGTCATCGCCGGCGCTGGCACGGGGAAGACAACGGTTCTCGTTCAGCGCGTGGCCAACCTCATTCGCGAAGGCCACGCCCGTCCCGACGAAATCGTTGCCCTCACCTACACCGACAATTCCGCCGCCGAGATGTTGGCGCGCGTTCGCGCGGAACTGCGCGACACGCACGTCGACGGCCTTCACGCCTGCACCTTTCATGCGTGGTGTAATGGATTGCTTCGGCTTCGCGGCGCTGGTTTCAACGCGCTCGATGATAAAGATCTCTGGGTCTTCTTACGCCGCCGTATCCGCGACCTTCGCCTCAAGCATTTCGTCCGTGCCGCCAACGTAGGACAATTCCTCAACAGCCTGCTCGAATTCATGCGCCGCTGCCACGACGAACTGGTCGGTCCCGCCGACTACGCGCGCTATGTCGAGCGCCTAAAACACGGCGAGTTCCCCTTGCCACGCGTCGCCAAATCGAAACACCAGGGAGATTTGCAGAAAGAAGAAATCATCGAGCGCTGCCAGGAGATTGCTCGCGTCTTCGACACCGTCGAAACCATGCTGCGCGAAAGAAACCTCGGTACCTTCGGCCACATGATCACCAACGCCTATCACCTGCTGATGAATGATGCCGGGCTGCTCGAAGCCCAGCGCAGCCGCACAAAGTTCTTGCTGGTCGACGAGTTTCAAGACGCGAACTTTGCCCAAGTTGAACTTCTCGCGCTACTCGCAGGCGAGGCGGCCAATGTCTTTGCAGTAGGCGATCCCGACCAGGCCATCTATCAATTCCGCGGTGCTTCCAGCGAAGCGTTCTCGCTTTTCGCGAAAAAGTTTCCCGCCTCGCAACTGGTCGCCCTCGACAAAAACCGCCGCTCGCTCTCGCCCATCCTCCGCTGCGCCTTTGGCATTGTGAACGACAATCCACAGGCGTTCTCCAGAGGATTAGCGCCTGACGGAAATACCTACCAGCGGACGCCGCTCGAATCTCTCCGCGCCGAACTGGCAAGACAAAATGGCGAAACCACGCCCGCGCCCCTCGTTGAAATTATCACCTGGAGAGATAGAGAAGTTGAGGCCGCCGACCTCGCGCGCCGTATCCAAAAGATGCGCAAGAATAAAGATAAGAATACGAATACCAATAAAAATAAAGACCAGCGCTGCGCGTGGAGCGACTTCGCCGTCCTCTATCGCCAGCACAGCAATCGCGATCAACTGGTCCACGAATTCACCGAGCGCGGCATTCCGTTTTCCATCGAAGGACTCGACGTTCTCGATACGCCCGAAGTTCGTGACGTAATCGCCTGCCTGACCGCCGCCGTCTCTCCGAGCGATGCCGCCAGCATGTTTCGTGTAGCCGCTCTTGCGCAGTTCAGCGTCGACCCGATCGCGTTACGAGCCGCAATGCGCGCAGGCCGTCGCGAACTCGATCTGCGAAAAGCCTTGTCCGAACTAACCGGCGGTTCAGCCGTCCTCGACAAAGTCGAAAAGATTCATCGCGAAATAAAGAAAGATGGTGTGCGCGCCGCCGACGCGGTCAAGCTAGCAATTAGCCACTTCAATCTCGAGCCCTCAGACCTCGTCGATACGCTCGTGGCGTTTGTCGAAGCCTGGCAGAAAAAAGCCATAGCCGAAATCGGCAGCCCCTCCGAATTTCTCGAGTATCTCGATTATTACGTCGAAGCGGGCGGCGGGATCGCACTCCCACGCACCGAAGATGATGCCGTCCAGCTTTTGACCGCCCACGCCGCGAAAGGACTCGAGTTCCGCCACGTCGCCATCATTCGCGGCTCATCCATTTCTTTCCCCACTGCCTATCACGAGCCGCTCATCGCTTTTCCACCCGAACTGCGCCGCACAAATGCCAGCACCTCCAGCGCCCGGCCGCCCGACGACAAAACGCTGCACGAAGAAGAAGAGCGCCGCCTTTTTTATGTCGCCATGACGCGCGCCAAAGACACGCTTGCGATCTACGCGCATCAGGGGCAGAGCAAGAAAGATCCGAAGCCGACAAAATTCCTTCGCGACTTCATGATCCACCCCGCATACAAGAATTTCTGGTCAACCCGCTCAGCCGCCGCGGTGCAGGACACTTTGTTTGCCGAAGAAGAAGAGAAAATCGCTTTGCAGCAATCAACCGTCGCCGCCTGGCTGCTCATGGATCCCTCCGCAAATTTCATCACCGGCCTGAGCGCTTCGGCAATCGAAATCTACGAAACCTGTCCGCTCCGCTTTAAACTCGAGCGCGAATGGAACCTGCCGCGCGAGGTCTCGGCAGCATTGCACTATGGCGCTGCTATGCACGGCGTGCTGCGCACTTTCTACGATGGCCATCGCTATCAACGCGCCATCAGCGATGACGAATTGCTCGAACAATTTCGCTCCGACCTGGCTGCACGTGGCATCGCGGATCGCTACCAATATGACCTCTATCTCCGCCAGGGCGTCGACCAGTTGCGGCAGTTTTTCGAATGTGCTCGCAACGAAAAACTCCCCGACGTGATCGACACCGAACGCAGGTTTGATCTGCAAGTCGGCACCGCAAAGCTGGCCGGGCGAGTTGATCGCATCGACCGCACCGGTCCCGACACAGTTGCCGTCATCGACTACAAGACCGGCAAGCCGAAGACGCAAGATGACGCCGACGAGAGCCTGCAGCTTTCCCTCTACGCCATCGCTGCCCAGGAAACCCTCGGCAAGCGCGCCGACCGCTTGATCTTTCACAATCTCGAAAACAACACCACCATCGCAAGCGAGCGCAACGACGCAGAGTTGGAAGAAGCCAAACTGCGCGTTCAGAAAGTCGCCGCCGCCATCGCCCGCGGAGAGTTCCCGCCCAATCCCAAGTATCACTGCGCCTTTTGTCCCTATCGCAATCTCTGCCCCGCGACCGAGAAGGTCGTGAGAATCGTGGCGACGCAGAAAAACCCGCGCGTCGACTAGACCGCTCGCAATTCGCGCCACGATATCACCACCAAAAAACTTAGGGGACGCTCATCGCGTCCCCCTGGTCATTGCAGTTGCCTGTTGCAGGTTCTAGTGCTTCTTGCTGCTTTTCTTCTTTGCTTTCTTTTTGGTTGCCATGGATCTATTCTCCCTTTCCATTCTTCATGGAATTTCGCAACGATCTTTTGTTGCAACTAGTTGAATGTATAGAGTCATCGCAGAACGAAGTCAAGAGAAAAATGATGAAAAGAGATACACGCAATGCTGTACCAAAGTCACGTGCGTGGGTCGATCGCAAAAAAAAATTCACCAACACGATTCTTCGTTGGTCGTCAGTCGTCATTCGTTAGTCGTTGGCAAAGCCCTGCGAACGACGTACGACCAACGACGCTCCTCACGCATCTATAATGAAAGGGAAATTTGGATTCATAGGAGCGCAATCATGTCCAGTTCAAACGACGTAGTAATCATCGCGGGATGCCGCACTCCCATTGGGAAATTTCAAGGCAGCCTGAGCGACATGACCGCTCCGCAAATCGGCGCGGTCGCCGTGCGCGAAGCGGTGAAGCGCGCCAATCTCCAGCCGCAACAGGTCGACGAATGCATCATGGGCAACGTCGTCTCCGCCGGCATCGGTCAAAATCCCGCGCGCCAGGCCGCGCTCTTCGGAGGGCTCACTCCCGAAGTGGGTGCCATGACTATCAACAAAGTCTGCGGCTCGGGATTGAAAGCGGTCGCGCTGGCGGCGCAGGCGATCGAAACCGGCAACAGCTCCATCGTCGTCGCCGGCGGCATGGAGTCGATGACCAACGCGCCCTACCTTCTGCCCAACGCGCGCAAAGGCTATCGCCTCGGCAACGGACAACTCGTCGACTCCATGGTCCACGACGGCCTCTGGGATATTTACAACGACTATCACATGGGCCTCACCGGGGAGAATGTCGCCGAAAAATACGGCATCACCCGCGAAGAGCAGGATGAATTCGCCGTCAACTCGCATCGCAAAGCCATTTCCGCGCAAAAAGAATGCCGCTTCAAGGCGCAGATCGTTCCCGTAGAAATTCCCTCAAAAAAGAAAGGCCAGCCCCCCGTGATCTTCGACAAAGATGAAGGCCCGCGCGAAGACACCACCATCGAAGCCCTGCGCGCTCTGAAGCCCGCCTTCAAAAAAGATGGCACCGTCACCGCCGGCAACGCTCCCGGAGTCAACGACGGAGCCGCCGCCCTGGTCGTGACCAGCGCCGCGCGCGCAAAAGAACTGGGCGCAAACGCCATGGTCCGCATCGTCGCCCAATCTACCAGCGGAGTCGATCCGAAGTGGGTAATGATGGCTCCCGTAAGCGCCGTGCAAAAAATCTGGCAGAAGACCGGCTGGAAGAAAGACGAAGTCGATCTCTACGAACTGAACGAAGCCTTCTCCGTGCAGGCGCTAGGCGTGATTCGCGAGCTCGGCCTCGACATCAACCGCGTCAACGTCAACGGAGGTGCCGTAGCTCTAGGCCATCCCATAGGCGCCAGCGGAGCCCGCGTCCTCGTAACCCTGATCTACGAGATGATCCGCCGCGACGTCGACCGCGGAATTGCCGCGCTGTGTCTGGGCGGAGGAAATGCGGTGGCGATGGCGGTGGAACGGTAGGGTCGTCTTAGAGTCTATTGTGAGTGTAACGGCGATATTAGGTTAACTGGCCAGCCAGTCCCACGTCCGAAGCAGAAGATAGCGCCGTCATCTTTATGTACAGTAGGGCAAAGCCGATGAACATGAAGGGCTCGACTACTTTCACTCCCGCAATGGACGCCACGGCAAGAACCCGCAAGGGCAATCGAACATAGGCCCAAATCCAACCAGCCATCCGGAAGGGGAACATTCCAACAATGTAGCCGCCAATTAGGGATTTCGCGAGAAGAACTGCTACAGTGAGCCACTTTCCTTCAGTTAGTTCGTCACTGCGGAACATCGCTTGACCAACTCTGCAATTGTCCAAGATGAGGGCAGGTAGCGCAAGCCCAAACCGTGATAAAACGAGCAGCACCAAACGAAAAACAAAAGGCCACCCAACTAACAAAATAACCGACAAAGCTTGCGAACCAAATCTCAAGAGTCTCGGTCTGGTGCCCGAGAAAGTTCAAGGCCGCGGGGAAGGTGGCTTGCAATCTCCTGTCCCTCGTTGCGACCCATAAGGATTGCAATGTAACCCGCCACGACAGCTGGGGCCGTGAGCTCGACGAAATGCCAGAAGTGGCCGTGAAAAACGCGGAGAACCTCCCGTAAAAATTCACCGACTGATGGCGACTCACGGAGAAGCGGCGTCGTGCTACCCCTTTGCTGGCTATGCTTGCTTTGGCCGTTTTCTTCGTGCGCGTTCCGGTGTGTGCGGCGATCGATTCGGTGCTTGGCCAACTCACTTCCTAGAGCGGCGCGCGCCTCGGGCGTCAACTGTTCTGGACATCCCCCCAACTGGAGGAGTTCCTCGTCGGTCTTCGTCTGGTAAGCCAGGACAAGGTCGGGAATCGGCATCGCTGGGGAATACTACTTCAGTGGGATGATCGAAACAACAGGCAGGATTACCGTCGATTGCACCGAGAACAAATGTCGCAATCGTCCCGCATTACTTCGTCGTCGCGCCGCTCTCTGTAGTTCCCACCGGCAGCGTAATAGTAAAAATCGCCCCGCCCCCCGGCGCCGACGCGGCCTCAATATTCCCACCATGCTCGCGCAGCACAGTCTTGCAGATACTAAGTCCCAGCCCCGTCCCCCGCCCTGGCCGCTTAGTCGTAAAGAACGGATCAAAAATGTGCGCCAGATTTTCCGGCGCGATTCCCGGACCATCATCCTGAAACACAATCCATACCGTGTCCGGAATCGCAGCGTCGCTTCCTGCACTGCCGCGCCCCAACCGCACGCGAATCGTCCCCTTCTCGCGGCTCTCGCGAATCGCCTGCTCCGCATTCAGCAATAGGTTCAAAAACACCTGCATCAGCTGATTCGGATCGGCCACCACCGCCGGGATCGTCGCTTCGGGCAAAAAGTCCACCGTGATATTGCTCTTGCGCAGTGGATACGCCTGCATCTGCACCGTGCGCTGCACCAGTTCATTCAGATTGACCGGGCTGCGTCCCGGCGCCGGCGGCCGCGCGAAATATTGCAGGTTCTGCACAATCTCCGCCGCGCGCCGCGCCTGCTGATGCAGCACCGCAAGCTGTTTGCGCGCCCCTTCGCTGATGCCGCCCTCCTGCAGCAGTTCCGCCATCCCCAGAATGCTGGTCAGCGGATTATTAAGCTCATGCGCAAATCCGCCAATCATCTGCCCCATCGCCGCCAGGCGCTCGCTCTGAATAATCTGCTGCTCCAGCTTTTTCTCCGTTGTCACATCGCGGACAGAGATAATCACGCCCGCGGGCTTTCCCTCCGCATCGAGCAGAGGGCTGGCCATGCCGAGCATCGTTCGCCAGGTGCCGTCGCGATGCCGCGAACCGTATTCGCACGAAGTCAACTTACTCTCGCCGCTCGCGACCGTCCGGAAGAGGGTCGCCAGTTCCGGCGAAGTGATCTCCGCGTCCTCAACATTCTTTCCCAACAGCTGTTCCGGCCCATAGCCCAGCAGCTGCCCGATGCGCGCGCTCACGAACGTATATTGCCCCTTCAGGTCGAGCACCAGAATTAAATCTGGGAAACTTTCCAGCAGCCGCCGCCGGAATTCCTCCTGCCGCCGCAATTGGTGCTCCAGCGCGCGCTTCTCCGTCACATCCACCAGCGTGCCGTGGTAGCGAATTACTCTTCCGCTCTCCATCACGCCCGTCGATGTATCTACGCACACTGCGATTCCCCCGTCTTTTTTCCGCAATCGAATCTCGCGCGTGCGCGTGCGCCCGCTCTGGCTACCGCTTCGCCCCAGCACCGGTTCGCCGCCCGCCTCCACTCCCAACTGCTCGGGAGGCAAGTCCAGCAATTCTTCCTTGCTCGAATATCCCAAAATCGAAACCAGCGCCGGATTCACCTCCAGCAGCTTGCCGTCGGGACTGCTGATGTAAACACCCTCCTGCAACGACTCGAACAACTGTGTGAAGCGTTGCTCCTTCTCTCTGTGTCCGGTGACGTCGCGCGCCAGCACACTCGCCCCGGTCACATCGCCGCTCTTGACGATGGCGTTAACCACGCAGTCGTAATAATGCCGGCGCGGATCGTTCTTCAGCTGAACCTCGACCACCCCCGACCAGTTTCGCTTTTCCAGAAACCGCTCGAGGTTCGTCGATGCCTGCGTACGCAAAGGCGCTCCCAGAAATTCTTCAAGCTTGTGGCCCACCAGGTCGGAATATGACACGCCGAAAATTTCTGCGACTCGCCGGTTGACAGTTCGCAGCGTGCCATCGAGCGAGATGGCGAGGGCCACGTCGTCGAGTGAATCGATCAGCTCTTTGAAGTTGCGCTGCGAGCGCATGATCAGCTGGCCCAGCTGATCCAATTGCTCTTCGGAGGGTGTGGCTCCACCTCGACTCTGAAATCCCTTCAGAATCTGTTTGAGCTCGGTAACTTCGCGCTTGCGCCCAAACGCATAGCTGGCAAACAAAATGGCGAGCACAAACAGTCCCGCCGGAATTGCCCATAACCTGTAAGGAAGGTCTTTGAGCTGCTCCCACGACAGCGCCGCCACAGCTGCCGCAAATAAAACCAGCAGCCAAAGCGCCCATCGCCACAACTGGCTCTCTTCGCGCTCCAGACGGCTGGGTGCCGGATTGGGCCGTTTTGCAGTGGGATCTTCGTCGACCATTCAGCCACTCCGCTGGCGCCGGAAACAATCGTCCCAAACGCCACATTCTGTTTGAGAGATTGCCCCCTAGCGTAGCACTGAAATCCCCTGCCAATGCGAGAACGTTCGTTCATGTTCCATCACGGTAACCCGGTGATGGCCATCCCATCGCCCAAATCCGGCGCAGGCTATGATCTCCCAAGGATCTCCCGTCCGCGCCCACGACCGTATCCTCAAAGCAGCCCGCACCATCGCCGACCTCGACAGCATTCCCCAACTCGAACCGAAACACATCGCCGAAGCGATCGCAAAATCCTGATTGTCATCCTGAGCGAAGCGAGGGACCTATGCAGTTTGTTCGCAGTACGACACGCTAGCCGACGATCTTATACGGCCGCATCATTTCGTTGTCTTCATGCTCAAGCACGTGACAATGCCAGACATAGCGGAAGTCCTCGCC
>Ga0209380_10000712_pt1 | contig 23614 bp, 19 predicted proteins | sample HubBroMetageWFT6_FD_188347 | JGI IMG/M metagenome (GOLD analysis project Ga0209380, IMG submission 188347) | Warmed and freeze-thawed soil microbial communities from the Hubbard Brook experimental Forest, New Hampshire - Hubbard Brook CCASE Soil... | ecosystem: Environmental > Terrestrial >... | reverse complement strand
AGGAGTTCTAACGCCGCAGCAAGGCCCAGCACAGAATAGAGCTTCTGAACAAGTGCTCGTCTGGGCCCCGGTGAAAAAGGTCTGCGGGCGCTTGAGAACAGTCGAACGCGGCGTTTTTGTCCCGGTGCCCAATAAAGAATTGCGCTTGTACGAAGCGAAGTGGCGGAAGCCATGCTGCAAGGATTTGAAGCTTGTTGGTACCAGAATATCGTCCGCAAGTGGAGATTTTGATTTCGGAGACATCCGGTCTGGTCGGTACTGGCTGGCGGTTGAATTGGACGGTGTACAACATGGCGCACCTATAGATGTCGATGTGCGACACGATGGGGAGGGTAGTTGCGAAGCTCAAGGCCCTGACATCGAGAAGAACTCCATTAGCTGGGGGACTTCGAGGTCGATTATGTAGAACCGGGCATGTCGGACGTCTTCGGATGACTGGTGAAAAATCCCCATTACACTCATTGACCTTCCACCGGGCCTTTGCACCCAGGAGGGTCTCGCCCTCTACAGTTTCTACTACGGTAGCTTTCCCGCGAGCTCTCAACCCCCTGCAAACCCTTGAAACATAGTGTCCCGAGCCCCTCGGAAATCCACTGCCCTGTGGTTACTTGTCAGCGGCCCGGTTTCACGGTGCAATTGTCTTTAGCCGGAAACACGGCAGGAAGCCCGGCAAGAAGTACAGCAAGAGATACACGGGAGGAACACATGGGCCGCATATTCGGCATTCTCGGCGCCGTTATCGTACTCGGTATCGGCATATACATTGGTTCCATGCAGATGCAGAGCTCTTCTGAGGCCGCGGGGGCGAACAGTCCGAAAGCTGCCATCAACATTACCGGAGTCAAGAGCGACCTGATCAGCATCGCCACGTCTGAGCGCCGCTACTACGCCACGGAAGGAAAGTACGCGTCCTTCGACGAACTGATCTCGAGTAACTACATTACCGTGGCCCGGCAGCGGCCTCCTTACTCTTACGAAGTTGAGACCAGTTCCAGCGGCTTTCGCGTGGTCGCTACCCGCTCCGGTGACGACGCCTCCGGCACGCCCGCGCAGCTTTCGGTCGACGAGAACATGGAGTTCAAGACCTCCCCGTAAGGCCGTCGCCCAGACATGGCTATCGCTTTCGCGGAAGTCGCTTTCCCGGAACCCTATCTCTTTCTTGGAACCAATGACTCGACCGGAGGAATCGAGTAGGACATGGTCAAGGAATGTTCCAGCGGCTGGGTGCCATCCTGGAGGGCTTTTGCTAGAGTCTCCATCGCCTGCCCAGTAAGTGGTGGAATGAAAATCGTCGCCGCCAGCCATTTTTCGCGCACCCAGGCCTGGCCGGTCGAGGGCAGACCATCACATCCGGTAAATGGCAGCTTCAGCCATCGCGAACGCTCGGCTTCGTTGCTGATCTCCTGAAACGCTTTGCGCGCGCCCATCGCCATCGAGTCATCCTGCGCGGCAATCAGGTCAACGGACGAGCCTTGGGAAGTCGCCAGCTTCAGCCACGAGCGCACTGCCCGCAAAGCGCTCTCCTCGGTCCAGCGCGCCTTTAGCATCGCCACTTGAATGTTCGCCGGCTTGGTCTCCAGCATCCCGGAAGTGCGAGATTGAGCTGAGGGACTGCCCGACGGTCCTTCGATGTACAGAACCGAGCCACCTGCGGGCAGCAACGCCTCGAATTGCCTTCCTTGTATGCGGCCAATCTCAGCATGATCGGAACTTACGGCAAACACGGGTGTGGTGGCCGACCGGCGAAGCTCCGACAAGTAATCCGGCTTCCGGTTCAGCGCCGCCCATCCGATTCCGGCGCGGCAGGCGGCCCGGGCAACCTGCGGCAGGGCCGTGCCTCCAACCGGTTCCACCACGATCGCATCGGGGCGGGACTCGGCCGGGCTTTGGATTGCCTTCAGAAGTTGCGTGCTCTGATTCACCGCGTCGTCATCGGCATATGCGATCTCCGCATCGATCCCAAGTTTGCGCGCGGTATCTTCCGCGGATTGGGCCTGCGCCAATTGGAAATCGTTCTCGCCCGTGTGAAGCGATACCAGGAATCGGAGCTTTTTCATGATTGCCGAGTGACTACCCTTTTCTAGTTGGCCCACTGATTTAGTACGGCCCGATGATTCCCGCAATCGCGCGCTGCGCTGGTGCCGGCGCCGCTTGCGCATCCTTCGAGTCCAGAACATCGAGATATTTCAGCCCTGATCCAGTATTAAACAGCACAACCGTATCGTCGCCGCTGAAGAAGCCGCTGGCCAGCAACTTCTGGTAGGCCACCAGCGAAGCAGCGCCTTCGGGCGCGGCAAAAATGCCTTCCACCCTGGCCCAGTGGCGAGTGGCATCGAGAATTTCGGCGTCGGTGGCGGCAAGGGCGAGGCCTCCACTCTTCTTCAGAATGTCGAGAATCAGGTAGTCGCCATAGGGTTTCGGGACGCGCAGGCCGGCAGCCAATGTTGATGCGTGCGGCCACATTTCCGACTCCGCCCGGCCTTCATCCCATGCTTTAACAATAGGCGCGCATCCGGCAGATTGCACGCTGATCATATTCGGACGCTCGGAACCGATGAAACCCAGTTTCTCCATCTCATCGAAAGCTTTCCACATCCCGAGCAGGCCAACGCCGCCGCCTGTTGGATAGATGATGCCCTGGGGAAGTTTCCATCCCAGTTGTTCGGCGACTTCGTAGCCCATGGTCTTCTTGCCCTCGACGCGATAAGGCTCCTTGGTGGTGGAAACGTCGAACCATCCTTCGGTCTTCCAGGATTCGCCTTCCTTCAATTCAGCAACTTTGCGGGCGCAATCGGAGATCAGGCCATCCACCAGTGTGACTCGCGCGCCGTAGTAGTTGCACTCGACCCGGTTGGCCATGGGAACATCTTTCGGCATGAAGATGTGAGCCTCGATCGAAGCAGCTGCAGCGTAAGCGGCAAGAGCTGAGGCAGCATTTCCGGCAGATGGGATGGCCAGCTTCTTGAGGCCGAAATGGCGGGCCATGGTGACCGCGGCCGAGAGTCCACGCGCTTTGAACGAGCCCGTCGGATTCAGGCCTTCGTCTTTAATAAAGACGCTGCGGAATTCGCGGCTGGGCAGCATGGGAGTAAAACCCTCACCGAGCGTGACCGGCGCAGCTTCAGGCAGGACGGCATCGTAACGCCACATGGTTGGCGCAAGCGGCAGCAGCGAAGCCGGCGAGAAACTCTTCTTGATACTCTCCAGATCGTAGCGCGCATACAAAATGCCGCCATCTTTCAAGCAAACCGTTTGCGGACGGTCAGCGGGATACCGCTCGCCACAGCGCGTGCATTCCAGGTGAGTGAGGCGGGACACGCAGAAAGTTTATCAGGTAGCGCCGGCATCCTGCCGGCCCGAGCGCGCGAAGAGGTTTACCGGGAACCATCCAGGCTCCGCACAAAGACGACCGCGACGTCGTCACTATAGATCGCTTGCCAGCTTGCGGTTTCCGCAAGAATGTTGGCCAGGGCAGAGTCTTTTGGCATAACCACGCTGTGAGCCCGGGACTGTTGAAGAAAATCCTCCCAGCCCGGCTCCACATGCACCATCTTCAAGTAAGACTTTAAGAATTCCTCCCCGTAGAAATCGTGCCGGTCATCGACCACCATTCGCACTCGCGGATAAAGCCGATAGATGAAATACCCGCCCCAATCATCGGGACCCGCCAGCGGCCTCAGCACATCCTCTTTCTGCAGATAATCTTTCTGCAGATAATTCACCGCCGTCACGGGAAATCGCTTCGCATCAAAGTGGGCGTCCATCAGCGTCGTTCGACCCAACATGCCTCCATGCGCCGCCGTCCAACACGCAAGCGCGACCAAAACGATCGGCCAAAGATGGCCCCGCAAGCTGAACTCGACCGCCTCCATTCGTCGCAGGAACTGCATAGGCGCCAGCCTTCGCGCTGCAGGCCGTCGATCCGCAAATCTCTCCATCGCCTCCGACAACCACGGCCCAATCACCAGAATCAGCAGCAGCGACGACACAGGAATATTCCGCGACGCGTACAGCCCCGAATACACCGCGAACAACACCACCAGCACCTGGCTCAAGCGAGCCCGGCCCGCATCGCGCCTTCTCGCCGCCAGGGCCAGCAGCGTAAGCAGCAATATTCCGGCAAGACATTTCTGCGCCACATAATGAAAGTTCGGAGATCGAAACTCATCGATGTGATCCATCAGAAACCGGTTCGAGAGATAGCGGTAGATGTGCAGGTGCAACTGCCAGCCGTAAGGATTCACGAGTGTCGCAAGCAAGCTCACCATGCCGGCCAGAGTCAGCCCTCGAACCCGACGACCGGCCCGGATCTTCCGCAAAACATCGTCAAACCGGTCTTCGTTGAACCTGAACCACGCCCCAGCCGCGCTGAACCCGTAAATCGCCAGCAGCACAAAGCCCACCAGAAATCCGCCATGAACGTTCACCCACACCAGCATCAGCGGCGGCAGCAGCCACAGCATCCGACCGCGCCGGGAATCGACCTTGCCCGTCTCCGGGGAACCGGAGCCAGAGGCAAGACAACTCTTCTCCGACGATTCCAGAATCCAAAACCACGCCACGGTGAACAACCAGCTCACCACATGCGGCCGCGCCAGAAAATGAATCATCGCCGCCGATGCCGCCAGCAACACGAGAACTACAGCCACCAAAACATTCGTGCCCCACCGCAGGAGCATCCGGAAAGTCCACGAAAACACCAGCGCAATCACCAGCGCCGTAAACAGCACCACGCCGTTCAGCCCGGCCACACTCTCCAGCCATCCCACCAGCAAGTCATACAGCCACTCCCACGCAAACCAGGGATGGCCGCTCATAGTCGCCGAAAAGGGATCGACGCGCGGAACTCCATGCGTCGCCACAATCAGCTGCCCGGTGCGAATGTGCCAGCCGATTCCGGCATCGCCCAGCAACCGCACCGATAAAGCCGTGAATGCCAAGAGTCCCAACAGCGCCACGAAAATCAGGTCACCCGCCGATGGGACGAGCCACCGCGCCCACCCGGCAGACGACTCCGCAGCCGATTTCTCAGTCGATCTTATGGAGCCGATTGCCATCGCGGTGAATCTTATAGAGTGGGAGCCTGATCAGCAAGAGAACGATCAGCAAGGGAACGGTCAGCAAGGAAATGATCAGCAAGACAGCACATCGCGTCGTGATCGTGGGCGCCGGCTTCGGCGGCCTCAGCGCGGCCCAGGCGCTGGCCAGCGCGCCCGTAAGCATCACCGTGATCGACCGCAAAAATCATCACACCTTCCAGCCTCTGCTCTATCAGGTAGCCACCGCCGGTCTCTCTCCCGGCGAGATTGCCGCTCCTATCCGCTCCATCCTGCACCGCCACAAAAACATCGAAGTGCTCATGGCTGAGGTGACGGGCTTCGACCTCGAACGCCGCGTGGTGCAGACCATAGCGGAAGATGAAACTGAGGCAGTTCCTTACGATTCCCTCATTGTCGCCGCCGGAGCCCGCCACGCCTATTTCGGCCACGACGAATGGGAAGTTCTCGCCCCCGGCCTGAAGACTATCGAGGACGCGATCGAAATCCGCCGTCGCGTTCTGCTGGCCTTCGAACTTGCCGAACGGCGCGACTACTCCGGCGAGAACCCCGCTCATGACCCGTTAAACTTCGCCGTCGTCGGAGCCGGCCCTACCGGGGTCGAACTCGCCGGAACCCTCGCCGAAATCTGCCGCCACGCTCTCGCTCACGATTTCCGCTCCATCGATCCCCGCCGCGCCCGCATTCACCTCATCGAGGGCGGACCGCATGTGCTCCCCGCCTATCCCGAAGATCTCTCGCGCAGCGCTCTTGAGCAACTGCAGCGCCTGGGCGTCGAAGTGCTGACTTCAACCATGGTCACGAACATTGAGCCCGGCGTAATTTATATGCGCGACACCGGGAACCAAACTGCTGACCCAAAAAAGATGAGCGCAGCCGTCATTCTCTGGGCTGCGGGCGTGGCCGCATCTGCGCTCGGCAAGAAGCTCGGCGCCCCCATCGATCGGGCCGGACGCGTGCTCGTCAATCCCGATCTCAGCCTCCCCAACCATCCCGAAGTCTTCGTCATCGGAGACCTGGCCACATTGAAAGACGCCTCTGGCAACCTGTTGCCCGGAGTCGCGCCGGTAGCCATCCAGGAAGGCAAATACGTAGCCAAGCAAATTCGTCACGAACTGGAATCGGGTGCCCCGTCCTTCTCGCGTTCTTCGCGAGAGGGAGGGGGTTTTGATCTTCGTTCCCCATTCCACTACCACGATAAAGGCAGCCTGGCCACCATCGGCCGCTCCGCCGCAATCGCCCAGTTTGGCAAGATTCACATCTCCGGCTTCCTAGCGTGGCTGTCATGGCTGTTCGTCCACATTCTTTTTCTGATTGGTTTCCAGAATCGGTTGCTGGTCTTCATCCAGTGGGCGTGGTCGTATTTCACCTACGAGCGCGGCGCCCGCCTGATCACCGGCAGCACCAATCTTCCCGGCTGGAGCAACACTCCCTCTGCGCTTACCGACGACGGCGAGCCCGAAGAAATCTCCGCCGTCAGTCGCAAATAAGAGTTAGGAGTAGATAGCGGGGCAGTTTGAAAACATTACGTTTTGTCATTTCCGAACCGGCGTTTTTTGCCGGTGAGGAATCTGCTGTTGGCGGGCAAGAACCAGATCCCTCACGCCATAAAACCGCGCTTCGGAATGACAAACTTTTCAATCTGCACGGTTACCTGAGAGTATCCTTATAGGGGCCATGAAAAACGTTCCAATCTCGCGCATTCTTCTCAGCCTCGTGGCAACTCTAATTCTCTCTTGCATCTCCTCTGCCGAGGTCCTGAAAATCGTTGTCAACGACACCATTCAGCCGGTCACCGAGGAATACATCGCTCGCGCCATCGACGAAGCCCAGCGCCGCAACGACCAAGCCGTATTGATCGAGATCAATACACCCGGAGGCCTCGTCGAATCCACCCGCCACATCATCGAGAAGATCACGAACTCGCAGGTTCCCGTCATCGTCTACGTCGCGCCCAGTGGCAGCCGCGCCGGTTCAGCGGGAATCTTTATCCTCGAAGCCGCCGACGTCGCAGCCATGGCTCCCGGAACCAACGCTGGCGCCGCGCATCCCGTCATGCTCTTCGGTCCAACCCAGGTCAAAACCGACGACGAGATGAAGCAGAAAATCGAGAACGACGCCGCCGCTCTGATGCGCTCGGTCGTTTCCCGGCGCGGCCGTAACGTTGAACTCGCCGAAAGCGCAGTGCGCGAATCCAAGTCCTTCACCGACCAGGAAGCGCTCACTCAGCACTTGATCGACTACATCGCATCCAGCGAAGACGATCTCTTCCGCCAGATCGACAGCAAAGCCGTCAAGCGCTTCAACGGACAGGAGGCCACTCTCAAGCTCTCCGGCCAGCCCATCGCGCCTTTCGGCATGACTCTTAAGGAACAACTCCTCGGCTATTTGATGGACCCGAACATCGCCTTCATTCTGCTCGCCATCGGCGCTCTCGCCCTCTATGCCGAATTCAATCATCCCGGCGCCGTCGTTCCCGGAACCGTAGGCATCGTGTTCATCCTGATCGCGGCCTTCGCCCTCAACCTGCTGCCCACGCGCTTTGCCGCGCTGGGCTTGATTCTCGCCGCCTTCGCGCTTTTCGCCGCGGAAGCCAAATTCGCCAGCCACGGCGTGCTCACCATCGGCGGCATCGCGCTCCTCACTCTCGGAGGCCTGCTCCTGGTCGATTCGCCTATCCCCGAAATGCGCGTCCACCTGCTCACCGCGCTCGCCGTCAGCATTCCTCTCGGCCTGATCACGGCGTTCCTGATGACGATGGCCGTCAAGGCGAGGCGAAACAAGGTTGTAACTGGAGTGGAGGGCTTGATTGGAGAAACCGGCATCGCTCAGACACCGCTTTCCCCGCGCGGAAAGATCTTTGTCCACGGGGAGCTATGGGATGCCGTCTCGTCCATTGGTGTCGACGTCGGCCAGTCCGTGGTAGTGCGCCGGGTCGACGGTCTTTTGCTTCAGGTCGAACCGACGGCCGCTACGCGACCCGCGCCCGCACCGGTTGTTCTCTGAGCGAGCCCATGCACCAGCGCAAGCAACCGCTTGTGTCCGAATTCCGCGCCCATCCCTGCTGCCTGCGTTACAATCCGCGATAGGGCGTAATCCGCTCTAAGCGCGGAGGCACAAATGGAAATCTTTGGCATCGGAATTGGATTCGTCACCATCGTCCTCGTCATCTTCGCTCTGTACGCCTTAAGCTCGATTAAGATTCTGGCTGAATACGAGCGTGGAGTGATTTTTCGTTTCGGGCACCTATATCCGAGAGCGAAGGGTCCGGGGATCATTCTGGTGCTCGCTCCCATGGACCGCATGGTACGGATCTCGCTACGTCAGGAAGCTCTGGAAGTTCCCCCACAGGACATCATCACTCGCGACAACGTCACGCTTAAAGTGAATGCCGTCATCTTTCTGCGCGTGATCGATCCCAGCAAGGCCGTCGTCGAAGTTACGAACTACGTCTACCAGACTTCGCAATTCGCCCAGACCACGCTGCGGTCCGTGCTCGGCGAGCAGGAGCTCGACGAACTTCTCGCCCACCGCGAAAAGATCAACCTGCGCCTGCAAAGCATTCTCGATCAGCACACTTCACCCTGGGGCGTGAAAGTGACCAACGTCGAGGTGAAGCAAGTCGACATGCCGGAATCCATGCTGCGCGCCATGGCCAAGCAGGCGGAGGCCGAGCGCGAGAAGCGCTCCAAGATCATTCACGCCGAAGGCGAATTCTCCGCCGCGCAGCGCCTGGTGGATGCCGCCCATCTGCTGGCCACCGAGCCCGTCAGCGTGCAACTCCGCTACCTGCAGACTCTCACGGAAATCGGCGTCGAGAAGAACACGACAGTCATCTTCCCCGTTCCCGTAGACTTTTTCTCAGGTCTGCAGAAGCTGCTGGCAAAGGGCGACGACAAAGCTGCGGCATGATTTTGGGTGGAGCAGCGATTCAGCGCTGCGATAAACGCTGTGCCATGAGTGGGCTTTAGCCCCTGAGGTAAAGGTCGCGATGGATCCGGAACAAGACACTGAAATCACATTAGGAACCGCGAAACTGCTCAGCCTGTTCTTCGGCTTGGTGATCGTCTGCGCCGTCTTCTTCGCACTAGGCTACACGCTCGGTCGCAAGTCAGACGTCGGGCTCACCGCCCCCAGCCCCACTCCCCTTCCAAACACATTGAACAACGGCAAGCCCGGCGGCTCGGCGGCTCCCCAGCAGATGAGTTTTTACAAAGCAGTCGAGCAGAAGGATGCCAACCCGCAACTGTCGCCGGCCTCACCGGACGCTGCATCTCCCACGGCTCAGGCACCAGCAGCCGCCACCGCGTCGCCGTCGGGCACGCAGGCGCAGACGGGAAATCCGCCCGATCCCCTGGCCGCGCTGCCTACTTCTGGTTACGTCGTGCAGGTCGCCGCAGTCACCAAACAGGAAGACGCCGATGCCCTGGTCGACGCCCTCAAGAAGAAAGAATATCCCGCCTTCGTCGCCACCAATTCCACCTCTGAAAAATTGTTTCGCATCCAGGTCGGTCCCTTTGCCGAAATCAAAGACGCCGAGGCCATGCGCACCCGCCTCGTGAATGACGGATACAACCCAATCGTCAAAAAGTAAAAAGTAAAAACGAGAATGCGAACTGAAGCGCCTATGAAGCCAGCCCCTCTGCTGAACTGCCGTGTCATCTTCAAGCTCCGCGGCATGGACCCGCTCGACTCAACCATTCTCAAGCAGGACGCCACCGGTTACTGGATCCGCGGCGGAACCCTGGCCCCTCAACTCGACCCATCCAATTGTTCCCAGGATAACGACGTGCGTTACCTGGAATTCACCCGCATCGAATGGCTCCGAGCCGCCCGCCAGCGCCCCTGACTGCCGAAAGTCCAGCAACGGTATGTGGGGACAGCCGCCCTCGGCTGTCCCGCCGAGCGAAGCTCGTCCGCCTTTGTGGGCGCCACCGCGACGCAGTCCTGCGAACGATCTGCTCGGCTGTTTTCCTCCTGACATATTGACAACTGTCGATTTAACGACTATTGCTGATGTTGTAAGTCGCAACCTAAAACAGCTCTGTCATCACCTGAAACAGCTTTGTCATCCTGAGCGAAGCGAAGGACCTATGCACTTGAAGCTGCGATGCTCTGTGGTTTCCGTAGCTTAAGGATGACACTACGAATTTATGCAGCGAATTAGCGGAGTAAGATCATGACCCCGTCACTCACATCTCTCGATCACACTCTCCACGCCATCGCCGATCCCACGCGCCGCCGCATTCTAGGAGCCCTGAAACAGCGTGGTCAGTCGGCCGCAACCACACCCGCAATAGGCAAGCACGCAGGCCTCTGCGCCGGCGACATCGAGCAGCGCGTAAGCCTCTCCCAACCAACCATCTCCCATCACATGGCCATCCTCACCAAAGCCGGCCTGGTCGATGCCGTCAAGCAGGGCCAGTGGCGCTGGTATCGCCGCAATGAAAAAGCTCTTCGCCGATTGGTGAAGAGCCTGCGCACGCAACTGTGATGGAAGAGGACGTGTCATCCCGAGCGAAGCGAGGGATCCTGGTGTGTGCCCGCAGCGCCCCAAAGCTGGCGCAGGCAAAAACCAGGATCCCTCGCTTCGCTCGGGATGACATGCATTTTATGTTTGGAAGCTTCTAGCTCGAGGATCCCGCCGCTGCTTTCGCCTTCTGCAGCAGCCGCCGCGCTTGTGAAATCAACTCCGCCACTTCGAAAGGTTTTACCAGATAAGCGACGTTGTTTTCCTGCAGGAAAGCCCGCTCATCCCCCTGCTCCACGCCATTAGAGAACGTAAACAGCACATGCGTTTCCATGGTGGGGCAATTCTTCTTGAGCCAGAGGTAGGCTTCTTTCGCGTTCCAGTCCGAAGGCATTTTGCCGCTCATGATCAGCGCATCGAACGGCTCGGAGAGCAACCGCGTCTTCACATCTTCGCTCTTGCTGGCCGTCACCACGTTGGCCCCTGCGCCTGCCAGCACGTCCCGCTCGAATTCCAGCACAGCCTCTTCTTCTTCCACCAGCAGCACCCGGCCCTGGATCGCTCCTTCGCGCTTCGGCGGAACAACTACAGCCGCTTCCACCACCGCGTCAGCCGCAACCGCCCTCGGCAACCGCACTTCGATCACTGCTCCACCATCAGCTGCATTGTGCGCCGTGATGTCGCCGCCGTGTTCCTTCACAATCCCATAGCAGATGCTCAAGCCCAGCCCCGTTCCCTTCCCCACGCTTTTCGTGGTATAGAACGGATCGAAAATTCTCTTGGGATCCTTGATCCCCGGCCCATCATCGGCAAACTGCGCGCACACGTCGCCCTTCTCGCAGTAAACTCTGATCTTCAATTTCCCCGCGCGTCCTGTCTCCAGCACCGCGTCCACTGCGTTGTTGATGATGTTCAGAAATACCTGCTCGATCTGGTGCGGATCGGCCACCACCAGCGCCGCATCCGGCCCCAGATCCTTTGAGACCGTAATGTTGTTGACCTTCAAATCGTAATCGCGCAATGTCAAGGTTTCTTCCAGCACCTTCCGGACGTCCACCTCCGACCGCTCCGGCTTCCTCTGCCTTGCGAACGAAAGCAGGTTCTGCACCACGCGGTGCGTCCGCTGCGCCTGCTTGAACATCTTGCCTACGTAGTCTTGCGCGCGCTCGTTCAATCCTTCGCTTTCGAGCAGCTGTGCATAGCCCAGAATCGCGGTCAGCGGATTGTTCAACTCGTGTGCCACGCCCGCAATTAGTTGCCCCACTGCCGACATTTTCTCGCTCTGCAACAGTTGTTCTTGCGTGCGCCGCAGATCTTCGTAAGCCTTGCAGGTCTCTTCATACAGCCGGACTTTTTCAATCGTCGTGGCCAGCTGCCGGCTGATCGCCACCATCAGGTTTTCTTCCCCGCTCGAATATTCGTACTCCGCGTGGCTGCGCAGTCCCATCATGCCAATCGGACTGTCCTTGCCCCAGAACAGCACCCAGATCCACGAACCATCCTTGTCAGACCGGATAAACTCCGCCACGGTTCCCGTCAGATGCGGCAGATACTCCGTCGTGATCACCTCGGCTCGCGACCGCATCACCAGATCCCCAAAGCCTTCGGCAAAACTGATTTCCGCCGGCCGCGACTTATCCCGGCTGCTTGGTCCCCACGCCGCTCGGCGCCGGTAGGTCGGCGCATCTGAATCCGAAAGATAGACCGCGCCGCTTTCCGCCCCAAACAACGAAACCACCTGCCGCAGAGTCAGGTTCAGAATTTCATCCAGATCGAAAGACTGCGTCGCCACCACAGCCATCGCGTTCAGCGCATTCAGTTCGCGGTTGCGCCGCCGCATCTCGTCTTCAGCGCGCCGCTTCTCCGTCACGTCCAGAACAAAGCCCTGAAAGCGCTCCAGCTTCCCCGCCGCATCCCGCGTCGCGAAGCTGCTCTCCGCTGCCAGCAGCAGCGTGCCATTCTTGCGCCGCATCGTCACTTCAAAATTCCGCACATAATTCTGCTGTTCGATGTCCCGGCGGAAGGCTTCCCGCTGGCCCGCATCCACTCGAATGTCCTCATCCAGATTCAGTGGCAGCAACTCTTCCCGCTTTTCATACCCCAGCATGTGGACGAACGCGTCGTTGCAGTCGAGCAAACGTCCGGTCGGCGTGGCTACATACACGCCTTCCTGCACCTGCTCAAACAGCAGCCGGTATTTGTCTTCCGCCGATCGCCGCTCCGTGATGTCGCGGACGATGTGAATCGTCCCCTTCTGTTTGCTCCCCTGCTCCGCATACGAAGAAGTGGAGACCATCGAAAATCCGCCGAAGCACGGGTCGGCCCCCTCGCTGATTTCCTCGCCCCCGCGCGCGCAATACGGGCACCCAGTCCACTCCCCCAGCTTATGCGGCAATACCGCTTCGCAGGTACTTCCGATCACGTCGGCCGATGCCAGTTCAATCTGCTCCAGCAGAATCTGGTTGGCCTTGATGATGCGAAACTCCGCGTCGTGCGCCAGGATTATGTCATGCACCGAGTCAAACGTGTTCCGCCACTGCCGTTGTGAACGCAGCGCCTGCTCCAGCAAGCGGAAATTCTCGATCGCGATCCCCAGCTGCCGTCCGCAAGTTTCCAGAAACTCCAGTTCCTCGGCCGTCAGCTTCCTCGCCCGGCCACTTCCCAGAACCAGCAGCCCAATGGAGGACTTCTTGCCCAGCACCGGAACCATCACCACGTATTCCAGCTTCTCCGATTCCAATACTGTCGAATCCTCTGGGCTCGCATCGCTCGCCCGCGCCGTTACCGGCCTGCCGCGCTCCAGCATCTGCGTAGCGCTTTCCGTCAAGGGCGCAAAACCCGCTTCTCGCAGGAAGTCCGCCGAAACCCCCACCGCATGCGTCGCCACCAGATGTCCGCCCTCGATCAGGCGGAACCACGCCGCTTTGCTCTTGGTCAACCGCTGCAATTCTGCCAGCGAGTCTTCCATCATGCCGCCCTGTTGTTGCGCCAGCACAATGCTCTCGGTCAAAGCCCGCAACACTTTTAACCGCCGGTCCCGCGCGCGGGCTTCTCCCAACACAATCAGCAACATGCTCAGGCCCAGCAATAAGTCCGCCGCCACTACAACTCCCGCCGGAATCTCGCTCGTAAGAAGCGGCCAACTCAGGTGCTGCACCAACAGGCCAATCGCCAGCAGCCATGCTCCCAGTTCCCAACGCCCTCTGCGGGCACGGAGCAGGGCAACTGCCGCTGTCAATAAAATGATTCGGTAAGAAACTTCCAGAGCGACCCGCAAGGGCAGCGAGTCCTGCCAAAACACCACTCGAGCCAGGGAGAACCAGGCCACGCCTACCGTGATAACCGCCAGCGGCGCCATCAGATTCCGGTCCCGGATATAAACCAGAACCGCGCCCGCAAACAATCCCACCGCAACCACAAACGCCGCTTGCTCAGCCGCCGGAATATATTGTTCCGGAATTCCCATCGCGGCCCCGTGTACGCCCGCCAGTCGCGAACCCACCAGCAGCGCCCAGCCCCCGGTCCAAACCAGAAGGTAGCGCTCGCGAAATGTGCACAGCACCACCAGCGACGCCGCCAGCACCGCCAGCAGCGCCCACTCCCCCGCCTTCAGCCCGGCCAGAGCCGGCAGCGCGGTAGTGTTCCAGATCGACCACAGAGAAACGTTCATCTTGATTTCAATGTCACGTCGTCACTTCGAACCAGCGATCTTTGCGCAGTGAAAAATCCGGGTGAGCCACGCGACTCTTGTCATTCCGAACCGGGCGCCAAGCCCGGTGAGGAACCTGCTTTTCGATGTCGCGCGTTCGGCTCGCTTCCTTATCCAGACGTAACAGTGCCCTGCTTTTGAATATCATGGTCTGCCCCTTTATCCATGCGTTTTCAGGACCTGTATGTTACTTTCGGCACCTACCCGCTGGCCCTGGAATTGCCGAGAGTATACTTACTGAGCGTTATGGCCGACCGCATTCTCGTTGTCGACGACGAAGAGGCAATCCGCGAGATTGTCTGCGCCATCCTGGCTGCCGCCGGCTATGGCTGGAAGCAGGCCTGTTCCGGCATGGAAGCTCTCGCCCTGCTCAATTCCGGCGAGGAATTCGAGCTCATGCTTTCCGATCTCATGATGGCCGATCTCGACGGCATCGGCCTCCTCGAACGCACCAAGGAAAAGTTTCCCGACATGCCCGTGGTCATGGTGACCGCCGTCCACGACATTTCTGTGGCGCTCGCCGCTGTCCGCAACGGCGCCTTCGACTACCTGCTCAAACCCTTCGAGCGCGAACAACTGCTCAACGCCGTCGGCCGCGCTCTCGAGAATCGCCGCCTCAAGGTGGAAAACCGCAACTATCAACTCAGGTTGGAGTCTCTGGTCGAGGACCGCACCGCCCAGCTCAAGACTGCTATGGCTGATTTGGTGCGCTCCTACGACATCACTCTGGAGGCGCTGGGAGACGCGCTTGATTTAAAGGACCGCGAAACCGAAGGCCACTCCCGCCGCGTCACGCTCTTCACCATCGCGATTGCCCGCGCCATGGGCTTGCCGCCGGAGCAGATCAACATGATCGCTCGCGGCGCCTTCCTCCACGACATCGGCAAGATGGCCATTCCTGACAATATCCTGAACAAGAAAGGCAAGCTGGACGACAAAGAGACGGAGATCATGCGCGAACACTGCTTTAAGGGTTATCAGATCGTCAAAAAGATCCCGTTCCTCTCAGATGCTTGCGAGATTGTTTATTCCCACCAGGAGCACTTCGATGGCAGGGGCTACCCGCGCGGTCTGAAAGGCAAAGAAATCCCGCTGGGCGCACGCATTTTCTCTGTAGCCGATACGCTCGACGCCATTATCTCCGACCGCCCTTACCGCAAGGCTCGGTCGTTCTCCGAAGCTCGCACCGAAATCGTGGCATGGAAAGGCACCCAGTTTGACCCCGACGTCGTGGATGTCTTCATGACCATACCCGACGACGTCTTCGAAGACCTTCGCCGCGAAATCAACGCCCAGATCCACCCCTTCAGCTACTCCGCCACCGCCAAAAGCAATTAGCCCGACGTTAGAAATTCGCTCTGCTAAATAAGGTTTGTCATCCTGAGCGAAGGACCTGTGCATTTGCTTGCGCCACCCCATGCTCCGCAAAACGCCCATCCGCGTCCGCAAGACCCAACCATCGCCACGTTCTTCCTGATGGCCGGCACGTCCTCAACTTACAATTGACAAGCCAGACTCTCGACGGAGGCATCTGATGAAATCCAAACTCGTTCTTCTAGCGCTCTGCATCCTCACCGCTCTATCCTTCGCCCAGGACCACCCGGCCGTCACCGCACTTCCCAACTCCGTCTACGTCGGCGCCGACGGCAAATTTGAATCCGCTCCCGACACCGCCGTCCTCCAGTTCAGAATCTCCGCGCAAGAGGACACCTCTCAGGCCGCCTACCAGCACGCCTCCAAAGATGCCGAGCACGTGCGTGAAGTTCTGCGCACCAACGGAATCGAGCCCAAGGCCGCCACCATCGGATTCCTCGCCGTGCAACCCATGTACGATTGGAAAAACCCGCAAAGAAAAATTATCGGCTATCGTGTCACCACCGACGTCACCCTCAAGCTCAAGGATTTTTCCAAAATCGGCCCCATCACCCAGCAGTTAGCCGACGCCAACGTAAGCGAAACCCAAACCCTGAACTACACGCTCGAAACCATCGACGAAGCCAAGAATAAAGCTGTCGAAGACGCCTACCGCCGCGCCCGCAACTCCGCCGACGCCCTCGCCCGCGCCAGCGGCCGCACCTTGGGGGAACTCTCCTACGCCTCAGTCGATACTTTCGAAAACCAGCGCACCCCAATCCCCCGCATGGCCCGCGCCATGGCCGGTGCAGCCAACGCCGCTCTCCCCGCCCCCACCGAAGAATTCACCCCGCAAACCGTGACCGTAACCGCCCACGTCAACGCCCTATTCAATTTAAAGTAAGAGTGATTTTGAAGTGACAGTGCTCACATGTGGGGACAACCGCCTCGGCTGTCCAGCAAGCAAAGCGAGCGCGATCTCGGGTGGAGCAGGCCTTCTAGGCCTGCGTTGAAAGGCCTCGCATCCGAATTGGCTTCAGCCCCGAGGCACTCAACCCTTCCTGATCGAATTCCAAACAGCCCGCCCGAAGTCCACCAGAGACGGAAAAATCACCCGCTGGCGCCGTGCCTTGGAAGCCACATCGCCCGCGGAATCGAAAAAGAGAGGATGATCCCGGAGAAACCCAAGCAGATCCCCAGCGCGCACCCGGCTAGCCACCCCTTCGATCGTGATCAATCGGAAGCGCCGATCGCGTCCCACCAGAACAACAGCAGGCACAGCAATCCCACCTTTTTCTCCAGCATTGAACAGCCCCCAGGCCCGCACCACTTCTTTTTTCGTATCGCACAGAATTGGAAACGGTAATTCGTATTGCCGTCGTACCCGGTCAGACTGTCCGGGAGAATCCACAGCCAGCGCCGCAATCCGAACCCCGAGGCCGCGGAAGTCATCGCAAAGCTCACCGAATTCCGCCAACTGACGGAGACAGAACGGTCACCAATAGCCGCGATAGAAGATGAGCAAAAGCGCGCCATCGGTCAGCAGCGAAGAAAGGCTGCGCGGCATCCCCGTGGAGTCGGGAAGAATAAAATCCTCGGCAAGCGCACCAACCTGCGGATTTTCGACATCGTTCAAAGCGCATCCTGCAACCGAATCGGAAAGCCGCTTAAGGCGTAGCCTTCGCCACCGCAATCCGGCTCGCGTCCACCGTAATCGGACGCTGAATCTCCATCTCGATCGACGTTCCCACATCCAGCTTCACATCGTTCCCGCGCTTCAGCAGCGCCCACCCAATTCCCGCCGCCGCTCCCACGCCCGCTCCCACCCGCGCCCCATCCAGCCCGCCCGTTGCCAACCCTCCCGCCGTCGCCCCGCCGATGGTTCCGTAAACCCCATTCTTGGTAGCGTCTTCCACTTTCTTCCCAGTCTCGCTGTCCTGTTGAATCGTCCCTTCCGAATCCTTCACCGACTTGTTATCCGCCCCCGGCGTGTTCTCCACCGACCCCGGCAGCATCACGGTATATCCGCTCGGATAAATCATCGAAGTAAAGTGCATCAGGATCTCCGCCCGCCCGTGCCCATGCCCCGCGCGCTCCACCTGCGCAATCTTTCCCTGAATGTAGGCTCCCGCCGGCACAATCACGCGATCGCCCACCACAAACGGAAACGCCGTCTCCGCATAGACCGCATCTCCCTCGCGCGCGTTCTTCGTCGAGATCGCCTGCTTCAGCGATAAAGGAATCTTGGTCCCCGCCGGAATCGTAATCACATTCGGATCCGAAGCCGCAGCCACCGAGGCACTCGGCGCCGCCGCCTGCCCCAACGCCACCCCAGACAACAGCAGCAAAGTCCAAGCAACGCGCATCACACACCTCCAAAATCAGCAATTCAGCCCGAGAATATCACGCTCAGCCCTTAGGCTGCGCCCTTTCCCGCCCAGAGTTATCCCCGATGCGCTTCCGGCGCCCGCGAAACCCCCAACAACTCTTGTCATTCCGAACAGGGCCAAAGGCCCAGTGAGGAACCTGCTGTTGACTTTGATTGAGAGCACGATGAACCCGCGCTAACGTAAGATCGGGAAGGGCACGACTTCAAGAGCTTGCTCTGAGCGAAGCCGAAGGGTGCCGTTAGAGTACCGAAAATCTATCGGGCTTTAGCCCCCGAGGAGCGCGACAACACAAACCACGCCATTCACTTCGACCAGACCGGGTGAAGCGGATGGCGCTGCAGAATCTCATTAACTTCCTTCGCTCCCACCGCATCAGACTCTTCGACACGGCGAGACACGGCAAACGCGTACTTCCGGTTGCGCCCAAGTTCCTCAGGAACGATCGCCGCTCCACTAATAAAAAAGTCGCCATGCTCCACCGACTCCCACTGCGTCAAAGTGAAGACCATGATCGGAATATCCTGCCGCGGATTCTCCTTACTCCAATCAGGATGCCGGATGTGCACGATCGGCCCCCGCTCAACCGTACCCTTTTGCGCGTCGCTGGCTTCCCACTGATCCGTGACAATCGTGTAACCCTTCCATTCGCTCGGCAGTGAAAAGCGAAAACCGTACTTCGTGTTGCTATATTCCACGCCCTCGGTTGAGGCCTCCGCCGTTTGTTTGGCTTGCGGCCCGCCCGCACTTGAAGTTCCCTGCTGCACACTGGCAAACCCTGCCGAGACCACAACCCATGTCGTCAGCAGGGCAACGCATACCCTGAATTTGAGCTTCATTCTTGTAGCTGCTCCTCACACCCACGCGAATCATTTATAGATCAAGTATTTTTGCCGCATCACCTCAAACCTCTCCAACCCTTCCTGCCAATCCTGCGCAATCCGCCGTGGATCCTCTCCCGCCATCAACCCATCGAACGCCGCCTGATTCACCAGCAGCCCCGTGATTCGCCCAATCTTGAAATTCGCCGGATACAAACTCTGCAACGCCGTTGCCAACTCAATCCCCAACTCCGGCCCATCCAGCGCGTTCCGCTCCGTCAGCACAATATTCACGCCTTCACATTTCTGCCCGCTATAAACTGCAGATGTAGGCGTAAACGTAACCGGAACAAATCGTACCCCCGCAATCCCGCGCGCATTCAAATAAGCAGCCAATTCCCGGCCCTTCATCCACGGCGCTCCCAACAACTCAAACGGAGTATCAGTCCCCCGCCCCACGGAAACATTTGTGCCTTCAATCAGCCCCACTCCCGGATAAAGCGACGCCTCCGTCAAGCTCCGCATATTCGGCGACGGATTCACCCACTCCAGTCCCGTAGAATCAAACCAGTCCCCGCGCTGCCAGCCCTCCATCGGCACTACCGTAAGCCTGGCATTGATATTCCGTTCCGCGTTAAACATCTTCGCCAGTTCGCCGAAAGTCATTCCATGCCGCACCGGCACTGTCCAATAATTCGTAAAACTCTCACGTCCCGCATCCTCCACCGGACCTTGTACAAACGATCCCGTAATCGGATTCGGCCGGTCGAGAACAATGAGCTCAATTCCGGCCTTGGCCGCTCCCTCCAGGAAATATCCCAGCGACGTCTCGTAGGTCCAGAACGGCACCCCCGCATCCTGCAGATCGACCACTACCGCATCCAACTGGCTCATCACCTCCGGCGGAGGACGACGCTGCGCGTCCTTGGCTCCATACACCACGTAAACGGAAACGCCTGTGGCTGCATCGGTGGAATTGTTGACGGCTTCTGTATCCAATGTTCCGGCAGGCCCGTGTTCGGGACTGAAAATAGCCTCCAGCGAAACTCCGGGAGCGTGCGCCAGTACATCGATGTCGCGGCGGCCGTCGGCGTCCACCCCGTTCTGGTTGGTGAGAATGCCGATCTTCTTTTTTCGTCCGGCAATCTGCAGCACATCGAACCCATGTTCCTCCAGCACATCAATCCCATTCTTCACGCTGCCGTTGCGCACGCTCATATGCCGTGCCGCGCTCAGCGCCTCGTTGTACCCGGTAATGCTCTCCCAGCGCAGCGCTTCTTTCTCGCTCGTAGTCAATGCCAGCCCCGCCGCCACCGCCGTAGCCACTTTAGACCGCAAAGCAACCGCAGTTCCCTTCCCTCGCGGATGCACCGCATTCGTCAGCAAAATGATGTAAGTCTCCGTAGTCGGATCGATCCAGATCGATGTTCCCGTCCACCCCGTATGCCCGTAAGAACCCACCGGCAGCAAATCCCCGCGATTCGACGAAAATGGAGAATCAATATCCCACCCAAACCCGCGCAGCACCGGAGCCGCAGGCGGCTGCTCCGGCCGCGTCATCTTTTCCACCGTCAAAGCCGACAAAATCCCGTCGCCGCCATTCAGCAAAGCCTGCGCAAACTTCGCCAGATCATCTCCAGTCGAAAACAACCCGGCATGCCCCGCCACTCCGCCCATCCGCCGCGCCGTAGGATCATGCACCACTCCCCACAGCATGTGCTCATGCTCGTCATACTGCGTCGGCGCAATCTTTTCTATCCAACCCGACCCTAAATCCGTCGGAGGCGCAAACCGCGTCCGCGTCATCTTCAGCGGCACAAAAATATGCCGCTCCGCATACTCCTCCAGCGTCTCCCCCGTGACCCGCTCCACCAGCGCACCCAGCACAATAAAATTCACGTCGCTGTAAGTGAACTTCGACCCCGGAGGATCCTCCGGCGCATCCGCAAACGCCATCCCATAAGCCGTCTGCTTCCCTTCCCAGGCCGCCTTCAAATCCAGATCTTTCTCCAAGCCCGAGAAGTGGACCAGCAACTGCCGCACCGTGATGTCATCTTTCCCATTCTGCGCAAACTCCGGCAAGTACTTCGCCACCGGATCACTCAGCCGAACCTTCCCCTGCTCAACCAACTGCATCATCGCCGTAGTGGTAACAATCACCTTGGTCAGCGAAGCCAGATCGAACACCGTATCCAGCGTCATCGGCTCGCGCCGCGGCTCCAAAGCCCGCTCCCCATAAGCCTTCCGGTAAACAACCGCCCCGTCATGCCCAACCACCAAAACGGCTCCAGGAATCTGCTTCTCCTGAATCGCCTGCTGAATGACAGCATCAACAGCCGGAAGCGCCACCACAAGTGTGGGTACCGCCGCCTTTGCCTGCCCTGAGCGAAGCCGAAGGGGCTGTCCATCCGGGCGCAGCCCGGATTTCTCGCCACCGCCCGCGCCCTGCCCAGTAGCGGTCAGAACGCAGCCCAGCAACACGCTCAGGACGAAAACCTGGCGCACTTTGCCCCACGAGTTTGATTGAAGAAGAAGGATGCTCTGACTCTACACAACCCAGACAGTATGACTCAAGAAACTCAAGTAAGGGGGTGCCACTTATGCCATATCATGAATTCATCAATGACCGCACCCCACCCCTCACCCGCGCCGGCCGAAGCCTTCGACCACCAAGATAAAGTCTTCGCCAAGGCCTTCGCCATTCTGCAAGAAGCCGTAAACCATCAAGCCTTCCCGGCAGCCACACTAGCCGTAACCCACCAAGGCAATGTAGTAGCCCTAAAAGCCCTTGGCCAAGTCACACCCACGGGTGCCCCATCCTTCTCGCGTCCTTTGCGAGAGGGTGGGGATTTTGACGTCAAGTCCGCCACCCCTAACCCGGGTGGGCAAGGCGCAGTCCAACCCTCCACGCTCTTCGACCTAGCCTCCCTAACCAAAGTAGTAGCCACCGCCACGACAGCAATGCTCCTCTACGAACGCGGCCTGCTGGATCTGGAAGCCCCCATCTCCGCGATAGTCCCCGAATTCACAACCGACGCCGCAAAAGACCCCCGACGCCGCGAAGTAACTCTCCGCATGCTCCTGGCTCACTCCTCCGGACTGCCCGCCCACGAAAAGTTTTTCCTCAAAGCCCGCACCCGCGACGAACTCCTGCAAGCCGCCTTCACCACTCCGCTGGCCGCCAATCCCGCAACCCGCGCCGAATACAGCGACATCGGATTCATAATCCTTGGCATCGCCCTCGAGCGTCTGGCCGACGAGCCGCTCGACCGTTTCTGCCAACGCGAAATCTTCGCCCCCCTGGCAATGACCAACACAACATTCAATCCCCCCCTGGAAATCCGCGCAAATATTCCCCCCACAGCCGACGAACGATCGCAGAGTAAAGAAGAACCGTGTGGGTCGAACACTCCTGTCCGACAACTGCCTGAAGCGCAACCCCCGCAAAGCGAAAGCCAGCAACCACCCCGCAGCACCTTCCGCCAAAGACTAATCCGGGGCGAAGTCCAGGACGAAAATGCCAGCACGCTAGGCGGCGTAGCCGCCCACGCCGGACTTTTCTCCACCGCCGAAGACCTGGCCAAATTCGCCCACTGCATGCTGAACGGAGGCCACCCAATCCTCCGCCCCGAAACCATAACCCTGTTCACCCGCCGCGAATCAGCCCCGGCAGGCACCACCCGCGCCCTCGGCTGGGACACCCCCTCCACCCCATCGCAATCCGGAAAATATTTTTCTCCACAATCCTTCGGCCACCTCGGCTACACCGGAACCTCTCTCTGGATCGACCCCACCCGCCAGCTCTCAATAACCCTGCTAACCAACCGCACCTGGCCCGACAGCTCCAATCAAGCCATCAAACAAATCCGCCCCAAATTCCACGACGCAATAATCAAAGCCCTGGAAAAGAAGAGTTGAGGGTGAAGCAGTGCCTTCTAGGTTTGCACTGAACCGAGGGGGTGGAGCAGGCCTTCTAGGCCTGCGCCAAACACAGCTACTGACAACTGGGCTTCAGCCCCCGCGGTCCTTACTTCGCTCGGCACCAGTTAGAATAAACACGCCGCTCAATCCCGAAAGGCTCCAACTTGAAACCGAACTCACCCACCCTCCCCCAACTCCACACCGAGCAGCCCAACCGCGCCGCGAGCGACCTCGACCGCAAATCGTCACTCGATATCGCCCGCCTCATCAATGCCGAAGACGCCACCGTAGCCCAAGCCGTATCCCGCGCTCTGCCCCAAATCGCCCGCGCCATCGATCAAGTCGCCGCCGCCCTCCGCCGCGGCGGACGCCTCATCTACGTGGGCGCCGGAACCAGCGGCCGCATCGCCGCCCTCGACGCCGTCGAGTGTCCACCCACCTTCAACACCGACCCCCGCTCCGTGCAGTTCATCGTAGCCGGCGGCAATAAAGCTCTGGCTTCCGAGTCCGAAATCAGCGAGGACGACGCCCAGCAAGGCCGCGAGGAAATGTCCCGCCGCAAGCCCACGAAAAATGACGTCGTCATAGGCATCGCCTCCAGCGGACGCACTCCCTTCACCGTAGCCGCCATCGAACGAGCCCGCCAGCGCGGTGCCCACACCATCGCGCTGACTTGCAATCCCAATTCCCCGCTGGAACGCGCCGCGCACTTCGCCATCGTCACTCAGGTTGGCCCCGAAGTTCTCGCCGGATCTTCCCGCATGAAAGCAGGCACCGCCCACAAAATGGTTCTCAACATAATCTCCACCGCAGCTATGACGCGTCTCGGCTACGTCTACGGCAACCTCATGGTCAACGTAGCCCCGAAAAATTCCAAGCTGCTCGATCGCGCCGTA
>Ga0209380_10000710_pt1 | contig 23658 bp, 13 predicted proteins | sample HubBroMetageWFT6_FD_188347 | JGI IMG/M metagenome (GOLD analysis project Ga0209380, IMG submission 188347) | Warmed and freeze-thawed soil microbial communities from the Hubbard Brook experimental Forest, New Hampshire - Hubbard Brook CCASE Soil... | ecosystem: Environmental > Terrestrial >... | reverse complement strand
AGCGTGTTGTTGATGACGGTGATGAAACCCCAAATGAAGAACAGGCTCGCCAACAGCCGCAACGCCGCCTTGTGGGTCGCATCGCTCCCGGTCGCAACAGCCATCCGCGTCCCCCGTTTGATTGGTCGGACTGTATACTATCCAGCGCGGGTCGAGCAGGAGGGGCGGTTTCAATGTTCAGGATGGCGCGCGTCAGCGGATGGCTGGCGGTGGGGACGCTGGCGTCGGTGCAGTCCTGGGCCGGTACGGCACAGCGCGGCGCCTTCGGAACGCTACCCGACGGGGTTGCCATAGAGGCCGTCACGCTCGCCAACGCTCACGGCGTCAGCGCCAAAATCATCACCTACGGTCAAACCCGGCAAGAAGCACTTTCGCGAATGCAGCGGGCGTTGCAGGAGAGCGTTGTCGTCATCAAGGGAGGCGCAAGCAACAAGGCATTTTTGCTGGAATTACTGCACTGTCCCGAAGTTCTACAAGCGACTGCCGACATCGGGTGGCTGGATCGCAGGTCAGCCAATGGCGGCCACCTGTCGGCGCGTTACGCCGACGTGGCACTCGTGCAGGCGGCGATTGAATCGCATGTCGCAGACCTCGCGATGGAGAAAATTCAGTTCTACGCGTCGGCAGTGCGCGGCCGACCCGACGTACGCAGCGAGGTAGGACGGACAGTTCAACTGCTCCATCGGAGACACTCCTACTCCCTCAGGGTTTGTTGTGTCGACCTCCATCGATATCGCGTGGAAGTGGACGGCGCCAGCATTGATGTCCAGATCCACAGCCTCGGTCAATTTGAATATTGGCTCACCGCATTCGGCACCCGTTTCCACGTCGTTTCCTCCGTTCAAGGCCTGACTTACCGTGTCGAGGTGAACGGCGTATCACATTCCATCGATCGGGATGACGGCGGTGTAGTGCACGCGCCCTCACCGGCGGTAGTCGTTTCCATCGCGGTCAAGCCGGGCGATACGGTTTTGGTTGGGGATACGTTGGCGGTGCTGGAAGCCATGAAAATGGAGATGTCGGTGCTTGCTCCATTTTCCGGCAAAGTCCGCCAGGTGATGGCGATCCCTCACGTACAGGTAGACACTGGAGCTCCACTGCTGCAGATTGAGCCGGATGCTGGCGACGGAAACGCGATGGCGACGTCAGGACGAGTTACTTTTGGTGCGTCTTGCACATCGGGTGGAATCTCTGAACCCGTTCAACCCGGCTGGAACAAAAACCTGGAAGAACTTCGCGAACTCATGCTGGGTTTCGACGTAGACCCGGCGCACGCCCTGCGAGTCGTCTCCAATTGGAGCCCTTCGTCTGAACTTGCGGCCGATCGACAGGAAATTGCAGAACGGGAAGATGAAATCCTCGGCATCTTCGTTGACATCTGCTCCTTGTTCGACCGCAAGCCGGAGATGGACGACCTCAATGGGGGCGAAGAGCGCAGCGCCGAGACTAACCTCTTTTCGTACTTGCACATGCTCGAGACGCGCGGCAAAGGCCTTCCGACAACCTTTGTTGATGCCCTACGGCGCGCGCTGGTTCATTACGGTGTGAAGACGCTGGAGCGCTCGCCCGAATTAGAAGAATGTCTGCTCTGGTTGTGCAAATCCCACCAACGGGTGGAACAACAGGTAGCGCCAATTGTTGGATTGCTGGAAAGGCATTTGCAGCGCGTCGAAGCGTCTGCGCCGCGGACTGACGAGGCTTTTCGCAAGCTTCTCGGGCGACTCGTGCACGTCACCCGTGGCCAGTTTCCCGCAATCAGTGACTTGGCCCGCGAAGTGCGGTATCGCTGTTACGAGCAGCCGGTGTTTGAGCGGGCCAGACGGCAGATTTATGCCCAGGCAGAAGAACACCTCGCACACCTGGCAGCAAATCCCAGCCCAGTGGATCTTCGCCAGAGAGTCAGTGCCCTAGTCGAGTGTCCGCAACCCTTGGCGGGCCTGTTCGCCGGCAGATATGCGGCCGCCCCTCCCGCCTTACGGGAATTGATGCTGGAGATCGTTACGACGCGATACTACCGCGGGCAAACGCTGTCGAAATTTCGCAGCGCACCGTTGGATGGCCACTCCTGTGTGTCGGCCGAGTACGATGAGGATGGCAGACACATACACATCTTCGCCACGAATACCGAGTATCTTAGTTTGTCGGACACCGCTCGGTCGCTCTTCTCTTGTATCCAGGCGGTCCCCGTAGATCACAAGGTCGTCATCGATTTTCAAGCCTGGAATCCCGAGTTCTCCTCCGATCAGGAGCTTATCCAGCAGGAGGTTCGCTCTAAGCTCAACCAGGTCGAATTTCCTCGGCCGATTGAGCGCATCGTGGTGGCCATAGGTGGCCCCGGCCGCGGTCCCGGCATGGCCGGAATGCAGCACTTCACCTATCATCGCTCGGGAAATTCATTTGAGGAGGAACTACTCGTTCGCGGGGTTCACCCCATGATGGCCGAACGATTGCATCTCTGGCGAGTTAGTAATTTCAAAGTCGAGCGGCTGCCTTCGGTGGAAGATGTTTACCTGCTATACGCTGTTGCCAATGAAAACCCCAAGGATGAGCGGCTATTCTCGGTCGCCGAAATACGCGATCTAACTCCGGTGCGAGACAAGCAGGGCCGCATTGTGCAACTGCCGCACCTGGAACGCATGTTCGCAGAAGTGGTGGCCGGCATGCGGCTGTTTCAATCGCGGCGCGGGCCAAACAAGCGGCTGTATTGGAACCGGATACTGCTGTACGTTTGGCCGCCTGTCAATTTCAGCCGGGATGAATTCAATGAGATCGTACACAAACTTGCCCCATCCACGGAAGGCCTCGGATTGGAGCAGGTGGTGGTGCGGGCCCGCATTCAAAATCCGGAGACCGGCGAGTTGCGTGACATGATCGTGCGTGTCTCCAGCCCGGGAGGTACGGGGCAGCTTATGACCTTCAGGCCTGTCGGCAAACTGCAGCCGCTCAAACCGCTGGATGAGTACACCCAGAAAGTCGTACGGATGCGCCAGCGCGGACTCATCTATCCGTACGAAATCATCAAAATGCTGACACCGCTACCGGAGGAGATTACGGCGCAATTTCCGCCTGGCGAGTTTGTGGAGCACGATCTAGATGCCGACGGTCGTTTGGTTCCGGTTGAGCGTCCGTATGGGAAGAACAAGTCCAACATCATTGTTGGGGTCATCCGCAACTTCACCAGCAAGCATCCCGAGGGCATGGCGCGAGTTGTCTTGATGGGAGACCCGAGCCGAGACCTCGGTGCGATCGCCGAGTCCGAATGCCGGCGCGTTCTGGCGGGTCTGGATCTAGCAGAAGAGAAGGGCATTCCGTTGGAATGGTTCACCCTCTCGGCTGGTGCCAAAATCTCGATGGACAGCGGCGTTGAGAACATGGATTGGATCGCCAAAGTCCTGCGTCGCCTGATCGAATTTACGCAGGCCGATGGCGAAGTAAACCTCGTGGTGAACGGGATCAACGTCGGGGCACAGCCGTACTGGAATGCCGAGGCCACGATGCTCATGCATACTCGCGGCATTCTGATCATGACACCAAAGGCTGCGATGGTGCTTACCGGCAAGCGCGCGTTGGAGTACTCGGGTAGCGTCTCAGCCGAAGACAACGAGGGCATCGGCGGTTACGACCGTATCATGGGCCCCAACGGCCAGGCACAATACTGGGCGCGCAACATCGATGAAGCCTGCCAGATTCTCTTGCGCCATTATGAACACACTTATGTGGCACCGGGAGAGCGGTTTCCACGCCGGGATGGGACCATTGATCCGGTTGACCGTGACGTCCAGCTGTACCCGCATACGCATGATGGCGATGACGGTTTCGCCCATGTGGGTGATATTTTCTCTGATGCGACGAACCCAGGACGCAAGAAATCATTCGACATCCGCAAAGTGATGCGGGCAGTCATGGACCAGGATCATCTGCCGCTGGAGCGGTGGTCCGGTATGCGGGCGGCAGAGACTGGAGTGGTCTGGGATGCGCATCTCGGTGGCTATCCAGTTTGCATGATCGGTATCGAGTCTCGCCCGGTTCCGCGCCTGGGATTTGTGCCGGCCGACGGCCCGGATCAATGGACCGCCGGCACGCTATTTCCGCTGTCCTCAAAGAAAATCGCTCGCGCAATTAACAGCGCAAGCAACAATCGGCCGGTGGTGATCCTGGCCAATCTGTCTGGATTCGATGGTTCGCCGGAATCCTTGCGCAAGTTGCAGCTTGAATACGGCGCGGAAATTGGCCGGGCGGTGGTGAACTTCAAGGGTCCCATGGTCTTTTGCGTGATCTCGAGGTATCACGGTGGGGCATACGTGGTCTTCTCGCATGCGTTGAACGAGAATCTCGAGGTCGCCGCGCTCGAGGGCACTTTCGCTTCCGTGATTGGCGGAGCGCCGGCAGCAGCCGTTGTTTTCGCCAGCGAAGTCGAAGCCCGGACCCGCAAAGATCCTCGTCTCCAGGCGTTGACGGAGACCATGAATCACGCGATGACCAAAGCTGACGGCGTGGCGAAGAACCGCCTGCGTGCCCAGTGGAACGACCTCTTCAAAGCCGTGCACTCCGAGAAGTTGGGAGAGATGGCCCAAGAGTTTGACCGGGTGCACAGTGTGCACCGGGCCCTCGAAGTGGGTGCACTGCATCACATTCTTCCGCCCGCCGACCTTCGTCCCTATCTTATTCATGCTGTGGAAAGCGGCATCGCGAAGGAGATTGAGAAGTCGGCCACACCTTCGAAAGTCATAGAACCTGCTACCCCGGTGCTGGTTTCGTGATGGACGTATATTGGCTGGAACAGTCGGAAGCGGATGTGCCGGCCCCAGACGATTGGTTTAGCGAAAGCGAAGTCGCCCAGCTGGGCCGCTTTCGTTTTGCCAAGCGCCGCGCTGACTGGCGGCTGGGCCGTTGGACGGCCAAGCGTGCTGTGGCTGCCAGTCTGAAGTTGGCAGATGATCGTCCGTCTCTCAAGAGAATCGAGATCAGCGCGGCATCCACGGGTCAACCCGAAGTGACCCTTGTCGGCAGAACGGAACGCGTCACGATTTCGATCAGCCATCGTAATGGCGTTGCGATTTGCGCCGTCGCTGTGGGCAACGTGCAGCTCGGTTGCGACCTGGAGGTCATCGAATCGAGAAGCGATGATTTTGTCTCGGATTACTTCACGGCGGAAGAGCAGGTGACAATTGCCCAGATGAATCTGGAACAGCGGCCCGCTCTTGTAACTCTGTTATGGAGCGCCAAAGAGAGTGCCTTAAAGGCGCTACACGTGGGATTGCGGGCCGATACACGAAGCGTCAGAGTCGAGATTCGTGACCCGCAGAGCCACTGGTTCAAAAGTGTGGCTACTCCGACATCACAGACAGACATCCGAATTTCGTCAACAGACGTGCTGTCCGAATGGCGTCCGTTGCAAGTTCGTTGCGAGGATGACACTGTCTTGCATGGATGGTGGCAATGCCGTAAAGACACTGTGCGAACGATGGTTGCTGCTCCCCCGCCTGGCATGCCAATGGAACTGAGGCCGCACGATGTCGACCGACGTACGCGAGCGACGATCCTGAGCTGAATTGGTTGGAAGGCCACTGCCGCGTGACGCGGAAGGACCTGTGCGGAGTTGGCTAATGCTGATGAGTTGCCGGGACCGGCGAATCCGCTTGGCGTAGCGCAAGGAGATCGCCTTGCAGTTGAGCCGCCTCTTTTGTCGTCCCGGTGGGCGTAGGTGAAGTCGAATAGAACTGAATTATATTGTCACGCAGTTCTGACGTCGTGAGATCGAACTTGTTTTTTGCCAGTTGAGTTAGCAGCTTGGCATAAGTTTCGTCAGTGAGCGAATATTCTCGCGGCTTGGTGGGATTGCCGGTGTCAAGATCATAGTTTTGCAGGGTCGCCGTTTTGTTGGCGCGCAATTCCTCCAGCAAGATCCGGTAGCGTTCGACAGTAACGTTAATGCTCTTGATGTAGAGATCTTCCGTTTGCGGGGTCGGGGTGGCGAATCCCAGTCCCTTAAACGGACCGACCTTGGGGACGAACCGAAGGAGCGCCGATAAGAACCGGGCGCCTAATCCTGGTCTCTGGTAGTCTTTTCCCCATTCCTTTTCATACTCCGAGCGCGAGAGCCGGTACAGGAACTCTCGCTTTGCGAAGTCGGACCGCTCGCCCGTTATCTCGTTCTTGCGAGTTTGGAGCGCGACCTGTGTCATCTCCGGAATCACCTGGCTGACCGAGTACCGATACGAGCCGATGGCCAGGCCTTCGCGCGGCAGCACGGCTTTCAGCTCAAGTCCGTACACAATGGGAAACACCCGCTCCAGTAACCGCGTTGAAACCTTAAAGCCGATGAAATCGTGGTACTGTCGCGACGCGTAACGGTTCTTCGCGACCTGCACCACGTCGAATCCGAACTCCGTTTTAAGGTGTGCTGTTTTGCCTTGAGCATAGGTGACCGACGGGCCAAATTTCGCTCGCAGCTTGGGATATTCAATAGCGACTGAGTGGTTGACCGCTGGGTGACCAGCGATGTCCGACGCATAGTGCGATAGTGCGCCAAGTGCGAAGGCATACTCATTTGCATCCCGGCTCTGGGCCAGCAACTCACGCACAAAATCGCCGGTGCGAACGTAATGTACCAGGTCGCTGAATTCGGCACTGCCGAACGGATAATAACCCAAGTCTTGTATGACCGCGCCGCCGTAAGCGTAAGCATGCGCCTCCTTGATTTGATCTTCAGAAAGCCCTGGGTAACGCTGAAGGATGAGTGGCCTTAGCTGGTCTTCCCACACCAGATCTACGATTTCCTCGTGAGTCAATACGGAATACGCGAGTGCTCCCTGTCCGCTGCTAAGGACGATGAGGATCGCGACTAATACCCGGAAGGTGAGGAGACGGCTCCGCGTGGTTCTGATGGATAGCCAGAACGGTAACAGTCCAACACGTCGGCAGAGTGCAATCCTATCGTTCATCAGTTCATGTCGTGGGGCCTGTGAAACTCGATATCCGAACGGCGCGTCAGAGCTGACCTGACGGTTGCCGCCCACCCGAGGAGTGGGCGGCCTCCGTCTTAAAGTGGGTTCCAACTGCTGCTACAGTGCGACGGGCTAGCTGGCCTTGCGACGAGCGGTGTTGTCGACGTCCCGGTTGACGGTGGCATTCCACTCTTTGATCTGCTTCGCAGCTTCTTCTTTCGTGATGCCGTAGCGTTCCTGGATCTTCCCCTGCAACTGGTCCTGCTTACCATTGATGACATCGAGGTCGTCGTCTGTCAGTTTGCCCCATTTTTCCTTCACAGAGCCCTTCAACTGCTTCCACTTGCCTGCGAACTGATCTGAGTTCATCGTGTTCTCCTTTTCAAGGTCGAGCGATCGTGCTGACCTCAGTCTAGGTAGCTGATTCAGCTCGAGACATCCAGCATTTCCCTTAAACGAAGAGGGAATAAGTCTCAGGTAGCTCATACACACTGTGGTTTGACTACCAAGGTCCGGTGGCGGAGTCGTGAAGATGCGGTTGCGACGTGGAAGTACGTTTCCCGGCGTCTCTCGACTAGTTCGCGCCGTTCAGCAAGCCAAGTCGCTGCGTCAATTATGTGCCGCGTCTACGGCAATCACCTGATTGCCCGGCACCGCGAAAGTGGATATTGTGGCCCTCGTTACTGCATCACGTTCCGCTGTTCATAGCCCCGTTGGAAGCTGCATCACCGCCTAGCGACCCGCCCCCACGGCAGACGCCGGCTGATCGAGAGATCACCCGGCGTCTGAGCCCGCCGCCTCTGGTTGACATGGCGCTGCCAACTCCTAAGGCAACAGCTAGATCGCAGTAGGGAATGCGCCGTATGTATCTGTCGTCACTTTCACTCTACAGTGCAAATACATGGGCCGACGTAGTTTGTGGAGGAGCAATGACAACACACGTTCTACTTGTTGACGACAATGCTTCACGGTCCGCAGCCCGGCAGCGGTTTCTGGCCGCAGCTGGGGTCGAAATCATCATCGCTTGCAGCGAATATCGAGCAGTCGAGTTGATCAAGTCGCGTCGCGTCGACGTTGTCTGTTTTGACTCGGAATTTGTGGTGAATCGTGGGCCCTGGCTTGGTGCATTCATCAGGCGCCAGATGCCCTTTGTTCCGGTGGTATTGATCGCCGATGACGGCCGGATTCCTGGTCACTTCGAGAAACATGTTGACATCGTCATCGACCGCGCCGATTTCGCGATTTCAGGCAGACGACTGATTCGAGAGTTATTGCGGGGTCATGTTCCGTTTTTCCATATCTGGTTTGAGGTTTGGATGAACCGCGCAGCCAAATCGGAGCGCGGTGCACTGGTTAGAACGTAGTGAACTCTCTAAACGAAGAGTCCTGGGACTCTTACATCGAATAGGAGCGATAACCATGATTACGACAATTCTCATCATCATTCTGGTGCTGGCGTTGGTGGGTGCACTGCCCAGCTGGCCCTACAGCCGAGGCTGGGGCTACTACCCGAGCGGGGGTCTCGGACTCGTTGTTTTGATCCTTATCATTCTGCTGCTGATGGGCCGACTGTGATGGCCGAGCACTTGTCTATCTCGCTAGTTGCTCCTGGTAGGGCAGCTTAGCTGGATACCTACAGGGTTCGCCCGATTTGCGCTTCTTCGTCCTGGAGCTACTCTTAACCAGTGCCTCGCGACTGATCGAAGAGTAGCTCGTTCAACTGTCCAATCCAAAAGTAAGGAGATAAAGAGAAATCGCTATGGCATCACTCCCCCGAATCGTAGTGCGAACTCTGGCTCTGGCAGCTCTGCTGCTTTCGGGCGCATCAGGAATCTGGGCGCAGCAGCCTGCAGATGTGGAGGCGCCCGCAGCCGACAACACGAAGATGAATCAGCAAGATAGCAATCGCAATAACACAGCCGAGCAGCAGAAAGAGAATCAGTCAGATCGCGAACTTACGCAGCATATTCGCAAGGCAATCATGCAGGACAAGTCTCTCTCCACTTACGCCCACAACGTGAAAGTCATTTCGCAGAGTGGCACTGTCACCCTGAAGGGACCTGTACATTCAGATGACGAGAAGCAGGCGATCGAAGCCAAGGCGGCTGAAGTGGCCGGCAAAGACAAGGTCGTTAATGACCTAACTGTCGTTCCGAACCAGAAGTAGGTTTCTACGCTCAAGTAAAACGAACAACGAACAAGGAGAGTTTCATGGCGGGTAAAAACACGGCTGTTTTTGGTATCTATCCCACGTATTCTGACGTGGAAGAGGGAGTCGATGCGCTAAAGGAAGCGGGCTTCCGAAACACCGATATTTCGGTCCTGTTTCCAGAAAATGTGGGGTCGAAAGACTTCGCCCACAAGAAGAACACAAAGGCGCCGGAAGGTGCCACTGCTGGCGCCGGAACGGGCGTCGTGTTGGGAGGCGCCCTGGGCTGGCTGGCTGGCATCGGAGCCCTTGCAATCCCCGGGCTCGGGCCATTCATTGCTGCCGGTCCGATCATGGCCGCACTTGCCGGTGCCGGAATCGGCAGTGCAGTAGGAGGATTGGCCGGCGCCCTGATCGGCATGGGGATCCCGGAATATGAGGCCAAGCGTTACGAGGGCCGCGTGAAAAACGGGGGGATCTTGCTCTCGGTGCACTCCGACAGCTCCGAGTGGACGAAACGGACCAAGGAGATTCTGGAGCGCACCGGCGCGCAAGACATTTCATCGACGGGCGAATCGAGCGCAGACTTTGAAAGAAGCGACCGCCCGCTCCCTCGTACTGGAACCGGCGGCTAAACCCGCCGAAATCGTAGTCCTGTTGCTAGCAAGTAGTACAGGGCCCGCCGCATAGGGCCCGCTTCGAAAATGTCCGTTAGAACTGGTCCAGCCAGCCTTTCAGGCAATCACCTGTTGGTTGGCATATGATCGAGCTACCGGCCATTTTGTTGAAGCGGGTCCTATTTCTTCATCGCGCTCATTTAAAGGCCGTCACGGTTCCGCGTTGGCCAATGCAGGCCGCGACGTGGCCCCTGACCAGAACAATCAACTCGCGTTTCACGCGCATCTGTAGTTATTTAACTGATTGTGCGGAAGCGTCTGGCACGTCAACCCGCTGGGGGTCGAAACGAACACAAAAGTTATTCAGGATTATCAATCACAACCGATAACGGTCGGTGGTGTAGACGAACCCATCCGCGCAGAACTGTTCAGCTTGGAGCGGCTCGAGCAACATGCCGAGAGCCTGGCTGCGGCTCAGACGGTCGTCCTGGAACCTCGGCGAGGCCGCCCGCTCATCCCGCGTGTAGTCGAGAATGGGCGGGTCTTGCTTGCGTCGTACCGGGCAATCGCGCAGGCCATACAAGAGGAACGTGCGATCACCCCAGCGGCTGAGTGGTTGGTCGACAACTTCCATGTCGTCGAGGAACAACTCCGCGAAATACACGACGATTTGCCGGCTGGCTATTACCGAAAACTTCCCAAACTCGCATCCGGCCACCTGCAGGACTATCCACGAGTGTACGGGCTGGCATGGGCGTACGTTGCACACACCGACAGTCGCTTTGATCCGGAAAGCTTGCGCCGATTTGTAAAAGCCTACCAGCGCAAGCAGCCGCTTGATATCGGTGAACTTTGGGCAGTGGCGATTACGCTTCGCGTGGTGCTGGTCGAGAACTTGCGCAGGCTGACTGACCGAATTGAGCAAAGCCGGGCCGAACGCCAGGATGCTGACCTGCTGGCCGACAGTCTGCTTGGCACGGGCGGGCAGACGCCGATCCCCCCTGAGGTCGCACTACGTAAATTTGGGAAAGCCCCGCTTGCCAGGTCTTTCGTCGTGCAGTTGGTTCAACGCCTGCGCGATGTCGATCCGAACGTGGGAATTGTCCTGCGCTGGCTCGACCAACGCCTCGCCGAACAGGGAAGCACCGCCGACGAAATCGTTCGCGCCGAGCATCAGGAACAAACGGCAACGAATGTCACCGTGCGGAACATTATCCCCAGCATGCGTCTGATGATGGACTTCGACTGGCATGAGTTCGTCGAAAGTGTCAGCCTGGTGGATGAAATTCTGCGGCGTGAAACCAACTTTGGCGAGTTGGATTTTGCCACCCGCGACACCTACCGTCATGCCATCGAAGACCTGGCGCGCGGCTCCTCCCACAAGGAAGTCGACATTGCGAAACAGGTTGTGCACCGTATCAATCGGGCCCGCGCGAAGCCGCCGGCCAACGGGCAACCTCGCGAAGATCGCAGCGCAGATCCTGGCTACTACCTGATCTCCAACGGGCGGGTGGCGTTAGAGCGCGACCTTGGCTCCCGCGTGCCGCTAAGGGTAAGACTGCTGCGACTGTACATGCGAAGCGCCACGGCGGGTTACTTAGGGACGATTGTGCTGGGGACGGCGTTATTAGTGGCGTTGCCGCTACTCCACGAAAGAAAAGCCGGGATGCCGACGTTGGGCTTGGTGTTGTTCGGGATTCTCGCCGTGGTGCCTGCCTCCGATCTTGCCATCACGCTCATCAATCGATTAGTTACCGACCTGCTTGGTCCTCGCATGCTGCCGCGGCTGGAATTGCATGACGGCGTAACACAAAAGCTGCGGACCCTTGTCGTTATGCCAGCTCTGCTGACCAACCAGCACGACGCCGAACAACTGGTGGAGCGACTGGAGGTTCACTACCTTGCCAATTCGGATGGCGACCTTCGTTTTGCCCTGCTGACCGACTGGATGGACGCCGCGAGCGAGAGCATTCCCGGCGATGACGAACAGTTGGCCATCGCTGCCGACGGGATCGCGCGACTTAATAAGGTGCATGGCCCAACTCCTGAAGGCGACCCACGCTTCCTCCTGCTTCACAGGAGACGCGTTTGGAATGAGAGCGAGGGCAGATGGATGGGTTGGGAGCGCAAGCGAGGGAAGTTACGCGAACTGAACCGGCTGCTTCGCGGCGCGCCCGACACAACCTTCCTGCCCACTGGCGGGAGGCCACCACGGGCCCCCGCAGATGTGCGCTACGTCATCACGCTCGATGCGGATACACGGCTGCCAAGAGGCGTAGCGTGCCGCCTGGTCGGCACTCTGGCGCATCCTCTCAACCAGCCAAGATTCAGCGTGGAAGAAGGGCGAGTGGTAGAAGGCTACGGAATCGTCCAGCCACGCATCACGCATTCGTTGACAGTCGACCGCGACAGGTCGATTTTCCAGATTCTATTTTCCGGTCCCAGCGGCGTCGATCCTTACGCATTTGCCGTGTCCGATGTCTATCAGGATTTGTTCCAGGAGGGATCTTTTACGGGCAAGGGCATATACGACGTGGATGCGTTCGAGGCATCCCTGGCGGGAAGAGTGCCGGATAACACACTTTTGAGCCATGACCTGCTGGAAGGAATATTCGCCCGGGTCGCGCTTGCCACTGATATTGAGTTGTTTGAGGAATTTCCTTCCCATTACGAGGCGGCGGCGGCCCGTCAACATCGCTGGGTGCGCGGTGACTGGCAACTCTTGCCCTGGATCTTCGGGCGACGCCACGGGAGCATTCCGGCGATAGGCCGCTGGAAGATGATTGATAATCTGCGGCGCTCTCTTTCTGCGCCGTCTGCCTTTGCGCTGCTGGTTATCGCCTGCGTGATGCCATCGGCTTCTGCTTCGGTGTGGGCTAGATTTATCCTCGCCACACTTGCGATCCCTGCCCTCCTGACTTTCCTGATCGGAATCAACCCACCGCGAAGGGGGATTTCCAAGCGCAGTCACTTCCAGGCAATGCTTAGCGATTTTTCGCTCGGCGTGTCGCAACTAGGCGTGACGATCACAACACTTGCCTACCAGGCATGGCTGATGTCAGATGCGATTGTGCGCACGCTGGTTCGCATGTTCATCACGCATCGCCATTTGCTCGAGTGGACAACGGCGCGTCAAGCCAAATATGCGGTAGATCTTAACCTGCCAGCCATGTATAAGCGCATGGCTGGTGGAGTGCTGCTTGCGGTGCTGGCGCTGTTTGTCCTCGTCTTTTGGGGGCAGCGCGACTCGGGTGTATTAGTTCCGTTCATTGTTCTGTGGATGGCCGCACCCGCGATCGCGTGGGAGATTAGTCGTCCTCCGAGGCGCGCGGGCGTGGAGCCGCTCTCAGCGTCGAACTCCCGGGCCCTTCGCTTGATCGCTCGCCGAACCTGGCGTTTCTTCGAAACCTTCATCACTCCGGCCGACCACGCGTTGCCTCCCGACAATTTTCAAGAAGACCCCAAGCCGGTGGTTGCTCACCGCACTTCACCTACCAATATCGGGCTGTATCTATTGTCAACCCTAGCGGCACACGATCTTGGTTACCTGGGAACGCTGGACACGGTTGAGCGGCTGGAAGCCACTCTCAGCACAATGAGTCAATTGGAATTAGTTCGAGGGCACTTCTACAACTGGTACGACACTCGTAACCTGCGTCCTTTGGACCCCAGATATGTCTCGTCCGTTGACAGTGGGAACCTCGCCGGGCATTTGCTCGCCCTCGCCACCGGTTGTCGGCAGCTTATCCAGGAATCGGCACTCGGAGAACGCTCGCTTGCCGGCATACGGGACACCCTCGAACTCCTGATTGAAGCCTCGAATAGGCTTGGCGAGACTCGGCGGATCAATACCGTCACACGGAAACAGCTAAACAACGCACTCGACGCCCTCGCCAACTCCTTGGAGTTTGCGCCGACGGATGCGGCTGACTGGGCGGTTCGTCTCTCGGAACTCAGGGCGCAGGCACTCACGATTGCTGACATCGCTCAAACCATGGCACAAGAGCGCGGCGACGCCTCGGATTCCGAATTGCTGCTGTGGGCCGATGCCGTAAAGGCCTGCGTTGAAAGCCATGTGCGCGATGGGCAGATTCTTGTCCCCTGGATCGGTGGAAATTCACAGCGCCCGATCGCGGTGCTGGCAGGGGTTGGGAAGCCGGGGTCTCTGTGGGAAGCGATCGCACCATACTTTGAATCTGTGCCCACGCTGGCCGACGCTCCGGACGCTTTTGAAGGAGCCGAGCGAGCGCTCGTGGGAATGCGCGCCAATCCATCGCCGGACTACGACGTCCTCGCACGCGTCGATGCTCTGACGCAGGTCCTGCGACAATCGACCAAATCCGTTGGTGCACTCATTCGCCGTCTCTCTGCGATCACGCAGCAGGCCGAGCAGACGTTTCAGGCAATGGACTTCAGCTTTCTTTACGATCACACCCGTAAACAGTTTTCCATCGGCTACCGTGTCGCTGATCACGCTCTGGATCCTAACTGTTACGATCTGCTGGCATCGGAAGCACGCCTCACCAGTTTCATCGCAATTGCCAAGGGGGATGTTCCCGCCTCCCATTGGTTCCGGCTGGGCCGGTCTCTCACTCCCATGGGTCGTGGCTCTGCACTCATTTCGTGGTCGGGATCAATGTTCGAATACCTGATGCCTACGCTGATGATGATTTCGCCCCCCGGCAGCTTGCTTTACCAGACGTACGAACTGGTTGTGCGTCGCCAGATTGAGTACGGCAAGGAGCGCGGCGTACCGTGGGGAATCTCTGAGTCGGCATACAACGCCCGAGACCTGGATTTCACCTATCAGTACGCGGCCTTTGGCGTGCCCGGACTAGGGCTCAAACGCGGCCTCAGCGAAGATCTGGTGATTGCTCCGTACGCGACCGCACTAGCGGCGATGATTGATCCAAACGCGGCGGCGGACAACTTTGCACAATTGGCGGCAGCTAAGGGTAGGGGAGGTTTCGGGTTCTACGAATCGCTGGACTACACCAGCGAGCGGGTGCCGGAAGGAGAGGAAGTTGCAGTTGTCAGGGCCTACATGGCGCACCATCAAGGAATGTCGCTGGTGGCGCTTGCTAATGCACTCAACGAAGGTGCCATGCGAGCGCGCTTCCACGCTGGACCGATGGTGCAGGCGACCGAATTGCTGTTGCAGGAGCGAACGCCCCGCGATGTGCTTGTGGCGCGGCCTCGTGCAGAAGAAGTCGCCGCGGCGGCGCATGTTCGCGAACTAGCTCCGCCGGTCGTGCGCCACTTCACCTCGCCCAACGAAACCGTTCCGCGAACCCATCTTCTTTCCAATGGGCGCTACGCAGTGATGGTCACTACCGCGGGATCAGGATACAGCCGGTGGCGGAATCTCGCGGTGACTCGCTGGAGAGAGGACGTGTCCCAGGACTGCTGGGGTTCCTACGTCTTTCTTCGCGATGCGCAGAGCGGCGAGACCTGGTCGGCCGCGTATCAGCCGTCCGGTGTCGAACCGGACGACTATGAAGTCAGTTTCACCGAAGATCGCGCGGAGTTCATTCGGCGTGACGGTTCGCTGCGCACCACGTTGGAGGTGGTCGTTTCTCCCGAAGACGATGCGGAAGTGCGCCGCGTTTCGATCGCCAACCTAGGAGCCAGGACCCGTATAGTCCAAGTCACATCGTATGCTGAGCTCGTGATCGCGCCTCAGGCCGCCGACGAAGCTCACCCAGCATTTTCCAACCTCTTTGTGGAGACCGAATTCGCAGCCGGGGCAGAAGCATTGCTGGCCACTCGCCGTCGTCAATCCGAAAAGGAGCAGCCGGCCTGGGTTGCGCATGTGGCGGTTGTTGAAGGCGAATCTGTTGGTGATCTTCAAGTCGAGACAGACCGTGCGCGCTTTGTTGGGCGAGGTCATCAGGTTCGTGACCCCTTGTCCGTCACAGACGGGCGCCCTCTTTCGAATACCGTTGGCCCGGTGCTCGACCCCGTGATGAGTATGCGGCATACGGTGCGCATTTCGCCTGGCACGACCGCGCGGATTGTTTTCTCAACCATCGTCGCCGAGGCCCGCGACAAGGTGCTGGACCTGGTTGACAAGTATCGCGATGCTGGAACTTGGGAACGCACACTGACGTCGGCTTGGACGCAGGCGCAAGTGCAGCTTCATCACCTTGGCATTACTCCCGACGAAGCCCATTTGTTCCAGCGACTCGCCAATGCGCTCCTCTACTCCGACGCTTCCATGCGACCGTCGTCCGACGTGCTAAGCCGAACCACGATTGAGTTGCCTGCGCTGTGGGCGCATGGAATCTCCGGTGATCTGCCCATCGTTCTGGTCAGGATCGACGAGGCCGAGGATGTTGGAATTGTCCGGCAACTACTGAGAGCGCAGGAATACTGGCACACGAAGGGCCTGCCAGTTGACGTCGTAATTCTCAACGAAAAGCCGCCCTCGTATGAGCAGGAACTGCAGGGTTCGCTGGACGATCTCGTACGCGCTCACCAGCAGCGAGCGCTGTCGACACCGGGCGAAGTCAGCGGGAACGTCTTCCTGCTGCGCAGCGACTTGATTCCTGCGCAGGAGCGTGCGTTGCTACAGTCCGCGGCCCGTGCAGTGCTTCTCAGCCGTCATGGCACGATGGCGGAGCAGGTGATCCGGTCGCAGCGCGTGGAAAGCGTGACGCGGCCTGCTCTTCGGCCGCCGCGATTGGGAAGGGATGCCGAGGTGCCGCTGAACGTGCCGGACCTTGAATTCTTCAATGGCTTGGGTGGATTCGCCGACGGAGGACGCGAGTATGTGACGGAGCTGCGTGAGGGGTTGCGCACGCCGGCTCCGTGGATCAACGTCATCGCAAATCCTTCGTTCGGTTTTCTGGTTTCCGAATCCGGCTCTGGCTACACCTGGTCAGGCAACAGTCATGAAAATCAACTTACTCCATGGTCGAATGATCCGGTGACCGACCCCGCGGGCGAAGCCATTTATCTTCGTGATGAGACGACAGGTGCTGTCTGGAGCCCGACGGCGCTGCCGGCCCGCGATGAAGCGTCTTCCTATATGGCAAGGCACGGTCAAGGATACAGCCGGTTTACCAACGGGTCGCAGGGAATTCTCTCAGAGCTACTCCAGTACGTCCCGATTAATGACTCGATCAAGATCTCGCGCCTGGTTCTGCAGAATCATTCTCCACGTACTCGCCGCCTCTCAGTGACTGCCTTTGCGGAATGGGTGCTCGGGAGTTCGCGCAGCCGGACTGCTCCGCAGATTATCTCGGAACTCGATTCGGGAACGAACGCTCTATTTGCCCGCAGCGCGTGGGGCGGAGAGTTCGGAGGGCGAATTGCGTTCCTCGATCTCTGCGGCCGGCAGAGCTCATGGTCCGGCGACCGGACCGAGTTCCTGGGTCGTAACGGAGTCTCCGCCCGGCCTGTGGCCCTGCAACGAAGCACCCCACTTTCCGGAAAAGTCGGCGCAGGACTCGATCCGTGCGCCGCGCTGCAGACGGTAGTTGAGTTGCATCCTGGTGAACGCGCCGAGATTGTAGTGTTGTTGGGGCAGGGAGAAGACCGGGACGAAGCGCGCGAGCTGATCAATCGTTATCGCGCGACCGATCTCGACGAAGTCCTGGCCGAGGTCAATCGGCAATGGGACGAAGTCCTCGGCAACGTACGAATTGCAACGCCAGACCGATCGATGGATATTCTGACAAACCGTTGGCTCCTCTACCAGACACTATCCTGCCGGGTATGGGGACGTGCCGCCTTTTACCAGGTCAGCGGAGCCTACGGCTTCCGCGATCAACTGCAAGACGGCATGGCGCTCGCCGTGCCTAAACGCGACATTACTCGCGCGCATCTATTGCGTGCAGCCTCGCGGCAATTCATCGAAGGCGATGTTCAGCACTGGTGGCATCCGCCGTCAGGACGAGGCGTTCGTACGCGCATCTCCGACGACCTGCTGTGGTTGCCTTATGCCGTCATTCATTACATCGAAGTGACCGGAGACTCAGCTCTGCTCGATGAAGTCGTTTCCTTCCTCGACGGCGCTTCACTCGCTTCCGGACAGCTCGAGTCCTACTTCCAGCCCTCGGTCTCGGAACTGCGCGCAACGCTCTTTGAACATTGCGCCCGCGCGCTGGACCGAAGCCTCGCTGTCGGCAGCCATGGCCTTCCGCTGATGGGCACCGGCGACTGGAATGACGGTATGAACCGGGTTGGACAGGAAGGCAAGGGCGAGAGCGTCTGGTTGGGCTGGTTCCTGCACACTATTCTCTGGGAATTTGCCAAGGTTGCCGATGCGCGCAGTGAGCACAAGCGTGCCGAAACCTGGCGGCTGCATGTCAGCGCGCTCAAGGCCGCTCTGGAGCAAGGCGGCTGGGACGGAGAGTGGTATCGCCGGGCTTATTTCGATGATGGTACTCCGCTGGGGACGGCACAGGACCAGGAATGCCGCATTGACTCCATTGCCCAGTCGTGGGGAGTGCTCAGCGGCGCAGCCGAACCAGCCCGTGGTGTGCGGGCCATGGCCGCGGTTGACCAATTTCTTATACGGCGTCCGGAAGATCTGGTCTTGCTGCTTACTCCGCCCTTTGATCGCACCACTCACGATCCGGGCTATATCAAAGGCTACCTGCCCGGCATCCGCGAAAATGGCGGTCAATATAGCCACGCCGCCGCATGGACACTTCTGGCATTTGCTGCGCTTAGCGACGGAGACAAGGCAGGCGAGCTGTTTCGTATGCTTAACCCGATCAATCACTCCGCTTCACGCGCCACGATGCAGCGCTACAAAATCGAGCCTTATGTGGTTTCAGGCGATGTGTACTCGGAACCCCCGCACGTCGGGCGTGGCGGATGGACCTGGTATACAGGGTCAGCCGGCTGGCTCTATCGCGGCGGGATTGAATGGATACTGGGATTCCGACTGCGCGGAGCGGTGTTCTCGATCGACCCTTGCATTCCCCGAAACTGGTCGAGCTACTCGATGACCTTTCGTTATCACTCAACCGTCTACAACATAAAGGTCGAAAACCCGTCGGGCGTTTCACGTGGCGTGACACTAATAGAATTGGACGGCGCCCCGCTGCCCAACCTCCCCAACGTACCACTGCTGGATGACGGCCGTGAGCATCAGGTGCGGGTCGTGATGGGATAGGCGATTCTATTCGTTGCGGCTGCAGTCACATCCTTCAGGGAAATCGGCCCACTTCCGAAGGTCTACACGACCGGGCTACGTCCTTGAATGATCCGAATCAGCATGACAACCAGTGCCAATACTAAGAGGATGTGGATAAAGCCGCCCAGCGTATAGGCGCTGAGTACCCCGACTAGCCACAGCAGCAACAGAATTACGAAAATTGTCCAAAGCACGTCTGTACCTCTTATCTCGCAGCGGGTTTCCCATTCGCTGCGATTGCCCCACCCGATCATCGGATATCGCTCCCGTCTGCCCGCATCGTTTGAGAGATCCTGAATGGGGCGATCCATTTACATCAACTGGCGGGAACCGCTCGATTCGCTACACTCTCGGCTATTGCCGTCCGTCTGTCTTGCGATCGTTGAGCTTGGCTGCTTCAGCTTTGTTCGACAACTTTTTTACCGCCGCCAGAAAAGGTTCTGAACCGCTGGGCGCTGCAACTTTTCCCTGTAAGATTTCGCGGAACGATGTCTCGTGTCCGTAGAAGACACGGGCGGCATCATCATCTTGCTCGATGACCGCTCCGTTGACAGTGAGACCCGCAAACACGCCGCGTGCGCGCGAGTAAGTCAGGACCTCAGCTCTCATCTTCCAATCTGTTTCGCCCTCCGCATGACGGCCTACAGGCCCCGCGGCTACTGAGGCATCGGCGCCCAGCTTGAATTTGCTCGAAAGCAGCTTCTCCATGCCGTCGTGGTTCATGATCAGCATCACCAGGTCGACCGCTTCTCCGCCAATCTGCAGGCCCCAGCTGCCGCCAACTACCTTAAAAGGCGCGGGAGCGCTCCACCCATTGGCGGTGCGGCACGTGGCTACACCCTTGCCGTACTCGGCTCCAAACACAAAGCCGCCTTTCTTCAACGACGGCGCAACGCCAACGCATACCGCGGATTGCATGATGTCCTCCGGAACGCCCTTGTCCGGAGATGCCATGATTTCGTCCAGCACGTCGGCCGAAGCCTTGACCCGCTTCACTTCGTCTTCGCGGTCGTCAGCGGCCCACCCCAAATTGGCGGTCGCCAACAAAACTGCGACACAGAGAGCGATCCGTAAAATTGATTTCTCTTTCGACATTTCCTCTCCTGTTCCGAGCTAAAGCTCGATCGCCGACCGTGGCCGGAAAAAATCAACTTACATAGACGAGAATAGGTCGATACGAAGGGACCTCCCATAGGGTGGAGGCCGTACCTTCGGTGGAGAAGTCCCCTACAGAGTGGGACAGTTGTATAGGTGTTGTTGTTTGAAGGCAGCAGTTCGAAGACGGCGTCCTTTACGTGAATAACTGCTGGGCCAGATTTGGATCGAACGCCGGACTTACGAATCGTTCACCAGACTCCAAATGTTCAAGGGCCACCAACAAGAGCTCCTCTGCATCCGACTTCAGGAGATATCCGGATACGCCAACTGCCGCCGCCGCACGCAACATCTCCTCCGAATCATGCATGGTGATCATGAGTATCTTGGTTTGAGGAAGCGCCTCACGGAGCTCCGCCGCGACCTCCAGTCCATTAGGGGGAGACATCGAGATGTCCATGATCAAGATGTCAGGAACGAGTTGTGTCGCTAGTTCCAGAGTCTCGCTGCCGTCGCCGGCTTCGCCGCACACTTCGAAACGTTCATCCGCTTCCAGGATGGTCCGCAAGCCACGGCGCATAAAGGAGTGATCGTCCGAAAGCAAAACCCGAGTCGACGTCATGATTTCGGTTGGCACCTCTTATTGCAATGCAATCCTGGCCGGATGTAAATAGGGCGAATCACCTAGATTGGGGATCGATCATGGTTCTACAACTTTGTTCCTAATGGCGTAGCGCACTAGTTCGGCTACCGAGTGAACATCCAGTTTCCGCATAATGTTGGTGCGGTGAGTATCGGATGTCTTGGTGGCGATCCCAAGAATGGTAGCTACTTCTTTGGCCGTCTTGCCTTCCGCAATCAGTTGGAGAATCTCGCGTTCGCGCGCCGTGAGCCGTCCCCGCATCATTTCAACCGGATCGGTAACCCGGCTTCCGCGATTCGCGAGGAACATCTCGGTAACGCGTGACGTAAAAAATGGCTTGTGATGACTCAAAGCCTCCACGGCGCGCACCAGGTCGGTGTCGGAGTCTGACTTCAGGACATATCCCCGCGCCCCCGCCTCCATGACCTCAGCTGCTATCTCGTCGGAATCATGATGAGTGATCACCAGTACTTCCGTCCTGGGACACGCCTTTCGGAGTTGCTTCGTTGCCTCCAGACCGTTCAGGTCAGGCATGCTCACATCGATGACAAGGACGTCAGGGTTCAGGAGCCCGCATTTTTCTACGGCCTCTCGCCCAGAACGGGCCTCGCCACAGACCTGCCAGCCTGCGTGCTCTTCGATCAGCATCTTCAGGCCCTTCCGAACCACATCATGGTCGTCAGCAATTAATACCCTCAAAGCGCTCATACAACCTCACTTAGTGGAATGATTACGTGAATACTGGTTCCTTGTTCGCCCGAGTTTATCTCCAACTCACCACGAAGCTGGCGCAGGCGTTCTCGCATTCCCAGTAGTCCAACTCCAAAGCTTGTCGTGCCCTGTCGAGAGGCCAATTGATCAGGTGCGATGCCGCGGCCATGGTCAACCACAAAAAGATGGAGCTGATCATCCTCCCGCTCGAGACGGACTGCTGCTGTGGTGCTGCCGGAGTGGCGGTGGACATTCGTCAGGCTCTCTTGGACTACACGAAATATTGCAGTCTCCAGCTCGATCGGCAGCCGGGGCAGGTCCACAGGCAACTTCAGATCAATCTGAATGGAGCTTCGCTGCGAGAAGCCGTTGGCGAACCACCGGATCGCCGCCACCAGACCTACGTCGTCGAGCATCGGGGGGTGCAGTAGATGCGAGAGGGTCCGAACTTCCTTCAAGGACTCATCCACGAGTTCTTTGCTCTCCGTTACGGCAGTTTTGCCTCGCTCGTCCAGGTTGGAAGTGTCCCTCGCCAGATAAGACAGGTTCATTTTTATTGCGGTAAGGGTCTGGCCGAGTGAGTCATGAAGATCACGTGCCAGGCGTCGCCTCTCGTCATCCCTGATTTGGAGCAACCGTCCACTTAGCCGGCGGACTGCGGTCTCCGCCCGCTTTAGCCCGGTGATGTCCTGAACGACGATTCCCATCTGAGTAACCGTGTCGCCGTCCTTGGCGATCGGAAAGAGTGATTTCAGCCACCAGCCCATTACGCCAGGGGTCGAAGGGACAGACCCCTTGACCTCATGATTCATCACAGACTCGCCAGTGCGGGCGACCCTGCGTAGCAGCGGTTCGATCTGGGAAAACAGCTCCGCTACCACGTTGTGTAAAGGCTTTCCTACTTGTTCACGCGAATCTAGTCCATTGATTTTGGCGAAGGGTTCGTTGATCCGCTGGAAGTGAAGTTCTTTGTCGATGATTGCGAGTCCGACTGGTGCGTTCGAGAAAAAGGCGTCGAGCTGTTGTTCCCGGCGATCAATTTCCTCCCGCTGCTGTCTCCGCTCCGTGACGTCGCGTGTGATCACGGCATAGCCGCGCGGCTGACCTTGCTCGTTTCGCAACAACGTAACATCAGCAGTCGCCCAAAATTCGGTTCCATCTTTCCGGAGCTGCAGACACTCGTCATTCACGTGGCCTTGTTCAAATGCAGTCCGTAGATGTCGCTGCGGCGTGTCGGATTCGCAGGCATTATAAAGACGGTGAAAGGGTTCCCCCACGATTTCTTGCGCACGGAAGCCGAACAACCGTTCTGCCCCCAGATTCCACGTCGTGATGCGTCCTTCGAGGTCAACTCGTATGATTGCATGGTCCTGGACGCCGTTCACCAGCAGACGAAACTTCTCTTCGTTGTCCCTCGCGGCTATTTCGGCCAATGTTCTCCGCGCCATTTCCCCGCTCATTAGCAGAAACAGGGACACCAATAGCATCGAAGCCACGAGGAACGCGAGAACCAGAATCATGGTGGCTTTATGCTGGCTGGCGCCGGAGACACGGGAGCGAACCCTGAGCAACCGATTCTCTTCCTGTTCCAAGCCGTCGAGCAGCGGCCGTATCTTGTCGTCCAACGCTACGCCCTGGCTGGTGAACTCCAGGTCTCGCTCGGTCACCGAGGGATTTTGTTTCTGCAAGCGGATTGAGTCCGCCAAAAGAGCCAACCTCTGCATTATGAGGGGCTGAATCGCAGCCAGTCGTTGCTGTTGCGCGGGATTATCAACGGTCAACTCCTGCAGATGCTTCAGGCGGCCGGGCAACGTCTCCTTTGCCACATCGAATTCGATCAGGAGCGTCGGGTCACCGAGCAGCGCGTAACCCCGCCGCGCACTCTCGGCTTCGCTGAGGTCCGCTGCCACGCTCTTCAGTTCGGAAATTACTTCATGAGTATGAATGACGGCTTCCTCGCTGTTGGCGAAGCGATCCGACATCACGTACGAGGTAATCCCGATGCCCACCAGTACGGCGAACACAACCGCGAAGGCTGCCTTGTACGACTTGGGAGACAGGGTCGGCATAGGGCTTCTCGCCGGTTGAGAGCAGGACTTTACCACACTCCGCGAACCACCGGTGTGGCTCTGGCAACTTATTCGTTGACTGTATCAACGATTCCGCCCCCAAAATTAACCGCACGCAGCTTCTCTCCCAACTCCCCAAGAGACCACAGTGTTTCACCAAAGGGAATAAGGCATTCTCCTTAGGGAACGTCTGAACTACCCCCTGTTTTTCAAGCGTGAAGCCTTGAAAGCTGAGATTCAGAACGATGACTGCATTCCTGTTGGTTCTTTGAGCCCTCC
>Ga0209380_10000708_pt1 | contig 23689 bp, 19 predicted proteins | sample HubBroMetageWFT6_FD_188347 | JGI IMG/M metagenome (GOLD analysis project Ga0209380, IMG submission 188347) | Warmed and freeze-thawed soil microbial communities from the Hubbard Brook experimental Forest, New Hampshire - Hubbard Brook CCASE Soil... | ecosystem: Environmental > Terrestrial >... | reverse complement strand
CAGCAGGAGGAGGCGGCTGCGCTGGCGGACTATGCCGCGGCGGGCATCAGGTTGCACGCCGCGGGAGCTATTTATTTTGCGAAAGATGAGGATGCCGACATCCGGTCGAAGTTCGAGTACTGCGAGCGAGCTGGCATTAGACTGATTATCGCCGGCGACCCGGCGCCAGAAACTTTGCCACGAATCGAAAGGTTCGTAAGGGAATACGACATCCGCATCGCGATCCACAATCACGGGCCGGAGGACAAATTGTGGCATTCGCCGCTGGATGTATTGAGGGCGGTAAAGGGCATGGACGAGCGCATCGGGTGCTGCATCGATGTCGGGCATACGGTTCGCGCCGGCACAGATGTAGTTCAGGCGATCAAGGAAGCGGGCCCGAGGTTGTTTAACATTCACATGAAAGACCTCACGAACTTTGAGAGTAAGGAAAGTCAGGTTGCCGTGGGAGATGGCATCATGCCAGTGCGGCAGATGTTCGAGGCTCTGATAGCGATGAAATACAAAGGCTTCGTCGATCTGGAATACGAGATTCATCCTGACGATCCGATGCCGGGAGTCATCAGCAGCTTTGCCTACATGCGAGGCGTGCTGGCGGGCCTGGGGTACGCGAATAAGAGCTGAAAGATTCCTCGTGGGGCGAGGTTGATCCTCTGCAATCTTCAATCCCTGATTTTCTTTACGGCACCGCGTGGAAGGAAGACCGAACGCCGGCGCTGGTCGAGCTGGCACTGCGCGCGGGATTTCGGGGCATCGACACGGCCAACCAGCGGCGTCACTACTTTGAGACCGGAGTCGGTCAGGGATTAGCGGCCGCTTATCGCGCGGGAGTGGTCACTCGGTCCGATCTTTTCTTACAGACGAAATTTACTTATCGGCCCGGACAGGATCATCGGCTGCCCTATGATCCAGCAGCCAGTCTTTCGGTGCAAGTCGCGCAGTCGATGGCGAGTTCGCTCGAACATCTCGGCACCGATTACGTCGATAGCTACGTACTGCACGGACCGTCCTCCGGCTATGGCTGGACGGATACAGACGCCGAAGTCTGGGAGGCGATGAGGAAAGAACGCGATACCGGACGAACGCGTCTGCTTGGAGTGAGCAATGTTTCGCTGCAGCATCTTGAGCAGATGATGGCGATTCATTCCGAGTCGCCTGCCTTCGTGCAAAACCGCTGCTATGCCCGCTTCGGCTGGGACCGAGAGGTGAGATTGTTCTGCGGCGAGCGAAAGATTGTCTATCAGGGATTCTCGCTGCTTACGGCGAATGCGGAAGTGGTTCATCATCCGTTGGTGACCAGACTCGCCGCGATGGGGAACGTTACGGAGGCGCAAATTGTGTTTGCGTTCGCGCGCGCGGTCGGGATGCTGCCGCTGACGGGCACGTCCAACGCGGAGCACATGAAGCAGGACCTTGCAAGTTCCGGACTGGAGCTTGCGCCTGATGCGGTGCGGGCGATTGAATTGCTAGCCGGCTGACACCTTAGGGGAGAGCGTGGTGTTTTTTTCGATCGGGGAATGTCTCCGTGAAGCAGTTCAACCGCCCAGGCTGACGGCGCTTCATTGACTTGCCCGATTCACCAACGTAGGATTTTGCACAGTGATCGGGCGAACCATTTCGCACTACCGCATTGTGGAAAAACTCGGCGGGGGCGGGATGGGCGTCGTGTACAAAGCCGAAGACACGCGGCTGCATCGTTTTGTCGCGTTGAAGTTCCTGCCTGAAGAAGTCGCCCGAAATCCCCGTGCCCTCGCCCGGTTTCAAGTCGAAGCCCAGGCTGCATCAGCGCTGAATCACCCAAACATTTGCACGATTTACGACATTGGCGGGCAGCAGGATGAGGCGTTCATCGCCATGGAGTTTCTGGATGGGCTGCCCCTGAAGCATCGCATTGCTGGGCGTCCGCTGGAAATGGAAACTCTGTTGCCGCTGGGAATCGAGATTGCCGACGCGCTGGACGCGGCCCATGTCCACGGCATCATTCACCGCGATATCAACCCGACAAACATCTTTGTCACCAAGCGCGGCCACGCCAAGATTCTGGATTTCGGGCTGGCGAAACTTGCCGTGGGAGATGAAGGTGCGATCAGTGGCGACACTTTCGGAGGGGTCACGCATTCGCCAGAGGAGTTGACTCGTCCGGGAGCGGCTTTGGGGACCATCCCATATATGTCGCCGGAGCAGGCGCTGGGCAAGCCGCTGGACTCCCGTACTGATTTGTTTTCCTTCGGGGTGGTGCTCTATGAGATGGCGACGGGGGTTCTGCCTTTCCAGGGGCAGACTACGGCAGCGTTTTTCGATTCGCTCATTCACAGCGTGCCGGAGTGGCCTTTGCGATTTAATCCGGCTACGCCGCCCGAACTCGAACGCATCGTGAGAAAGGCGCTTGAGAAAGATCCGGGGCAGCGCTATCAGAGCGCGGCTGAAATGCGGGTTGATTTGCAGCGATTGCGCCGCGAAGTGGAGTCGGGACAAACCCTGACCAGCGGGTCCGTGACGAGGCCGGCGCAGGATTCGAAGGAGAGGATTCGCGCATTGTTTGCATCGGCGGCTACCGCCGCTCACGCTCGGCCCAGGTCCAGCGTGGCGAAGTGGCTGGTGGCGGGGGCGGTTGCTGTGGCTGCATTGGTTGCGATCGTAGTATTCATGAGATCGCCAGAGTCACCTCCGGCAGTGATTTCGTCGCAGCAGATTACCAATGACGGCACTTCGAAGCGGTCCCTGGTGACGGACGGGACCCGGCTGTACTTTTCCGAATATCTGAGCGGGCACTCGGTGCTGATGCAGGTTTCGACCTCAGGCGGAGAAACCGCGCCGATACCAATCTCGCTGCCGAGCGCGGATATTTATGACTTCTACCCCGGCAGTTCGGAATTGCTGGTGAAGGGAGTGGGAGAAGGTTCGGAGACGGAATGGCCGATTTGGATTCTGCCGCTGCCAGGAGGTTCGCTGCGGCAGATCGGGAATATCGTGGCGCACTCAGCGGCGTGGGCGCCGGATGGGCAACGCATTGTGTATGCGAGGCAGTCGAGTTTGTACACTTGCAACGCGGATGGAGGCGATTCGCGAGAGCTCATTACCGTGGACGGGGTTCCTTTTGCGCCGCGATTTTCTCCCGATGGCAGGCGTTTGCGCTTCACCATACGAAACACGGAGCAGCGTACGTCTTCACTCTGGGAGGCTTCAGCCGAAGGCAAGAATTTGCATCCCGTATTGCCCGACTGGAACAAGCCTGCGCAAGAATCTGGCGGGGACTGGACGGCGAATGGAGAATATTTTCTGTTCGAATCGACTCGCGAACACACGCAAAACATCTGGGCGCTTCGCGAGCGTGGGTCGTCCTTTGGCAAAATAGGGTCAGGCAGAGCGGGTGTTGCTCCGACGCAGCTCACGGTGGGACCGCTCATGTTCAGCAATCCGACGCCCAGCCCCGATGGCAAGAAGTTGTTCGTGATCGGCCAGCAACGGCGGTTTGACTTGATCCGATTGGAAGCCAAGTCGCAATTCTCGGTTTATTTTCCCGGAGTGTCAGCGGGCGAGGCCGACATTCAGCGCGACGGCAAGTGGATCACTTATGTGGCGCATCCGGAACTAACGCTGTGGCGCAGCGAGCCGGATGGAAGTTCGCGGAAGCAACTCACCTTCGCGCCGATGCAGGCGCATATGCCGCGGTGGTCGCCGGACGGAGCGCAAATTGCTTTCATGGCATCGCTTCCGGGAAAGCCCTGGAAGATCTATGTGATGCCCTCCGAGGGCGGCACGCCGCGAGAGGTGACGGCGGGAAGCCAGGACCAGGGCGATCGTAATCAAGGCGATCCGTCATGGTCGTCGACGGGCGGCTCCATCGTATTTGCGGGAATGCCCTGGCTGGAATATAAGAATGCGACCGGGCCGAACATCCATATCGTTGATTTGAAGACGTCTCAGGTTTCGGATGTACCTGGCTCGGAGAATTTATTCAGCCCGCGCAGTTCGCCGAATGGGCATTACCTGGCGGCGCTTTCAGCGGACTCGACGAAGCTGATGCTCTACGACTTGGAAAAGAAAGGTTGGTCGCAGCTGGCCCAATCGCTGTTTGCCTTCGAGAACTGGTCGCACGATGGGAAGTATCTGTATGCGGAGGATTATCCGGACAAAACCGACGACTTCGTGCGTGTGGGTTTGGATGGCAAAGTCGAGCGACTGTTCAGCTTGAAAGAGATTCCGCGCGGATTCGATCCGTGGGAGTTTTGGGTGGGGCTGGCGCCCGACGACTCTCCCCTGCTGATGCGTGATCGGAGCACGCAGGAGATTTACACTTTGGATGTGCATTTTCCGTAGTGGGCGAGTGGACGCTACTGAGCGGGCAGCTTCGGACCGTTGAGCAACGCGAGCGCCTGGTCCGTGGTAATGAACGTTGCCCCCAGAGCTTTCAGCTCAGCCACAGTTCGGTTTCCATCTTCATGTTTTAGAGTTTCGATCGCATCCTGAACTACGAAAACGCGGCGGCCACGATCGAGCAATCCCTTGGCCGCGAAACGAACACAGTATTCCGTGACGACGCCAAAGACCACGAATTCGGCATCGGCAGCGAATTGTTTCACGAGTTCCCCGGCGTGGCGGCTTTCGAAAATGTCGAGGGTCTGTTTCTCGAGGAGAATCTGCTGGTATTGTGATAGGTCGAGCGGGAGAGATGCCGAGGGCTCGTTCGGTATCGTGATTATCTTCTCCGCTAACGCCTCTGGAACATATGCGGAGCCTGCGGTGCCTTTGATGCAGTGGGGCGGAAACGTGTTGAACTCAGGATCGTCCTTGGTGTGGAAACAGCCATGCGAAACCAGGAACACGCGACCTTGGCGAGCCGCATCGGTAAGCCGGCGAATGTTTGGCAGCAAACGTTCGGCGCCGGGCACGTAGAGCTTGCCACCCGGCAGCATGAAGTCCGCCTGCGTATCGACCTCCCAAAAAATGACATTGCGAACCATCGTGGAGCCCATTCCAGTCTTACGAAGCAAGCTTATAACATTTCTGCCGAGTGACGTTCTTAAGGGGCGAATCCTGACCCTGCAAACACGAGTTGTACGAACTCACGACAAAGCGTCAGACAAACGGAACCTCCGCAATCCCAGCATCGGCAAGAGCAGTCATAGAGCGCGAGCTTTACTTACTGCCGGCCTCAGTAACAAGGCGGCGGGTGCGTTTTGAGTGATTGCCTGCAAGCCGTAAGATCTGTTTGGCGGGTGCAGACCCGTCAGCAAATACCGCCTGGAGAGTTTTGTGTTTGCGGGAGCGAAAGAAAGACATTGCTCGAGTGCGATAATCGGCGACGATTCGAATGAGTCAGCGTGCGGGCTCTTGCAGCTGGCGAACGAACGACTGCAAACTTGCTTCCAGTGCGCTCTTGCTCGCCTCAGGCAAATCGAGGAAGCGGAAAGGCTGAAGCCAGCCCTGAGTGGCCCACATGGGAAACAACATTTCCGCTTTTTCGTGGACGGTGGCGTCACCCAGCTGGAAGATGACCTCGACCCGGAGCTTTTCGTCGAGCGGCTTTTCCAGGTGCATCAGCCCCCCGGTGGTGGAAAGCTGATGGAGTTTGCCGCGCAACTCGCGCCGGTTGGGCAGTCGAATCAGCATGAGCACAGACCCGCGCAGCTTAACGCGAAACGGCCGCTGCCGCTGCTGAACGGCGGGCTCCGCAACTGAAGGTCCCGCCGGTGTGATCGATTCGGGAGTCTGCGACATCGTGGCTAGAGTATGACACTCCGTCAAATTTGCGACGAGGTTACGAAAGAACGGGAGATACCCCAGCCATTGGTATTCCAGCGTCGCCAGGTGGAACTAGGTTTTGCCGATGCGTCGTTGAAAGACTATTTTCGTCCAAGATCGCCTTCGCTTTGACCAGAGACGAGATTGTAGGGCCACGCGTTCTTATTCTTCGCGGGAGCCTGGGCGCCGGCTGCGGAGGCTGCGCTGGAATTGGCGATGACGTTCCAATCTGCTGGAGGATCGGCAATTCCCCATACATTGTCGTGGTTGTATAGCGACACGCCAATAAGAAAATACCTTCCATCCTGACCGAGGGGCAGGCAATTCGCCACACGGCCCGAGGCGCTTCCGCCGGCCGGCAGATCGCTCAGCAGTACGGGAGTCTCGAGTGGCAGGGCTTGCGAAGCGCGGAATCCGCAACCTTGCAGACTCACTATCAACGCCACGCACTCCGCGCAAAACGGATGCTTGCGGTCCAGGCTGGTCACCGTCACGGGAATCTCGACGCGCAATCGCGTGCTGCGCCGGGTCGCTTTGGGTGTAAGTATCTCCATCTGCGCTGAGGCCGTACGGGACTCGCACTCCCAACGTCTAGTGTGACAGAAGCAGGGGCTAACGTGACGATTAGAAACGGTTCATGAGGATGACGGAAGTAATGTTCCGCTGCTCGGAGGTAAGTCCAAATTTGCGGCCCTTCGAAGGTTCGGCGCCGCTCCCTGCCCTGCTAAGATGGCGCGATACAGTGGAAAAGATTAGCAAATCCGCCATTTCTGCCGCTCGTCCTGCGCCGAAAGCTTCGTCGGTGCGCGAGTGGAAGCTATTGTTGGCTTCCAGTTCTGTCGACGCGAGCGAAAGCGATCTTGCAGGCATCCGGTCGCTGCTGATGCAGTCAGAGCAAGAGAAAGCAGTCGAATGGGAGACTGTGCTGCGGCTCGCTGATGAGCATGGGACGTCGTCACTCGTGTATCAGAACCTCTCGCGGTTGGGCGACAATGTTCCTCCGCCGGTGTTGACGTCGCTTCGGCAGAGTTATGAACGGAACATCCATAAGTCTCTCTTTCTTTCGGCTGAGCTGATTCGCATTCTTGATTGTCTCGATGCACTTGGCATTGAGGCGGTTCCGTATAAAGGTCTGGTGCTGTCGCAGGTCTACTACGGCGATATGGCGATGCGGCAATCCGGTGACATGGACTTGTTCGTTCGCAAGCAGGACGTGGTGCGGATCAAGAGCGCGGTTCGCGACTTGGGATACTCACTGCGTGTGCCGATTCCAGCGAACGCCGAGGAGGATTACATCGCTTCGGGATACGAATGTACCTTCGACAGTCCGGCGGGGCGTAACCTGCTCGAATTGCAGTGGGCGCTGCAGCCGCGCTTCTACGCGGTTGACTTCGATATGGATGGACTCTTCGAGCGCGCGGTGAGCGTCGCAGTTGCAGGACGCGCTGTGAAAACTCCTTCTCCCGAAGATTTGTTGCTGGTGTTGTCGGTGCATGCGGCGAAACATGTATGGGGACGGCTGATCTGGCTCTGCGACATCGCACAGATTGTGAAGCTTGAGAATCTGGATTGGGATGGCGTTCGTTCTCGTGCGGGAGAGCTTGGCATCGGCCGGATTCTTCATATCACGCTGCTACTGGCGAGGCGGTTTTTGACAGTGTCGATTCCGGAGCCGATCAATGATTCAGTTCTTGCTGACCATGCCGCGGCAGTTTTTGCAGACGAAATTGCGGCGGCCGTGGCTGCGGGGGTGACCTACGAGGAGCATCAGATGGCGTATTTCTGGCTCATGATGCGGCTTCGCGAGCGGCTGGCGGATCGAGTGCGATTCTTTACGCGTCTCACTTTGACTCCCGGCCCGGGCGAGTGGGAAGCGGTCGGTCTGCCCAAACTTCTTTTTCCTCTTTACCGACTGGTGAGGTTGGGCCGACTTGCGGCAAGATTCGCGCGGGGGTAAAGCGAAAAATCAGTGGGCAGTGATCAGTGTCCAGTGATCAGTGTCCAGTGTTTAGCATGATTTTGGTGACCATTGGCAACCGACCACTGACCGACCACTGATTCTTTCTAGCGGCTGGCTAGTCCGCCGGAGGTTTCGCCGCCGTCGAGGGTGTACACGTGGCCGGTTGCGAAGGCCGCATCGTCGGAGGCGAGGAATGCGAACAGGGCTGCGATCTCTTCCGGCTGGGCGTGGCGTCGAAGAGGAATTTTGTTGTTCACCTCATCGAGCATGGCGTCCGTGTACTCGGCACGCTGCATCGGCGTAAGCACATATCCCGGAGCCACAGCGCATACACGAATCTGGGGCGCAAGTTCAAGCGCCATGCTTTTCGTTAACTCGATCACCCCCGCCTTGGTGGCGTTGTAGTCGGCGTAGTAGGGATAGCCCATCATGCCATTGGTGGAGGCGGTTTGCAGAATGACTCCGCTGCCGCGGTGCATCATGTGGCGTGCGGCGGTCTGTGCTACGTAGAAGACGCCGGTGAGATTCACGGCGACTACCTGATCCCATTCTTCCGGCGTGATATCGAGGAAATTGTGACGGATGCTGATGCCGGCATTGTTGATGAGAACGTCGACTCCGCCCATTACGCGGACCGCCTCGCCAAAGGCGGCTTCCACCTGCATCAGGTCGGTGACGTCGGCGATGATGGCTTCTGCGATTTGCGGCAATTGCTGACGAAGGGTTGCGCACGCTTCAGCGTCGCAGTCGAGGACGCAGACACGAGACCCTTCTTCGAGAAAGCGTGCCGCGCTGGCTGCGCCAATTCCGCTGGCGCCTCCGGTGATGAGGACGCGTTTGTCTTTCAGGCCTTTCATGAAGATCTCGATTTGCTGCTCACAGGGAATGCGGAATTCATTGCGGTTTAGTCGCGGTCGGGTGGCGGGTTGACCAGCCATTTCAACAGCATGTTCACCAGGCTGAGCACGATTGCGCCGAGGAACGCGGCCATAAACGTCCGGACCTGAAAGCGGGGCGCGAGCAGAGCCGACGCGAGTTCGAGCATCAGCGCGTTGATCACGAGCCAGAAGAGGCCCAAGGTGAGTAGAGTCAGGGGGAACGTGAGGATCTTCAACAAGGCGCCTATGGTGGCGTTGATGAAGCCGATCACCAGCGCAGCAATCAGGGCTGCGGTGGGACCGCTGACGAAAACTCCCGGAACTACGTGCGCCACAATCCACACTGCCAGCGCACTAAGAACCCAGTTCAACAGTAGCCGCATCTTCGTTCTCGCTCCTTGCTCCGGTTACGGATGGCAATTTACTTTCCCGAGAACTATACCAAGTTGTCGAACGCGTGTCCCTCGGTCACAAGCCCGCGAAACAATTCGCGGAGCCTTCACCAGTTCAGCAGCGGACTAAGGTAGACTACGCAATTCAACTTTCGTTGAGGGAGGGAGTCGCATGACAGACACCACTATGAGCGGTTCGGAATTCAAGAAGCAACTGCACGGGGGAATTCCGAAGATGGGGTTGTTTCTAAATTCCCACAGTCCTACGGTGGCTGAACAACTCGCGTACAGCGGGTACGACTGGCTGCTTGTCGATACGCAGCACGGCCCGATGCACAGCGAAAAACTTTCGGCGATGCTGAGCGGCATAGCCAACGGCGGCGCCAAATCGTTGGTGCGAGTGGGCGCATACAACGACCGGCCTGGGATTCAGCAGGCGCTCGATCTGGGCGCCGACGGCGTGCTCATCCCCTACATCAACACCGCCGAGGAGGCGCGCCAGGCGATCAGTTGCACCAAGTATCCAACGGTAGGAACGCGCTCGGTTTATTTTCCGCAACGCAGCATGAACAAAGCCGGATTGCTCGGTTATGCCGGAAACTTTAATAACGACGGCATGGTCGCGCTGCAGGTCGAAACTGCGTCATGCATCGAGAACATCGCGGAAATTGCGGCCGTACCCGGCGTGGACATTCTTTTTCTAGGCCAGAACGATCTCTGCATGTCGATGGGCCTATACAACAAGTACGAGTTCCCCCACATGTATACGTCGCCCGAACTGGATGCGGCGACGAAGAAGTTGATTGAGCATGCTCGTAAGAATGGCGTGATCCTGGGTCTGTTTTTATTTGGTACGACCCGCGTCGGTGAGTTTCTAGACAAAGGGTTCACTTTTATCAGCGTCGGTAACGATCTGCACCACGTTCTCACCCAGACGGGCGCGTATGTCAACGACATGGAGAAGGTGTCGACGGAAAAGGGCAAGCCGTGGAAGCGGCGTCCGACGGCTTTGTTCTAATTGCTGCCGCTGGTTGCAGCTTCGCGGTAGGGTTCGAGGAGGGTTGAGCCTGCGTGAACCAACCAGAATTGGCGTCCGCGGTAGTAAGCCAGCAACTCTCGATTTTCCTCCGGACCCATATCGCGTGCCCAAACGATTTTCGAATGGTCAATGTCGCTGAGGTTGTACACCCACTCGCGGTCAAGATCAAACTCTGGTGAATAACTTACCAGGACAACTTGCTGCCCTGGGGCCGCTTGTAACTGCTCGACGATTGACTCCCGCTCCATGTCGCCATGTTGCCATTCCAGTTCGGGATGGATGTGCGACACGGCGAGGGCTACACGCAACACTACGGTTCCTATGTAAATCACGGAGACGGCCCGGACAAATGCCAGGCCGACAGGTTGCGCGCGCCAGCGGAACAGGCGCAGGTGCCGCATGCACTGCATCAGAATGAGGAACAGCAATGCCGTCACCGGAGCAGAGTAATGGGGCATGAACCAGGTTTCGACCATGGCCCCGATCATAAAAATGCCGCCGATCAGCCAGGGCACGCGCAGTTTGCGGTCGCGCACCGCGCAGGGAAGCGCAATGAGGACGAACGGCAAGGGTGGAAGCAAATAGACGCGCCAAAAATAATAAAACTTGATCCGGGCGCGCCGAACGAATCCTGTGAAACTTTGATTTTCCGTCGCCTCTCGCAGTTCGCGCTCGTAGAGAGCCTGGATTCTCGGGTGATCGTAGGTCTTCTGCGGCCAGGGCGTTTGCCAGATGAAATAGCGTCCCATGCCGTAGATGTCGCGGTTGATGCTGTATGCCATGCGAAAGGGGCTGCCGGTGACGCTGTCGTAGTAATAACCAGTCCATGCCGCAAGAGGAGCCAGCGTCGCGATCAGGGGAAGCACGATTTTCAGCAGCGAAAGCCGCAGTGGGGGCCCGTTGTTGCTCAGCATCCACACAAACAGCGCAATGGCGACTCCGGCACTCAGCAGGAGTCCTTCATAGGGGCGGGTATTGGCGAGGATGAACAAGCCAATGGCCATGATTGAAGCATCACGCCAGCGCAGATGATGCTTGATGCGGGGCAGAGCGCCGAGCACGAGCGCGCCTCCGAGCGCAGGCAGGCAGGCGCACCAATATCCGTTGGTCCAGTAGCTGAGCAGTCCTAGGCGAGGGAGCGTGAGCACTCCGCCGAGCAGCGCCCATCGCGGAGGAATCCAACCTTGCAGCATCCAGCAAATGGCGGCGCACATCAGAGACGCGGTGAGCAATTGCCCGATCCAAGCATTCCCCAGAATTTCTCCGAGCGCGAGCACCAGGCCCTGCCCCGGCGGGTACATCGACATATAGGTCGGGCGCCAGATCACGTGGAAGGTTTCGAAATGGATCCACATGGGGTGGGGTGGATTCGTGAGGCGGCCGTGCGCAAAGGTGTCGCCTGCGAGCAGGTAGCTGAACTCGTCGTGATAATGAGGCAGGGGAATTCCAGAGACAGGAATTACCGCGGATCGAATTACCAGTAGAGACAAACCAACCAGAAAAACGCAGAGCAGCTTGCGGGAGGCTATGCTCTTGCCGAATTGCTCGAGGCGCTTTAAACCCAGCGACCCAAGCCAGGTTTGCGGGAACTTGATCTGCAAATATACGAGAATGGCTAGGGCGATGGCCGACTTCAGAAATTTCAGAGCCAGGGAAAGGTGTGGGCTGGCCAGCGCTGCGCATAGCGGGAGATTCGCCATTTCAGAAAAGGGCATTCACATCGCATCTTACAGGTCAGAACAGTCCCTCGCTCGCCGCCGCCGAGGACTGCAGTAGAATTCTCACAGCAAACTTTCTAAGCGATCATTTCAAGGTGAGCGTGTGAATCTTCTGAGTGACGTAGAAGTGCGGGTGCTGGGATCGCTGATTGAAAAAGATATCACTACTCCGGATTACTATCCGTTGTCGCTGAACGCGCTGGTGAATGCTTGCAATCAAAAGAACAATCGCGACCCAGTGATGGCCCTGGACGAAGATGCGGTGCGCGCCGCGCTGGAATCGCTGCAAGCGCAGCGGCTGGCAGGGCCGGCCAGCGGCGCTGACAGTCGGGTGACGAAGTACGAACACCGGTTGCAGGAAGTATTCAACTTTGATCGCCGCGAGACCGCGATCCTGTGCGTGCTCTTGCTGCGCGGGGCGCAGACGCCGGGAGAACTTCGTGGACGAGCTGAGCGCATGTATCGGTTCGAAGCTCTGGAGGACGTGCACGCCACGCTCGACCGGCTTAGCCAGCGCGAGCCTCCGCTGGTGGCTGTGCTGCCGCGCCAGCCGGGAACCAAGGAGTCGCGTTACATGCATCTTCTTTCAGGAAACGCGCCTCCGGTGGAGTTAGCGACTGCGCGAGCGGAGCACAGCGCTTCGGCGGAGGGCGATGGCATTGCCCGCCTGGAGGCCGAAGTGAGGGAACTGAGAAGAGAAGTTGCGGACATGCGCGAACAGCTTGCGGCATTTCGGAAGCAGTTCGAATGAGTGAGCGAGCCGGAGTATCATGGAGAAATTCCGTTGTCGTTGGAGGCCTTATGCATCGCCGCGAATTCCTCATTCGCTCTGCCTCAGGCATGGGAGCTGCCTGGCTTACCTCAAGAAACCTTCTTGCCGCTCTCGCAACCCAAGCTCCTCTAGGTAAGTTTTCGGCTTCCGACACCATCACGCTTGGCAGCACGGGAATTAGGACGAGCCGGCTGGCGATGGGCACGGGCACGGTTGGTTCCGGTCATCATTCGAACCAGACCGCGCTCGGCGTGAAGGGACTCTCCGATCTTTTGCTCAACGGCTACGATCACGGGCTGCGATTCTTCGACGCCGCTGATTCTTATGGAAGCCATCCGCATGTAGCCGAGGCGCTTAAGCACGTGCCGCGAGATAAAGTCACAGTCCTGACAAAGACCTGGGGGCGCGATCCCGCGAGTGCGCGCGCTGACCTTGACCGCTTCCGGCGCGAACTGGGAGTCGATTATCTCGATGTCTGCCTGATGCATTGCGTCACCGAAGCCGATTGGACGGAGCGTTTTCGAGGAGTGATGGACGTGCTCTCGGAGGCGAAGCAGAAGGGGATTATTCGGGCGCATGGGTGCTCGTGCCACAGCATTGAGGCGCTGCGTGCGGCGGCGAAGTCGCCGTGGGTGGAGATCGATCTTGCACGCATTAATCCAATTGGCTCGCATATGGATGCCGACCCGCAGACGGTGGTCGGTGTTTTGCGCGAGATGAAGGCCGCGGGAAAGGCGGTGGTCGGGATGAAGATTCTGGGCCAGGGCGATCTCCGGGACCGGCAGTCGGAGGCGCTGCACTATGCATTATCGCTGGGCGTGCTCGACGCGTTTACGATTGGCGCTGAGAGCAAGGCCGAGCAGGAAGATCTGATTCGGCGGGTAGCGGCCGCGTAAAGCGGTGTCCAGCGCCTAAAGGCGAGTCATCATGTGTCAGCAAAGGTATGCCAAAAGGGATGCCCTGACAGGAATCGTGTTTTGTTGCTCCGTGTCCCGCTCCACACATCGTGTTCGGCTCACCACGAATGCTGGAGCATCGAGCCGCTATAATCCCAGCAGAATCAAGGCCTCGCGGGTTGGGCACTCTCCTGCATCGTCATCTGCGCTGCCACGCAGCAGGAGGTGACCACGCATGACCCGTATCAATCTGTTTCGCAACCTTTGCAACCAAGCATTTCACGCCACGACATTGTCCGATATCCCGGCGACTCTCGATTCTGTTGCCTGGGGCAAGATCAACTTCGATAAAACCACCAGCACGCTGGTATTCGCCGCGCTTTTGCTCGTTTGTTCGGTAGCCGTCGGATGCTCCAGCGATAAACCAAAACCAGCAACTTCTGACAACCAGTCTGCGATGACTCCACCGATGTCGCCGACTACAACCCCGGTGGCCACGCCGGTTGCGCCCGTTCAGCAGGCGGCTGCCAAGCCGGCGCACAAGAGGGTTCATAAGGCGCCTGCGACCCTCGCATACGTGGACAAGAATCTTGGCGTCTCGTTTCAATATCCTCGCAAGTACATGCTCAAGACCGGCGATGCCGCAAATGAACTGGTTTCGTCCGATCCGGTTCCGATGGATTTTGTGCAACCTGGCGGCGTTGCCGTTGCGACCGTCGCTATTCCAGAGTCCGCGTATCCCAACAGCGACCTGGCCTCTGCAGTCTTTGATGTGAGTGTGAGCAGGTCGCTGACTGCAGAACAGTGCGGTGAGTTCCCGGAGGCTAAGACCGCCGCGCCAGCCGATCCTGCGGCTCCCGCCGCTGCGCAGCCTTCAAAGCTGATTATCGGCGACATGGAACTCGCGTCCTCTGAAAGCCTTGCCAGTCAAGGGACTCGCGAGGAAGCATCGAAGTACTATCACGTCTTCGAGAACGGGGCGTGTTACGAATTTGCACTCAAAGTCGCGACAACCGGCGTCGAGACGGAGGGTGGCAAGCACGTTGATCGTGATGAAGTTTTTCAGCGGCTGGAAAAGATTCTGGCCACGGTGAAAATTGATCCGGTGACGGCTCCGGAAGTTACGGCGGCCGCTCCAACGGTTCCCGTTGCTCCGGCGACTCCGGCACAGTAGCTCTGTTTCAAAGAAGGCCACGCTGCAAAATGGCGTGGCCTTTTGCTGTTCGCCAGCATCCACGCAGTCAGCCGCGCAATCTGCTTACGATCGTCGCGATGTCGTTCTCCTGGAACAGACGGATGGCGGCGATGCCTGCTGCACCGGCGCGCAGGCAAGATTCCGCGTTCTGCAGAGTTACTCCTCCGAGCGCCAGCACGGGGATTCTGGCGCGGCAAGCCTGGGCGACGGCTTCGAGGCCTTGTGGGACGGCTCCGGGGGCACCTTTTTTTTCGAAGACTGGAGCGAAGACTGCAAAGGTAGCTCGGTTTGCAGCGGCCTGAGCTACTTCTTCAGGAGAATGACAGGAGATTGCTATGACCGGATCTCGGGCTGAGTTTTCGCGGGCGAGGACGCCCGCTCCACAAGTTTCCTGCCAGAATGCGCGGACTTCCTGTGGCGAGATGTCTTCGGACCGGAGGTGAACGCCATCGGCACCTGTGGCGATCGCTATGTCGGTGCGGGAGTTGATTAGGAGGGCAGTGGTCAGTTCTTGGTTCTCAGTTCTCAGTTCTAGGATGATACGCATTGCTTCGCTTGCCAGCGACTCTAATTCGCGCGGTGACAGGTCTCTTTCGCGGAGCTGGATGTAGTTGACGCCTTGGTTCGCGGCTTCGGCGATTTTGTCGAGAAGACGGAGGCGGCGGGCATGCTCGTCGCCGGGAAAAGCCTTGCGATCAGTGATGTAGTAGAAAAGGCAGCTTTCGGACATCAGCTTTCAGTTTAAGGCAGGAAGGCGAATGGGGTTATCGCGCGCTCCTCTGTCTGCGGACCGCAAGAAGACCTGTACACAGTACGGCGTACACGAGCGTATTCACAATCAAGTTCACGACCGGTGCTATCCCCTCCTCGAACCTAGTTCCTCCGTGGCCGCCTGTTATGAGCAGAGACAATACGAAGCCCGGATAAAGAAGATAGAACAGTGCGGCCGAGGCCGTCTTGTACTCGAAAAACGTCAACAAGGCAACGATCACAAAAGAGCAGCCCAAGGCTCTCGCCGCCATCGTCTTCATAGTAAGTAATCATCCTCGGTGATTGTTTCGGTCCTTACTTTCTCGCCGTCCTGTTGGTTACGGTCTGGTTTTGGCGATTTCCGGAGCTACTTCCTGTTCTTTTTCTTTTTTTGGCTGGCCACCGAGGTGGTATTCGGTCAGGCCGTCGCGGAGGAAGGTAAAAGCGTCTTCGGGCGAGTCGACGAATTTGAACAGGTTGAGATCCTCTGCAGAGACGGTGCCGGCATCGACGAAGGCCTGGAAGTTCATGATGCGGTGCCAATATTCGCTGCCGTAAATGACGACGAGGATTTTTTTCGCCAGCTTGTCGGTTTGGGCGAGGGTGAGGATTTCGAAAAGCTCGTCAATGGTTCCGAAGCCTCCAGGGAAAATCACCAGTGCCTTGGCGAGGTAGGCGAACCAGAACTTACGCATGAAGAAGTAATGAAATTCGAAGTTAAGGGCAGGGGTGATGTAGGGGTTGGGGAACTGCTCGAATGGCAGATTGATGTTGAGGCCGATGCTTTTGCCTCCGGCTTCGTGAGCACCGAGGTTGGCAGCCTCCATGATGCCGGGGCCACCACCGGTGGTGACAACGAAGCGGCGGCGGCGGGCGGGAATCTGAATCGACCACTCGGTGAGCAGGTGGGCCAGGCGGCGGGCGTCTTCGTAATAGCGGGCCATGTCGACCGCGGCGAGGGCTTGCTTCAGCTTCTTTTCCTGTTGCGCGGCGGGAGTTTTGGCATCGTTCCTTTGGACTTCGGCCAGGCTTTTCTTTGCGGCATCGCCTCTTTGAAAGCGGGCCGAGCCGAAAAAGACGACCGTATCCTGAATCTGCTCGCGGCGAAAGCGCGACAGAGGCTCCTGATATTCCGACAGGATGCGAAGAATGCGTCCGTCGGGACTGTTGAGAAAAGGTTCGTTCTGATAGGCAAGCGGGGCGGGTTCGAGCTTATCGACCATGGAGAAGACTCACGTTCTGAAATCCGACAGCGTGTAACTCAATGTTACAGAACCTGATGTTAGAGAGCCTGGGTACTTTTGCACGGCACCCGCACTCAGCGATGCTATTGGTGTTCGTGGTAATGAAGAGCTTCCCAGAAGCCTATCCAAATATCGAGCAACCCCAGACCACTGCAAAGACCACGGAAGAAACCTGTAGAAACAAGAGTGCGCAACCAGGGGAACCAAAGCAGAAGATAATTGTCGGTCCACTCGTCCGTCCAGGGCAGGATCACGAGCAGAACTCCGGCGACCGCGCTGATCAGTACGAAAAGGAAGACGGAGCTGCGATGCAGCCACAGCTGCAACCCACCAGGCTCTGGCACGACCGGGGCGGGGGATCGAGGATCGAGCAGCGTGGCGCCTGTTTCGGCGCGCGCCGGTACAGGCTGAACGGGCGCAGCCGCACCGTCCTCAACCGACGACTTAGGATCAATGCTCAACGCGGGCTCCGCTGCAGCTGGAGTTTAGTGCGGAGACGATCGAGGGATCCGTGACGCCATTCGCGGAGCGCTCCCTCATCGAACTGTTTCGTCAAACGCCGCTTCGTCAAACCCAGGAAGAAAAAGTGAAGGACAAAACCCATCGGACTATTCTACGACTTCAGGGGCTTGATGCGCTCGGCTACGTCGCGGTAATCGATGTTGCGGCCGTAAACTTCCATGAAATTCTTGAGCGCGGAGGGTCTGTCGCCGGCGAGCTCATAGGCGGAGGCGAGCTCGTAATGCAAAGCGGTACGCGTTTCTTCATCGATGCCGGGCGCGTTAAGAGCTTTCTGATACCAGCGAATGGCGGCCTCGGGCACTCCCTTGTCGAGGAAGCACTGGGCGAGCCAGGTGTAAGTCTGCATGACCTGGGGGAACGGATGCCCGCGATCGACGGCCTGGCAGGTCTTCTGCAATTCGCCAATGGCTTCATCGAGCAAGCCCATTTCGCGGAAGGCGATGCCAAGGTTGTAATGAGTCTCAGGATCTTCTTCGGCGGTGGATGAACCAGCTTCCAGGTCATGTTTGAGCTCGCCGAACATCTCCGCGAGATCCACACCGGCTTCCTCGCCGAAGGGAGAAGACTTGGCGGCTGGAGTCGCGGCTGGGCCGGGAATGACTGGGGAAATCTGTGGCTTCGGCGAAGCCGGAGCCGGCCGTGGAGCGACTGGGGTCGAAGTCTGCGGTGAAGCCGTGGGGGTGCCCGAGGCCGCTGCGGCCGCTGCGGCCACGGGCGCGGCGGCAGGGGCAGCCTGCATGGGCGCGGGTACGGACGGCTGCTGTGCTGGAACCGGAGGAACAGGAGCCTGAGCCTGCGGCGTGAGCTGAGCCTCAGGTGCCGGCTCAGTTTCGGCAACCGGAGCATCCTTGAGGAAATCTTCACCGAGAGAGGCTTCCAGATCTGCAACGAATTCGCCGATCACCTCAGCCTGAGGCACACCGAATGAGGTGGGCTTGGCATTCCCGATGGGCTCAAGTTCGGGGACATGGCCACGAGGTCCGCCTTCGGATTGAAGTTCGAACTCTGAATCGGAGGGTTGAGCCGAAACGTGCTCGATAGCAGGCTCGGCTTCGTGCGAAATCGTTCCGGGAAGGTAATTGTCGCCCAGGGAAGATTCAAGATCGGAAACAAACTCCTGAAGGACGCCCGGCACCGCAGGTGGCTCGGCAGGCGGCGGCTCCGGCGGCGCAGGTTCAGTGTGTGGTGGCTGGGCTTCAAATGCTTCCACTGCAGCGATTTGAGGCTCTGGAGCTGCTTCCTCATCGATTGTGGAGACTTCCTCGGCGGCCGGCTCGGGAATTTCCTCGATCGCGATCTCGGCGGGAGTGTCGTCGATGCTGAATTCGGAAACAGCCTCGACCGTGGATGCCTCCTCGGCGGCCGCGCTGGGCTGCGAAGCGGCTTCGATTTCCGCGCGAAGGGCCGACAGGGTCGCTTGGTCGGTGGTGATGGCTCGAAGTTTTTCGAAAGCTGCCGAGGCCTGCTCGGGCATGCCGTGCTCGAGGTAGAAGCGGATTTCTTCGATGGTTTCGGCACTCTTTCCCTCGTCGGGCGTCGCTTCACCGCCGGTGGGCATTTCATGGTCGCCTACAGCATCGGCGACCTCGGCTTCGGCGGGAGCTGGTGGGTCGGCTTCAATGGTAAGAGAGTCGTCCCACTCGGAGGAGAGATCGATTTCGGCGGGAGCAGCCTGAGGTTCGGCGACAGGCGAAGACTGTTCGTCGCTTTGTTGTTCTTGATCTTCAACGGGATCGCTAACCACGGCGAATTCCAGATCTTCTTCCGGACTTTCGGCAGGCTCGGCGGAGGCGACAGGCCAGGGAGCCGAATCTGTAGCATCGACAGAAATCTCCGCAACTGTTTCTTCGGGTGCGGCGGCTTCCGCGATTATGGGACCAGGAGCAGTGACGGCGCCGGAACGCTCTTCGTAACGAGCGGCAAGCTCACCGTAACGGGTAGCTTCCTCAGGATATCCAGCTTCGGAATAGACGTTCTGCAGAGTACGGCAGCAGACGCCAGCTTCGGCGAAACTTGAAGCCCGCGTGTAAAGCGCCGCCAGACGCTGGTTCAGGCGCAGATCGCTTGGCGCCTGCGGTAAGGCTGCCATAAGCGGCCCCAGCGCTTTGGCGGGCATGTTATAGGAAATGAAAAGTTCCGCATCAGTGAGCGCGGACCGGACCGCGAGAGCGACCGCATCGGAATAGTGCTGGTGGATCGATGGAGAAGTGGCTTCGAGCTCGTCTACGATGACGACCGCTTCTTCCGCGGAGATGAGGCTGGCGCCGGAGTCGCCGCTGATCTGGCCGACCACCTGCTGGTAATTGCTCATGTGCAGGGGATTGCCAGGCTCCATGGTCGCAAGCTTTTGATAGAGATCGCGGGCGCGGGGCAAATCGCCGGCCTGCACCGAGGCGTGCGCCAGCAACTCGATAACCTCGGTGATGTGGGTAGTCTCTCCGGCTTTGTTGAATAGATCGAGAAGTTTTTCGAGCGAAGCTGGATTGTCCCGCACATGGCCGATGACGGAGTGCAGGTTCTTCAGAACCTTGTCGGAATCTTCGGCCAGAAGACGCTCGGCATGCTGATCGTAAACCTGAAGCGCATTCTCGAATTGCCCGGCCTGCATGAGGGCGTCGGCGAATGTGGAGATGGAGCTCAGGTCGTTGTGGACGGTCAGGAGCTTGCTCGCAAGAGTGCCGGCGTCCGACAGACGCCCCGTCTTCAAGTAAGCCTTCAGGAGATCGCGAAGGCCGTCGGGATTGGAATCGAGGTCGGAGACCTTCTGCAAGGCTTCGATGGCTGCTTCCGCATCTCCAGCTTCGAGCAGATTGCGGCCTTGCATGAGCAGCGCATAGCCGTTGCCGGGATCGAGGGTAAGCATGCGCTGCAAAACTTCTTCTGCACCGCTCGTCGAGCCTTTGGAGCGCAGAGTTTCAGCGGCAGCTGCGAAAATCTGCCAGGCTTCATTCTTCTTGCCCAGGCGGACGTAGACTTCCGCCAGGCGGACGCGCATGGCGGTGTTTTCCGGATCCATTTCCAGAATCTTCTGGAAGATGCGGACCGCGTTTTCAAGTTCGCCGGATTTCAGGAACTCTTCGGCGACTTGCAGGTACTGGGCGCGGGCGTCGTTGAACAGTCCCTGCTGGGTGTAGAGCTCGGCCAGTTTCAGCACGCTCTCAAGAGATGGCTTGAGCTTGCTGATTTTCTTGTACATGGCGATGGCCTTGACCGTGAAACCCTGAGTGGCATAGGCATCGCCTACGGTCTTGAAACATTCGGTGGCTTTGTCGGCTTCGCCGAGGCGGGAGTAGAGATCGCCAACGGTGTTGGTGACGGTAAGGTCTTTGGGGTCCGCCTTGAGAACTTTTTCGTACTCGGCGATGGCATTTTGCATCTTGCCCTGCTGGACATACTTCTCCGCAGAGCTGAGGACCTTTTGTTTGTTGAACCCGAAACCGAACGCCATATGAGTACGAACTCCAGCCCCTGGTTTTGCCGAGAACGCTTTGCCGAAGAACCGCTAACCGAGAAACTCTTGCGTCGAGAATCTAATGACGGCTCCTGGGAAGTGCTGCCCGGGGGAACGTCACACTGGCCAAACTCCTTTTTGGAGATGGCCGGTCGGACAAGGGCAATTGTACGGCTGGGAGGGTGGAAGTGCATGGTTACCAAGGATTACCAAAAGGGAGTGTACGTTAGGGTTACCTTGGGAATCAGGGGGGCGGAACCGGTGGAGTGGGCGGCTGTTTGGTACAAAAGCGTTATGTGGCAGGGGACTTGGAAGAGTGTAACCTTCCGTCGATGGCCTGCAAGAAACCTGTTCTGCGTGCGACTCTTCCCTTCTGCTACTAAACTTGCCTGGAGGCGTGGCTACGGTCTTGTTTCGCTGACGTCTCGACTCTTTACTTCATGGCTGAATCTTTAGCGGAGTTTTTCGTGGCGAACTTTCAGGCGCACCGCGATGAGCGCGCTTACGGGCAGCGGTGTGGTTACCGGATGGAGTGGTTCACCTACGGGCAGGTTTTGGAGATGGCGTTACGCTTTTGCGGGGAGTTGGAGTCGCGGGGGATTGGCAAGGGCGAGCGGGTGATGGTTTGGGGGGAGAACTCGGCGGAGTGGGTTGCGGCGTTTTTTGGATGCGCTTTGGGCGGGGTGGTTGTTGTTCCGATGGACGATGGGGCTTCGGCTGATTTTGCTGGGCGGGTTGCAGGGCAGGTTGAGGCGAAGCTTTGGATTTGCTCGCGGCGGCATGCGGGGGAGAGTGGCGCAGTTTCAGTGATCGCTCTTGAGGGAGTCAAAAACCCCGCCCTCTCCCTGCAAAAGACGCAGGGCGAAGGACGGAGCACCCTCGGCGAGTCGTCCGGCGTGGCTGCGAACGTTGTGGTCGGGCGTGACGATATTCTTCAAATCGTTTTTACTTCCGGGACTACTGCAGAACCCAAGGGCGTGGTTATTACGCATGGCAATGTGCTGGCTAATATTGCGCCGCTGGAGCGGGAGATGCAGGCTTATTTGAAGTATGAGCGGTGGGTGCATCCGGTTAGGTTCTTGAATCTGCTGCCGCTGAGCCATGTTTTCGGGCAATTTCTCGGCATGTTCCTACCTCCGCTGCTGGGCGGGACGGTGATTTTTCAGGAAGAGTTGAAGCCGTCGGAGATTGTGAGCGCGATCCGGCGCGAGCGAGTGTCGGTGTTGGTGACGGTACCGAGAGTGTTGCAGTCGTTGAAGCAGAAGATCAAGCGCGATCTCGAAGACAGCGCGAAAATTGAAGACTTTCGGCGACGGTTCCGCGATTCAGAGGGCAAGCATTTTCTACACCGGTGGTGGATTTTCCGCGCGATTCGCCGGCAGTTCGGCTGGAAGTTCTGGGCGTTTATTTGTGGAGGCGCGGCGCTGGATGCCGAGACCGAGGAATTCTGGAACAGGCTGGGCTATGCCGCGATTCAGGGTTACGGGCTCACCGAGACTACGTCGCTAATTAGCGTGAACCATCCGTTCAAGTTGGGGAAGGGATCGATTGGGAAAGTGCTGCCGGGGCGCGAGGTGAAGCTGGCGGAGGATGGCGAGATCCTGATTCGGGGCGGCGGAGTAGCTGCGGGCTATTGGGATAAGAGTAGAAAGCAGTGCGCGGCTGGCGAGGTCACGGGTGTTGGCGAGGTCACAGATAAAGACGGGTGGTACCGCACTGGAGACGTGGGCGCGCTGGATGATGCCGGGAACCTTTATTTCAAGGGGCGCAAGAAAGAAGTGATCGTCACTCCGGGCGGGCTGAATATTTATCCAGAAGACTTGGAGGCTGCCTTGCGGCGCCAACCTGAAGTGAAAGATTGCGTGGTGGTGGGTATTGAGCGGGGAGGAAACGCGGAACCGTGCGCGGTAGTGATTCTACGAAACAGTGCGCGCGACGATGCCAGGCTGGCAAGGGTGATGGAACGGGCGAACCAGGCTCTGGCGGAATTCCAACGCATGCGAATGTGGGTGGAGTGGCCGCAGGAAGATTTTCCGCGAACAAGCACGCAGAAGCCGCGAAGGAACGCGATCGCCGAGTACGCGGCTGGCGAAATTCTGGGAGCCGGGAAGACAGATGTTGCGGGCGAGAGTCCGGTCTCGGATTTGATCGAACGCATCACGGGGCGAAGTGTGGGCGGGTTGAAAGCCGACGCGGCTCTCGATTCTGATCTCGGCCTGAGCTCCCTGGACCGGGTGGAATTGATCAGCGCGCTGGAAGATCGATATCAGGTGGACCTGAGCGAGACGCGTTTCAGCGCCGCGCGCACGGTGGGAGATGTGGAGAGGATGTTAAGCGGCGAGGCGCGGCCGCGGGCGGAGTATCACTATCCGGCGTGGGTATTGCGCTGGCCGGTGACATGGGTGCGCTGGCTGGCTCATTATTTTCTGATGAGGCCGGCCATCATTCTGCTGGGCTGGCCGAGGATCGAAGGGCGGGAAAATCTGCAGGGCGTTCGCGGACCGCTGCTGGTGGTCTGCAATCACATTGGCGACGTGGACCCGGGATTTGTGCAGACGGCTTTACCGGCGCGTCTGAGGAACCGAATCGCGACCGCAACGGGCGGCGAGGCGTTGGAGGCCTTGCGCACGCCTGCGCCGGGGCGAAGTTTGTTCGGCAGAATCTACGACCGCACGAAGTGGGTGCTGGGTGTTTCGCTTTTGAATCTTTTCCCTTTGCCGCGCGAGGCTGGCTTCCGTAGGAGTTTCGCCTACGCCGGTGAAGCAGTGGACCAGGGATACAGCGTGCTGGTGTTCCCTGAAGGACGACACACGGTGGATGGCACGATGAATCCGTTTCGAGCGGGGATTGGGTTGCTCGCCAACAACCTCGGTATTCCGGTTGTCCCCATGCGAATCCATGGATTGTTTGAGGTGAAGCAAGCCGGGAGGAAATTTGCCCGGCCGTGGAAGATTAGCGTCCGCATTGGCCCCCCCATGGAGTTTGCGGCTGGAACCGATCCTGCGCAGGTCGCGCGAACGCTGCAGAGCGCGGTGGAAGCTCTGTAGAACGGGAGATGTCGCTCCTACTCTTCGTCCTCCATGCCAGTTTCGTCGGTATGTGGATCCGATTCGACATGCACTTCCGG
>Ga0209380_10000705_pt1 | contig 23721 bp, 26 predicted proteins | sample HubBroMetageWFT6_FD_188347 | JGI IMG/M metagenome (GOLD analysis project Ga0209380, IMG submission 188347) | Warmed and freeze-thawed soil microbial communities from the Hubbard Brook experimental Forest, New Hampshire - Hubbard Brook CCASE Soil... | ecosystem: Environmental > Terrestrial >... | reverse complement strand
AGCAGTCGTAACGCGGACGCGACGATCATCGGGAGGACGATCAGTCGCTCACCCCACCCGGATCGCGGCGCTGGCAACGCCAGATAGTGGCCTGCCGTCACCAACCGCCCGAGCCGGAAGAGCCAAATGATGAGGCCGTCTGGCGTCCCGAAGACAGCGTAGGCTATCGGCTCAAGCTGGCGCTCCATGCCTGGACGCGTCAACTGGACACCGCGCTGCGACCACTGGGTGTCACCCATGTCCAATTCATCGCGCTTGTCACCATCCAGATATTCCGCGAGCGGGAGGAGACGCCATCGCAGGTTCGCATCGCAGAGACGACGAAATTTGACGTGATGATGATCTCGAAAATCCTGAGGCGTCTGGAAAGCCGAGGCTACATCGAGCGCAACCCGCATCCGGACGATCCACGGGCAAACGCGCTTCACCTGACGCCCGCCGGCCGGGAGTTGGTGCGGGCGGGGTCACAGGTGGTGCGCGCTGCTCACGCCGGCTTTTTCGATTGCCGGCTGGATAGCAACGGCAAGCGGACGCTCGCCGGCCTGCTTGATCGCTTGCTGCTGCCGGGGACTGCGACGAACTGACCCGGCGCCCGCCGCCTTGATTTGATATCCACGGCTATTATATTCGCGTCGGTATTTAGTTGTCATGGATATGGTATTCGTGACAGGGATCTAGGTAGATGCTGGACGGATCACAACTCGTTGGCTATGCCGAGCCCCTCGACGAGACCGCGAGGTGGCAGACCGGGCGCCGCTGGTGGTCGCTTAGGCGCCTGCTGATCGCGGCCTTGGGACTGGCGTTCCTTGCGGCGGCTGCCGCTTACGGCGATTACTACTGGACGACTGGCCGCTTTCTGGTGTCGACCGATGACGCCTATGTACAGGCGCATTCGGTCCTGATCAGCCCCAAGGTGTCGGGCTATATCTCCGAGGTGCCGGTCGATGACAACGAGCCGGTCAAGGCCGGCGAAGCCCTTGCGCGGATCGACCCGCGCGACTACCAGACGGCACTCGACCAGGCGCGCGCCAATGTCGCGGCGGCGCAGGCCGGCATCGATACCCTCAACCAGCAGATCGCTCAGCAACACCTGGTGATCGAGCAGGACCAGCAGCAGGTCACGTCGGATCAGGCGGCGTTGGTCTTCTCACAGCAGAATTTCCAGCGTTACACCGATCTGGAAAAGACCGGCTACGGCACCGTGCAAAGGGCGCAGCAGGCGCAGGCCGATATTCGACAAAAACAGGCGGCCTTGCAGCACGACATCGCGGTTGTAGCCGCCGCCGAAAAGCAGGTCGGCGTTTTCGAGGCGCAGCTTGCCCAGGCCAAGGCGACACTTGCCCAGCAGCAGGCGATGGAGCACCAGGCCGAACTCAACCTCAGCTACACGACGATCACCTCCCCGGTCGACGGGACCGTCGGCGTCCGCACCTTGCGGGTCGGCGAATATGTCCAGGCCGGCACGCAATTGATGGCGGTCGCGCCGTTGCAGGCGGTCTATGTCGTTGCGAATTACAAGGAAACGCAGCTGACCGACGTGTGGCCCGGCCAGCCGGTCACGATCGATATCGATACCTTCCCCGGCGCCACGGTGCATGGGCATGTCGATAGCATCGCGCCGGCGAGCGGCCAGGAGTTCGCGCTGCTGCCGCCCGACAACGCCACCGGCAACTTCACCAAGATCGTCCAGCGCATCCCGGTCAAGATCGACATCGAAAAAAACGAGCCGCTGTTGGGCAGGCTGCGCCCGGGCATGTCGGTCGAGCCGACGATCGATACGAAGCCGGCCACGGGGGCGCCCTCATCCGGGAGGGCATCGTGACCGGCGCCGGTGACCGAGGTGGCGAGCGCGAGGGCGAATACGGGGGCGATCCCGCCGTCCCGCTGAAGACCTGGATCGCGGTCGGCGGCGCGTTGCTCGGCGCCTTTATGGCGGTGCTCAACATCTCCATCACCAATACCTCGCTGCCCTATATCGAGGGCGGCATCGGCACCGGCGGGGTTTATGGCACTTGGGTATCGACCGCCTATTTGATCGGCGAGATCATCGTCATCCCGCTGACCGATTTCATGAGCCGGGTGTTTTCGCTGCGCCGCTACCTGCTCGCCAATGTGGCGCTGTTCCTGTTGTTCTCGGTGCTGTGCGGGCAGGCGCACAGCCTCGGCGAGATGATCGTGTTCCGCGCGCTGCAAGGCTTTTCCGGCGGCGTCATGATCCCCCTCGCCTTCACGATCATCATCTCGATGCTGCCTCCCTCGAAGCGCGCGGCGGGGTTTGCCGGGTTTGCCGTCACCGCCACCTTCGCACCGGCGATCGGCCCGACGATCGGCGGCTATTTCACCGACAATTACGGCTGGTCCTACTCCTTCTACGTCAACCTCGTCCCCGGCGCGGTCATGCTCGGCATGCTCTGGTACGGCTTGCCGAAGGCGCCTATGCAATTTGGGCTGCTGCGCCGGGCCGACTGGCGCGGCATCGCGCTGATGGCGGTCGGCCTTGCCGCCTTTCAGACCGTGCTCGACGACGGCAACGTCTATGACTGGTTCGGCTCGCCCTTCATCGTCAAATTGAGCCTGGTCGCGGCGATCGCGCTTGGCGCCTTTGTCGTGCTCGAGTTCCTTTCGCCCGCACCGCTGGTCAATTTCCGGCTGCTCGGCCGCCGCAATTTGGGCCTCGGCACTCTGGGAAATTTTCTGCTCGGCTTCGCCCTCTACGGCTCGGCCTATCTGCTGCCGCAATACCTCGCCGTGACGCAAGGCTTCGATGCCGAGCAGAGCGGGGAGGTGGTGGCGTGGACCGGACTGCCGCAACTGTTGGTGATCCCGCTGGTGCCGTTGTTGATGAAGCGGGTCGACGCGCGGCTGCTGGTCGCCACTGGGCTGCTCGTATTCGCGGCCAGCTGCTTTATGAACCTCGAGCTCGACCACAACTATGCGGCGCCGCAGCTGTTCTGGCCCGACGTCATCCGCGCGCTCGGCCAGGCAATCGTGATGACCCCGATCTCCGCGATCGCGATGGTCGGGATCGCGCCCGCAGAGGCCGGCGCCGCCTCGGGCCTCTTCAACATGATGCGCAACCTCGGCGGCGCGATCGGCACCGCCGCGATCGAGACCTTTTTTACCAAGCGCGAGCAGTTTCACTCGGCCATCATCACCCCCGATGTCTCGCTGCTGCAGCCGGCGACGCGCAATCGGCTCGCCGAATTACAGCAATATTTCATGGCACACGGTTTCCCCGACCCCGCCGCGGCAACGCACCGCGCCATCATCGCCATCGGCCAGACGATCCGCGCGCAGGCGACGATCATGGGGTACGCCGACTGCTTCGCCTTGCTCGGCGTCGTCCTTATCGTCGCCATTCTGCCGGTCGCGCTGCTGAGAAAAGGCACCGGCTCCGGCGGCGCGGCACACTAGGCCTGAATAGCGTCGGTCTTGGCCGAAAACGGCCGGCGGCGGAAATCAAGCAAGCCTGTTCCGCTGGCAGCAATTGCGTGCAAGAGCGGCTGGCGGCGCGGGGATATACGTCGGCGTGTCCAACCGAGGATCTACGCGCCCTCCCCATCCTTACCGGCAGCCGCAGCGCCTTCGACCTAGCAGAGATCGCTCACAGGGAGCACAGGCAAATGGAGACGATCGGTTTTCCGGGTTCCGTCCCATCCGCGCCGCCCGCCAGCTGGGACATGCAGCGCATCGACAATGTCGCGAGCCGCGATGCGCAAGAGGCTGACAGCGACTTCGCGGCAACATTGCTGGCGATGGCCGGTCACGATTTGCGACAGCCGTTGCAGGTGATCACCAGCGCACACGATATTCTTGGAAAAATCCTTCACACTGACGAGCAGCGGGAAGAGCTGACGCGGGCCGGGAATGCGACCGCACAACTGTCCAGCATGCTGGGCCAGCTGGTCGAAGCTCTGCAACTGCGCGAGCGGTCGAGCGACGATCTGCATCTGCCGGTATCGATGCGGCCCATTCTCGACGACCTCGCTGCGGAGTTTGCCAAATCGGCGCGGCTGAAAGGCATCACGTTTCGCGTCGCATCGGGAGACGGTGCGGCTCTCAGCCACCCGGTTCTGCTGACCGGCATGATGCGAAACCTGATACGCAACGCGATCGACTACACACCTCCGGGCGGTGGTGTGTTCGTCACATCTCGGCGTTATGGCTCGGAACTGCGCATCGAGGCGCGCGACACCGGCTGCGGCATACCCGCCGACGCGTTGTCGAGCATTTTCGACGCCTTTCAGCGAGCCGACGAAAGCCGGACCGACGGTCTTGGCCTGGGACTCTTCATCGTGAAGCACGCGGCCGATCTGCTCGGGCACCGCATCGAAGTCCGCTCGGTCGAGGGGCGCGGTTCGTGCTTTACCGTGGTGACGAGAGCAGCGCGGCGTAGCGCCCGCCGACAATCGGAGATGCGTCGAGGCTGCCGCGCTTGCCTATCTATAGGGGGGCTATCGCAACGACCACCTGAACTGCCCGGGGGTCGTGCCGACGATCTGACGGAAATGGCGTGTCAGGTGGCTTTGATCCGAGAATCCCGCGGCAAATGCGATCGCTGACAGGGAGAGATCGGTGCCCGCCAACAATTCCTTGGCCCGTTCGACCCGTCTGCTCACGAGGTAGTAGTGCGGGGTGACGCCCGCGGAGTGCTTGAACTGTCGCGCGAAATGAAAGACCGACAGTCCGGCAATCGCCGCGATCTCGGCGAGTTCGATGCTCTCGCCCAGATGCGCTTCGATATATTCGCGCACGCGATGCATCACCGCAGGCGGCAGGCCGCCGCGGATTTGCGGCTCCGGAATTAACGACGGCAGATTGGCGAGCACGTCGGCGCGCGGCCGCGTGTGAAAGGTAGGGCCCACCGCGTTTCGCCCGGCGCTCGACCTCCGCTCGGGCGGTGTCAGCAGCGCTGGCCAGGTCTCGTCGCTGCCGGCGATGACGAGGCGTATCGGGATGTCGGTCGAGTCATGACGCCGGAAATGCGCGCTGTCTCGTTCGAATATGCTCCAAAGGCTCACTCCGGCTTGCAGTCTTTGATCATCGAGCAGGAGGGCTTTGCGCGCGGCCCGATCTGCTCCGGCAAGGCGCTGGTTGCTATCGACGGCCAGCAGCATGGCTTCGGCGTGGTCTTCCGGCGGCTTGATCGCCACGATCCACTCACTGCGGAACCGCTCCCGAAAAAATCGCTCTTCGATGGCCCGCGCGGATGCGACCGTCAGGGCGCCGGTCAAGGCATGTGCTCGTTCGGACCGGTCGGGGTCGATCGCCGAGACGTCCAGCACCGCCATCAATCTTCCGTCGGCGCCAAAGATGGGCGCGCCCGAGCAGCTGAGGTCTACGTGCCGGGTTCGATAATGCTGACTGCGATGAATCGTGACCGGCCGCTCTTCGGTGATGCAGGTGCCGATGCCGTTCGTACCCTCGATCGCCTCGGACCACATGCCGCCGAGCCAGGTTCCCCAATAGCGAAATCGGCTTGCATCGGCATCGTCGCCGCGGTGCTCAACCGCCACGCCTGTATTGTCGCAAAACAGGATCGTGTAGCCCGCCTCGCGAACCACCTTGTAAAGGCGATCGAGCTCCTCCTGGGCGCTAAAGACTAGCTGATCGTGCGCCTCGCGCCGTTCGTTAACTTCGCGCGCGGTGAGGATCTGCGGCGCCTCGCGGCTGTCGGGATCGATGCCGAACCGGTTCGCCGACCGCTGCCAGGAACTCGCTACCTCGTCGATGCCCAGCTCTGCCCCCTGGCCTTGCGCGACAAGGTAGACATGTTCGCCATGCTGTGCCCGAAGACTGCCTGGCACCGCATGATTTGCCGGAAGCCGGCTCATCAGCATGCCCCGTCATTTAACTGGCGTTGGAGATCGTCAAGCCCGCAGGCAATCACCCTAAGCCGGGTGGATGACGTCCCGGCGACAGAGTTAGCAGCAACTTGGGCGTGCCGCAATCAGCAGGCCGAAGACTCAATCGCGCCTTCTCGAACTCAGGCGGCGCGCCGCGCTGTCTCGGCACAATCGGCCGCGGTTTTCACAGGCCGGTGCTTCCCGTCCATGCCCATCCAGATGCGAAGCTGGTCGCGAGCGCGGGACAGACGCGAGCGCAGGGTCCCGATCGGAACACCGAGAACCAGCGCAGCGTGGTCGTAACGCATTCCCTCAAGCCCGACGAGCAGGATCACCTGACGCTGCTCGTCGGGCAGCTTGGCGATCGCGGCATCGAGATCGCGCAGTTCGAGCGCGTGCAGCGCATTGGGGCTGACGCTCCACACCGGCGTAATGTCGTCGATGGACACGCTGGTGCGCTCGCGGTTCCTGCGACGCAGTTCGCTGACATGCTGGTTGTGCAGCATCGTGAACAGCCAGGCCCGCAAATCGGTGCCGGGCTGCCACAGATGCTGCTTGGCGATCGCCCGCGTAAGGCAGGTCTGGACGAGGTCGTCCGCACCAGCCACGTCTCGGGTCAACGCGCGCGCGTAGCGGCGCAGGCGTGGGATCTGCGTCTCGAGCAGGCGACAGAAATCGTTCATGGTTCACCTCACCCCTGCGCGGCAAAGCAGCCATTCCTGCTCGGCGGCGTCGGCAATCTCGATCAGCATTGCGGCCACGCTGGATTGTCCGCGCTGGTAGGCGCCCGCAGCCGCGACATGAAGCTCCCAAATGACCCTCATTCCTTCGCGAGCCAGCATCCTGACGGCGAGCTTTTGAGCAAACGTGTGGCGGGTCATGCGTCGACGCCGGCAAAGGGTCGGTTGATCTCGGCGAGGCGCAGGTTTCGCGAGGGATGATATGCCCGCGCCGCCTGCTTCACTTCCCAGGATATCTCGCGCCGTTCGGCCAGCTGACGCAAGGCGAGCCGATCCGCCGCGGCGATCACCGCCTGGGTCGGCGCGGCACACGCGGTCGGGCACCGGGTCACACCGCTGGCGCTAATGAAAGCGGCAATTGCGTCATCGTCATGCTGAGACATTCTTCCGGGCTCCGGCGCTAGTCCTAGGGTGCGACGGGGTAGGCCCGATAAAAGTTCCGAAGGCAGGCGGTTTCTCATGGCAGTACCCACGCCTTGGTCGTGAGCGCGGCTCGTGCCCGCTCACAACCTTTGATAGCGCGGTACCGATGACGTGGGCTTCGTCCGATTGTGAAATTGTGTTTAATCGCGGCGACCACCCGTGCCGCGCCGCCCGCATTCCCCGCGCCGTGCTTCAGCGCGCATCAACGAGAACGGCTTCCGCATTCTCGACAGCGACGACACGCAGCGCGCGCTCATCCTCGATAGCGGCGCCGTCGCGCTCGGCCAGACGCACACCGTTGAGCTCGACTGTGCCACGCGCGACGACCAGATACGCGCGGCGGCCTTGTGCGAGCTGGTATTCTGCTGCCTCGCCCTTATTGAGGGTGGCGCCGAGCACCCGCGCATCGGCACCGATCGACAGGGCCTCCGCATCTTCCGCGCACCCGCTCGCCAGGGCAACAAATCGGCCCGAGCGGTCTTGCTTCGGAAAAGACTTGGTACCCCACCGGGGCTTCTGCCCGCGCTCGGAGGGCTCAATCCAAATCTGGAAGAGCTTGGTTGGCCCTGGCTCGAGATTGTATTCGGAATGGCGGATGCCAGTTCCCGCGCTCATGACCTGGACATCGCCGGCCTCGGTGCGACCTTCGCTGCCGAGAGTGTCCCGATGCGTGATTGCGCCCTGCCGCACATAGGTGACGATCTCCATGTCGGCATGCGGATGCGGCGGGAAACCTGCTCCCGGGGCGATCTCGTCGTCGTTCCAGACCCGTAAGGATCCCCACCGCATCCGCTCGGGATCGCGGTAATCGGCGAATGAGAAATGGTGCCTGGCTTTGAGCCAGCCGTGATCGGCGCCGCCCAGCGCTTCGAAAGGTCTGCGTTCAATCATATCGTCTCTCCGGGGAACCCCTTTTGGTCTTGCACTGCCCTGAGATGGCGATCAGTGTAGCCAAATAAATAGAAACGATCGAAACGCACCGTTTCGGTAAACGACTCCATGCCACATCTTCCCGATCTCGAAGGTTGGGCGATCTTCGGCAAGGTGGCCGAGGCCGGCTCATTTGTCCGCGCGGCGACCGAGCTGGGCCTATCCAAAGCCACGGTCTCCAAAGCCGTCAGCCGCCTGGAGCGGCGTCTCGGCGAGCGTCTGTTCAACCGGACCTCGCGGCGCCTATCGCTGACCGAGACGGGCCGCGTGCTGTCGCTCCGCGCAGCACGGATCCTGACCGATGCCGAGGCGGTCGAGGCCGAGGCGCTGGCGCAGTCCGCAACGCCGCGCGGACGGGTGCGCCTGGCGGCGCCGATGTCGTTCGGCCTGCTGCATGTCGCACCCGCGCTGCCGGACTTCTTGGCCGCTTATCCAGAGATCTCGATCGAGCTTCATCTGAGCGATGAAATCCTGGATCTGATTGGAGGGGGGTTCGATCTAGCGCTACGAATCGCAGCGCTGTCGGATTCGAGCATGCTCGTGCGCCGCCTCTGCGAGGTGCGCCGCCCGCTGGTCGGCGCACCCGAGTATTTCGTCAGGCATGGCCGGCCGTCGCATCCGCGCGAGCTCTCGCAACATGCCTGCCTCGGGTATTCGTACCTTCCCTCGCGCGACCGCTGGGAATTCGCCGGGCCAGACGGCGAAGTACAGTCGATTGCGGTGCGCGGTCCGCTGCTCGCGAACAATGCGGATGCGCTGATGCCTGCGCTTCGCGCCGGCGTCGGCCTAGCCGTACAGCCCGAATTCGTGGTTTGGCGCGATCTTCAGGAGCGTCGTCTGGAGGCGGTGATGACGCACTGGCGAGCGCCCCTGATCGCGCTCAACATCATAAGCCCTCCCGGAGGTCCAAGGCCGTCCAAGGTTGCTGTCCTGATGGATTTTTTAATCCGCCGATATTCCGGGCAGTCACTGCCGTGGGACATGTCATAGCGACTTCTGGGGCATCCTTCACACGCGGATTGCTGGGGTCGGCAGCGGCCGTACCAGACGGCTTTCAGCTGTCGCTTGCGCGCTTGGAGGCAGGGGCCGGAGGGTCACCTCCGGCCGGTCTTCCTAAAAAGCGCTCGGGGCGTCGGCCGGCTTGGCCAGCCGCGGAGACGGCTCAGACCGCCCCAGGTCGGCTGCGGCTTTCCAGCCGATGAGCTTCGGCATCCAGCTCGCCGGCCAAGCGTAGCAGTTGCTCGCCTATTTCGGGCGACAGGTTTGCCAAACGCCGTAGCTCCTCTGCCGCATCGCGGAGGAATCGTATCTCGTCATCCATAATGACAAAAGAAACGCGAGCGCGAAAACGGCGGTTTCCGATTTCACAGAAATTTACTAAGCGCAATTTCGATTGCAGGGGTATTTACGGGATTGAGAAGTTATTTACGAAACGCCGATACCATTCCCGGTCTGCATCGGGGCCGCGGATCTGCCCAGCGCGTGGCAGCGCGGCGGCACCCCGGCAACCGTGACTGTTACAGAGTTTCGGCGCTGAAATTCGGCGCGCAGCCGCACAGGAGCCTTAATGCATGTGCGACGTGGCGTCCTTGACCGAGGACCGGATATCGGCAACCGCGCTGCTGACCGCCTGCCCGATCAAATCCAGCCGGATCAGCTGCCTGACCCGAGGCGCCGTCTGTTTCAGCTCGTCCGGATTGAGGACGCGGCCTAGGAGGTGACTTGCCTCGACAAGGCAGAGCAGCACCACGTCGCGCGGATCGGGGATCTCGTCCGTCAGCAGGATCTTGCGCAGCCGCGCCCTTACTTCCTGCTGCTCGCGATCGTCGATTATCGGATATTGGCGGTTCGGCGAGACCCACAGGAAACGGCCATCCTCGTCTCGCAGAACCCGATGCTCAACGAGCCGCGTCAGCGCCTTTTGCCGATAGCCCTCGGATTTAACCGCGATACCGTAGAGCGCCGCAGGGATGTTGAACTCGCCGCCGAGTTCGTCGAGGTGCGCGAGCGCGTCGTCAAGAATGTCATCGCCAGTCGGCTCCCGTTCCACGACGATCAGCGTCTTGACGTCCGTGTCGATTCGGTTGCGCAGCGCCAACTCCATCAACGCCGCGCCGGCAATGACGATATGCGCGGCCGATACCGGCAGCTCAACGATCTGACCCTGACTGTCATCAAGCAGCAGCAGCACGATCTCTTCGACAAAGCCCAGCATCGTCCGCCCGTCTCAGCGAACCGCGGCGACAGCCGCCGCGGCATCGGGTTGAATGGTGAAGATCGTATCGAAACCGCTGATCGCGAAAATCTCGCGGACGTTCGGGGTAAGTCCGCAGAGGGCAACCTTGCCCTGAGCTTGCTGCACCTTTTTGGCGACGATCAGCAAGACCCGCAAGCCGGCGCTGCTGATATAGTCAAGGTGCGACAGGTCGATCGCGAGGTGCGGAGTGCCTCCGAGCACGCCGGCAAAGGTCTGCTCGGCGCCGGGAGCGGCGCTGCTGTCGAGCCGGCCGGTGAGCCTGACGATCAGGACATCCCCGGCCTGCTCTTGCGCAAATTCCATCATCGGCTCGCGTTTGTTCGGCCGGATTGTCGTTAGCATGGTGCCCCTTTCGGAAGCAATAGAGCGGCCGCGCCCTGGCGACCCCCGCCTCCCTCGCGAATCTCGCGCGAGGTTGGCGCTTGGCTTTCCGCTACCCCCGGGTTAATAGGCCCCATGGCTGCACACGAAATTTCGGTGAAACCGGACATCTCCGCGGTCCAGCCGCTGCTCGAATGGGTCGAACAGCACTGCCGGGAAGGCGGGCTGGCCGACGATGTCACTTTCAAGATGGCACTGGTTCTGGAGGAGGCGGTGACCAACGTCATCAATCACGGCTTCGCCAACCTCCCGCCGCCACACATGATTCGGGTTCGGCTCGATATCGCCATTGAACGAATCGTCGCCGAGGTTGTCGATAATGGCCGCCCGTTCGATCCGCTGGCCCGGCCGGGACCGGATTTCTCACGGCCGCTCGAAGAACGCGAGCCGGGCGGGCTCGGCATCCATCTGATGCGCCGCATGACTGACCGCCTCGAATATCGGCGCAACGGTGGCGACAATTACCTGCTGCTCGAAAAGGCCTGCTCCTGACCCGACTCATGGCCGGAACCGCAGGGCTAGGCAGGTGATGTCGTCGGACTGCTCCGCGCCGTCGGCGAAAGCCTTGGTTTCCGAGAGGATGCCGGCAATGAGCTCGGCGGCGCTGCGTCCACGCCCGGCTTCGAGCGCAGTTTCGAGGCGGTCCGTCCCGAATTCCTCGCCCGCGGGGTTGAACGCTTCGGTGATCCCATCGGTGAACAGGAACAGAGCATCGCCGGGCTGGAGCACGGTTTCCCCGATACGGTAGGGCATATCGGCGTCGAGCCCGAACGCGATACCGGTCGGCCTGAGGGCCTCGCGTCCGCCGTCCGCCCGCAGCAGATAGGGTGGGTTGTGGCCTGCGTTGCAGTAGCGGAGGGTGCCGGTCGCTAGATCGACCACGCCGTGAAACATCGTTACAAACATATTAGCGGCATTGTCGGCCGATAAGAGGCGGTTCGCTTCAGCCATTCGCGGCGCCATGTCGTCGATACCGCTGACGCTGCGCAAAATCGTCCGCGATACCGCCATGAACAGAGCGGCTGGAATGCCCTTGCCGGATACATCCGCGATGGTCACGGCGATATTATCGTCTCCGAGCAGGAAGTAGTCGTAGAAATCGCCGCCGATTTCGCGAGCCGGGTGCATCTCGGCCGAGAGATCGACGACCGACGCCGCTCCGCTCCGCGGCAGCGGCTGCGGCAGGATGGACTGCTGGATCGCCGCCGCCGCCTGCATCTCGTGGCGGCGCTGCTGCTTTGCCCGGATCTCGTCGGCCATGCTCGCGAACGCCCGGGCAAAGCCGGCGAAAGCGCCGGGCTGGTTCGTGATCTCGGCCAGCATGTCGGCATCGTACTCGTCACGCCCAAGCGCGTTCGCCGCATAGGTCAAGTAGGCGAGCGAGCGGTTCATGCTGTGCTGGCGGCCGCCGAGCTCCCGGACGATGCTCAAACCGAGCGAGGGGTATTTGGCCGTCAGCCGCACAAGCGCGTCGCGCTTGATTCGAACGGCGACCACATCGGTGCGGGCGATGACCGTGGCGGTACGTGGGGTGCCCGTGAGCACGCCGAGCTCACCGACAATATGATGCCGCGGCACGGTCGCAATGTGGATGCGGCCGGCGGGGATCTCGACAAAGATGTCGATCTCGCCATCGAGCAGCACGCATGCAAAGCCGCCGCTCTCGTCCTGCCGCATCAGCGTCGCGCCAGCCGGATACCTGGCAACGATCGATCGCTCGGCAATGGCGAGCTGTGCCTCTCGGTCGAGCCGCGCGAAGAGCGGGAGCGGCGCGAGCCGGTCGGCGATCTCCTCGATCGATGCCACCGATACGGCCGGATGGGCCGCCCTCACAGCCTGCTGTCGCGGCATACTGGCCTGCTCCCCCGGCGGGCACGCGCCAGAGCCGGTTCCCGCCTAGGCGCTATAGTCCCACGCCAGCCCGCGACAGGCCACAACGACCTCGCAAAATGTAATCCTTCGCTCTCGGGGGAGCGGCAAGCGCAAGGAAATTGTTACCGGGCCGACCTTGCGGCCGGCCAGAATGCTAGCCGCCGCGGCTCAATACCCGCGGCGGCAAGTGCCGCGGAATTCCTCCCGCAATTCAAACAGCCGGTGCTCCAACCGCGGGCGCTCCCAAGGCTGTGCGTAGTAAACCCTCCCCTCGAGCTCGTGGATGCGCTCGCGCAGCCAGTGGCAGCGCTCGCCCCAGCGTTCTCCCCCGTGTTCTCCCCAGCGCTCGCCCCAGCCCTGCACCGGCACGATGCTGGAGACCTTCGGGCCCTGCGGAACCGGCGGAGCGGCAAAGGCGGGTGGAGAGGCCACAGCCGCCGCTCCGAGCAGCAGCACGGCGGAAACGCAATTTTTGAGCATGATTCGCCTCGTAGCGGTGTGAACAGCGCTACAACGGCCTTCCCCGGCGAATCATCCTCAATGCTGCGCGCTTTGTTGTGACCAGGGCGGGGCGAGCGCCAGGACGCGGCTGTAGACCGGGCAGTCCGGTTCATGCGCACCCGGCAGATAGCCGAGGCTCATCAGGAACTCACCGACGATCAGCCCGCCGGTAAACCGGAAATTCTGCCGAAAGAGGCGGGTCCACTCGGCAATCGGCAGCGGATGATGCGCTTGCAGCCAGCCGTGAAATGAGCCGTGCGACTGGCGCAAATCCTGGATATGGCGCGCATTGTCGATGACCGCTTCGATCTTCAGCCGGTTGCGGACAATCGCGGCATCGCGCATCAGGCGTTGGATCTCGGTCTCGCCAAAGGCAGCGACCCGATCGACCTCGAAATCGGCGAAGGCGGCGTGAAAGGCTGGGCGCTTCTGTAGCACCGTCAGCCAGGACAGCCCGGCCTGATTGATTTCGAGCGTGAGGCGCTCGAACAGCACCGATTCGTCGCTCGACGGAAAGCCGTATTCCATCTCGTGATAGGGCCCATGCAGCGGATGGCTGGGCGCGGCCAGGCAATAGGCGGCGCTCACCTCACGACCCGCGAAAGCTGAACCACGGTTCTTTCACGACGATATAGATCCCCACCCAGATGACCGCCGCGACGGCGCTGGTCAGCGCCAGCTTCAGCCCGAGACGCGGCCGTTGCGGCGCGCCCGCGGCATGGCCGAGATCGCCGGGCTCCGAGGGGGTGATCCACAGCGGCAGGACCGCGAACAGCGTGACCCACCATACCAGAATGTAGACCACAACACCGGTCAGCCAGCCCATGGCGGTGTTGTGTCATCGCCGGGGCAACGAGGCAATCCGGGGCGGTGTCGCATTTCCGGCATGTCGCGGCGGACGCCGGATGGATCACGCCTGCTCCAGCTCGATCAGCGTGCCGCAGAAATCCTTCGGGTGCAGAAACAATACCGGCTTGTCGTGCGCGCCCAATCGGGGCTCGCCGTCACCCAGCACCCGAGCGCCGGCGGCATGCAGCCGGTCGCGCACCGCGATGATATCGTCGACCTCGTAGCAGACATGATGCATGCCGCCGGCCGGGTTCTTCTCCAGGAAACCGCGCACCGGCGAATCGTCGCCGAGCGGCTCCAGCAGTTCGATCTTGCTGTTCGGCAGATCGACGAACACCACCGTGACGCCGTGCGCCGGCAAGCGCTGCGGCGCCGAGACGCGCGCACCGAGGGCGGCGCGGTAGAGCGAAACAGCGGCGGCGAGATCGGGCACCACTATGGCGACGTGGTTCAGCCTTCCGATCGTTCCGCCCCGCACCGTCGAGCCCTCACAACCGAACCAGCTGAATGTCGATCAGCGGGCGCTTGCCGAAGCGTTCCTTGAGCTCCCGCCGCAGCACCCGCCGCGCGGCGTCGCGCAGGGCGTCGTCGTTCTGGCGGAATGGGGCCGGCAAATCGTCCATCGCATCGGAGAGCGCATCACGCAACTCGGCAGCCGGCTCCGCGCTGGCTTCGGCCAGACCGACCAGGCTGACCTGAGGCGGCGCGGCGAGCGAGCCGTGGCGATCGACGACGAGGGTGGCGACGACGCTGCCGTCGTTGCCGACCCGCCGACGCTGCTGCAGCACAGCGCCGCCGATCGGCAGCAGGCGCTTGCCGTCGCTGGCGACGCGGCCGACCGGAATATCGTCGACGACCGAGGCGCCGTGCCTGTCGAGCCGGACGATGCAGCCGTTCTCGATGACCAGCGCCTGCGGCACCTGGCAGTCGCGCGCCAGCTCGGCATGGCCGAGCAGGTGACGCGCCTCGCCATGCACCGGGATCGCGACCTGCGGCCGGATCATCTGGTACATGCGCACCAGCTCGTCCCGCGCCGGATGGCCGGAAACATGCACGAAATGATCCTCGTCGGTGACGACCTCGATGCCGAGCCGGACCAGCGCGTTGTGCAGCCGGCCAATCGCTTTTTCGTTGCCGGGAATGATGCGCGAGGAAAAGATCACGACATCGTCCTCCTCGAGCACGACGTTGGGGTGATCCTCGCGCGCGATCCGCGCCAGCGCAGCGCGCGGCTCGCCCTGGCTGCCGGTGCAGATCAGCAGGATCTTGTCGCGCGGGATGTAGCCGGCCTCGTCCTCGGTCAAGAAGCGCGGCACATCGGTAAGGTAGCCGTTGTCGCGCGCCGCCTTCTCGATCCGCCAAAGTGAGCGGCCGACCAGCGCGACGTCGCGATCATGGACGCGGGCGGCATGCGCGATCGTCTCCAGCCGGGCCACATTCGAGGCGAAACAGGCGACCGCAACCCGCCCGTCATAGCGCCCAATCAGCTCGGTCAAGGATTGCCGCAGCTCGCCCTCGGAACGCGAGCTGCCGGGCCGCAGCGCGTTGGTCGAATCGCAGACGATCGCCAGCACACCCTCGTCGCCGACCTCGCGCAGCCGATCCTCGTCGGAGGGCGAACCGATCAGCGGGTCGGGATCGAGCTTCCAGTCGCCGGTATGCAGCACCGTGCCGACCGGGGTGCGCAGCACCACCGCATTCGGCTCCGGGATCGAATGGGTCAGAGTGACCAGCTCGAGATCGAACGGCCCGATCGTGAACCGGCCGGACATCGGCACGATATTGATCGGCACCCGATCGGCGAGGCCGGCCTCGATCAGCTTCGCCCGCAACAGCGAGGCGGTGAACGGCGTTGCCCAGACCGGGCATTGCAATTGCGGCCAGAGGTATGGGATCGCACCGATGTGATCTTCATGGGCATGGGTCGCAACGATCCCGAGCAGCCGGTCGCGGCGCTCCACGATAAAGCCGGGATCGGCCATGATCACATCGACCCCCGGCTGATGCTCTTCCTCGCCGAAGGTGACGCCGCAATCCACGATCAGCCATTGCCCGTCATGGCCGTAAAGATTGAGGTTCATCCCGATCTCGCCGGTACCGCCGAGCGGGAGGAAATAGAGCGCTGTCGGATCGCGCTCCAAAAAACCGGCCTCGATCCGAGGCGCCACGAGGTTCATCGCTTGTTGTTTAGGCGGTAGATCAGGCGCAGGCCCCACAGCGTCAGATCAGGATCTACCGTCTCGATCGCCTCGGTGGCACCTGCGAAGAGCGGTGCCAGCCCGCCCGTGGCAACGGTGCGCATCGCGGCGCCAAATTCGGCCTTGATCCGGCCGACCAGCCCTTCGACCAGTCCGATATAGCCCCAATAGATGCCGGACTGCATGCAGCTCACGGTGTCCTTGCCGATGACGCGATCGGTGCGGCTGATGCGGATGCTGGGCAGCTTCGCCGCCGCCATGTGCAACGCGGCCAGCGACAGGTTGATCCCCGGCGCGATCACCCCGCCACAATAATTGCCCTCACCATCGACCACGTCGAGTGTCGTGGCGGTGCCGAAATCCACCACGATCAGCGGTCCCTTGTAACGGTCGTGCGCCGCGACGGTGTTGACGAGACGGTCGGCTCCGACTTCCTCTGGCCGGTCCACCAGCGCGTTGGTGCCAAGCTTCACACCCTTTGCGCCGACGACGAGCGGATCGGTCTTGCAATATTTGCGGCACAGCGTCAGGAGGTTGAAATTGACGTCTGGCACGACGCTGGCGATCACCGCTCCGTCAACATCGCCGCGCGCGAGGCCCTCAAGATTGAGCAGATGATCGAGCCAGACGACATATTCGTCAGCAGTGCGCTTGCCCTCCGTCGCCGTGCGCCAGCTGCCCTTGAGATCGGCGCCATCCCATATCGCGAATACCGTATTGGTGTTGTTGGCGTTGATGGCAAGTAGCATCGCCGATCTCAGCCGTGCGCCGGGAAGACATCGCCCGCGGCGACGCGCCGGCGGCCTTCAGCACTGTCGAGCAGCAGCGCGCCATTCTCGTCCAAGTCGAGAAAGCGGCCGGCGAGGGTGGTGCGTTCGAGCCGCACACGGATCGCAGCGCCGAGCCCGCTCGCCCGTGCCAGCCAAGCCTCGCGTACCGGCGCAAACCCCTCTTGCCGCCACCGCAATGCCCAACGCTCGAACCGCCCGACAAAGGCTTCGAGCAGCGCCGGCGGGCCCACCGTCGCGATCCCCTCTGCTGCCAGCGAGGTGGCCGGATACTCGGTCGAATCCGGCATGGACAAGAGATTTACACCCGCTCCGATCACCACGAAATCGACCGCCCCGCTCGCTGTGGTCTCGGATTCGAGCAGGATGCCGGCGAGCTTGCGACCATTGGCGAGGAGGTCATTGGGCCATTTATAGCGCAGGTACAGCGTCGGCCCGGCCAGCCATTCGAGCGCCTCGCCGAGACCGAGCGCGGCCACAAAACCGAGCTGGGCGGCACGACCCGGCGCGCCGCCCGGGCGCATTACCAGCGAGAGATAGAGGTTTCCCGGCGGCGAGGCCCAGCGCCTGCCGCGTCGGCCGCGCCCGGCGGTCTGCTCTCCGGCCCAAACCAGCGTGCCCTCGGCCGCGCCGGTGCGGGCAAGCCGCTTCGCCTCGTCATTGGTGCTGCCGATCGTCTCGTAAAAATGCAGGCGGTAGCCGTCGGGCAGCGACAACGCTGCTTCGGTCATCGCGGAAACAGCGTCGCTGCCGCCTCCCCGGCGCTGCCGACGAGCGGGTCCGGCAACAGAATGAAGAACATCGTCAGCACCGCGGTGACGACGAGCACCCATTTCAGCTCGGGGGCGATGTGCCGGTCGAAAGCGCCGACCGGTTCGTCGAAATACATCACCTTGACGACGCGCAGGTAATAAAACGCGCCCACCACGCTGGTCACGACGCCGATCACGGCGAGCCCGACAAGATGCGCGTCAATCGCTGCGAGAAACACGTAGAGCTTCGGGAAAAACCCTGCGGTCGGCGGTATTCCCGCCAGCGCGAACATGAAGATCCCCAGCGCCAGCGCCAGACCCGGCCGGGTCCGCCCGAGACCGCTCAAATCGGCGATCGCCTCGACGTTCTTCCCGTTCTGGCGCATGCACAAGATGACGGTAAAGGTGCCGAGATTCATGAACAGATAGATCGCCATATAGACGAGAACGCCGCGAATGCCGTTCGGGGTCGCGGCGGCAAGACCGATCAGCGCGTAGCCGACATGGCCAATCGAGCTGTAGGCCATCAGCCGCTTGATATTGGTTTGGGCGATCGCGGCGACCGCGCCGAGGATCATCGAGGCGACCGATAGAAAGACGATCACCTGGCGCCATTCGGCGACAAGGCCGCCGAATGGCTCGACCAGGAAACGCACAAAGAGCGCCAGCGCCGCGATCTTTGGTGCCACGGAGAAGAATGCCGTGACCGGGGTCGGCGCGCCTTCATAGACATCGGGCGTCCACATATGGAACGGCACCGCCGAGATCTTGAAGGCGAGCCCTACCGAGACGAAGACGACGCCGATGATAAGTCCGTTTGGCGGCAACGCGCCACCGTGGAACAGTCCGGAAAGCGCCGCAAAGCTCGTCGTCCCGGAAAAGCCGTAGACCAGTGAGATGCCGTAGAGCAGCATCCCCGAAGCCAGCGCGCCGAGGACGAAGTATTTGAGACCGGCCTCGGTCGAGCGCGCCGAATCGCGATCGAAGCTGGCGGTAACGTAGAGCGCCAAGCTCTGCAGCTCGAACCCGACATAGAGCGTGATCAGGTCGCTCGCCGAGATCATGACCATCATCCCGGTGACCGCGAGCATGATCAGCACCGGGAATTCGAAGCGCGCGATCCGGTGCTCCTCGTTGTAATCGAGGCTCATGATGATCGACACCGCCGAGCCGACCAGAACCAGCCCTTTCATGAAGACAGCGAAGGCGTCGGTTACGAACATGCCGTAGAACCCGGTCGTGCGCGGTACCTCGAAGAGGCAAGCCAGGACGAGCGTGCCGATCAGCGCCACGACGGCGAGCCAGGAGACGAGCCGGGTCGACCTTTCGCCAATGAAAACGCCAAGGAGCAGCAGCGCCATCGCCGCACAGACGAGCACAATCTCCGGCAGAGCCGGCATCAGATCGGGGACCGGTGCGATAGGCATGCGACGCGCTCAGTCCATCTTCTTGGTCCCCGCGAAAGCGGGGGTCCAGGGCATCAGGTCGAGCGTTTGGCCCGGGATTGCCGCCTTCGCGGAGACGACCTGCGAAATCGCGGCTCCTCCGTCGGGTAGGCTCTCCTGCTGGGCGGCCTTTGCCGCGGCGCTAGCCCGCTGCACGACATTGTCGACCGAGGCGCGGATCGGCAACAGGAACGAATTTGGATAGACGCCCATCCACAGCACCAGCAACAGGAGCGGCGCGAATATCGCCTTCTCGCGCGGGCTCAGGTCGAGCATGCCGCGCAGATCGTCGCGGGTGATCGTACCGAAGATGACCCGGCGATACATGTAGAACATGTACATCGCCCCGAGAAACAGCGAGGTCGCGGCGAGGAAGCATTCGAGCGTCGAAACCCGGAAAGTGCCGAGCAGAACCAAGAACTCGCCGACGAAGCCGCTGGTGCCCGGCAGCCCGACCGAGGCCAGCATGAAGCACATGAAAACAAAGGCGTAATTCGGCATGCGCTCGACGAGCCCGCCAAAGCGGTCGATCTCGTGCGTGTGCAGCCGGTCATAGACGACCCCGACGACAAGGAACAGCGCTGCCGAGACGAGGCCGTGGCTCAGCATCTGGATCACGGCGCCCTGCACTGCCTCGCTGGTCACCGCGAAGATGCCCATTGTCACGAAGCCCATATGCGCGATCGACGAATAGGCGATCAGCTTCTTCATATCGGTCTGCGCGAGCGCGACGAAGGAGGTGTAAATCACCGCGATCGCCGAGAGCGCAAACATCAGCGGTGTGAAATAGGCCGAGGCGACCGGGAACATCGGCAGCGAGAAACGGACAAAGCCGTAGCCGCCGAGCTTCAACAGCACCCCGGCCAGGATCACCGACCCGGCGGTCGGCGCCTCGACGTGCGCGTCGGGCAGCCAGGTGTGCACCGGCCACATCGGCATCTTGACCGCGAAGGAGGCAAAGAACGCCAGCCACAGCCATTTCTGCAGGTCCGGCGGGAAGTGATGGGTCAGCGCGACGGTGATGTCGGTGTTGCCGGTCTGGTAATAGACCGCGAGGATCGCCAGCAGCGACAGCACCGAGCCGAGAAGCGTGTATAGGAAAAACTTGAACGCGGAATAGATCCGCCGCGAGCCGCCCCAGACCCCGATGATCAGGAACATCGGGACCAGCACCCCCTCGAAGAACACATAGAACTGGATGAAATCGAGAGAGCAGAAAACCCCGACCATCATCGTCTCAAGAACGAGGAAGGCGATCATGTACTCCTTGACCTGGTGGTGTACCGAGTTCCAGCTCGCGGCGACACAGATCGTGGTCAGCAGGGTGGACAGCAGCACGAAGAACAGCGAGATGCCGTCGATCCCCATGTGATAGTTGATCGAGAAGCCGCCGATCGTGATCCAGCGGTGACGCTCGACGAATTGGAAGTCGGCGGTGCTCGGGTCGAAATAGATCCACAGCGGGATCGACAGCGCGAACACGATTAGCGAGGTCGAGAGCGCGATGTTGCGCGCGTTGCGGGCGACAACCGCCTCTTCGCCGCGCGTCAGCATGATCGCCGCGACGCCGATCAGCGGCACGAAGGTGACGAGCGACAGCAAGGGCCAGTGGCTCACGCCGCCTCTCCTACCGCGGCAACAGGTACCAGGTGACCAGCGCGACGACGCCGATCAGCATGGCAAAGGCGTAATGGTAGACGTACCCGGTCTGCAGGCGGCTCGCCTCGCGCGCCAGTTCGCGGGTCGCAGCGGAGATCCCGTCCGGCCCGAAGCCGTCGATGATCATGCCGTCGCCGCCCTTCCACAGCCCATCGCCGAGCGTAAAGGCGGTGCGCACGAACAGTCGGTCGTAGAGCTCGTCGAAGTACCATTTGTTGAGCAGGAACAGGTAGAGCGCGCGGAAGCGGGTCGCCAGCCGCACGGGAATACCCGGCTCGAGCGAATAGCACAGATAGGCGATCGCAATCCCGAGCAGCGCGGCGACCAGCGGCAGATAGGCGATGAAAGCCGACACTTCTTCGGCACGGCCAATCGAATCATGCTGCGGCAACACCAGGATCGAATGCTTCCAGAACTCGCCACGCCCCTCGCCGACGAACCAGTGCTCGAACAGGAACCCGGTGCAAATCGCGCCGGCCGCCAGCACGAAGAGCGGGATCAGCATGACCCAGGGGCTTTCGTGCAGGTGGTGCGCCGTCTCCTCGTCCATGCGCGGCTTGCCGTGGAACGTCATGATCAGGAGCCGCCAGGAGTAGAAGGCGGTCAGGAACGCGGTGAACGTGCCGAGGCAGTAGGAATAGCGGCCGACCGCCGTTCCCGCGGCCCAGGACGCCGACAGGATCATGTCCTTCGAGAAATAGCCGGCGAAGAACGGGATGCCACAGAGCGCTAGGCTGCCGATCCACATCACCGCGTAGGTGTAGGGGATCTTGCTCCACAGCCCGCCCATCCGGCGCATGTCCTGCTCGCCGCTCATCGCGTGAATGACCGAGCCGGCGCTGAGGAACAGAAGCGACTTGAAGAAGGCGTGGGTGAACAGGTGAAACATCGCCGCGGCATAGGCAGAGACGCCGGCGGCGAAGAACATGTAGCCGAGCTGCGAACAGGTCGAATAGGCGATAACCCGCTTGATGTCGTTCTGCGCCATGCCGATGCTGGCGGCGAAGATCGCGGTCGTGCCGCCGATCACGCCGACCATGGCGAGCGCCGTCGGCGCGTACTCGAACATCGGCGACAGCCGGCACACCATGAAGACGCCGGCAGTCACCATCGTCGCGGCGTGGATCAGCGCCGACACTGGGGTCGGGCCTTCCATCGCGTCCGGCAGCCAGGTGTGGAGGCCCAGCTGCGCCGACTTCCCCATGGCGCCGATGAACAGGAGGATGCAGGCGAGCGTCAGAGACGGCACCTGCCAGCCGAGAAAGTTCATCGTGGTGCCGACGGCGCTCGGCGCCTTGCCGAACACGGTGTCGAAATCGAGCGATCCGAAAATCACGAAAACGGTGAAGATGCCGAGCGCGAAGCCGAAATCGCCGACCCGGTTGACGAGAAAGGCCTTGATCGCGGCGGCGTCGGCGGAAGCGCGGTCGTACCAGAACCCAATCAGCAGGTATGAGCAGAGCCCGACCCCTTCCCAGCCGAAGAACAGCTGAACGAAGTTGTTCGAGCTCACCAGCATCAGCATGAAGAAGGTGAACAAGCTCAGATAGGCCATGAACCGCGGCTTGCTCGGGTCATGCGCCATGTAGCCGATCGAATAAATGTGGATCCACGCGGAAATGAAACTCACGGCGGTGAGCATCACCCCGGACAAGGTGTCGAGCCGCAGCGCCCATTCGACATCGACCCCGCCGGCGGTGATCCAGGTCGCCAGCGGCACTACCTGGGGCCCGCTCTGCTCGAGGATCTGCAGGAACATCGGAATCGCGATCGCCGCCGACAGAAGCATCGCGCCGCAGGTGACCAGCTGGGAGGCTCGGTCGCCGATTACGCGGCCGAAAAAGCCGGCAATTGCGGCGGCGAGAAGCGGCAGGAAGACGACGGCAATGGCCACCGTTCAGCCTCTCATCATGTGAATGTCCTCGACCTGGATCGAGCCGCGGTTGCGGAAATAGACAACCAGGATGGCGAGGCCGATCGCTGCCTCGGCCGCCGCCACGGTCAGCACGAACATGGCGAAGGCCTGGCCGGCAAGGTCTTGGAGGACGACCGAGAAGGCGACAAAGTTGATGTTGACCGCAAGCAGCATCAGCTCGATCGACATCATGATGATGATGACGTTCTTGCGGTTGAGAAAGATGCCGAAAATCCCGAGGGTGAACAGGATCGCGGCTACGCTCAGGTAGTGGGCAAGGCTGGGCACCATCGCTTCAGCCCCCCACGCCGCCGGATGCCCCGCTGCCGAGCGGAACCTTGACCACCTCTACAGCCTCGGCACGGCTGCGCGCCACCTGTTCCGTGATGCGCTGCTTGCGCACTCCCACCCGCTGCCGCAAGGTCAGCACGATCGCGCCGATCATCGCCACGAGCAGGATGACCCCGGCGCCCTGGAAGGCGAAGACATAGCGGGTATAGAGCAGGTCGCCGAGGGCGCGGGTATTCGTCAGGGCGGGCGCGTTCGCCGGCAGGCGCGCCGCCTCCAGGCTGGCCACGCCGGGCGCGATGATCCAGCTGCCGAAGATCAGCAGCAGCTCCGCCAGCAGGATGAACCCGATCAGCGCCCCCACCGGCAGATAGCGCATGAAGCCGCTGCGCAGCTCGGCGAAGTCAATGTCGAGCATCATCACGACGAAAAGGAACAGCACCGCGACCGCGCCGACATAGACGATGACCAGGACCATCGCCAGGAACTCGGCCCCCATCAGCACGAAAAGCCCGGCCGAGTTGAAGAAGGCGAGGATCAGAAACAAGACCGAATGGACCGGGTTGCGGGCCGTGACGACCATCACCCCAGAGGCCACCGCGACCAGGGCAAAGATGTAGAAGACGACCGTCTGGAGGATCATTATCCGGCGCCGCTACTCACCGATACGGCGCTTCGAGCGCGAGGGCCTTGGCGATTTCCCCCTCCCAGCGGTCGCCGTTCGCGAGCAGCTTCTCCTTGTCGTAGAAGAGCTCCTCGCGGGTCTCGGTGGCGAATTCGAAGTTCGGCCCCTCGACGATCGCGTCTACCGGGCATGCCTCCTGGCAATACCCGCAATAGATGCATTTCGTCATGTCGATGTCGTAGCGGGTGGTGC
>Ga0209380_10000704_pt1 | contig 23725 bp, 21 predicted proteins | sample HubBroMetageWFT6_FD_188347 | JGI IMG/M metagenome (GOLD analysis project Ga0209380, IMG submission 188347) | Warmed and freeze-thawed soil microbial communities from the Hubbard Brook experimental Forest, New Hampshire - Hubbard Brook CCASE Soil... | ecosystem: Environmental > Terrestrial >... | reverse complement strand
AGCGATAGGGGCGCCGCCACGGCAACCGCAGCCGTGAAAAGGAGCATGCGAGGAAGGCGAAGCAACATTGTCAGCTGCCCAATCGCCGGCGATCGGACGCGTGATCGCCTGCGAGAAGACTCGGCGATCGCGACGTTTATTCTCGCTGCTCTGGTGAAGCAGCGGCGAGCCGGCGCGAGATGACCTCGATCTCTCAGAACAGTGCTTTCGGCTCGGGTCCACACCACCGAAACACGCGGCCGCCGACGATGCGATCCATTCCGGAAACATCGGAATAGAAGCAGGAAGTGCCGACGTACGCGGGGACAATCCTCTGCGCCGCCTGGGGAGAATAGCCGCTGCTTGAGACATCGCTCGGGCTACAGCCGGCGGTGGCGCCGGCCAATAAGCCCAGCGCAAGAATAAGCGGGACGGTTTTTCTTGGCATCGCTGCTCGCCTTTGTTGTCACGGAAAATCCCATGATGGTTTGGGTGCCGACCATCCACGGCGTTTCAGCCCAACAGCCGGCATCCGAATTCTCCAGCCTAGACCCGGCGCAACCACGCTTTATTCAAACAACTCACCTATCGATTTTTAGTGCGTCGCCGCGCAACAGGCGCAGGCGCGGACACACGCATCGGAGAATTTTCCACAGGTGTTCACGATCTCCAGACGGGATACGGAATTATGCCCAAAGGAGTTTCCGATGCACATGCCAAGAAGTCATTCCTTACGGGGCGACAAGCTGGATGCGGCACTGCCCCTCGCCGGAACATTGGCCGCGTTCATCATCCTGATGGGGATACTGGTCCTTTAGGTGCAACAATCATTCGACACGCCTTGCGCAAATCCGAGACAGCGAAGCCCCACTGGTATTCCGGAATAAAAGCTTCGCCGCAGTGATCTTGGAAAGCGACGGCTGGCGATTGTGCGAGCCGCCACGAGCGGCCGGTCCAACGGGATCGCCGCGGCAATTCGGCCGGTCCGAGCGACGCAGCCGTACCGGATCTTAGAAGCAAGGAGCTCTCGATGAAATCAATGTTTTTCGCGATGACAATACTGGCAGTCGGGGTCGCGACTGGCCCGAACTCCATCTCGAGCGCATTCGCGGCCGAGCAGGTTACCGCTGCTTCGAGCCAATCGGCGCATTACGAGTTGCGGTACGGCTACGAGCATGGTGGCAAGTGGCGTGCCCACTGGGTACTGGTGAGATAAAGCATGGCTGTAGCCGCTTCTTCTTCTTGGAGACAGGCCGCCACTCGCTTCCAGTGGCGGCCTGTCGGCCTTCTATGAAGCCATGTCAGATCGAACCGACCAGATCGAAACGAGAATGTGTCACTCTATTTGTCACCGCCCTTGTACTGAGACCGCGCCGACCCCGATGCCCACAGCACCCGATCCGCGCGCTCACATCGTCATCGTGGGCGGCGGTTTTGGCGGACTGACGGCCGCCCTCGCACTGCGCAACGTGCCGGTGCGGGTGACCCTGATCGACCGCCGCAATTACCATCTCTTCCAGCCGCTGCTCTACCAGGTCGCAACCGCAGGGCTGTCGCCAGCCGATATCGCCTCGCCGATCCGTGGGATCCTGAGAAAGCAGCGCAACACGACTGTTCTGCTGGGAAAGGTCACCGGGATCGACGTCGCCGGTAAGGCGGTGCTGAGCGACGAGCGGTGGGTGACCTATGACCAGCTGGTCATCGCCACCGGGGCACGGCACGCCTATTTCAATCACGACGAATGGGAATGCTTCGCGCCCGGCCTCAAAAAGATCGACGACGCGACCGATATCCGAAGCCGCATCCTGGTTGCTTTCGAGCGCGCCGAGAACAGCACCGACGATCGCGAGCGGCGACGACTGCTGACCTTCGTGATCGTCGGCGGCGGACCCACGGGCGTCGAGATGGCCGGAGCCATCGCCGAGCTCGCGCGCAGGGCGCTGTCGACCGACTTCCGCAACATCGACCCGAGATCGGCGCGGATTGTCCTCATCGACAGCGGGCCGCGCGTACTTGCCGCCTTTCCCGAGACGTTGTCGGCCGCCGCCAAGCGCGCGCTCGAACGGCTCGGCGTCGAAGTTGTCCTCGGGACCCGCGTCAGCCGCTGCAGCTTGGACGGCGTCATCGTCGGGAACGCCGAGATCGAGGCCGACACGATTATCTGGGCGGCCGGCGTCATGGCGTCACCCGCCGCGAAATGGCTCGGCGCCGAACAGGATCGCGCCGGCCGCGTCGTGGTCGAATGCGATCTGACGCTCATCGGCCACCCTGAGATCTTTGTGATCGGCGACACGGCACTGAGCAAAGCAGCGAACGGTAAGCCGTTGCCCGGCATTGCCCCGGTTGCGAAGCAGCAGGGCGCTTACGTGGCGCGGGTCATCGCCGCGCGCGTCGGTGGCAGGCCAGCCCCGGCGCCATTCCGCTATCGCCATCTCGGCACTATGGCGACGATCGGGCGCAAATCGGCGGTCGCAGATTTTGGCAGGGTCCGCCTCAGCGGGTTCATTGCCTGGCTGCTCTGGGGCATCGTTCACATCTACTTCCTGGTCGGCTTTCGTAACCGGCTTGCTGTGCTGGTGGGTTGGCTCTGGGCCTATCTGACCTTCGAGCGTGGCGCCCGGCTGATCACCGGGCACGACCTATGATCGCGTGCTTCACGGCACTGCTGCGGGAGATCAGAGCACCGCGCCCACACCGGGTGATGGCAGTGGTGCGGTGCCTACTGAAAATCTCTCGCGTCGCGACGAATACCGCAACTCGTAGTCACGTTCAGCCCGAGGGGAACGATGAAAAAGCTCATCTTCGCCGTCCTCTGCTTCGCAATAATATTCACTGGTCACAGGCTTGAGGTCGGGACCGGACCAATCGAGCGGGATCGCAGCCAAGATTTGCACACCACCGCGAATAGCCCCGATCCATCGACGCGCATCCCGGCTTCGTCTGACCGAACGGAGGAAGCAAGCTCGGCAGCGGACGCGCAGGTACTCCTGGTCGGTACACTGATAACCCTCGCCATTGTCGCGGATGCGGTACCGCTCCAGAACGATGCACGGCACCGGTCATTGCCATAGACCCGGATGGCCGTCCTAGATCACCGGCGGCCCCGACATCGCTGTTGGCCCATTTGATATAGCACCCCTAACCGACAACAAACCTCGTGATCTTGATCGCTCGGGGACTTTCGCGTGCGCCGGGTTTCTGTCACCTATAGACACTGTGGCGGATGTCGGCAAACCGGGCGGAGAGGGATCGGGCGGTGGACCGATCGTGCCTCTATCAGCGGCGGCATCGGTCTTGAGGGGAGAGGCCGGTGGTTAGGCGCTTGCGGTTGGTATCGGGCCTTATCCTCTTTGCCTATGTCGTAACCCACTTCATCAATCACAGCCTCGGCATCGCCTCTATCGCCAGCATGGAGGCGATGCTTAGGGTCGTCTATCCGTTCTGGTCCTATCCGCCCGTCACAGCGGTTCTCTACGGCGCCCTGATCGTTCACATGACGCTGGCGCTCTACGCGCTGTGGCAACGCCGCTCGCTCAAGATCCCGCTCAACGAGGCCGCGCAATACATCCTCGGCTTCAGCGTGCCCCTGCTTCTCGCGGTGCATGTGACCTACACGCGAATCGACGCGGCGTTTTACGGCGGTGATTTCAGTCATTACCGATACCTGTTGAGCGTGCTCTGGTACGGCAATCCCGACGGGGCGTACCTGCAGATGGCCGTGCTTGTCGCCGCCTGGATCCATGCCTGCATCGGATTGCGCTTCTGGCTTCGCGTGCAGCCTTGGTACGAGCCGATGCAGCCGCTGCTCTTTGCCGGCGCTCTTCTGCTGCCCGTCCTGGCGTTGCTCGGCTTCTTTGCGGGCGGACGCGAGATCGGCGTCATCCTGGCGCGGGACCCCGGCTATGTTGCCCGATTGCTGGCCGCCGAGCCGCCGCCCGCGGCGCGGGGAGCACTCGAAGCGATTGCCTGGTCAATTCGTTTACTTCTCGTCGGCGCAATCGTCCTCCTGCTCGTCGCGCGCCAGGTGCGGCACGAATGGTGGCGAAGGCGCGGCGTGGCTAGGATCACCTATTCGGACGGCCGCGCGATCGAGGTCGTGCAAGGCTTTACCGTGCTCGAGGCGAGCAGGCTTCTCGGCGTGCTCCATCCCGCGATCTGCGGCGGCAAGGGACGCTGCACGACGTGCCGGGTCAGGGTTCGCGCTCAGCCCGGAGCGCTGCCGGAGCCAGCCGCGGAAGAGCTGGCCGTTCTGCGTCGAATCCACGCGCCGCCGAACGTCCGCCTCGCATGCCAGCTGCGGCCGCACGGCGCGGTCGAGGTGACGCTGTTGCTGTCGCCGTTTGCCATCGGCCGCGAAACGCAGATGCGCCCGGACGACGCCCAAGGTCGCGAACAACACATCGCCGTGCTGTTCGCCGATCTGCGCGACTTCACACAGGTCACCGAAAGCAAGCTCCCCTACGATGTGGTCTTCCTGCTCAACCGGTATTGCCATGCGATGGGCGACGCAATCGAGCGCGCTGGAGGACAAGTCGACAAGTTCATGGGCGACGGCGTGATGGCGCTGTTTGGTCTTGGGTGCGACGGCCCGCAGGCGTGCCGGCAGGCGCTGAATGCGGCGCGGCTGATGTCGACGGCGCTTGTAGGGCTCAACAAAGTGCTCGCCCCGGATCTCGATGCGCCGCTCGCCATGGGGCTCGGACTTCACTTCGGCCCGGCTATCGTCGGCGAAATGGGTTATGGCGGGAGAAGATCGCTCACGGCGATCGGCGATACGATCAATATCGCGAGCCGGCTCGAGGAGCTGTGCAAAACGTACGAGTGCGAACTCGTCTTGTCGGACGAGGTCCTCGCCTGCGCCGGCTTGTCCCTGGCGTCGGCGGATCGGCGACACATCGAGATCCGTGGCCACTCGACGGCGCTGACCATCCATACGATCAAGAGCGCGCGCGATCTGCCGCTCGAGAGCGCCGCCGGAACGATGCTGCCACACACGGTGGCGGGCACCGCCTCGCCCGCAAGATAACGATTCTCCTTGTTGACGACCGAAGGGCTCAGTCGATCGCGTGGGCCCATAAAACTCGGCGACACCATGAATAAAGCGGGTTCCAAGGCGGTCATTGATTTCGACGCCGGACTTGACGGAGTATACGGGTCCGTAGCGTTTCTGATCCGTGCAACAGCCAGGAGCAGATCATGCGAACCGAGGTAATTCTGGCGGCGTTGGGCCTTTGTTTGGCAACAAGCGTGCCGGCCCTTGCCGACGGCGGCGGAGGCGGCGGAAGTTCGGACAGGCAGACCTGTCCTAGCGGTTACGTATACGATTCCAGTACCAGCAAATGCGTCAGACAGCAGGCCGGCGTGCTGCCCGACAAGACGCTCACCGACTATGCCTACGCGCTGGCCAAGGCCGGGCGCTATGCCGAGGCAATCGGCGTGCTCGACCTGCTGAAGGACCCGAATACGCCGGTCGCGCTCAATTATCGCGGCTATGCGACGCGGAAACTGGGGCGGGTCGACGAGGGGATCGGCTACTACCTGAAATCGGTGACGCTCGATCCGCATTACGCGCAGGTCCGGGAATACCTCGGCGAGGCCTATCTCATCAAAGGCGACGCGGCGAGCGCCAAGGCCCAGCTGCAGGCGATCAAGGGGATCTGCGGGACGGTTTGCGAGGAATATCAACACCTCGCGGTCGCCATCGCCGACCCCTCGGATATCTGACGCCTGGCGTCGCGTTCGACGGCTCGGGGACCGGCTTGACGGCGGTGGGGTCGACGTGACCTCGCTGCCGGTGGCCAAGCGATGACCGGGAGAAGCGGGGACGGGCTACGACCGACCCGGCGCGGCCTGGTCCGCGCCGCGGCCGGGCTCGCCGCCGTCGGTACAGGTTTGGGTGCGCGAGGCATCGCCCTTGCCGAGCCCAAGCCCTCCGGCGGCGCCGCTGAGAGCGACCGGAGCCAGATAGAGCCATTCTGGGGAACACGCCAGGCCGGCATCACGACACCGGCGCAAAGTCACACTTATGCCGCCGCGTTCGACCTCGTTACGACCAAACGCGACGATGTAATCGGCATGCTCCGCGCCTGGACCGCCGCTGCGGCCAGGATGAGTCGCGGCCAGCCGGCGCAAGCGGTGGAGCAGGACAGGGCGACACCCGCGCCTGATAGCGGCGAGGCGCTGGACCTGCCGCCGGCTCGGCTGACCTTGACCTTCGGGTTCGGCGCCGGATTGTTTGTCAAGGACGGGAAGGATCCGCACGGCCTCGCAGCCCACCGGCCGCAGGCCCTCGTCGATCTTCCCGTTTTCAATGGGGACGAGCTGATCGAGACGCGTACCGGCGGCGATTTGTCGGTCCAGGCTTGCGCCGACGACCCGCAGGTTGCCTTCCATGCCGTCCGCCAATTGGCGCGGCTCGGCTATGGCATCGCCAAGCTGCGTTGGACGCAGACCGGCTTCATCCCCGGCGTCGGCCCAGAGCAGACCCCGCGCAACCTGACCGGGTTCAAGGATGGGACAAACAATCCTTCGATCCATGACCCCGCGGTGATGGATAAATTTGTCTGGGTTGGCGACGAAGGCCCGGAGTGGATGCGCGGCGGCAGCTATGTCGTCCTGCGCCGGATCCGCATCGCGCTGGAGCACTGGGACCGCATGCCGCTCGATTTCCAGGAGCAGACCGTCGGGCGGTATAAATACTCCGGTGCGCCGCTGGGTCTCAAAAACGAGTTCGATCCGCCCGACCTTGATGCGGTCGGCAAGGACGGCGACCCGGTCATTCCCGAAAGCGCCCATATCCGGCTCGCCGCGGCGGCGAGCAACGACGGCGCGCAGATCTTGCGGCGGCCCTACTCGTACAATGACGGGGTGGATTTCATCACCGAACGCTGGCCGCCGTGGCGCCAGGGTATGGAATATGACACTGGGCTTTTTTTCGTGTGCTATCAGCGCGATCCGCGGACCGGCTTCATCAAGATTTTCGACAAGACGTCGAAACTCGACATGCTCAACCAGTTTGTCACGCACACCGGCGGCGGGCTGTTCGCCTGTCCCGGCGGCGTCGCAGAGGGCGAGTTCGTCGGACAGCGCCTGTTCGAAGTCTCCTAGCCGCTCTAGGTATGCTCCGAGGGCGGCGGATCGAACGCCTTGATCGGCGGCAAGTCGCCCTCAAAACGCTCGATCTCGATCAGGCTGAGCTGGCCAGTGCAGCCTTGCGCGAGGCGGGATGTCCCGGCATCGCGCGTCAGCACGTTCGGGTTACCGTGCACGCAGAAGGGCTCCGCGGCAGCCGGGTCTTGCGGGTCGTACCAGGCGCCGGTCGAAAGCTGCGCCACGCCAGGGCGCAACGCATGGCTCAGCACTGCGCCGGCCAGGCAGGCGCCGCGGTCGTTGTAAAGGCGCACGATGTCGCCGTCGCGGATGCCGCGCGCCGCGGCGTCCCGCGGATGGATGCGCACCGGCTCTCGCCCGTTGATCTTCGACGCAAGACTGATGGCGCCGAAATCGAGCTGGCTGTGCAGCCGGGTCGCCGGCTGATTGGCGATCAGCTGCAGCGGGTAACGCGCCGCGGCTTCCGACCCGGCGCCCTCGACCGGGGGCAGCCAGCTCGGATGGCCGGGACAATCCGGGTAGCCGAAACCGGCGATCGTCGCCGAGGCGATCTCCACCTTGCCGCTCGGCGTCGGTAAGGGTGCGCGCTCGGGATCGCGGCGAAATGCGCGGGTGATGCCGCCATCCCAGGCCATGACCGGCAGGACCAGTTCGCCGTCTTCCCAGAACTGATCGAAATCCGGCGCATTGATGCCGCGCTCGGCAAGGGCGCGGCGGGTCGGTTCATAGATGTGCGCGAGCCACTGTCGGGCCGAACGGTTTTCGGTGAACGCCTCGGCAAAGCCGAGCCGCTCGGCCAGGCCGGTGAAGATGTCGTGATCGTCGCGCGCCTGCTGGTAGGGATCAACCGCCCGATGCATCGCGGTCAATAGTGGGTCCCCGGCGGAGGCGCCGATATCATCGCGCTCCAGCGTTATCGTCGCCGGCAGGACGATATCGGCGTGGCGGGCGGTCGCGGTCCATGCCGATTCATGCACGATCACCGTATCGGGACGGGCGAACGCGAGGCGCAGCCGTGCAAGGTCCTGGTGATGGTGGAACGGGTTGCCGCCGGCCCAGTAGACGAGCCGGATGTCGGGATAGGTCAGATGCTGGCCGTCATAGTCAAACGCCTCGCCGGGGTGCAGCAGCATGTCGGCGACCCGCGCCACCGGGATGAATTCGGAGATGCTGTTACGCCCTGCCGGCAAAGTCGGCAGCGGCACCTCTAGCGGCGGCTTGCCGGTGTTCGAGGTCGATCCCAGCGCGTAGGCGAACCCGCCGCCCGGCAGCCCGATCTGGCCGAGCATCGCGGACAGCACCACGCCCATCCACACCGGCTGCTCGCCATGCTCGGCGCGCTGCAAAGATTGCGAGCAGGTGATCAATGTGCGTCGCCCGAGGCAGCGCCGCGCCAGCTCGGCGATCTCGCTTGCCGGAATGCCACAGATCGCGGCGGCCCAGCCGGCATCCTTCGGCTGACCGTCGTTGCGCCCCAGCAGATACGCCTCGAAAGTCTCCCAGCCGACGCAATAGCGGTCGAGAAAAGCGCGGTCGTGCAATTCTTCGCGGACCAGCGTGTGCGCCATCCCGAGCATCAGCGCAACATCGCTGCCGGGGCGGATCGGGTGCCAGACCGAGTCGACCGATCCGGGCAGATCGTCGCGCAGCGGGCCGATCAGGTGAAATTCGACGCCGCGCCGGCGCGCTGAGTTGAGATGGTCGCGAGCGATGTGCTGGCTGGTACCGCCGCCGCCGACATCGTTGTTCTTCGGTGCCATGCCGCCAAAGGCAAGGACCAGCGTGCTTTCACCAGCCAGTTCGGCCCAGCTGACATTGTTGCCGGCGACCGCCGCTTGCGGGCCGATGACATGCGGCAGGATCACCGCCGCCGCGCCCGAACTGTAGCTGTTGACCGAGCGGACATAGCCGCCGGCGAGGTTCAGAAAGCGATGGATCTGGCTCTGCGCATGATGAAAGCGTCCGGCGCTGGCCCAGCCATAGGACCCGCCGTAGACCGCGCGCGGCCCGTGCGCCGCATAAATTCGGCGCAGTTCCGCGGCTGCCCGGTCGAGGACTTCCGGCCAGGAGACCGGCACGAATTCATCACAACCCCGGCGCTCATCCGGTCCCGGTCCGCCCTCCAGCCAGCCACGCCGAATCATCGGATGGGCGATCCGCGCCGGGTGGGATACCGAAGCAGCGATATTGCCGAGCAAGGCCGAGGGATCGGGATCGCGCGGGTGGGGAACGATCTCGACGCCGCGATCCCGCACCAGCACCGAAAAGGCCCCCCAATGGGAGCTGTGCGGCAAGCTTCGAATTGCAGTCATCAGCGCGTTATCGCACAGACCACTTCGGGCGCTCCGCAAAAATCACCGTTGCGAGCGAAGCTCGGGGGTCATCGCGCCGTGCACATCCGCCACGATCTCGAACGACCGTTTGCGTTTGCCGTGATCGAAGATGTTCGCGGTCACCATCAGCTCGTCGGCGCCGGTGCGGCGGATGAACTCTTCGAGCTCCCGCCGCACCGTGTTCGGCCCGCCAACGATAGCGGCGCCCAGCGCATCCGCCAGGATGGCACGGGGGTAGGGATCGAGTTGCGCCTCGAAATCCGCAACCGGCGCGGGCACTCGGCTCGGCCGCCCGGTCCGGTTGTTCAGCGAGGCTTGCTGCAATGACGAGAACAGGAAGCGCGCTTCCTCATCCGATTCCGCGGCGACCACGGTGACCCCGAGCATGAGGTTGGGCGCGGCAAGCTGCGCGGACGGACGGAACCGCTCGCGATAGATCGCGATCGCCTCCATCATCATCGCCGGCGCGAAATGCGAGGCGAAGGCGAAAGGCAGGCCCAGATAGGCCGCCAGCTGCGCGCCGAAGGTGCTCGAACCGAGGATCCAGATCGGTACCCGGAGACCGGCGCCGGGAACTGCCTGCACGGCCTGACCCGGCTCGGCCGGCTCGAAATAGCCCATCAATTCGACGACATCCTGGGGGAAGTTATCGGCGCCGCCGAGCATGGCGCGGCGCACCGCGCGGGCGGTGGCCTGATCCGAACCCGGCGCGCGGCCGAGGCCCAGCTCCACGCGGCCAGGATGCAGCGCGGCGAGTGTGCCGAATTGTTCGGCGATCAAGAGCGGCGCGTGGTTCGGCAACATGATGCCGCCGGCGCCGATCCGGATATGGCGCGTGCCGGCGGCAACGTGGGCGAGCGCTACCGCTGTCGCGGCGCTGGCGATGCCCGGTAGGTTGTGATGTTCGGCCATCCAGTAGCGCCGGTATCCGAGCGCCTCGACATGGCGCGCGAGGTCGAGCGAATTGCGCAGCGCCTGGCCGGCATCGCTGCCTTCGGTAATCGGCGAGAGATCGAGAACGGACAGTGGAACCATCGGGCCACCATCGCACTTGAAGCAGTCGCGGGAAAGTCCGGTACTGCCTCAGTTTGAATTTCGGCTTTGGCTGTAATGCCGTCGTTGGCTCATGCGCGTGCCAATGGCGAAGATGCGCCGATAGCGGACGCCACGTCACCGATAATCAAAGAGCGTCAAGAAGGGTCTTTGCCGCTCTCAGATCGGCCGTGGCGAAGCCCTCGGTGAAGCGATCGTAGACCGATTGGAGGAGCGTCAGCGCGTCGGCCGAACGGCTTTGATCCTGCAGCAGCCGAGCCAGGCTGGTAGCCGTGCGCAGTTCCCAAGACAAGGCACCTTGCCGCCGGGCCCAATCGAGCGCTTGCTCGTAGAGATCTGTCGCAATCCGGGTTCCGTCTGGATGGCCTTGGAGGCGCGTTATATTGCCTCGAATATGCAGCAATTCCGGCATGCACCACAGCTCTTCCGAAGCCGTCGCGCGCCTAACCGCTTCCTCGATCGCCGCGGCTGCATCGGCGATCTGCCCTCCGCGTGCCAAGATCTCAGCAAAAGAAGCAAGAAAAGTCGTGAAGTGGAAGTCGAACTGGGTTTCCCGGAATTCGGCGATCGCGGCACCCATCAGCGCAATCGCTGTTTCTCGGTCTCCCTCCCTTTCGCGCAGCCAGCCGCGCCACGCGAGGGTGTGAGCGTGCCATACCCTCAGCCCAAACTTCTCGCCGCGCTCGATCAGCATGGTGACATACCGCGTTGTCGCCGCGTCGTCGCCGACCCAGGCTGACACGAGACAAGCGCCGTCGGCCAGAGCGAAGCAGAGCGAAGTCGTATGATCGAGGGCCACCGCCTCGTCCACGCCGGCAGCGGCGGTGCTGACCGCCTGGTCGGGAAAGCCTTGCACCCAGAGGATACGAGCGAGGTGAAATAACGCCGCGACCCTCTGGTCGAGACCAAACCGCACTGCCTGCAAGCGCGATCTGATCGCGGGAGACCGCGCGAGCAATCGCTCTATCCGTTCTCGGGCGCCGCGCGGATCGCCAAGCAGAAACAGCGACACGCCCACGATTCGGTCCGCCTGCAGCAGATCCGACGGATCAGCTTTCTTCTGGGCGGCCGCGCGAAACCGGTGCGCACAAGTCAGGCCTTTGCGGTATTCGCCGACTCGGAAATGATAGAGAAAGAGCCCGTAAAGGGCCCGTAACTGCTGGTCGAGGTCGTCGAGTTCCTCGGCCAATTCGAGCGCCCGGTTCCACGCGCTTCCGACCGCATCCACGGTTCCGGCGGTACCAAGTAGGGCGCTTGCCCTGGCCGCCTGCAGAAACATTTCGCGGGAGCGATCGGGTTTTCCCGAGCGTGCCAGGGCGTCGAGCGCGCGATCGACCCAGCCGCGACACTCCGTCAACAGCGACAGTTGTACCCACAAGGGCACTGCCGCAGCTGTCGACGCCACACCGATCGACGCATCGCCGGGGTCGGCGAACGCCCAGTCGAGGGCCGCGCGCAAATTGTCGATTTCCCGGCCGTAGTCGGCCAGCCATTCGGCCGCGGGTCGGCTTTCCCATTCTGCTCCCGCGTGCTCGAACAGATCCTGGTAATACGCCGCGTGGCACCGCGCGAGCGTGTCGCGCTCGCCGCTTTCGGTCAGCTTCTCAAGCGCATAGGCTCGGGTGGTGTCGAGAAGCCGATAGCGCCTGATACTGCCGCCGGCATCCACGGTAACGAGTGACTTTGCCAGCAGACTGGAAAGTCCGTCGGCGACCTCTGACGGCGCGTTCTCAGGGTTCGCTGCTACCGCAGTGGCTGCTTGGAGACCAAAGGGTCCTGCGAAGACCGCCAACCGCCGTAGGATCACACGCTCCGGCTCGGTCAGCAACGCGTAGCTCCAGTCGAGCGTCGCCCGCAAGGTCTGATGTCGCGGTAATGCCGTCCGCCTTCCACCGGACATCAGCCCGAGGCGATCGTCGAGACGCCTTGCGACTTCGTCGACCCCGAGCGCGGCGACGCGCGCCGCCGCTAGTTCGATCGCGAGCGGGATGCCGTCGAGCCGCCGGCAGATCGCCGCGATCGTCGTCATGAGGTTCCGATCAGAAGCAAAATGCGCCCCTGCCGCCCGCGCGCGCTCAATGAACAGCCGAACGGCGCCGTACCGCAAAGGCTGATCGTCGTCAGCGGCGTCATCCAACGGCACGGCGAGCGGTCGTAGCGCATAGACCCATTCGCCCTCCGCTCGCAGCGGCTCGCGACTGGTGGCGATAATATGCAGTGTCGGGCTGGTTCTCAGAAGGACCTCCGCGAAGGCCGCGGCGTCATCGATCACGTGCTCGCAGGTGTCCAACACCAGCAACAAGCGCCGATTGGCGAGCGCCTGCGCCACGCGCTGGACCGACGCCTCGCCACCGCCGAGCTCCAGCCCCAGCGCCGCTGCCACCGCGGCAGGCACCAGAGCCGGATCGGCAAGGCCGGAGAACTCGGCCAGCCAGACGCCGTCGGCCGAGTGCGGCCGCAACTCGCGCGCCAGGACGAGCGCCAGCGCCGTCTTCCCGATGCCCCCGGCGCCGGTCAGCGTAACCAGCCGATGTTCGGTTGCGAGGTTCAGGATTTCGCTGAGTTCCTCTTCGCGGCCGATCAGCTCGGACACCGCTTCCGGTACGTTGGTCAATGGCAGGACCGACGCGGATGGCGCCACTATCGGGCGAACGGCCGAGCTCGGGCCCGCGGAGAGCTCGCGAACGTCGCCGGTAAACTGATAACCGCGTCCGGCTACGGTGCGAATGAGCCCGCGCTCCGAACCGAAGGCCTTGCGCAATGTCGTGATCTGAGCGTGGAGATTGTTTTCCTCGACGACCCGGTCCGCCCAGACGCGCGCCATCAGCACGTCCTTAGGAACGACCGCTCCAGGTGTCTCAATGAGCGCCAACAACACTTCAAAAGCGCGACCGCCAAGCTTGATCGGCCGGTCGTCGGAAAGTAGCTCGCGCAGATGCGGCAATAGCCGGAACCGACCGAATGCCACGGATGTACGTTGCATGAGTTTCGTATCTTTTCGAGGCCGGTGCGCTGTTGCTAAGCGCCTCCGAACGCGCGCCAATCCGTTTTCCGAGCTACGGGCCGAAGGCGCCGAAAAAACTGGATCCCGGTCACCAAGGCAGCGTCTTGTCGAACCGGTCGACGTAGCGCAGGCCCGCCTTCCCGTGATTCTTCACCAGCATGTCGGCGACCAGAGGGATGCACTCTTCGACCGTGAATGTGGCGCCGGGCCCCCCCATCTCGGTCTGGATAAAGCCAGGCGCGACGACGAGCTTGGCGCGGCGATCATCGGGGCGATGAGCCGCGTAGCACTTCATCAGCATGTCGAGCGCGGCCTTGCTCGAAGCGTAGAGGTCCCAATGGCCTGGGTTGTTGGTGATACTGCCTAGTTCGGAGGACATGGCGGCGATCGTGCCGTTCGGCGCGACGATATCCTCGAAGATCTCGATCAGCCGCACCGGGCTGAAAGCGTTGACGAGCATCATGTCGAGGAAGTCCTGAACCGGCGCCGTGCCGGGCGTCGCTGTGATCGACTTTGCGATCCCGGCATTGACGAACAGCATATCTATCGTGCGGCCGTCGAGACGCCGGCGCAGCGCGCGGACGCTGCCCTCGTCAGCGATGTCTGCGAGTTCGTCTTCAAGGCTCGCGGGGAAGCGCGCCTTCAGGGCGTCAAGCGCTGGGGACTTGCCACGCATGGTCGCGATGACACGCCAGTCGCGGCTGCAGAATTGCTCGGCGAGCGCGAGGCCGAGGCCGCGCGAGGCCCCGACGATGAGGATGGTCGACTTGGTGGCCATTGTCGTTCTCCAAAACCAAATTTCCATGGATGCCGGTGCAGCGGGTCAGGCGCGTCCGCGAGAGCTTCGCGCCGTGTCCGGCAAGGGGAGTGTGTGGCCCTAACGGCGCAACATCCGCACAGGCCGGCGCCGCAGCCGAAGCGTGTTCCGGCGAGCCCAAGCTCGCCGCGCAGAACCCATAAGAGCGAAGTGTCAGCCGCGCTCTCGACCGTGAATCGAGCACCGTTGCAGATGATCTCGTCATGGCCGTGCTCGCGACGAGCGCTTCGCCGCCGCGCTGTTACGCCTGTCGCTCAGAAGCATCCGAGGCAAGGATCCCGGACAGTATCGTCCTGACCAACGTGGCGGCCAAGTCATCAGTGAGCGGGGCGTGGCCGACCAGCAGTCTGAGGTAGATCGGACCGTAGATTTGGTCGAGGACCATCGTCGGATCGAGATCCGGTCGCACGTGTCCGGCGGCTTGGGCCGCTTCCAGGATGGCGACGCCGCACCGCCGGCGCGGCTCCAGCCAGCGTTCGCGGATCGCAGCGGCGAGTTCCGGATCACGTTGCGCCTCGCCGATAAGGCCCGCGAGGATCGGACCGATGGCGGTGTCGCGGAATAGCGCCAGCACTGCGCTGACCTGGGTCACGAGATCCTGCTTCACGTCGCCGGTGAGGGTCGTGTCGATGGACGGCGAGACAAGCGTGTAGAAGCCGTCCAGCGCGAGCGCACCCTTCGAGGGCCACCATTTGTAAATGGTCACCTTGCTGGCGCCGGACAGTCTGGCGACGCCTTCGATTGAAAACCCTTTGATGCCGGCCTGCAGCAATAACTGACCAGCGCCGGCGAGCACCGCATCCCTAACGGACAGCTGGCGAGGCCTGCCACGTTTGACGTCGGGGTTGGCTTTCGTGTCGGCCATGGCGTTTATCCAATAATGAACGCATCGTGCAGGAATTTAATACACTGTACGCATCGTTCAATATCAAGGGGTCGCGCAAATTCCCAGCGCCACGTTCATCTCGCTGCCGGGGTTCGATCACGCCGCCGCGTTCACGCGCACCGACCGAGTGGTACCGCTCATCACCAAATTCTTACAAGGTTGAGGTCGGCGGCGTCGAAGCGTGGTCCGGCGTCGCGCCGCATCAATGACGGAACTGATAATGCATCAATCTCCGGGCGATGGCAGCTTTGGGGGCAACAGCCGAAGATCGTTCGCGTCCCACTCTCGGCGGGTCAGCGTCCGACAGCGGACATTCAAACTGAGGCACTACCGAAAGTCCGCTTCTGGCAACGGCTTGGCGCGGCTCGGCGGCGCTCAGCGGCCCTGCTTCAATGCAGCCGCTTCTCCTCCCCCAACCACGCGCTGGGCATCTGCGCGTAATTGGGCTGCGCGAGGCAATGTCCCAAGAACGCGGATGCCAGCAGACAACGCCGTACAAGGGTGAGCATTTGCGCGATGTCGCCCGGTATTCTCGCAAGATCTTCGATCAAGCGCAGCGGGCTCTCTTCGCTTTGCTCGCGCGTCAGTTCGTCCAGGCGCTTCAGCAGCACCTCGTCTTCCTTTTTGACCTTGGCAAGATTTACCAGCGCTTGCCTGGTCAAATCCGGCCCGGTTTGATTGATGAGCTGCGTTCCATAGAAACTGATATTGTTCACGAGCACGCCCAACCTTTCCCGTTCGGTTGGCGTAAAAAGCATCTTTAGCGGCATCGGGCAGACCCTTTGCGATACGGCAACACCCCAGGCACCAATTGGTGCGATGCGGGCGGTTGCATCCCGAACGGGCTCATCAACCAACTTTTAAACGGCACCAGCGCGAGCTCGGATGCATTAACGCGAAGAACCGCCATTCAAGCCAAAATCTCACGCGGCGCGTTGTCCCGAGCTTTCTTCGCCGTCACTGATCTGCTGCCATAGCCGCTCGACGAACCGCAACGTGACGGCGGTGGTCTGCAAGTCGCGTACTCGGACCATATCCTGAACCAGCATGCCTACGTGGCGGCGATGTTGTTGGCTCAGGCGGTCCCCCAGCTCTCGGCCCTTCGCGGTCGCCTGAACGTAGAATAAGCGCCGGTCCTCCGACGAGCGCTCCTGCGACAGATACCCGTTCTGGATCATCTTCTTGACGTTGTAGGAGAGGTTTGAGCCGAGATAGAAGCCGCGCGCGAGCAGCTCGCCTACCGTCATCCTCGCGTCACCGATGGTCAACAGCAACACGCTTTGCACGTTATTGATGTCGCGTATTCCCATTAAATCGAGCTCTTGCTTCACGAGATCGAGGAAGCTTCGATGAAGTCGCTCGATTAGCGAGATCATATCAATATAATTGTTCTTCATTTTCTTCCCCTCTCGATGCAGCAGTCAGTATCTCGTAGTCTCCTATATCCTGTCATGTTGCCGGTTAGTAAATGACCTTCGGGACGTTATATAAAAAACAAGACAAAGCCCAATGTCCAAAAAAACACTCTCGCATACTGTAGTAGTCTTTAGCCGATGGCAGCGCTCTTCGCCTAACTGTCGTGATCTGCCATTTCGAGCGACTGCTTGGCCGCGTCGGCGGCGGAGGCTTGCGGCAGGCGCACGATGACGCGCGTGCCGCGCCCGGTCTCGCTTTCGATGCGCAGACTGCCCCCATGGATCCCGGCAAGGCGCTCTGCCAGCGGTAAGCCGAGGCCCGCGCCCCCATGGCAGCGGGCGAGACGATTGTCGATTTGGCTGAACGGCTCGAGCGCGATGCGGGCCTCTTCCACCGCCATACCTGGTCCGTTATCGGTGACGATAAACTCCACCGCTTCCGCGTCGGCTACACGGACGGTCAACGTCACCGCCCCGCCGGTCGGCGAGAATTTGATGGCATTGTCGAGCAGGTTGAGCAGGATCTGCTTGACCCGTGCGGCATCCGCGGCGATCGGCGGCAGATCTGATTTTGCGTCCAGAGAAACGTCCACCAGCCGCGCCCTGGCATTCTCGCGTAGAAGGTCGACGCAGCTCCGTGCGAGATCTTCCGGGCGCAGGCGCTCTACCAGGCGAAGCTCGAACTTACCTGCCTCGATCTTCGCCAGGTCGAGGACGTCGTTGATAACCGTCAGCAGATGCGTTCCGCTCTGCTGGACGCCTTCGACGTATTCTCGCTGCTTTGGCGGCAGAATGCCGGCATGGCCGCCCATCAGCATTTCCGAGAAGCCAATGATGACATTGAGCGGCGTTCGCAGTTCATGGCTCATATTCGCGAGGAACGTCGATTTGGCGCGGCTCGCCGCCTCCGCGCGCTCCTTGCTCTCCCGGAGCTCGACATTGGTCGCGCGCAGTTTGCGGCGCTCATCCGCCAGCTCGATCTCATGCGCGGCGCGGAGCCGATTCTGGCGGATCAGGTAAAAGGCAAGGGCCGACAACAGTACCGTTGCAACCGCCGCCATCGAGATGATCATGAATGCGTCGGCACGAGCGACGACAAGCGCTGCGTCAAGACCCAGCCCGACGGTAACCACCAGCGAATAGCTCCCGATCCGGCGATAACTGAAGAGCCGGTGCACACCATCGACCATACCTGCACGGATGTATGAGCCTTCGCCGTTCTCCGGAATGACGGATGGGCGCGGGCCGCCCGATAGGGATGTGCCTACCCCTGTCGTTCCATCGGGACTATGGCGACTGAAGTCAGCGCGAATGACATTGTCAGTTCCGGCGAGGTCGATGATGTCGCGCGGTCCTAAGTCGATGAGGTTGTGAAGCCGGGTGAGCGAGCTAGGGTCGATCATGAACACCAGCACGCCAAGAAAGCTGCCGTCATCCGCATCGACGCGGCGGGTGACCGGTATGATCGGCTGGCGCCACAGCCGCCCGAATACGGTCTTGCCGATAAACAGCCCCTGAAACTTCCCGTCGAGATGGATCTGGAAATGCTCCCGGTCGGCCAGATCGATTGGTTCCGGATTCGGCTCGACGGTGCTCGATACAACCTTGCCATCCGGGCCGATAAACGTTGCCTGGATCATCCCCCAGGGCAGAGCGGCGTCGCGGGACCAATCGTAAAGATCGAAATGGCCGTGGGTCTCGCGCAGACGAATGGCCAACACGTCTCCTGCGTGAACAATGTCGTCCAGAATTCGGGCCGCCTCTGCCTCAAAGGCAACGGCCAGGTTGCGCCCCTCGGCGCGCGTGCGATCCATCGCCGCCTGTCTGGCCGCAAATATCGAGTGGGCAACCAGCGTCCACATCAGCAGGAGCACCGCCCCGCCGATGAGAATTATGGTCGCAGTGATCGATTTACCGCGTGGTCCCGGAGCTACCGTGACGCTCGACAATATACGGCCCCTCATGCCGGAATATTGCGAATCTTTGCGCGATACCGTTGAAAATTGGTAAAAACGAGAGGTTTTCGATCTAGTTCGTTTGCGCAACGCACCGCGTATTGCCGCGAGAACAAGCGGCAAGTTTCAAAGCGCCAGCAGGCGGTCGCGTAGTGCCGGGTCGTCGCGCAGCTCGGCGGCGGGACCGCTGTGGCGGATGCTGCCTTTCTCCAGCACATAGACCCGGTCGGCAAGAGCGAGGGAGAAATCGACCCCCTGCTCGGCCAGCAGGATCGTGAGCCCCTGCGCCTTCAACTCGCGGGTTTTTTCTAGCAGCGTTTCGACGACCAATGGCGCCAGCCCCTCGGAGGGCTCGTCGAGCAGAAGCAGTTCCGGGTTTCCCATCAAGGTGCGGGCGATGGTCAGCATCTGCTGCTCGCCGCCGGAGAGAAAACCGGCGGCCCGGTTGCGCAGCTCGCGCACCGCCGGAAACAGCTCGTAGACGGTGGCGATCTCCCAGCGGCCGGGCCGGCGCGCAGCGCGGGCGGCGATGTCGAGATTTTCCCATACCGTCAGCTCGGCGAAGACGCGGCGGTCCTCGGGGACGAAGCCGATCCCGGCGCGGGCGATCCGGTGCGGGCTCCAGCCGGCGATGTTCGCGCCCTTCCACAGCACCCGGCCGCTGGACGGCCGCAGCAACCCCATCACCGAGCGGATCGTCGTCGTCTTGCCGACGCCGTTGCGGCCGAGGAGGCATACGCATTCGCCGGCCGCGACCTCGAGCGAGATGCCGAACAGCACCCGGCTGAGCCCGTAGGCGGAGTGGATGTCTTCGAGCGCCAGCAGGGGAGCGGCTGTCATTGCGACAAGCCGGGGGCGACGAAGCAATCTCGGGGTGTCATCACGGCGCGAGATTGCTTCGCTGCGCTCGCAATGACGGTCATCAATGGCCGTGCCCCAGATAGACGCGCCGGACCTCGGGATCGGCGCGCACCTCCTGGGGCGTCCCCTCGGCGATCAGCCGGCCCTGATGCAACACTGCGATCTTCTGCGCGATACCGAACACGACCTCCATGTCGTGCTCGGTGAACAGCAAGGTCAGGCTGCGCTCGCCGGCGATGCGCTCCAGAAGACGGATGGTTTCGTGCGTCTCCGTCGCCGACATGCCGGCGGTCGGCTCGTCGAGCAGCAACACCCGCGGTTCGCTGGCCAGGGCCAGCCCCAGCTCAAGCTGCTTCTGATTGCCGTAGCTCAAGGTGCCGCCGAGCGTGCTCGCCTGGTCGCGCAAACCGATCGAGGCGAGCAGCGCCTCGGTCTCGTCGCGATAGAGGGCGTCGGAGCGCGCCCAGAAATTGGCGCCCCGACCCTTATGCACCAGAAACGCCGCCTGCAAATTCTGGAACACGGTCAGCTTTGGGAAGATGTTGGTGCGCTGGAACGAGCGGCCGAGCCCCAAGCGGCAGGCTTCGTGCGGCGCCACCCCGGTAATGTCGCGGCCATCGAGCCGAACCTCGCCGCAATCGGGCCGCAGATGCCCGGTGATCAGGTTGAACAGCGTCGATTTGCCGGCGCCGTTCGGGCCGATGACGGCGGCGATCTGCCGGGTCTCGACCTGGAGCGACACGTCGGAAACCGCGACGAAGCCGGAGAACGACTTGCGCAGCCCGAATATCTCAAGCATCGCGATCTGAAGTATCGCGCCGCGGCCAAAATCGCCCCATGGCGCTGTCGAGCGCGCCGAGGATGCCACCGGGAAAGGCGAACAGGAGCAGGACCAGGATGGTCCCGAGCACAAACGGCCAATATTCGGTGTAGGCGGTGATCTGCTGGTTGAGCAGCGTCAACACCAGCGCGCCGACCGCCGGGCCCCAGAAATGATGCATGCCGCCGAGGATGGTCATGATCATCACATCGGCCGATTTCGACCAGAACACGAAATCGGCGTAGACGCCGCGGTTGAAGATGCCGAACAGCGCGCCAGACAGCCCGGCAAAACCGCCGGCGATCGCGAAGGCGGCGAGCTCGTAGCCGCGCACATTGACGCCGATAAAGGCAGCGCGCTCGGGGTTCTCGCGGATCGCCGTCAACACCCGGCCGAACGGCGACAAGGTCAAGCGGCGCAGCGCGGCGATGCACAGCGCCACCAGTACCAGCGTCAGGACATAGAACTGCTCGCTGATCCGCATGTGCCCGAAGCCGGGCAATGAGGACATCCAGTCGAGATCGGGGAAGGGCACATCGGACAGACCCTGATCGCCGCCGGTCACATCATTCCATTTGAAGCAGATGGCCCAGACGATCTGCGCAAACGCCAGGGTCAGCATCGCGAAATAGATCTTGGTCAGCCGCACGCAGAAAAAGCCGAATATCAGCGCAAAGCCCGCCGCCATCAGCCCCGCCGCCGGAAACGCGACCCAGAACGGCACGCCAAGGGTCTTCATCAGGATGCCGCAAGCATAGGAGCCGATGCCGAAATAGGCGGCGTGGCCGAATGACACCAGCCCGGTAGTGCCGAGCAGCAGGTTGAGGCTCATCGCGAACAGCGCGTAGATCGCGATCTGGGTGCCGAGAAACGTGTCGTAGCGCGAGCCGATCCAGGGCAGCGTCAGCGCCCCTAGGAAGACGATCAGCGTCCACGGCACCCGCCAACGGACGCCTTCGCCCGGCCCGAGCGCTACCTCGACCCGCTCGGTCACCGCCCAGCGCTCATCTTAAGGGCCGGCCGAGGAGACCCCACGGGCGCAGGATCAACAGCACCGCCATCAGCGCGAAAACCGAGAACAGCGAGAAGCCGGGAAAGATCAGGATGCCGAAGCTCAGCACCTGACCGTAGATGACCGAGCCGAGAAACGTGCCCCAGAACGAGCCGAGCCCACCGATCACGACAACGATGAAGGCCTGGACGATGATCTCGACATCCATGCCGGGGACGATGCTCTGGATCGGCGTTACCAGCGCGCCGGAGAGCCCGGCCAGAAACGAGGCGAGCGCGAACATGCCGGTGTAGAGCCAGCCGACATTGGCGCCGAGGGCGCCCAGCATCTCGCGGTCGAGCGCGGCGGCGCGGATCATCCGCCCCATCGTCGTGCGGGTCAGCATCAGCCAGACGAGAATGGCGATGACCGGCCCGAACAGCATGATGAACAGGTTGTAGTCGGGGATGATGGCGCCGAAGAGTACGATGCCGCCCGCCAGCACTGGCGGGCGCGACACCGACAGCTGCTGCGTGCCCCAGACGAATTTGGCGGCGTCGCCGAGGATCAGCACCAGCGCATAGGTGAAGAGCAGCTGATAGAGCTCTTCGCGGTCGTAGAGAAAGCGCAACAGAAAGCGCTCGACGATCGCGCCGAGCAGCGCGATGCCGAGCGCCGCCGCGAGCGCCGCCGGCCAGAACCGCTCCGGGGTCGGCTCCAGCCAGGTCACCACCTGCCAGGCGAGATAGGCGCCGATCATGTAGAACGAGCCGTGCGCGAAGTTGAGCACGCGCATCACGCCGAATACCAGCGACAGCCCCGAGGCAATCAGAAACAGAAACATCGCCGCGGTGAGCCCGCCCAGAAACTGGCTGAACAGAAAAGAAGGGTCCATTGGATCTAGGCGAAGAAAAGCCCTTCTCCCGCAGTGCGGGAGAGGGTGGCGAGCGCAGCGAGCCGGGTGAGGGTATCAGCGTGCCGAATAACCCTCACCCACTCGTCGCTGGCGCGACGGGTCCCCCCTCTCCCGCGATGCGGGAGAGGGCTTTCGGCTGGCCAGGCGGTTCTCACTGCAGATACGGCTTCGCGTCGACGTAGTCGGCGTTTTTCATGACCGCGAACGGCGCATTCGGGTTCTTGACCATCTCGCTCCAGAACTCGCCGGCATCGGTCTCATGGTTCTGCGGGTTGATCGTGCGCTTGCCGACCGGGGTATCGAAGGTAAGGCCGAGCAAGGCCTTGGACACCTTGTCAGAATCGGTGCTGCCGGCCTTGGTGACGCCGTCGGCGATAGCCGTGATCCCCATGTAGCCCATGATCGCCCAGCCCGAGCCGTACTGGTTGTTCATCGCCTTTTTGAGCTTCTCGACATAAGCCTTGTGCTCCGGCGGCTCGCCCTCGCCCCAGATCACCGGGTCGTAGGCATCGGACAGAATGCCATAGGGGTAATCGGCGCCGAGCGCCTGCGCCTCGTCGACCGTGCCGACCTCGCCGCCGTCGATCAGCCGGTTCTGGATCGCCTTGAAATAACCGAGCGGCCCCGCCTCCTTGGCCAGGGTCACGAAGTCGCCGCCGAAGACGTCGCAGAATACCGCATCGGGCTTCTTGCCCATTTGCGCGGTGATGAAGGCGGTGAAGTCAGGCTCGCCGAGCTTCGGCCATTGCTGGTCGACGATCTCGATGTCCGGCCGCAGCTTCTTCAGGTACTCGACGAACGACGCGACCGCGTCGCGGCCATAGGCATAGTCTGGGGCGATCGTCGCGACCTTCTTTACGTCCGTCCACTTCGCCATGAACGCCGCGGCGGTGCGGCCTTCGATCGTGGTGTTCGAGGCGAGCCGGAAGATGTAGGGATGCAAATTCTCCGGCGCGGTGAGACGGGTTGTCTTCGCCACCGGGGCGACGAACACGATCTTGTTTTCCTTGGCGATCGTCGAGACCGCCGGCGCCTCGGCCGAGGTCAGCGTGCCGGAAAGGAAATCCGCATTGTCCTTGATGATCAGCTCGCGCGCGAGCCGCACCGCCTCGTCGGCATTGGCCTTGCTGTCGCGCGAGAGAAGTTCGAGTTTGCGGCCGAGCACGCCGCCCTTGGCGTTGATGTCGGCGATCGCCATCTCGGCGCCCTTGGTGACCGGGACACCATAAACCGCGGCCGGGCCCGACAGCGGCATCGGAAAGCCGATCTTGATATTGTCGGCCGCTGCCGCGGCGAGCGGCCACAGCGCGGCTGCGGCCAAAGCCAGCCCCAGATTGCGGCGGTGATGCATGCGTGACCTCCCGTTGCGCCGCTCACGACCCGGCGGCGTGGCGCGAAGATGACGTTTTGCGCCGGGCTGTCAACCACTCGACCGAGTGCAATATACTTGAGGGCGCAATGCCGCACCTGTTGTGCTTCGGGCTCGGCTACAGCGCGCGGGCCCTTGCCGGCCGGGTCGCGACCGACGGATGGCGCGTCACCGGAACCAGCCGCAGCCCTAGCGATACAGCGCGATATCCGTGCC
>Ga0209380_10000703_pt1 | contig 23732 bp, 18 predicted proteins | sample HubBroMetageWFT6_FD_188347 | JGI IMG/M metagenome (GOLD analysis project Ga0209380, IMG submission 188347) | Warmed and freeze-thawed soil microbial communities from the Hubbard Brook experimental Forest, New Hampshire - Hubbard Brook CCASE Soil... | ecosystem: Environmental > Terrestrial >... | reverse complement strand
GGACCCGCTCCCCTGGGACCCGAGCGTGAAAGCGCTCACGGCCTTTCCATCGGTCCTGGGAAATATGGATAAGAACCTCTCGTGGACTTCATCTCTGGGGGATGCCTACTACAACCAGCAATCGGATGTGATGGAAGCCGTACAGGTGATGCGCCAGCGGGCGCAAGCGGCGGGCAATCTTAAGACCACGCCGCAGCAAACCGTTGCGACACAAGACTCGAATATCGTCATTGAGCCCGCTGATCCAGATGTCGTTTACGTTCCCGCTTATGATCCGTGGTTAGTTTATGGAGACCCGATACTGGCATGGCCGGGATGGTATCCGTATCCCGGAATTTGGTTTGGCGGTCCCTATCTCTCGTTCGGATTTGGCTTCGGAATCGGTTGGTTCGGTGGCTTTGGGTGGGGCTGGGGCCATTGGGGCTTCGACTGGCATAACCATTACGCCACTTTTGACCATGGCCGGTACTACTCGCGGAGCAGCACTTTTTACAATCGAAACAACTACTACCGCGGTGGAGGTGGACGCGGTGGATTTGACGGCGGCCGATTTAACGGCGGTCGCGGTGAATTTAATGGCGACCGCGGCGGACGTGGTGGGGCTTTCAATGGAGATGGCCGGGCGGCTCGAGGGTACGGCGAATCGCGTGGTCAGAGCGGCACACGGTCCGGCGCGTTCAGTGGCTATGGCCACGGCGGGACCGAAAGGGGCTTTTCGGCCCGCGGCGGCGCCAGTTTCGGCGGCGGAGGAGGCTTCCATGGCGGCGGAGGGTTCCATGGAGGCGGAGGCGGGCGCCGCTAATCGAAGTTTTTCATTGCCTTCCGGGCAGATGGTGAAATCTTAAGACTGGAGAGAAGTCATATGCGGCGAACAGAGTTGGACTTTGATAAATCTCATTGCGCCGGTCTTCTGAAACTAGCCGCGGTCGCTATTCTTGCGACGTCGTGTTTTGCCGCCCATTCAGTGGCGCAGCAACCGGGGCAGAAAACATTTTCATCGCCGGAGGAGGCAAGCGCCGCACTCATTGCGGCTATGCAGAGCAACACCGAGAAGGAGTTGCTCGCCATCCTCGGACCGGACGCAAGGCAGATCGTTTCGTCGGGAGACGAAACCCAGGACGCCGAGAGCCGGGCAAATTTCGTGCAGCGATATCAGGAAATGCACCGCCTGGTAAAGGAACCCGACGGAACCACCACCTTATACATAGGTGCCATGAACTGGCCCACACCCATACCGCTCGTGAACAAAGGTAACTCGTGGTATTTCGATACCGAGGCCGGCAAGCGGGAGATTTTATTCCGGCGAATTGGCAGGAATGAGATGTCGACCATTCGCGTTTGCGAGGAGCTCGTGGCGGCGCAGAAGGAATATTACGCGACCCAGCACAGCTCGTACGCGCAACAAATCTTCAGCGATGAAGGGCAGCACAATGGGCTCTACTGGAAGGCCGCTGACGGCGAAGCACAGAGCCCCATCGGGCCGCTCGTGGCGTCGGCCGTTGCTGAAGGCTATGCCAAAGGCCAAGCCGGGCCTCCGACTCCTTACCGCGGATACTATTACCACATCCTTACGCGGCAGGGAAAAAATGGCCCCGGGGGCACGAAGAGTTACATCGCAGACGGCAAGATGACTGGCGGTTTCGCATTTGTTGCCTATCCGGCGGAATACAGATCGTCCGGCGTGATGACCTTCATTGTCGGCGAGGATGGCGTTGTATATCAGAAGGATCTCGGCAAGAAGACCGAAGTTCTTGGCAAGGCGATGAAGGAATACGATCCGAATTCAAATTGGCAGAAGGCTGAACAGCCGCCGATGGAGACTGCCGGGCAGCAAACCAAGTAAAATCATTCGTAGGCGGTCAGTCAGAAAACTGCCTTGAGAATGAAATCAAGAATTCCGCATCGAAGTCTGTGCTTGTTCGGGCTTTTGCTAGCCACCACCCTCGGCGGAGTGGCAGCGCCCGCGGTCCCTGCTACCCGCGAATATCGCCTCCGTTTTTATCATACCCACACGCGCGAACGGCTCGACATCGTCTACCGGCGCGGCGATACCTACTTACCGGAGGCGTTGGATGAGCTTGACCATTATCTTCGCGACCATCGCACCGGAGACGTGCGCCACTTCGATCCCCACCTGTTTGACCTGCTCCACGACCTGACCGGGTCGTTGAATGACGCCAACGGCGAGATCGACGTAATCTGCGGATACCGCACCCCACGGAGCAACGAGTTCCTGCGGACGCGCAACGTGCACACGGGCGTAGCTCGCCACAGTCTGCATATGCAGGCCGAAGCTATCGATATTCGCTTGCCCGGGGTTCCGACCGCAACCGTGCGCGATGCGGCGCTACGCTTGCATCGCGGCGGAGTTGGCTACTATCGCGATTCAGATTTCGTACACGTCGACGTCGGACCGGTGCGCCACTGGTAGCGAATCTTTACCAAGGATAGGGATACCCGTTCGCGAGAGTCTTCTCCAGGGCCGCGTCCTGGCCGTAGATGTCGTCGTAAAAGTGAACGATGCCGTCGTCCAGCACAATCACAGTTGCATAGAGAATCAACACCGGAATTGGATGCGCTAGATTCACTTGCTGGGTCGTGGTGCCGTTCATGGCTGCGCGAATCCGTTCCGGCGTCCAGCCGGGATTGTCGCGCAAAACCCATGCCGCAAGTTCGGCGGGTTTTTCCAGGCGAATGCAGCCGTGGCTGAAATCCCGCTTGGACTGCGCGAATAATTCCGTCGCGGGAGTGTCGTGCATGTACACGTTGTAGCTGTTGGGGAAGATAAACTTCACGAGTCCGAGCGCGTTCTTTGGGCCCGGCTTCTGCCGGACGAAGAGTTTTCCTGCCCGCAGTTGGTCGAGCACTTCGGAAGTGACTGTTCCGCCTGCGACAACATTCTGCTTGCCATCCACAACCTCGAATCCCTTCTTCGCTAGATAATCGGAATCGGCGACAATGTGAGGAATCATTTCCCCTTTGGTTATCGAATACGGCACCTCCCAGTAGGGGCGGAATACGACATACTCCATGGCGTCGCTAAACACCGGCGTGTTGTGCCCGCCGTAGGCCTTGCCCACTACGACGTTCATGGTTGCACCGATGTTGAAGTTCTTGTCATAGGCACGAAGACGGAATTCGGGGATGTTCGCCACGATGGGTGCTTTTTGATAGGAGTCCGGCATCCACCGCCAACGCTCAAGGGTAAGTTGCATTTGCCGGACTCGGCGGCTTAGCGGAACATTCAAGTCAGCCAGGGTTTGAGCGTCGATCCGTCCGTTCGGATCGCGGCCAAGCCTGCGCTGAAAATTCTTTACTGCTTCCACCAGCGGACCGTCATAAATCGCCTGATCGGCTGGAATGTTGGCATCGGTCGGCAGGTCGCCGATCAACCGGAGCAGCCGGGTGAGCCGCGGTACGCCGGGGTAGGTGTCGCCGGAAACGATCGCTTTCTTCGCTTGCGCAGGCGGAAGCTGTTCCCCGTCGTCTTTCTTCGCCAGCTCAACATAGGTTTGCAGCGCATTGATCGTGCGTTTGTAGCCGGGGTACGAGGGTTCCACCTGGGCCAATGCGCCGGCAACGTCGGTCGCAGTGGCGACGTGGTCTTTGAGAAATTCGGCCAGATCGTATCTCATGGGCTCATCATCGAAGACAAACGCGAAGTGCCGCGGATTTACCTTACCGATGTGCAGATCGGAGATATACCTCATCGTGCACACTGTGAGCGCAAGATCAAATTTCGCAGCATCCGCTTCGATGGGCTGCCGCGTCGCGGGTTTCAGCTTGGCCAGCCGATCGTTCCAACGAGGGCCGTCGTAATCGTCGGCTGAAAGTCCCTTCTGTTCGGTTTGAAGCAACACAGCAATCACCTGTTGAGCCTGCTGGGTTGGCTCCATTCCTTTGACCCACCAAAGCGAATTGCCGCCGGTGTCGTAAAACTTCTGTACGTGCTTGGCATAGTCGCTGAAATCAGGCCAGCGCAAGTCAGGGAAGGTGCCTGCGCTGATGGCCGCCTTAAGCCATGCTTGACCTTCCGAACTGAGCTGTTGGCCCGGAGAGCTGTTGTCGCCAGAAGGGGCAGGCTGAGTTTTGGCAAAGCAAACTGGGTCGGTACCCGACCCACAAAGAAGAGCGACTAGAAACAGAGTCACCGGAAGTCGAGAGGTAATACTCAAGACGCCCGTTCTGCCTAATGAATCCCTCGTAGTCCGCCGCATTTTGCTTGTGATGCTGCAAGCAGGGATCGGTTGCGTTCTCGATTCCAGGTGATCTTCGAAGCATTCAAGCCTCGTCGGCACCTGTCAAAGCTCCTTGTCATCCTCCCGGGTGAAGAACCTTATGCAGGCTTACATCGTCGCCATCCCCGCTCTTCAACCCAAAGAAGACACTCGTCGACAAAATAGTCAGTATTCCAAGAGCGATGAGGGCCTTGTGGACTCCGTGAATCATTTCGCTGGGATTCGAATGCGTGTGGGGAACGAAAAAGGCCGTGGTTAGTCCGGCCGCCGCTACCCCGAAGCTGATCGACATCTGCTGCATGGTGCTGGCGATCGAACTGGCGCTGCTGGCGTCCTTTTCCGTGATGTCGGCGAATACGAGCGTATTCATACTCGTGTATTGCAGCGATGTGAAACCTCCATAGAGTAAGGCCAGCAGCACGATGGCCCACACCGGGGTTCGGAGGCCGATGGTCGCAAACGCCATCAAAAGAACACCCAGAATCAGAGTATTGGAGATGAGAACGCCTCGATACCCGACTCGACTCAGAATCCGCGGCATCATGGCCTTGATGCTCATCGAGGCGATTGCCTGGGGCATGACCAGCAAGCCCGATTGGATGGGAGTGAACCCCAGGCCGACCTGGTAAAGGAGCGGCAGCAGAAATGGCACTCCCCCGATCCCGAGACGAGTGAAAAAGCTGCCGCTCACGGCCGCCCGGAAGGTGCGAATGTTAAACAATCTGAGTTTCAGCAAGGGGAACTGAAGATTGCTTCCGTGGATTCCGTATCCTGCGAGCAAGGCGATGGATAACACCAGCAGCCCGGTCATGTCCGCTGCGCTCAGACGGTGCTCGCCGAATATCTCCAGCACGTAAGACAGCAATGCTACTCCTGAGCCGAAGAGGATGAGCCCGACAATGTCGAGCGGAGGGTTTTGCTCTTCGCGATAGTCGGGTAAGTGCAGGTAGACGAGGATCAATCCCGTGAGCCCGATCGGAATATTAAGGAAGAAAATGACGCGCCAATGGAGATAACCGACGATGAGCCCGCCTGCGATGGGCCCAAGCATCGGAGCTACGAGCGCTGGTATCGAAACGAAGCTCATGGTCCGCACCAGATCTGACTTGGCAAATGTTCGCACCAGGGTGAGCCGGCCTACCGGCACCATCATTGCGCCGCCGCAACCCTGCAGGATGCGGCAAGCGACGAGCAGGTGAATGTTGCTTGATATTCCACACAGAAACGAACCGAGAGTGAAAATGCCGATCGCAGATGCGAATACGCGGCGGGTTCCAAAGCGGTCCGCCATCCAGCCGCTGATCGGGATGAAGACCGCGAGGCTCAGCGTATAGCTCGCCAGGACCGCCTTCATGCTGAGAGGAGGTACATGGAGAGCGGAAGAGATGGCGGGAACTGCCGTATTGAGAATCGTTGTATCCAACGACTCCATAAAAAAGGCCACCGCCACGAGCCACGGCAGGAGCCGCTTGGTGGCCTCTGAAGGATCCAATGAAGATGGAGGCGCGATTAACGGGCCGTCTGAGTTCATGTGTAAACTGTGGCTCGCTTACCTAGCGCATGTTAGCCGATTTGTGGTGGTGGGAGTCGAGAAACTCGGGGACGGAGGAATGGACGTGATGACACTGAGGCCTGAGTTGGTCCGATCCGTCGCCATCGAGCAGGAGGTCACCGAGCATATAGGGAGGTTCCCTGTCACACAACCAACGAAAGGCGCTGGCTGGAAGCCATACTTTCCATTGTTCCCTTTGGGGTGCGGGAAGCAGTCGGTCTATTTCCACGTTCTGCATGGCGGCTCGCGATTCTCCAAAGATACATCGCAGCATACGCGCGCCACGGCCTCCAGGCTTCGGCGTGGCGCTCCAGTTGGTGAGGGCTCTCGAGTGCCATGGAGCGCAAAAGCCCTAGATCGCTGGATGGAAACGCGTCTGGCTCCCCGAGTGCTCGCATGGCGACATACTGTGCCGTCCATTTTCCGATGCCTGGAATTTCGCACAGCCGATTCAAGAACGTGTCGGAATCCACGATGCTTTCGAAAATAATTCGTTTCTCGCACACCGCCCGCGCCAGCGCCCGGATGGTGCTGGCTCTAGCCCCGGTCAGTCCGATGCTGGTGAGCTTCGCGTCGGCGAGCACCTCGGGTGTGGGGAAAAGATGTGTGAGGCCATTGGCTCGGGAGAGCGGCTTGCCAAAATTACGTACCATTCGCCCAGCTAGAGCGGTGGCGCCCTTGACCGTGATCTGCTGACCGAGAATCGCGCGCGTTGCGAGCTCAAAACCATTCCAACAACCCGGTACGCGGAGCCCAGGAGCGGAATCAACCTGTGTTGCTAACACGTCGTCGGTTCTAAGGCTCTGCACGATCGCTGCCCAGTCTGCATTCAGATCGAACATGGTGCGGATTCGCTCTGTGATGAAGAAGAGCGAGCGGGGATCGCCAAACTGAAGGCGCACCTCAAGCACATTGCTGCCTTCATCAAGCGAAACCTCGAAACACCCCTCACTGCCGTTCAAAGAAATAGTGCGACCATAGGTTCCATCTACAACTGCTTCCACGCCGGGTGTGGCCCGAGGCGCCAGAAAATCCAACATCCCCTTCCAGTCATAAGGTGGACGGAAACGGAGCCGGAAAAGATATTGATTCTCCGCCTGCACCATCTTCTGCCGGGCCAGACGCCGGATTTGAGTTGGAGTTCGATGGTAGACCTTGCGGATGCCGGCATTGAACCGGCGAACGCAGCCGAAGCCGGATGCCAGGGCAACGTCACGCATCCGCAAACTTGTCTCGTCAATAAGTTTCTTCGCAAAGTGCATTTGCCGCGTCTTCGCAACTGCACTCGGCGTCGCCCCCAGGTGCTGAAGAAACAGGCGACGGAGGTGACGCGATCCCACTCCCAGATGCTCCGCGAGCGCTTCGACTCCACCCTCTTCCAATCCGCTTTCACTAATCAGGCGCAAAGCCCGCGAAACTGTATTGGGAGTTCCCAGCCACGCTGGAGTTCCAGGTGAGCACTCCGGCCGGCAACGCAAACAGGGCCGGAAACCCGCCTCTGCAGCCGCGGCAGCGGTGGAAAAGTAACGAACATTCTTCTCCTTCGCCGGAGGCGCTGGACAGATCGACCTGCAATAGACGCCGCTGGTGCGCACAGCAATAAAGAACTTGCCGTCGAAGCGCGCATCGCGCGTCACCCGAGCTCGCGAACATACCTGCCAATCCAGTTCCATTTTCTTCTCCAGTGATGATAGCTCCGATGGGAGTGAATGCTGGACGTTTTCGGACTGAGCTCTCAGGTTGCCGGATCTGTCACTGCGATTGCTGCCAATGCAGAGAACGCTGCTAACGACGGCAGCAAACACCTCGGCAAAACACCGCAGCAGACCATCTCAGGAAACCAGGATTCTCGGTTCGATACGTTCCGGCATTTTCGCGATTCGATGCCGACGTGGAGAGCAACGTCCGCAAACGTCCAGCTTTCGAGAGCGATGTCCGTAACCGTCCAATTTTTCCGCGCCCATTTCGATAATGTCGCCGGTGTGCCCAACGGAGGAAATATGCATTCGAGACAATCAATGTTTATCACCGCAATAGCCCTATTCGCAGCCACAATGATCTCAGTTCAATTTGCTCAAGCGCAGGGAAGCAAACAGGCGCCCAAATACTACGTGTTTAATCTTGGAGCACCGCTCGGCGGAAATGCAGAGCCCGTCGGCATCAACAACCTGGGCTGGATCTCAGGCGGCGACAATCTGTCTGGCAACACCTCCGTCAACGCGGAACTCTGGATTGGAACTCCCATTGACCTCGGCACTCTTGGCGGGCCCAATAGCACCATTTCCTGGCCCAACCACACCACCCGCGGTGAGATTGTGGGCATCGCCGAAACCGCTCAGAAGAATCCGTTGGGTGAGGCCTGGAGCTGCTCGGCTTTTTTCTTTGGTCCCGACGGTTATATATGCAATGGCTTCGCCTGGAGGGACGGTGTGATGACTCCACTCCCTCCCTTTCAGGGTGGATACGACAGTTATGCCGCCGGGGTGAATAATCGCGGCCAGATTGTAGGCTGGGCCGAGAACAGCGTCCTCGATCCCACCTGCAATAACCAACCTCCCGTAAGTCAATTTCTGCAGTTTGAAGCCGCGATCTGGGGGCCAGGGTTGACAGAAATGTCACAACTGCCTCCGTATCCTGGCGATCCGGATTCCGCCGCAACCGCGATCAACGATCGGGGACAGGTCGTCGGAATCTCCGGCCTTTGCGCCAATGCAGTAGGAGGAACGAGCGCCATACACGCTCTTCTCTGGGAGAATGGCCAAACCATTAACCTGGGTAATCTTGGTGCCCAGGCTTGGAACACGCCCGTTTCTTTGAACAACCAGGGCCAGGTGGTGGGCTTCGCAAACAACACTGCGAACAATTCTCAGGGCTTCCTGTGGACGCAGGAAAGCGGAATGCAGCCCCTGCCTTTCATCGGCGACGATAATTCCGGCGTCGCCTACGACATCAATGAAAAGGGCCAGATCGTTGGTATCTCAAATGGGGGAAGCGAACCATACGGTGTCAGAGCATTCCTTTACGAACACGGAAAGATGATGGATATTAATGAGTTGATCGAGGGCGAAACTTCCCTCTATCTGCTATTGGCTCAAGGTATCAACGACAACGGTGAAATTGTGGGTACTGCCATCGATCTGAACGGCGAGGAGGTTGGTTTCCTCGCGGTTCCCGCGTATGACGGCGCAGGAACAAATGCGTCGATAGCAGATCGCGACAATAACTCTCACAAGTTCGCTCCGCCCTCCGATTTCCGGCCCCGCCTGAGCGGCTTCAGTCGACTCTTATTTGAGGCGAAGGAAGCAAAATAACGACCGGAATGACCCGGAGACTTTTAAAAGTACGACAGAATGGGGCGGGTGCTTCCCGCCCTCATCTTCGCCTGAAACAATAGTCTGGGTTCTTTAACACAACCTAGCGGAGAGTTAGCGAATGAGTTCGGCTGAGAAATTCAAGATCACCATCATCGTCGTAGTCACCCTACTGGTTACGAACAACCTGCCTGGTCGCGCTTTTGCGTCAGGACCCGCAGCTACACCTCATTGCGCCGCGGCCACCTACCGGCAGTTTGACTTCTGGGCGGGAGATTGGGTCGTGTTTGACGTGGGCAATTCGATACAGGTCGCCCACGCCAACGTGGATCTCATTCTCGATGGCTGCGTTTTGCGCGAAGATTACCAAGGCACGGATGGACACAAAGGCCAGAGCTTCACGATCTACGATAGCGTCCGAAACGTCTGGCACCAAACCTGGGTGACGAACCGCGGCGAGTTGCTCGAGATCGAAGGAAAATTGGACGCTGGCGTGATGATTTTGAGCGGCGAAGATCACGCAAATCACACTCTCGTTCGCGGCTGGTGGAGGCCCGTGAATGGAGATGTTCGCGAGACCGCCGCCACATCGACAGATGGTGGGAAAACCTGGAAACCGTGGTTCGATCTGCTCTTCCGTCCCAAGATGAGCTCGACAACCACGACGCCCTCTTCCGGCCGATGAATGCAAGATCATCGGCCATAATTTCTTAGAGCGAAACTCCTCGCTTCCATGGAATAAAATCGTCCTGCCCCAGCAACTCCGCCTTGGTTCGAACTTCGCCGCTTGCCACCCGAACTACTGACTCCAAAATTGTCTCGCCCATTTGCTCGATCGTCGTGTCTCCCGAGATGACGCTGCCGGTATCAATGTCAATGATGTCTTGCATGCGCTTCGCCAGATCGGAGTTGGTGGAGATCTTCAGTACCGGCGCGACCGGGTTCCCGGTCGGCGTGCCCAACCCGGTCGTAAACAAAACCACGTTCGCGCCGGCCCCGACCTGTGCCGTGACGCATTCCACATCGTTCCCCGGAGTGCACTGCAGGTGCAATCCCGATCCAGAGGCATACTCCGGATAATCAAGCACGGCCGTCACCGGCGAGGTGCCTCCTTTTCTAGCCGCACCCGCGGACTTCATGGCATCGGTCACAAGCCCATCGCGTATATTCCCCGGAGAGGGATTCATATCGAAACCAGAGTGAACCGCTTTTGCGCGGGCCGCGTAATCGCGCATCAATTGAATGAAACGGTCCGCGACCTCGCTATTGACGCTACGATCGATCAGTCCCTGTTCGACGCCGCAAAGCTCCGGGAATTCCGAGAGGATGGTCCTTCCCCCCAATGCCGCCAGCATGTCAGAGAGGTAGCCAATCGATGGATTCGCTGAGATGCCGGAGAATCCATCAGACCCTCCGCACTTCAAACCGACGCAAAGATGCGAAAGCGACGCCGCAATCCGACACGCCTGATCGGCCTCGACCAACCCCATGAATGTCGCGTGGATGGCCTGGGAAAGCATTCTGAATTCGGATCCGCTTTGTTGCTGCTCAAACATTAGAAGCGGCTTCTTGAACGCAGGATCGCGGCGATTGATTTGTTCTCGAAGAATCCCCATCTGCGCGTGCTGACACCCCAGACTGAGGACGGTCACTCCAGCAACATTGGGATGATGGATGTAACCGGCGAGCAAGCCGCAAAGATTGTTGGAATCCTCCCGAGTTCCTCCACACCCGCCTTCATGCATCAGGAATTTGACTCCATCAATATTCTTGAAGACCCTATTCCTGGAATCCGGAAGCACTGGAAGTTGCGGATTATTCTCTTCCGTGTTTATTTTGATGTCTCTTATCGCGCCTTTGCTTTCGCGGTAGAGCCTGGCCAGTTCCGCCACTTGTTGGCGGTAGATCTTTGGTGGAGCGAGCCCGAGCTCCTCCTCAAAGGCCTGTTTCAATACATCGATGTTCCGGTTTTCGCAGAAGACCAGCGGCACTACCAGCCAGTAATTTCGCGTGCCAATTTGTCCGTCCGGTCGCTGGTATCCGAGAAAAGCACGCTGACGCCAACGATCTACGTTGGGCGGACTCCACTCGAATTCGCCTGACTTACCGTCGTAAGGAGCGGCCTGATGAACGGTATTCCGCGTGTTCAACGCTTCGCCCATACGAATAGGCTGTCGCGCCCTCCCAACCAGAATGCCGTACATGATCACCGCTCCTCCAGCCGCGAGATCCTCGGTGGCGAATTTGTGTTTGGCGTGAACGTCGGTAACCAGGACGTAAGTCTGATCGGAGAAGTTGATCCGTTCGCCCTGGCGCAAATTATCGAGCGCGACCAGGACGTTGTCTTTAGGATCGAGCTTCAAGACTGCGCTTTTCATCTGAATCTCGTCCTCATTAGAACAGCTTTCATATTTCCGTCAAGCGGCCGCGCGGCTGCCGGGGATGTGGGATCCCAGCCATCAGAAAAGGACTTGGTTGCAAACCGCCAATCGCCGCACGGTTGAAACCGCGGAAATACAAAGTATATTGTGAATTGACTGCTCTTTGTCGACTGGTCTTTTGAGCTGACTGTTCCTTGAAAGATACGTAATATGGCATTCATTACTGAAGATTTTCTATTGCAAAGCAAAGCGGCCCGCCGCCTTTATCACGACTACGCGGCCGAGCAGCCGATCCTTGATTACCACTGCCATCTTTCTGCCAAGGATATTGCGGACGACCGGCAGTTCCGCAACCTCTACGAGATCTGGCTCGAAGGCGATCACTACAAGTGGCGAGCCATGCGAGCCAACAGCGTCTCCGAGCGCTATTGCACCGGGGACGCCCCCCCCTACGATAAGTTTCTTGCGTGGGCGGAAACCGTGCCGCACACTTTGCGCAATCCCTTGTATCAATGGACTCATCTCGAATTGCAGAGATACTTTGGCATCGATTCACTGCTCAACGGAACGAGCGCCCGCCACACCTGGGACTCGGCTAACGAACGACTCGCCGGCAAAGACTTGAGCGCGTGCGGGATTCTGAAGAAGTTTCGTGTAGATACCCTTTGCACCACCGATGACCCAGTCGTTTCGCTCGAGCACCACGAACGAATTGCGTCGCGCTGTCCCCATATCCGGGTTTTCCCGGGATTCCGTCCCGACGGAGCGCTGCGCACCGATGATCCCATTGCCTTCAACGTATGGGTCGACAAACTTGCTGCCGTGTGCAACCTTGATGTGACGCGGCTTGCCCACCTGCTTCAGGCTCTCGGCAAACGCCACGATGATTTCCACCATTGCGGATGCCGCCTCTCCGATCATGGTCTGGATTTCTGCTTTGCCGAGCCCTGCAGCGAACGCGAAGCAGAGCAGGTCTTCGACAAAGTGCGCGGCGGCAGCCAGCCGACACCGCTCGAGTCCGCGAAGTTTGCCAGCTTCCTCATGCTGTTCTTCGGGCGCCTGGACGCTGAGAAAGGCTGGACAAAACAGTTGCATCTCGGCGCCTATCGCAACGCCAACACTCGCATGTTAAAAACTTTGGGGCGCGACACTGGATTCGATTCGATGGGCGACTGGCCTCAGGCCGCTCCGCTGTCCGGTTATCTCGATCGACTGAACACGGAAAACAGCCTGCCAAAGATGATCCTCTACAATGTGAACCCTGCCGACAACTACACTTTTGCCACCATGATCGGCAACTTTCAGGATGGCAGCCTGGCTGGCAAACTCCAGCATGGTAGCGCCTGGTGGTTTCTCGACCAGAAGGAGGGGATCGAGTGGCAGTTGAATACGCTGTCGAACTGCGGATTGCTATCGCGCTTCGTGGGCATGACGACTGACTCTCGCTCTTTCATGTCATTTCCGCGGCATGAATACTTCCGTCGCGTGCTCTGTAACCTCGTGGGCAATGAAGTCGAATCTGGCTTACTACCTGCCGATGAAGAGTTGATCGGCGCGATGGTCAAAAATATCTGCCATGACAACGCCAGAAGTTATTTCGGCTTCCCCACAGCGCCCGTCAATGCGGAGACGCCCGGTCAGGTTGCCGGGCGATAATAATCGTGTAATCAAGGAGAAAATGCCCCTCACCATAAAAGCGAAAGAGTCATGTCGCTGGGACCTGGTCAGTCTCGGCGAAGTCATGTTGCGCTTCGATCCTGGCGACCGCCGTATCTGGACCACCAGATCCTTCGAAGTCTCCGAGGGCGGAGGAGAATATAACGTTGCTCGCGGCCTCAAACGCTGTTTCGGCCTTGACACCGCGATTGTCACCGCCGTTGTCGACAACCCTATAGGCCGCTTGCTTGAAGATCTCATCTATCAGGGCGGCGTCGACCAGAGCCTCATTCGCTGGGTGAATTACGACGGTGTTGGCCGCACCGTCCGCAACGGACTGAATTTCACCGAGAGAGGATTCGGAGTTCGTCCTGCGTTGGGCTGCTCCGATCGCGGACACACCGCCGTTTCTCAACTGAAGGCGGGCGACATCGATTGGGATGAGATTTTCGGCAAACACGGCGTCCGCTGGTTCCACACCGGCGGCATCTTCTGCGCGCTTTCTGAAAGCACGCCCGCTGTTGCCATCGAGGCAGCCAAAGCCGCTCGGAAGCACGGAACGGTTGTCTCGTACGACTTGAACTATCGCGACTCTTTGTGGAAAGCCATCGGAGGCAACAAGCGCTCCCAGGAAGTGAATCGCCTTCTGGCCCCGCTGGTCGATGTAATGCTCGGCAATGAAGAAGACTTCTCGGCGGCGCTCGGTTTCAAGGTCAGCGGCCTTGATGAACACATGTCCAACATCGAAGTGGAAGCATTCAAGAAGATGATCGAATCGGTGGTGAAAGAGTTTCCCTTTCAGGTCGTCGCCACTACGCTTCGTAAAGCGAGGACCGCGACCGTGAATGACTGGGGCGCGATCTGCTACAGCGATGGTTCATTCTATGAAGCGAAGTATCGCACGAATCTCGAGATCTTCGATCGCGTTGGCGGCGGCGATTCCTTCGCCTCCGGACTCATCTACGGTTTTCTGACGGGCCAGGGACCGCAGTTGGCGGTGGAATTCGGTGCCGCACACGGCGCCCTCGCCATGACCACACCCGGCGATACCACGATGGCCACGTTGAAAGAAGTGAACCAACTCATCCAGGGAGCTGGGGCAAGAATCGCAAGATAAGATCGCGAGATAAAGATTCGCGCGGTAATCGCTGCGACGGAGAACTGCGAGTGACGAAAGAGCAAGTCCGCAACAAGATCATGGAAATCGGGATTGTACCGGTAGTGCGCGCAGCCTCTGCACAGCAGGCTATGCAGGCCGCGGCCGCGGTCTCTGCCGGGGGTATTCCCATCGTCGAAATTACGATGACCGTGCCGGGAGCGATCGACGTCATTGCCCAACTCGCCAAGACCAAGGGGCCGGACGCGCTCATTGGTGCCGGTACCGTGCTTGACGCTGAAACGGCACGACGTTGCATCGATGCGGGCGCCGATTTTCTGGTCAGCCCCGGCTTTGACTTGCCGACGGTTCAACTGGCGAGACAACAGGACAAACTCATGATGGCGGGCGCGCTCACTCCGACCGAGGTAATCGCCGCCTGGAAGGCTGGAAGTGATTTTGTGAAAATCTTTCCTTGCGGAACAGTGGGAGGAGCGAAGTACATCAAGGCTCTGAAAGGGCCGTTGCCGCAAGTACGGATGGTTCCCACCGGTGGTGTGAATCTCGACACCGCAGCCGACTTCATTCAGGCCGGGGCCGATGCCTTGGGCATTGGCGGAGAACTGATATCCGCCGCCGCTTGCAAATCAGGAAATCTGAGCGTCATCACGGAAGCAGCCCGGCTGTATGTCGCCATCGTCCGCGAAGCTCGGCGAGCGGCCACCACGCGCACCGACTGAAAGATTGGCTGGCCCGGCATTTGTACTGCTAGAGGTCGATCAGTTGGCCGTCAGTACGGCCAAGTCAATCAGTATTGCGATGGTCACAATGTCAAAGAGCACATGCAAAGTATTCGGCCGGATGCCGTTGCGCTCCGCCAGAAAGGAATGTGTCGCTGCGTACATCGTTCGATAGCGAGCAGCCCGCTGTGGATCAGGGCGAAGAAGATACGGCATCCACCAGGCCGTGAACGAACCGTAGCATGCAAGTCCGTAAGTGATCCACAACCACCAAAAGACCCAGGCCGGGTAGAATCTGCCAAAGTAAAAGGCGGTGGCAGCAAGTCCGATCGCTACAGGAGTGAAATTGATCAACGTGGTGACGAGAAGTTTGCCTGTAGGGAACTCTACTCTGACGCCTTTTACATTGTTGAGTGTTCCAAGAGGAATCCAATTGTGCAGCGCCACGAACAGCACGACAAAACACTGAAGGGCCAGCAGTGCGACCAGGGCGATGGAATGCATAAGTCAAAGCATTATACGGCCCCGTTCTCTTTTGCTTATCTGCGCGTACTTATCTGCGCGCGTTAAGCCCGAGTTATCCGGCCCCAGAGGGTCAGCTAAGCGATCAGGGATTGCGAACCGTCTGTGGCCGACTCAATAGCCTGAACGAGTTTTGCCGCAGCTTCCGACTTATTTACATAAGCGACCGCCCCGCATCGCTGGGCTTCCTCGATGAACTGCCGATCAGCATGTGTGGAGAGAACGATCACAGCGGTTTCCGGGGCAATCCGTCGAATCTCTCGGGCGGCTTCCAGTCCGTCTTTTTTGGGCATCGTGATGTTCAGAATTGCCACGTGCGGTCTGATGGCCTGCGTCTGGACTACGGCTTCCTCCCCGTCCAGCGCCTCGCCTACTACTCGAAACCGCGGATGGGACTGCAGGAGTCTTTTCACCGCGCCTCGTATGATCGGTTGATCGTCGGCGATAAGGATCTGAACGAATCCATCCCTCTTCATTAACCCACATTAAGCGAATCTGTGCTGAGTTGTTATCGACAGAAGATGGTAACCCTCCCAATAATCAACTGTATACAAACTACATTCCTCAGTTGAAAACCCGATAGAGGCGCTGACCAATCCGTTGGGATCGAGGTGTTCCACGTAGATGTGATGCGGCGGGACACATCGAAAAACCGAAAACATCGACTGCTCCCGAAGAATCCACGGCTGGCGTCTGTTCGTTTCAGGCGTACGTCGTTCGCGGTGTTACGCGAAAGCCGATCCAGCAGCTCCAGCTCGAAAGCTGATGGCCTCAGAGCGGTTGGTTGCCAGTAGCTTCAGAATGGTCTCGTCGTCTACGGGCTTCGAGAACAGATAGCCTTGAGCGCGCTCGCAGCCTAGACCTTTGAGTAAATCTAGTTGAGCCTGCGTCTCAACGCCTTCTGCGACCAGTTTCAGCCCCAAACTGTGGGCGAGCATGACAATGACTCGGACAATCTCGAAGGTTTCGTGGTCACTGTCCATGCGGGAGACAAAAACGCGGTCGATCTTCAGCGTGTTGACGCGGAAGCTTTGCAGGCGACTAAGTGACGAATAGCCGGTGCCGAAGTCGTCGATGTCCAAGCCTACGCCGAGCGCCTTAAGCCCCGAAAGCATGCCGGCAGACTTTTCCGCGTCGGCCATGGCGATGGTTTCGGTAATCTCAAGATCTATGCAGTGCGGATGCATGCCGCTCTCTTGAAGAAGTTGTCCAATCTGCGCGGGCAGATCAGCCTGGGTGAATTGTTTGGGACTGATGTTGACGCTGAGCGAGAGTGGTGGGTTCGATGGGAACATCTGCTGCCACGAAAGCAACTGTTTACAAGCCTCGGGCAGCAGTTGCCGGTTAATCGACAGGATAATGCCGGTCTCGTCGGCGAGTGGAATAAAGTCGTTGGGCATTACTAGGCCACGTGGGCTATGCCAGCGGGTGAGAGCCTCGAATCCCACAATCTGCCCGTCTTTCAGGGACACGATCGGCTGGTAGTAAACGCGAAATTCACCCTGGTCGACGGCTCGGCGCATGTCGGTCTCAAGCTGCAGACGTTTGAGCGCGCCGGAATGCATTGCACTGTCGAATACTTCGCAGCGGGCTTTGCCGGTTTGTTTCGCCCGGTACATCGCGATCTCCGCATCGCGCAACACGTCCTGAGGCTCGGCGGCGGTGCTGCTGTTGAATGCGATACCTACGCTGGCCGTGATGACGATCTCATGACCATCGACCTCAAAGGGGACGGCAAGTTTCTCTCGGATGCGTTCGGCTACCCGAATCGCGTCGCTGGGATCACGCAGTTCTTCTGCCAGCACAACAAATTCATCTCCACCCGGGCGGGCTAGAGTGCTGTCAGAAAGAACGAGCTCGTCGTTTTCGTCTTGCCGCGGGCGCGAAACGGTGTCAGCGCGTCGCAGGCAAGCGGTCAGTCGCTGGGCGATCTGGATCAGCAGGGCGTCGCCAGAAGTGTGTCCCAGACTGTCGTTGAAAACCTTAAAGCCATCGATATCGATGAACAGGACCGCGAATTTGAACTCGGCGTGGCGTTTGAAAGTCGCCAGGGCTCGGGCAATACGATCGAGAAGAAGGGTGCGATTGGCAAGGTTCGTCAAACCGTCGTGGAAGGCGTTGTGCGCCAGCATCTCTTCGGCTCGCTTACGCTCAGTAATGTCGCGGTTCACGACCACCAATCCTTCGGTTTCGCCTTTTGATCCGCGAATGGCGCTGGCGGTGGATTCGAGAACCCGCCACGTACCATCTTTATGGCGGATGCGATATTCCAGACGCTCGCCACGGCCAGTGACGCGGGCCTTTTCGGCGGCCCCGGCCACTCGCCCGCGGTCGTCGGGATGAATCTGTTCCAGTGGCGAAGCCGCTAGATCGTCGTGGCTGTAGCCGAGGACTTTCTGATAAGCCGGACTGTTGTAGAGGCGGCCTCCATTCCTGTCGACTACAGCGATCATGTCGGCCGCGTTCTCGCTGATGAGCTGAAAGAGCCGGTCCCGCTCCGCCAGTCGACGCCGCATGCGCTGCAATTGCAGCTGTTGATAAACCGTATAGATGTCGAACAACAACACCAGCGCGGCGAGACCGCGCACCCACTCCCGCAGGTTCAGCGCATAGACTCTGTCGTTCGCCAGGTGAAACCCGGGGAAGGTCAACGAGAGGATTCCGAAGGTCAGAATCAGCGTGACCGAGACGGCTAATCCCCACAACCACCACTCCCGCCCTTCGACTTGCCGCAGACGCGCCGTGACGCTGTCGCTAATGCTCGCGGGTTGACCTTCATTGTGCATGCGGATGCCTGCTTAATCCTTGAAGAATTGATGTGTGAAGCCCGTCTTTCGTCATATCTCAACCACAGGCTTCTTAATCTGGTTTCTGTTGGTGAGCCAATCATGCAGAATATTCAGGTCGACCGGAGGAATACGGAGAAACTCACACCCCACTGCGCCGTACGTGCGCGTCCACTGGACACGCGCCTGAATATAGATGGATCGATCTGTGGCGGGCAGCAGCAAGCGAAACGACAACGTATCTCCGATTTTGAACTCCTCTTTAGTACTGAGTCCCACGCCTCCGTCGCCGATGTTCAGGACCATTACATTCACGACACGGCCCTTTTCGTCGGTCGCGCTCACCGTGCTCATGACGGCATAGCGCGTATGCCGGCGATAGTCATAGAGCATCCTGGAATACGCTGCCTTTAAGGACCTCGCACCAGACTCATCCGATACCGGTTTGCGCAGTACAAAATCGGCGCCCGTCGCCCGGCAGTCCGTCGGAGATACTGCAACCACCGTCGGCTTCTGCCAGCCACTCACCTTGCGGATTCTGCTTACGAACTCGACTGAGTCATCTTCCCAGTCAACGATAACCAGATCCGTGCCGCCTGCCGAAAGTTGATCAATAGCCTTCGACGAATTCAAACAGATGTTGGTGGAGATCGAGAACCGCTCAAGCAATTTGTTCATCACACAAACGACGGCTGGGTCGCGGGACACCAACAAACACTCGAAGGACATCTCTGCCGTCACACTTCACCCCTCACGCCAAGACGCCCGATGGTTAGCAGAATTTGCATTCGCTCATCCCTTACGAGTCGCGGCCCTGGCAATGCTGATCTCGATAGCAACCAGAAGCTATAAGAAGAGGTGCTGCCGCCAAAGTGACAGAGCAGTTTCACTACCAATCACTTATTCGTCACAAGCTGCACTCAACCAGCAACTTGGAGACGCCGGCGAATGCGCGACGGTGTACAGAATTTGGATCAGATTCCAGATTCTGAGCGCAGGAATTGATTTCGATATAGGTGGGTCACTGCCGAAAATGTAAGCGATTCCTGGTGAAGGTCAGTTAGATTGCGACTATGCAACGCGCCGAGACGGGCTCTACGCGATCTCGCCACCTTTCTCAAGCTTCATCCTGGAGAGCAGCTCGTAAATTGTTGCGCGGCCGATCCCGAGAATCTCAGCGGCCCGTGCCTTGTTCCCGCCTACCCGCTCCAGAACCCGGACTACGTGACGCCTCTGCAACTCCTCGAGAGAAAAGAGAGCCTCATCGATTGGAAACTGGTCGCTGGACTGGTTGCGGATCCTGTCAGGCAGATCACCGAGGTCAAGGAATTTACCATCTGCCATCATGCAGGCGTTCCCGATCGCGCTTTCGAGTTCCCGAATGTTTCCAGGCCAGGGATAAATCGCCATTCGAGCCTGGGCCCTCCGGGTCAGGCCCGCGATCGGTTTCCTGTATTCAGCGGCAAACTTCTCCACAAAATATCTCTCGAGGAGTGGGAGATCCTCGCGTCGGCTGGCAAGCGCCGGCAGATCGATCTCGACTACTGCCAGCCGGTAATAAAGGTCTTCGCGAAACTTGCCTTCGCGAACCATAGTTCGCAGATCACGATTGGTAGCTGCGATCACCCGAAAATCCACATCCCTCGAAACCGCTGAGCCGACTCTTCGAACGTGATGATCCTGCAGGACGCGAAGCAATTTCGCCTGAGCGTTCGGCGAAAGTTCTCCGATTTCATCGAGAAAGATAATCCCGCCATCAGCGCTCTCAAACAGGCCGGCCTTGTCGCGGATCGCGCCCGTAAACGCACCCTTCACATAGCCAAATAATTCGCTCTCCACTAGAGTTTCGACCAGCGCCGAACAGTTACAGACCACAAATCGGTTGGCCGACGCCGGGCTGAGACGGTGCAGTGCCTTCGCTACCAGTTCCTTGCCCGTTCCGGTCGCCCCGGTGATGAGCGCAGTCCTGAAATGCGGCGCGATCCGCCTTACTTTTGCGAACACGTCGAGCATCAAAGGGCTGCGACTGACGATCCCTTCGAACTGGCACGCTCCGAGTAGTTCCTGATCCAGACTTAAAGTCTTCTGGCGTATTTCTGCTTCGGCCAGAAAGCTCGCAATCCGATGGCGGAGCCGGCGAAAATCAATGGGCCTCGTCAGATAGTCGCAGGCGCCTTTTTCAATAGCCTTAACTGCGGATTCTGCCGAGTAATGATCAGAAATCAGAATCACGTTTACGGAGGGATCGGCGCCGACCATGCGCTCGAGCAGGTCCATTCCAGTCGTTTCTTGCTTGGGCAGGTCGAGCACGACCGTTCTCGGCCGAGCTAGCAGGTATAGTTCAAAACCAGCCTCAGGTTCGTTCGCGGTTAGAATCTCCAACCCTTCCTGAGAGAGCGCGTCGCTAATCGATGCCAGGTCGTTCGGATCCTCGTCAATCGCCAACAGTTTGAACGTGTTGAGCTTACTCATTTGTCTAAGACCGGACCGTGATTTCTATCCTTTGTGCGACATAGAATTTAGGACATCAATCAACGCACCCTATTTTGGATGCCCAGCGCATCCATTTAGGTTTAGTTTCTTGCTGTTGTGGAATTTCACGACAATAGAACGAGGGCCAGAGTACCCGACGGTCGGTTGAGCCGTTGTTGCGGAAGTGCCGCGCTCACCGCGCGGACGCCTTTTCGCCCGCCGGACATTGTCCGCCTTCAGGTCAGTCCACCTTTCTCGGGAACAAGGGTTGCATAACTGCGTTTATGTAGTCCTTCAAAAACCAATAGGCGCTAAAACAAACAACCATAAGCCAACAGAAGCACGGGATCGCGCGGCCACCAGTTTTGTTACGAAATCCGAACAAACCACTCTGCCCATCAGCCAAAGACTGCAGCGGTTAAAACATCGCGCCCGCACAAATTGCATAGAGCTCTTCGACACGTTTCGACGATGCTCTCGCTACCGGTGTCTATCTTGCAGACATTAATCCAGAACCCGTACTGCGCAATGGGTTAGCGAGTAGTTAAATGGTCGAACAACAACCGGACAAGTGACAGGCCGTCTTGCTGTTACGCAGCTTTATTGCCTTTGGTCCCCGACGTGCCAGCATTTTTGGGTGACTTTATGAACGAGTATGTTCAACTTGACGGTCTTCTGCTGACCAATGACACGCGAGTTCTGAGTGTCATGAATCAGATTCTGGACAACTTTGGAATCCAAACCGAGGTTTGCAACGAACTGAACTCCGCTCTCGATGCAGTTACTCATCGCAGGCTCGACGCGGTGATTGTGGACTGGGACGGCACATTCGATCCCACCCGCATTGTGAGAGCGACGCGCAAGTCATCCCCGAACAGCAATTCGACCATCGTCGCCATGGTGAATGGGCAGTCAGAAACGCACGCTCTTCTGGTCGGGGCCAACTTCATGATCCACAAGCCGACTGACATCGATCACGCCCGGCGGTGTATGCGGGCAGCTTACGGAACCATGCTGCAGAACCGCCGGCGCGCAGCTCGTGTTCCCGTCGACATTGCGGTGGTGGCCAGAGTTGCCGAGACTGGAGAAATCCAGGCCAGAATCAGCGATCTCAGCATAGGCGGGTTGGCTCTGCAATGCACCCGGTCGTTGCCCATCAATCGCGAGGTTTTAACGCAATTCTCACTTCCCCGTATCAACGGCGTGATCCACGCAACCGGGAGAATTGTAAACGCCAACGAAACCGGGCGAGCCGGAATACGCTTCTCATTTGTTCCCGAGGAAGACCGAAATTTGCTGGAAGGTTGGTTGGCAGTCGAGTTGGCCAAACTGGAGAAAGCTGAGATGCCCACCGACAATGTTGAAAACCGCGGAAACTGAGCCAGAGACATTATCCTCAATACGCGCCGCGTCAATCCTCTTAGCCGAAGACTCGGCCATCTACCGGCACCTGATCGAGTCGCACCTGAAAGAATGGGGCTTCGATTTTGTTTGTGCAAAAGACGGCGAGGAGGCGTGGAGGCTGCTTCTGAAGCGGGACGCGCCCAGATTGGCTTTGCTCGACTGGGTCCTCCCAGAAATCGATGGCATCGATCTTTGCCGCCGCCTTCGTGAGCGCCCGGAAGATGAACCCTACACTTACACGATCTTGTTGACGTCGAAGAGTCGCAAGCATGAGATGCTCGAAGCTATGGATGCGGGTGTGGACGATTTCCTCGCAAAGCCATTTGATCCACTCGAGTTGAAAGCCCGTCTGATGGTGGGCAAGCGAATCGTCGACCTGCAGCAGAAGCTGGTTTCCGCCAACGACGCCCTGCATTTTGCGGCGAGCCATGATTTTCTAACCGGAGCTTGGAATCGCGCTGAAATCCTCGCATTCATGCAACGGGAACTTGCCCGCGCCCGCCGCGACAATACGCCTGTGGGCATTGTTCTGCTGGATGTGGATCACTTTAAGAAGGTGAATGACGAGTTCGGGCACGAGGCCGGAGATTCTGTCCTCAAGGAGATCACGAAGCGGCTTTCCGCCAGCCTGCGGGAGTACGACGGCATTGGGCGCTATGGCGGGGAGGAATTCTTGCTGGTGATCCCCGGTTGTAACTTGGCCACTACAATTCGGCGAGCTAATCAAATCAGGGAATCGATCTCGACCCAGCCGATCCAAACGCTCCTCGGGCCGCTGGCTATCACTGTGAGCATGGGTGCCACCGTGGGCGAATCGGCCGCAAATTCGGAACTGCTCCTTCGCCGCGCAGACATGGCACTTTATCAGGCCAAGCACAATGGCAGAAACCGAGTCGAGCACATAGCCACAGCCTGAACCATGTTACCGAGACACTCGCGCTGAGTTCCAGAGCAAGACAAATTCCGGAAAACAGACAACAAACCTTCGCACTTCAACCCACGCCGCAACCGAATTACGCGAATAACTGGCGCGCCGTCTTCGTCTTGCGTCGCCGATCCCGAGACAAGAAGCGTTCGGCACTGATCGTGCAAGGTCTGCTCTGCCCGGCGCTCTCAGGAACCCCCTCTCCCCGGGATGGCGCTACTACTACGAAAGACGTGCTTGTCGACTGTGACACGGGTCGTGATCGGAAGGCGACTTATCTGGTCTCGTCTCAGGTGAGCCGTCTAAACCTTGAGGAAGAAAGATGCGATCCAGAAGTCTCGTAGGCATGGTTCTTTCGCTATCGGCCATAGCGTTTTCGGTGCATCAGTCCTCCGCCCAAGTGGCGCTGCAGGGCGCCATGCCACAGAGTTCAGCGGCTTACGGGAAGTCTGCGGTGTTGCCGTTGACATTTGAAGCGAACCAGGGGCAGGTGGGAGCGGGGGCAAGGTTTCTATCCCGTGGCAAGGGTTACACCGCGTTTCTGACCGCCGGTGGAATGGTTCTGTCTTTGCGCCCCAGTCAACCGGCGCCAGCGCTGCCGGCGAGCAACCTGGCTGCAACCAGCAACTCCCAGCCGGCCGCTAACGCC
>Ga0209380_10000702_pt1 | contig 23765 bp, 27 predicted proteins | sample HubBroMetageWFT6_FD_188347 | JGI IMG/M metagenome (GOLD analysis project Ga0209380, IMG submission 188347) | Warmed and freeze-thawed soil microbial communities from the Hubbard Brook experimental Forest, New Hampshire - Hubbard Brook CCASE Soil... | ecosystem: Environmental > Terrestrial >... | reverse complement strand
CAACAGTTAGGACAAGCCGCAAAACAAGAACATGCACGGAATGCCCGTCAGATGGGCCTATTATTGCATATTCAGAGCTGCAAATGCGCCGGATTTAGGAAGGACACAGTTGTTCTGGCTGACTTTGTCAACTCTACGAGCGATCCGGTTTTCGACGACACACTTAAGCAGGGCCTAGCGGTGCAGCTAGCCCAATCTCCGTTCCTAAACATCCTGCCGGAGCAAAGAGTGCAATCCGTGCTGGCGGAGATGACTCGTCCGCCGGACGAGCCGTTGTCCGCCAATGTTGCGCGGGAAGTATGCGAACGCAGCGGAAGCAAAGTCTACATCACGGGGTCGGTTGCCAACATCGGCGGCCAGTACGTGATTGGGCTGAATGCCATCAACTGCGCCAGCGGAGATACCCTGGCGAGAGAGCAAACCGAAGTTGCGGGCAAGCAACAGGTAATGGGAGCACTTGGGAACGTTGCTGCGAAATTGCGGAGCGAGCTCGGAGAATCTCTCGGCTCGGTTCAAAAGTTCGACATACCATTAGCCCAAGCGACAACCTCGTCGCTCGATGCCCTAAAAGCGTATACCTTCGGGCTATCGAAGTTTGCCGAGGGCGACCAAGCGGGGGCCATTCCTCACTTTCAGCGGGCCATTGAGTTGGACACTGAGTTTGCGATGGCTTATGCCAACCTCGGCCGAGCTTACGAGAACACGGATCAATTTGAGCTCATGGATGAGGCGCTGGGAAAGGCCTTCGCGTTGCGCAATCGAGCCAGCCAGCGCGAAAATTTCGACATTTCTGCGGTCTACTATCAATTCGTTACTCACCAGCCCGATCAAGCCGTCGAGATTTGTGAGCTTTGGGAGCAAATCTACCCGCGTGATTTCACGCCCCACCGAATCTTGGGACATGAAAACGGGACGCTCGGGCAGTGGGAGCGATCCGTGGAGGAATTCCGCAAAGCCGCGGAAGCGGATCCAAACCAAGCTCTCGCGTATGTAGGTCAGATGTACGGCAATTTAGCCTTGAACCGTTTGGACGACGCCCACGTGGCCTACGAAGCGGCGAAGGCACGCAATGTGCAAGCCGGTCTCTTGACACGCGCGCGCTATCTGCTGGCTTTCGTCGAAAGGGATCAGGGCACGATGGCGCAGATGTCTGATTTGCTTGAACGTCAGAATGGCTTTGAGGACGATGCGGTCGTGTTGCAATCTGCTAGCAAGCTTTATTTTGGGCACGTCCGCGCCTCACGCGAATTATCCCAAGGATTGCTCGACAACGCGAAACGGAAAAAGAAAAATCAAATCATCGGCAACCTTGAAGCCGATATGGCCTTCGAGGATGCACTGTTGGGCAAAGTCGTGAGCGCGCGTCAGCGTGCAAACCTTTCCTCGCAGCTAGGCGGAGAGCCCGCCATGGCGTTTGCGCTTTCAGGTGATGCTGCGCGAGCTAACAGAGTTGTGGAGAAGTGGACCAGTCGATTTACTGAGGGGAGCTACGAGAATGTCATTGCGGTCCCAGAACTTCGCGCGGCAATCGAACTCAAACAAGGGAATCCATTGCGAGCGGTAGAACTTCTGGTCCCAGTGAAACGTTATGAGGCGGGCTGGATTGATGGATACATGGCAGCCTACCTTCGGGGACAAGCTTACTTGGCTGCTCACCGCGGCGACGAGGCGACCCTCGAATTTCAGAAGATTCTTGAGCATCGGGGGGTCGTTTTGAGTTCCATCATTGGCGCTCTTTCGTTTGTCGGGTCAGCTCGCGCTTATGTCTTGAAAGGAGATGTCCCAAGAGCCCGCTCCGCCTACCAGGAATTCCTCACTCTCTGGAGAGACGCCGACCCCAACATCCCCGTGCTGAAAGAAGCCAAAGCGGAGTTCGCGAAGCTGAGATAGCTATCGGGACCGCTTGGGAATGGTCAGCAAGATTGGCCAAGTCCCTGTAAGTCAGTTACCGGGGAAGTGCCGATTCAGTATCCGCCTTCCAGGAAAGTCTTGTTGCGGTGCAGGCAGAAGGCCTTAAACGATTCCGTCGCAATCGGATTTAGTTTCTTGCCCCCGCATTCGTTCAGAAGCCATTGATACGTTAGCCACGCGAACATGTCTGCTGCCTGAAGCGGTGCGAGATTCTTCTTTGGCACGTATCAATCATGCCGAGCACACGGCGAATGGCATATGTGCAGTGGCTTTCAAAACCCTGCACTCGGAGCGCGTTGGGAACAAGCTCATCGAAGGCTCTCCTCACAATGCCAAGGGCGAATCCCTCCGCCACCGTGTTCTTGATAATGCCCCGGAGCCTAGCTGAGATTCGTTGTTTTTTCTCAAGAGACCATCCTTCGAATTCCGTCCCCTTTCGGCCAAACACAAATTCAGCCATGTGCATCGAATCAAATTTGTCCCCGTCAAGATCGCGCGCTTTGTCCCAATCGGCTTGAAAATCTACCCAACTATCCGTATGCGCGATCCATCCGGTGGCAACAACCACTGCATTTTCGGGGCTTGTACCGCTGTCATCGATATAAATAGTCATTGACCTCAATGATTCCTCAACGGCTCGGTTCCTTCGCTCAGAATGTGTAGATAACGAGAATAGGCGAACAAGCGATCCATTCGTTTGCCGGTAACTTCTTTTGCTATTTTGAGTGTTGCAAGGCTCTCAAGAGCGCCCGTGACGGTGGGAACGGACAGTTTGAGTGCCTTTGCCGTCGGGCCAATCTTGATTAGCGGATGCCCTTGCATATACTCGTGAACACGCAGCGCCGATGCAGCCTTGCGACCCAAAGATTGAGTCTTCTTCCGGTCCGCTTCGAAGAGATGGAGGATTTGAACGGCTGCGTCCGCTGCCTGACGCGCCGTAGTCTCCGGGCCTTCCAGAAAAAACTCGAGCCATTCCTCCCAAATTCCTTCCGTGCGCACCCTTTGAAGCAGATCATAGTAGCGTTGCCGATGAGTCTTGAAGTAAATAGAATCAGTATGCGGAGCAGCGCAAGGAGCTTCCGCGATGCGGAAAGTGAGATTCGCGGTAGTTCTCCCGGTCGTTCAGGTGTTCATTGCGGCGATTTTATTGGTGTGGACAGACCTAGCCATACCAATCGTCTACCGATATTGGTGGCGGTTTCCCCGACGGGAGCTTTACATTGACGCGTGCGTGATTGCGACCAACACTGTTTCGCACGGCATCAATGCCCCCGGCGCTTCTGTTCAGAGGATTGGCGCTGTCGCTCCCGTTGCAAGGTCATCCCGCATGGGGCGTTGGCGTGGAAGATGTATTTTATCTAGCTGGCGTTGTAGTTCTGGGGTACTTGGTGGGACGGCCTGTGGACCGCCGAAGGTTCCTAATAAAAACGTCGGTTTCAAGGATGTCGACAGGGCGGGTCTGGTTCAATTTGCTTTTAGTCTTCTGGGGAACGCTCCTCTTCGTGGGGTGCTTCACGTCGTTTTACGAGTTGACTCGCTCTTCCGGCGCAGACATTCACACTTTCTATTTCAACTGGGACATCTGGCGCCTCGCATTCGCTTTAGTATGGGCTCTTATCTTAATAATTTCCCCTGGCCTCAATCTCGCACATTGGATTCGGAGCAGGCTTGTCGATATTGGGGTCTCCTCTTGTTAAGTATGGGAAACTCCCCGAAATACAGCGCGTCCTAACGGGCTCGGGGCGCATCGTCACAACACTCTTCTTCGCACTTTTGGTGGCGAGGCTGCTTGACTACAACGCTAGGTCTGGTTAGCGTTACCGGACATCGCTTCAGTACGCCAGTAGACGGTTAGAAGGAGCCTGGCAAACGTGACGCTAATTCCTGACGCCGTTCACGAGGCTTAGAAAAAAAGCCAGGTTTCCGAAGCTGTGCCCGATGATGCCCGGCCAAGTGCTTTTCGTGCGCTGCGCAACAAAACTGAGCGCCAGGCCGGTGATCGACATCCGCAGAGTATCCCATAGGGTGGGCTGCATGAAGAGATGGAACGCCGACCAAAGAATGCCGTGAACAATCCAAGTAGCCCGGCCGAACGCCAGTTCCTGCCGCGGCAGCACATATCCACGCCACCACAGCTCTTCGCCACCGATGTTACAAACGAACATGATCGCCGCGTAGTAGACAGGAATCCACCAGGCGGCATGTAGTGGAATGCCCATGAAGTCGTGAGGACCGAAGTGCCCAAAAAATGCATCGTTGAAAAGCGCAGGGTTAAAGAATCGAACCGCAACGAAAGTCGGCTGAAGAAGATACGCGCTGCGTTTCACTAGGACGGCCGCTAAAACCCCTGCGAAGCCCGCGATGCGCCCTGCTCTTTCGAGCCAGAGGGCCAGCCCAGCAGCCACTACTGCGACGAGATCAGCTACCGTACCCCCAAACATAAACCCGGAAAGCGCGATAGCCCAGAGCCAGACCGTTCGCTGCGGGACGGCAAGCCGTAACCGTTCGATAAGGCCCTTCCAGCCGGGAAACTTCGCCTCCAACTCCGCGCCGCAAAGTGCCGCCACCAGCATCAAACTGAGCGGAAGGATCAGCAACAAATGGAAGATGCGCCACCATGACGTGCCCCGCTGGACCAGATGCGGTCCCAGCCAATGGAAGAGAAACGCAAAGGCAAGAGCGGGTACACCGAACAGAAGCGCCGAAGCAAACCAGCCGGCGGAGTTCATTGCGTGGCTGAATTTCACGGCGCGAGTGTACCCCACCCAACCCAATTCGGCATACGCGCGGCGCAAAAGAACCCACTCGCAGCCAGGTGCTAAGAGCCTTCTCATGGAAGGCAAATGAGAAAAGCCGGGTGATGGCGGGAGTATACTTTTACTACGCTCTCAGGCCGCTTCCGCTGAGACTTTCCCTCGGGAGGAGGTTTCATGCGCCTTGTCGTCACCTTTCTTGCTTGTTTCCTGGCAGCGCCGCTCTTCGCAAATGACGGAAACACGGTGCTGTTGGCCGATCTTGCTGATCACGCCATGCAACAATCCCAGATCACATTGCCGGGCGGCAAGCCATTCCATTTGAAAGCCACGATCGCCGAGAAAGACAGCCCGGATTCGGATTACAAAGCCAAGGTTGAAGAATACTGGGTGTCGCCAACAAAGTGGCGGCGCACCACCAGTTCACCGGATTTTTCGCAGACATTAGTTACTGATGGCGAATCCGTGTTCGAGGAGGGCACGGGCGATTATTATCCGGTCTGGCTCAACCACTTCATAGCAGCAATATTCGATCCACTGCCCATCCTGGAGCAACTTAGACAGGCAGGAGTCCGTGCTTCCAAACGCGATCTTGCGGCTGGCGAGACTAGCTGTGCGGACCTGCCGATGCGGGTGGAACGGTGGGTCCTGTGTTTTACGGGCAAGAAAGCGCTACTGAGTTCGATCTTCACAAAAGGATATGCGACCGAGTTCAAAGACTTCAAAGCATTCGGAGACAAGCAAGTTTCGCGGCTCATCGAAATACCCCCGAGCCGGGAACAATCATTGATGCACGCATAGACGAACTAACAGAACTCAAGCAGCCCAATGAAACGTTGTTCGTCGTGGGCACGGCACTCAACCAAAGGATCGCATCAAGAGCGTCTATGTTGCCCAGGACACATTCATGAAACTTGCGATCACCGGCACCGAGATTGCATGGCCTCCGCGGGGAGGCGGCCCCACGACTGGAGGCTGTGCGGTATACATGGGCGCGGATCGCGCAGGAAATGTGAGGGAATCGTGGCCAGAGGGATGCGACAGCACCGGCATCCAGACCGCGCTTCGCGACATCGTTAAGACCTGGAAGCTTCGCCCGCCAGTCTCGAATGGAGTTCCTGTACAAGTGGAAGCACTACTGGGTTTTACCTTTCACACGGTAGTACACGACAAACCGCTCCCGCTATTGACGGACGCGGAGATTCGCCAACTGGCGACGAACACCGTGGAACCCAACTTTCTCAAGGGGCCGCAGGCGGTACCTGCGGGAACCGAAGTGACCGTGCAGATCTCTGTGGACGAGACAGGCACGCTCACGGGTATCACAAACACCCGTGAAGTTCCAGACGCGCTTTTCCAGGCCGCCTACGCGGCAATAACCCAATGGCACTTTCGGCCGTATATGAAAGATCAGAAACCGCAATACATTCACGCCAACGTTACATTCTACGTGCCGAAACCAATCCAATGGAGGCACGCGCCGGAGGCACTGACGCCAATCGTTTCAGGAAACTTGCTGCCGGGGCGGCGAGCACGGATCGGAAGTTCGCTTGTCTAGACTACCCGGAGCCATCGGTGCCACCCTTGAGGCTCTTGTTGCCGCCTTTTGCCGCCTCGACAAATCGCTAAGTTGTTCAAGGGAAAAAGGATGGTTGGTAGGGGCGGTGGGGATCGAAAACACTACCAGGCGGAATTTCATGGACTTGGAAGGAATGCTGGGGAACGCTAAGCCATTGAAAAGGAACAATTGGGAATGCAAAGGAATCCTTATTGGCCCCTTAATGGCCCCTCGTTTTCTCGACTACCGAGATTCCGTCACAGTGTATTTCACTCACTGTCCAAGTCGCGCAGTCGGCTTCGGACTCAAATTTCGCGGCGCGGATGGCAAGCCGACGTAACCTCGCGAATATGCTAGGCCCGAGCTCGTAGTGCGGCTGGCGAATCGTTTGTGCGGAAATTCTTCGACTTTGTCGAGACCTCCCAGATCCGGATGTCCGCAGAACTTCTACGGTAACGGCGTTAATGAGATCGGAAGGAGTTTTCTCTGGTGCGACTCGCTTTGTTAACACTCCACTTTCTGTCGGCGTCTCTTGAAGCGTGGGTTAAATCAGCAAACAGGGGGAATCCAAAATGAATGCACGCACCTTTTCACGCCTCGCAATCAGCACTGTGGCCGTTCTGCTCGGGTTCACAACCTTCGCCCAAGCCGGGCCACCTCTGATCTGCCATCCCATTGAAATCGGGCAAGCGAAGTCGCTGCCCTGGGTGGAGTTCAACCACAAAGGAGGCTCGGACTACGACCTGAAGAACCTCAGCCAGGACACGATGGCCATTCTCGATTCGCACGCTCCCGTCTTAGTCCGCATGGAGACCTTACGCCGGGCCACAATCTACGCTCGCCAGGACCCGCAAGCAGCGAAGGAACTGATCGCGCGACTTCAAGAGCGTGCAGCGAACTCAGATGCCGTTGGTCACCCGGACGCCCTCGCGTGGTTCGACGTCGGCTACCTGGCCGAGGCTTACAAGCAATGGTTGGGCAAGGGCGAGCCCAACCCCGCGGCTGGCCTGGACGGATATAGCTTGGTGCGAAAAGCAATCAGCTTGCGCGGCTCCGATCCGGAAATGGAATTCGCGGCTGCCCTGATCACTCTGCCGGGCCCCGATAGCGCTCACCGTGATCACGTTCAGAAGGCGATGACAGGAGCAAAGAGCGATTCTCTTCTTGCTCAGAACCTGGCCTCGAACTTCAACCACGAGGCGATCTCCGAACTTCTGGTCGCCCCGGCAGGAAGGCTTTAGCGATGAAGCTGGAAATGAGGAAGTCTCTTACCGTAGGGGAAGTCAGATCCTGGCTTCCCCGCTTGTTGGTGCGCTGAGTTCCATGATGGCCTTTCGCTTGCGTTTCCTCGAACCGGACTTCTGCCTCGTTTCGCCGAATTCACATTGACGATGCGCTTGTCCTCATTAGGGACTGGTAATCCCGAAATTGGCGAACCAGTGATATCACCTGTACTCTTGCTCGATTGGTTTGCGAGTCTCTAGGCAACCTGCTGCCGAACCGTTTTCACCGTACCAAATCTGTCCGCTTTGGTCGGTACACAGTGCGTACTTGCCGGTCGTTCCTGGATTCACTGGTGTTGCTGTGATCGCGTAGAGTGTTTCTTTTGACTTTGACCTTCGCGCTGCGGGCACTGGATTTCGAGATGATACCCGACCCTAGTTCCAGAGGCTAAGACTGGGTCCACAAGGCCAACTTCTGAGCCCTGCCGACCAAGGTCACTGAGATTGCATGCGTACCCGGTCTCAGGATGCCGTGCCGCGTGCTTGCGTTCGGCTAGACTCACATCTTCAATGCTTAGGGTCGCGCGGCGCTGGTTCACGAAGATACGCGGCGCCCTAGGAGGGAAGATTCCTAAGAACACGACTGCTGTTAGAAACATCGCGAATCCTCCCAAGACTATCCGTTTTGCGAAGGCCCATAGGTTTATTGGCTATCCCTAAGGTCCCCTATGGAACAGGGGACGCTGTGTTGAAGACGCGACGATTCTATCTCATCTTTCTCTCAACCCCTTCTCATGGATGGAGTTGGGCTCCTCCCTCAGAGCTAATCGCACAAGGATTATGGCGCCCTACTTAAAAGTGCACCTGCGCGGGAGAGGATGAAGTGAGGCAGCGAATAAGCCAGCCAAGAAAGAAGAGGATTGCGCCGGTGAGAAAGATAGGAAAACGCGGCGGGTTGTTCCAGGAATTGTCGACATCTTTACCGACGTTTAGCAACGACAACAGCAGGAACGCGCCTGTGCCAAAATCCTGAACGATTTGCGCGGCCAGCGTGGCGATTGATGGGAGCCTCTTGCGATTGGTTGGACCGGAAAGATTAGCGAGTTCTTGTTTCGAGAGTCCAAGTCCCTCAGACGACTTTGCGCAGAAGGAATATGCCTTTGAGTAGAAGGGTAAGACTCCGAGCGCGAAGACTAAGGGAATGGCGGTAAATTTCTTCTCGGAAGGCGAGACGGCCCAAAAGCAAAGGGCAGCGGAGGCAAGACTCAAATAAAGTACGGCACGGCGCGGATGGTATTCTATGTCGCCGGCAAAGTTTTCGAAAAAGAATTCGCGAACCGTCACGGCGGAAGTTTACCGCAAAGCGACGCCAATCGGACTTGGTCGAGCTGCTTTCCAGTTCGATCAGAGTCAAAATTAGAGCCAGCCTATTTCAACGTGCCCATTCGGGAAGCTGCCCGGCCAGAAGCTTCAGAGGACCAAAATTCACTACCTTCATTCCGTTTTGGCTCGGCACCACACCGTGTCAGCACCGGTTAACGCAGAGCCGGGAGCATCGGAGAAGAGCGGCGCTGGCGCGCCGGGCGTTGGACGGGTACATCGCCCGCACTAGGTGCGCCTCGACTCTTTCGGTCGAAGTACAGCAGCTTCGTCTAATGTGCAGATGACGACGGGGCAAGATAAGCTGGCCGATAGTCTGCGCGATACGAAGAGTGCTTGAGCTTTACTTTGATAGCATGGACCTGGCTATCGTACGCAGGCGGAACAAACTCAAGGGTGTACTCACTGCGGACTAGTTGAGCGATTTCACCATAGGCACGGCTAAAATCCTTCGCGTCCTTCGGGAAATAGGCGCGACCACCGGAAGCCTCGGAAAGCTGACGCAGCAGTTCATCGGACTGAGTTATACCTTCATTGACGAAAGTTCGATCTGCGCGGTCATCAACCGATAATTTCTTGTGCTTAGTACGTTTTCGAAAATCGCCAAACGTCGAGAGTGCAAGGATGCGAACGTCGGAGATTTTTAGCTTCTGCTGGACGACCTGCCAACTTTCGGAAGGAGAAGTATCAATCCCAGTAGAGAGCACCACAATGATCTTGCTGCCGGGGAATGATGCGAGCCAATCGATAGTAGCGGCGACGCTCGAAGAAAGGTTTTGCCAGCCTGAGGTAGCGTTAGCTCGAAGGCTCAAAAACTGGGAGTTCACTTCTTGAAGCACCTGCCGGGCTTGGCGTTTGTCGGGCGTAAAATCTAGGACCAATTGCGGGCCCTTCGAAAAGGTAACAATCGCAACGCGATCAATTGCAGAAATATTGTTCAAGAGATTATCCGCGCCGAGGAAAGGGCTCTTGCCAAGCCTGACGAGGAGATAATCGGCTGTACCGCCCTCGATAAGAAATACAAGTCGTGCAGGTTCCTCGCTCGGCACAAAACCACTTATGGGCTGTTCGACTCCATTGTCGAAGATTCGAAAGTCCTCGCGGCGAAGTCCGGGCGCGGAACGGCCATGGGAGTCTGTCACGGTGACACCGACGTTGATCCGGTCCACGCTGACACGAATTGCGCTCCCCAAGGTAGGCAACTGGTCGGTTTGTTGAGCACTAGCCGATGCACAAATAATCAGCATAAGCAGACCCGCGGCGTATATCCGACCTCTCATCACTATTAAATATTACGGTAATTTCTGAAAATGCAAGTGATTTCCTGGGGCTGATTTGTGTGATTTGCAAGCTAAGCTCAGGTAGAGCAGTGACCTCTGCTGAGTTGGGTTCACCTAATTTGGAGGTCCGCCCGGAGGCGCCGCGGATGAAATGTCCTGGGTTCCAGCGTTCGCCCGCAACCCGATTGCTCCACTGTAAGACACTGCGGGTGTCGTTGCCGATCCCACTGTGGAGGTAAAGCCGCCGCGACTTGAAGCCGCGGTTCGCCCGGTACTGACGCCAATCGTTTTGGAAACTTGCTGCTGGGCGGCGAGCACGGATTGGGAGTTTGCTTCTCTAGACTACCCGGAGCCGTCGGTGCCACCCGTGAGGTTCTCTCATTGCCGCCTTTTGCCGCCTCGACAAATCGCTAAGTTGTTGTTGGGAAAAAGGATGGTTGGTAGGGGCGGTGGGGATCGAAAGGACAAGCTACTAAATAAGGCTTGTGCCCTCTATGCGTTGCAGCTACCTGCCCCGGCCAACTGGAACAAACGGAACAAGGCGGTCAACTAAAGCTACGTCCGAAGGTCGGGAAGCGTCTGCTCTGCCACTGAACTACGCCCGCCCGTTATTTTAAGTTTTACTGCTCACATGAGCTTCCGTACCTGCTGTCGGATAGATTTCATGCGTTAAGCCCCGTCGAACATCTACGGATAGCGCATCGTCCAAGTGGATTACTTCCAATTTACCAGGACTTGACGAGTAGTAAGCGTTTCGTCGGTTACGGATGGATGCGTGATGTGTCCGTGTGCTTCCAACGAGTTCGAGTGGATTAAGAATGGGCGATCAAGGCCAGCCCCTAGAGAGAACCAAAGCTGGCCCGGATGCTTGGTGTCTGTTTTGCTGCCGCCAGGTTTTGAAGCTTGCGCAAAGACTCTTCACGGAATCAGGGCCGATGACCCGGCAGAGCCGTATCTGCAAAGAGCCAATTCGGGTCTACTGACTGACGGGCATGTGACCCTACAAAGGGTGAGTGATTTAGCGGTTTGTGATGCCCCCACCATGGAGGTTTAGAACCTGCTAGCGCGGACAGCAGCCGTACTAGGGTTCAGTTTGGCTGTCATTCAGCCGTGTGCCGACCACGTCGGTGCATTTGGTTAAGTAGACGGTGCCCGAAGAGTTGAAATATAGCGACATAACCTGCGCCTTAAGATCGTTCTCATCGTCGAGTGTGATGCTACCGAAATATTTCTGCGTCCCCGGAACATATGGACTTGTAGTAGGAGGATCGACGATCAGGAGCTCGACAACGTCCTTGTAAGTGTCGCGCCCGGTCTTCCACCAATAGCCGTGGCCGGGAGTATCGTATCCAAACAATGTGTTGGTGAAGGTATTGGTCATAGTGCCGTCGCCCGTGAAGCTGACGAGGCCCTGAAACGGCGCCGCGAGCGTCCCGGTGGTGGCACCTTCGCAATAGACTGGGGTCACTTGCAAGCGCCAAGTACCCACCAGGCCTCGTGGTTCAGGCCAGTCCGCCCTAGCTCTGGTTCCCAGAACGACAAAGCCCACTATGAAGAAGCTAATGAGAACTGCCGCCGCCGAAACAGACACGCTTTTCTTGTTAAACATGGCTTTTCCTCCTTTTTTCTCGTTAGATTTCGGCCCCCGAAACTCGACCGACCTGCAGATTGGAGATTTGCGCCTCCATCACCGCAGGCTCTTCCGGTGGCACAAGCTCAAGGCTAGCGAGACTGGCGCAAAGAGAATTGAGTTGCCATGGTGTGGGTCTGGTCTGCGTCTGTTCCCCATCTGATCGTCCAGCTTTTTGAATTCAGCGGACTTGTGGAGAACGCGCATTGGCTCCGGTACAAAATCAAGGCAACAGTGGTAGACTCCGCAATGCTTGAAAGCGCTGCTATGGATTCCACTGTCCGAAACCACAGGACACGTTTTGGCGCCTTTGAAGTGGATTTGCGCGCGGGCGAGATATACAAGCACGGCATCCGCTTGAAGCTTCAGGCCCAACCCTTCCAGGTGCTGGCCGTCTTACTTGAGCATCCGGGCGATGTAGTTGCGCGCGAAGAGCTCCGCCAGAAACTCTGGTCCGCAGATACCTTCGTTGACTTCGATACCGGTTTAAACAGTGCCATCAAAAAGCTTCGTGACGTCCTGGCCGATTCAGCCGAGGAGCCCCGCTACATCGAGACCCTTCCCCGCCGTGGCTACCGCTTCATCGCTCAAGTTGAAAACGGCGATCTGCCAGAACTGATTTCGGAACCTGCCAGCGGACTCAAGCTAAGGGTTCTGTTTCGGCAAAGCAAGCACCCCCGTGTCGCAATCCCCGCACTGATCCTCCTCTTAGCCCTAGTGAGCTTGATTGGCGGGGGGATTCACCATAGTTCCAAAGTCAGATGGGCCAGGGACCAGGCGTTACCGCAGATCGGCAAGCTCATCGAACAGGGCAAACCTGGCCAAGCCTTTGCACTCGCTGTTCAGGCCGAGCGGTACATTCCGGCTGACCCAGCCCTGGCCAGATTCTGGCCCGATATTTCCTGGTCCGATTCCATCATCACCAGCCCTCCGGGAGCGTCCGTCTACCGCAGGGACTACAACTCTCCAAACGCCCCGTGGGAATTTGCCGGCCTCTCGCCCCTGCTGAAGGGGAGGTTTCCGGCTGTGGATTCGAGCTGGAAATTCGAATTGCAAGGATATACGACGCTCGAACGCGCTACCTTCCCCACCGGCCCGATCACGGTGGAACTGCACAAAGACGGCGAGGCTCCCAGCGGGATGGTTCCTGTTGAGTTCGACCAGGGACCTGTTGAGAACGGCCCTTGGGGCCTCTGGGGGATTGCAGGCATTGCAGGCTTTCAGACCTTGCCTGCAATCCGGGTTGGGAAATTCTGGATCGATAAGTTCGAGGTCACCAATCGCGAGTTCAAACGTTTTGTGGATCAGGGAGGTTACCAGAAGCAGGAGTATTGGAAACACGAATTCCAAAAAAATGGACACGTGCTTCCATGGGCCGAGGCGATGAAGCTCTTTGTCGATAAAACGAACCAGCCAGGACCCTCCACCTGGATACAAGGTGAATATCCGCAGGATGAGGGCGAATATCCTGTCACCGGTGTGAGCTGGTTCGAGGCCGAAGCCTATGCTGACTTTGCAGGCAAGTCGCTTCCGACCGTTTATCACTGGGCGGCGGCTGCATACCCGACGGACAGCCCCAGCCTAATACCCGCCAGCAACTTTAGTGGCAAAGGACCTTCGCCGGCCGGGGCTTACCACGGTATGAGCCGGTGTGGCGCTTACGACATGGCAGGCAACGTGAAGGAGTGGTGTGCAAACGAAGGGACCTCCGGCAGGCGCTATATCCTGGGCGGCGCATGGGACGAGCCGGCATATATTTTCAACTATCCCGACGCTCGTTCACCATTCGAGCGCCCTCCTGAATATGGTTTTCGTTGCGCTGTCTATGTGTCAAACAGTAAGGAAGCCGAAGCAGCAGGCACTCCGATCACCGTTCAATTACGCAATTTCGGCTCCGAAAAACCTGTTTCAAATCAACTTTTCCGGGCCTACAAGAACCAATACTCGTATGACAAGACGCCGTTGCATGCCAAGGTGGAATCGGTCGAACAGACCGGGGATTGGCGGCTGGAAAAGGTTTCCTTCGACGCGGCTTACGGCGGCGAGCGAATCACCGCGTATTTGCTCCTGCCCAAAGCAGCGTCGCCGCCTTTTCAAGTTGTCGTCTACTTTCCCGGCGCTGCTGCCGCTTACCTGCGATCGAGCGAAAAAGGGTTCCCGCACGAGCTTACACACTTCGATTTCATTGTAAAAAGTGGACGAGCGGTCTTATTCCCTGTCTTCAAGGGAACCTTCGAACGTGACGGCGGACTGAACCCGACGATCTACTGGCCAAACACCAGCAGTACGTATCGGGACAATGTCATCTATTGGTCTAAGGACCTCAGCCGGTCGATCGACTACCTTGAGACACGCCATGATATCAATCTCAACCAGTTGGCCTACGAGGGTTACAGTTGGGGGGCAGCGATGGGAGCACTTCTCCCGGCTGTGGAAACTCGCTTCAAAGCATTAATTCTGATAAACCCAGGATTCTGGTTACAACAGCAGTTGCCGGAAGTGGATCAAATCAACTTCGCCCCACATGTGAAGGCTCCTGTTTTGATGCTCAATGGCCGTTTCGATTTCCTTTGGCCGCCGAGAATCTCGCAAGAGCCCATGTTCCGTCTGCTGGGAACACCCACAGAGGATAAGCGCCGCGTGGTTTACGACACGGGACACAACGTACCCCGAACGGAGATGATCAACGAATCGCTCAACTGGCTCGACAAATATCTGGGACCCGTGAGATAGGACAGGGAACGTCCCCTCCCCGGTAAGTTCCCCGCTGAAGAGGGCCACGGCCAGGCACGTTTGCTGAATCCGTTTTCATGGCAGTGGATTGCGCGGGCCGGATCTTCGGCGATGTGACAGTTCACGAAGCGGCGGATTTGTGCTGACTTGTTTTACCGACCGATTAGTTTAGGTGCGACACCCGACACAACGCGGTGAAGTTCTGCAAAGCAGCTATCTTAGACGAGCAAGCGTGCGCCATACACCCAGAATCCCGAATTGCCGTGGATTTATGGCGTCATGGCGTACCTCGTGTCGCAGCGGACAAACGAGATGAGACTTCGGCTGGCGCTCGGGGCAAGCCGCGGAAATATATTGAGCCTTGTGCTGGGTCACGGGATGAAGCTGGTTTTGATCGGAGCTGCGGTGGGTTTCGCTGGAGCGTTTGCGCTGACGCGGCTGATGAAAACGCTACTGTTTGGGGTGAGTCCGTTCGATCCGCTGACGTTTGTTGCGGTTGCCTGCCTGCTGACCGGCGTGGCGTTAGCGGCCTGCTATGTTCCTGCGCGTCGGGCAATGAGCGTCGATCCGATGCATGCGCTCCGGTACGAGTGACCTCACGGTTGTTATTCCGCTCAAGACGGAGAAACTGCCGAATGGTCGGCAACCCGGAAGTAATCCCCAAACGGGGTTCTGGGGCATGGGACCGGGACACGTGCCTCCGACGATGGCATTGGAGAAGTACGGGGATCGTGTCCCCCTCTTGGGAGACAGGTGCTCTAGCCTATGGCACCCGATGAAATCCGATCTTACCTCCAGCCTTGAGCTTCCAACCTTAATAAATATTCGCGCAGGCCATGGGGATTCTGGCGTCAGTTGGCAACAGTAGGACCAACGTCGCAACACGGCAAATCACTGAAGTCAGGAGACTTCGCAACATCAAAGCGGGGTCTTAGCTAGGAACTGTGTTCCGATTGGAGCCAGGTGCCGGCCTAACAGATTGAAAAGAAAATGGATTGGTAGGGGCGGTGGGGATCGATCCCCCTCCACTGACTGATAACACGTAAGTTATTGAATACGCTCGAGGCTGGATCATCCCACTCCGCTGTATTTGCTGGTTTTTGATACAAACCTGATACGCGCGCGGGGCTCGCGCAAAATTGGTGCGTGATGGCGAAACCGAATTATCCAGCGATTTTAGAGATCGACTTTTTCGAGATCGCAGATTTCGAGAGACTCGCCTTGCAAGTTTTGGACGGGCCGACGAACAAGGTGATCGTCAGGATCGATAGTGAGAGGCGGCCGCTGACAGAATCGAAGAATCTTTACGAAACCCTCTTGGAGCGCGATCTATCGAAAGATCCGCGCGCGATCGCACAACCTAAATTGTTGCAAGTCTTGTTCAACGCGCGCGATATCCTGGGACTCATCGAAGTTTTTCGTCTGACGCGTGAGCGACGTGATCTCGCGATCGCGGCCCATGACGGCGGAGCAGCAGATTGGTTGGACGGGAACTTGCGATCCTTGGAGAAGCACATCGTCTCGCTCGGCAAACAGATCGCGCACCCCGATTTAGAGGCCGACAAAAACATCGGGCACAGCATGCGTGATGGCTGGAAGGAAGGACAAAAGACAGCCAAGCGCAACACGAGCAAGAGGAAGCGCGACTTTTTCAGATTGTACAACGCTCTGAAAAAGGGGCGCAGAGTTACGAAGCGAAACCGGCGGGGATTTATCGAACGCGCCAGCAAACAGTTCCGTGCACGCTTCAAAGACGCGCCAGATATGAAAACTCCCGGCCTGAGCACGGTCTACAGGTGGCTCCAGGGGCCAAAGCGCAAAAAACCGTTCTCCACTCGCAGCGTTGTCGCCGTTTTGTAAGGGTGCGCGGCGTTCTTTTCGGTACCAGGACCGCTCAAGGCCGCTCCAGCATTGCCGATTTCTCGATTGAAAAATATATTCTCAGTCCTTCTAGAATGAGAATTCCCTCCTGTCGTATTCTCCCGGCGATCGCCAGGAGGCGGATCGTGAAAAATAAGAATCATTCCGAGTCACCACTCGCGTTCCGGATGGTAGAGGCCGCGACACTTTTGGGGGTCTCCCTGAGAACTCTCCAAACTCTTGTCTCATCCAAAGAGGTCCGCTCGCTCCTCATTGGGCGCATCCGACTTATCCGGAAAAAATCATTGGAGGACTTCCTCCGGCGCCGGGAAAAACAGGAGAGCACATGAAACACAGCGCGCAGGTTGTTACCGAGGACCAGCAGTGGGCGGCGGTTGTCCTTCGCGTATGGGCCGAGTGTTCGGCGTTACATCGCGAGTTCGATTCGATTTGCGATTTTGAATTTTGGGTTCACGAGGTAAGTGAAAATCTGATTCGCTCGGCGGACGTCGCGGGCGAGAAATAGAGGAACACACATGGGCGAACGGCAAACGGCTCGGATCGCGCACGAACAGAAAATCGCAAAACTCGAGAGTGAAGTCGCTCCGATCGAGGTAGCGAAGTTGCGGGAAATGTCCGCCGAGGCCGAAATCGATCGGGAAATTGAGAAGCTTGCCATCAAAGCCGCTCACGGCGATCGTTCTGCGCTGAAGCAGCAACGCGAGTTGCGCGTTCGTAAGGATGAATCCCACTTGCAAGCCGAAAACTTGGAGCGACTCGCGGTTCCGATCCGGAAAGCGATCGCGGCCGCGGAAGGTGAGCTTCCGCACTTCATCCGCGCCGAGCTAGTCGAGCGCGTCGCAGATGGAATCCGAGAATTGCCCGGCCTGACTGACGAGCTCGCGAAGATCATTCAGCCGATCGCGCAGGCGTTTGGCAAATTCCGTTCGCGGCTCCACGAGGCGACGGCAGAGGCCTTGCCTTTAATCAGTCGCGGGGATCCGGAGAGGATCCGCGTTTTAGAAAATCGTCTTCGCACTGCGATCGTTCGCGGGATCCGCGCGCAGTTATCTTTTGAGTTTAGGAGCGAGGGATTGGAGATTCTGAGCGTGAGCGAATTTGAAGGAAAGGATTTTCGATGCGCCGTGGAACCGTTGTTGTCCTCGATGATCTCCGCGCTCGAGATGGATCTTCGTGCAAATGGCGTTGCGACGCCGGGCCGCGCGGAGTATCGAGCGGTAACGAATATCGCCGGCCTGTTCGGCGTTAACGTGAGGTTCAATGAGGTCGTCTCTCTGCCTGTTGAGCACGAGAACACGAAAAAGCTTGTCGCATTGGGCGCGCTGGAAATGATCGACACGCCGGAAAAAACGGGGGACGCATGAAAGTTACCAAGTCGAATTCCGCGGTTCAGGAAATGCGCGAAGACACATTCCGCCGCAGTGGGCAACTCGTTCACGACTTGACGCAGTTCGTAACGGATCTAACCAGGCTCGAGACCGCGGCCGCAGAGCTTGCGGAGCGTGCGCGCACTTTCGTTCCGGCGCCGCCGGCGCGAGATGGATTACGAATTACGGATCCGCGCGTGGACACAAGCAATTCGGTTGAGATTCTCGCGGTTTTGAAAGAAAGACTTCGGAGAGCCGCGGAGAATTTCGAAAGCGCTTCCAATCTACTGGAACAGGGGCGCGAAACGATCCTTCGGATCGTCGGATGATTTCGTTTCGAGAGTTTCACGTTCGCGCGGCCCTGGTCACGAGGTCTGCGCGAACGTGATGGCGCGCTTCCGGTGCGAGGCGCTGCGGCCATGAACGTAAACACCGACGTTCATGGTGCGAGTCGCGAGTCGGCCGAGCTTCATCCTTTCGATCGGCCGACTCGCGGCGCCTGTTAAATGTCGGCGGGCCATGAAGTGTTCAATCAAAAGAGAGAGGTGAAGAAAAATGGGAAAAGAAACGGACGATGGACAAGTGATCAAATTTACCAAGGCGGAACTTCACGCGGCTATTACAGAACATGTAAAGCCGCTTGAAAAAGCCGCATTCGAAGCGGGAAAGCGAGAAGGACTCGCCGAAGCGAACGAGTTGGTGCGGCTTGAGGCCATGACAAAAATCGCGCGCCAAGCTGGACTCATTTCCACGACGTCGGGCGCGCCGGCGGCGGCCGCTCAAAAAACGCCGGAACAACTAGCGAAGCGTGCGCACGAGCTCCAGGTCGAGGCACTTCGAAACGGCCGCGAGTTAAGCAACATTGAAAGCGTGAAGGCCGCGTATCTCGAGGCAGGGATCCCGCTGAAGTGAAAAATGAAACAGAGCTCACAGTGCAGACGTGCCGGGATTGCGAAGATCTCGGGCTCGCTGTGATGGCGGTGCGGTTCGTCGGGAAAACGCCGGTCTGCGACGAACACTTCCGCCAGCGGATGAGGCAGCCGAATTCCGCGCACAACGCAAATTCAGGAAAGACGCGCGGCGCGAATGGCTGAAATGCAACGACCGTTTCGCGGCCGTTTTTCGCGGAAAGTCGGCCAAAACATAAGTTTTGCGAGCTCGCCGGCAGCCGGCGAACCTGGTGGGCCTCGAGCAGCTTAGAAACGGGTGTTTCAAAGAAAAACCGCCGGCTGGTTCCGATACCATCCGGCGGCGAAGCTTGAACGTACGCGGGACAAAGTCACTTGAAGGCTAATCGATCGAACTCGGAATCGCAAACCAAAAAGTTCAATCGTTGCACCCTGGACGTTCGCGAGATCCCGCTGGAACGCTTCCGCCTCGAGCGGGATGGCAGAAAGTGGAAGCAATCCGCACGATCGCGATCCGACCTTTTGTCGAGACTAGCGACGTACGCGAATCCCGACGGGACGTTTGAGAGTGAAGACCGCAAGAAAAACTTTTCGCCCAGCGCGGCAAAACTCTTGCGCTCATACGTCGAGAGCACGCTTTATCGGCTGACCAACGATCTCTGCCAGCTGGGGTTGCTTTCATGGGAAAGAGAGAAAAAACACTACGGTCGACGCACTTATCGGATTCATTTCCAGCCCGAAAAACACCTCCCATATTCGCAGGAACAGCTGCCACATTCGCAAAAAACACCTTTCACCACGCTAGGTGATAACACCTTTCACCACGCTAGGTGTTATCACCTCCCATATTCGCCAGAATCAAAACAAAACACTAGACTTGCGGATTCGTCTAGTACTCCCCTCCGTCTTTTAGAACCTTTACCGTCTTTGCGTGCGACGTCTTTGCGTGCGGGGGCGGCGGAGCATTTTTCTCCTAACACGCTGGATTCGAAAGCCGCCGATGATGATCAGAACCACCGCCGCCGCCTAAAAGAAACTGCCCTGTCCAGGTTCAAGGAAAAATACGGCGACAGATTCAATCCGACGATAGTGGAGCATTGCGGGGATCTCATCGAAGAACAGGTACGCCTCGAGACGACAACAATCACGAGCGCAGACCATTTCGTAACTGCAATGGAAAACGAAGGCAGGAAGCGGGGACTACTTCCTCCGGACGATGATCGATCTCGGTGAAGGATGTCGAACGTACTCAAGCATTTAGGTTCATGCCGGCGGGGTGTGGGTCCTTTGGCGATCGCGCCGATCGAGGGTGACGGCGAGTGCAAATCATCTCTAGCGCGTGATTTTTTGGAAAAGGCTTCGTTTCGTTTCAGATTTTGCGGATGATTCGAAATTGTGCGGAAGATTTTTTGCGGTGAGCCTTCGTTTCCCGGCAGAATTGCAAAGCGAGAGGAGAAAACCCTTGAGCAAAACAAAAAGCGATCCCGAAAAACCAGTGCAGATATTTCTAGCGAAGGTGGCAGCGGCTGCCGAAAACTTACCGCCGCCGGTCCGCCTCGAGCTCCAGACAGCAGCGAGGATTTGTCGCGCCGAAATGCGAAAGGGAAACAATTCGCCGTGGCGGCGATTCGTCGACGCGCGCCGATCGTGATTTGTCGATGCAGGGGAGGACTTACCCCACCAGGCGGTATCGAGATCGTTCGTCCTGGAGGACACCATTGCGTTTTTTTCGGAGAGCGATCTCGAAGCGCACGATTTTCTGCGTAACAATGAAACTCTGAGGTGATTTCAAATGCCAGATTCTCCAGACGTCAAAATTCAGATATCCGCCGAAGACCAGGGAGTTGCGGCCGCGGTCAAAGAGTTATCCGCGCAACTGCAAGGTCTGAAAGCTCAGGAACAGGAAGTCGCGGACGCGACTCTGAATCTGGCGGACGCGTTCGAAGGACTCCTCGGCGTTCTCGCGGTTGAAAAGCTCGTCGAATTCGGAAAAGAAGTTTTCGACACGACGACGAGCATCCTAAAACTGTCGCAAGTAACGGGGATCTCGACGGAAACGCTGTCGGTGTACGCGTCGGCGGCCGCGAAATCCGGCGTCTCGTTCGAAGTAGTAAGCGGCGGGATCACAAAGCTCGGTACGGTAATCACGCAGTTCGAGCAAGGGAATCAAAAGGCGGCGAAGTCGATCGCTCTAACCGGATTGTCTCTGAAAGATCTCGCGGGATTGAATTCGGAACAGAAATTGCGCGCGATCACGGATGCGATCGCGCGGATGCCGGCGGGATTCCAGAAAGCGACGGTCGAAACAAAACTTCTCGGCGACGGATCCGGAGCTCTGAATAAAGTCCTTAACGAGCTCGCCGGCGACGGATTCGAAAAGACGCGCGAGGAAGCGGAAAAGATGGGAACGATCGTCGGCTCGCAGACGGCCGAAGATTTCGAGACGTTACGGCGATCGCTCGCGAACCTGAAAGAAGCGTCGGCGGGAATCGTTATGCAGTTCGAAGCTGGAATCGTGCCCGCGTTGACCGACGTCGCGAACGCGATCCTCCGGGTGACGGCGACGGACGGCGTGTCCGGATTCAAATCGTTCGGAGAAACAGCTGGCGACGTCCTCAAGAAATTAGTTCTCATCTCGTACGCCGTCTTCGGCGGGATCGAAAAGATCGTCAACGGCGCGATCGATGGCACGGAAAATCTCGCGAAGGCGGCGTTAGATGTTTTTCGCATCGGTCCGGCGGCAGCTGCAGCGGCGTTGAAAGCGAATCAGGCGGCCGACGACAAATTCATCGATGACATGGTCGATCACCAGCTGGCGGCGGTCCGCACTGAGCTCGACGGCACGTCGCGGATGCAACAGGACGCGGCCGACAAACAAAAGGCGATGCTCGACAAGAGCAAGGGATCGGGCGCGCCGGTTGAAAATCAGGAAGCGATCAAGGGGTTGATAAAACTCCAGGAAACGCAAGACGCGGCGTTCAAGGCGCACACGACGGCGTTGAACAAGGCGCTAACGGCCGAGGAGACGATTTCGAAGGCGTTCCAGGCGAATCGCGAGGAAGGCGCGAAATCGGATTTCGACAAAGGATTGATCTCGCTCGCGGATTATTTCGACGCGAGACGATTGGAGATCGAGCAGGCGGGCAAGGAAGAATTGTCGCTCTTGACCGAACAGCGCGCGAACGAAGTGAAAGCGGAAGCGCGCGCGAAGGCGGAAGCGGCCGCGAATCGATCGAAGGGCACGGCGGCCGGCGGCGCTGACACACAGATCGGCCAAGAGTACCAGGCGGCGGCCGCGAAGAATCAGGCGGAAGCGGCTCGAGCGGCGCAAGCGATCGCGGATCTCGACACGAAAATCACGGTCCAGGAGATCGCGAACAAAACGAAATTGTCGGCGGAGGATCTCGAGCGATACAAGGCGGAGCAAGAACAGGTAACGAAGCTCGCCGAATTCCAGAAAACAATTCTGGACATTCAAGGGAAGACGGCGCAAGCGGCGCAAGTCGAATCGGCCGCAAAAATCGCGGAGTACCGCACACTCCTCACGTCGCAAAAAGGCGAGACGCCGGAATCGATCGAATTGAAAGTCCAGAACTACGTCGCGCTCACGTCGGCCGTCGCAGCGTACAACGACGCGAAAAAATTGGGCGAGACGGCGCTCAAGGCGCAAAGCGACGCGGAAGCGGCGATCCAGTTGAAAGTCGCGAGCGGACAGATTTTCCAGATCCAGGCGGACACGCAGATTAAGGCGTTGAAGCTCGCGCAACTTGCGACACTCCAACAAATCGCGACGGCGCAAATGGCGGCCGCAAAAGCGACGGGAAACCAGGCGGACATAGAAGCGGCGGGGAGTTTCCAGACGGTCATAAACGCTCAAGCTGTCGCGAACAATCAAGCGATGGAACAGGCGAAGGAATTGAAAAAGGGATTACAGGACGCGGTCCAGGGATCTCTTGACGATTTTTTCGCTCGAGGAATTACGGGCTCGAGGAATCTCGGACAAGCGTTCGCAAAATTGGCCGATGGAGTCATCGGATCCCTGCAAAAAATGGCGGCGCAGATTGTTTCGGCGAAGCTCACGGAGGAATTGTTCAAAGCGATCCCCGGTCTGGGCGGAGGATCCACGCCGGTGGCCGACGTCGCGACGGCGGCCGCGAAGGGAACAGCGCAAGCGGCGCCGTTAACGGCGGCGGCGACGGCGCTCACGGTTGCGGGAACGACGCTCACGGCGGGCGCTCCGTTACTCACTACAGGCGCAACGGAATTGACGGTCGCGGCGACAACGTTGCTTCCTGGTGCGGCGGCGGTTGCGGCGGCGGCGGTCGCGCTCCAGGCGGCGGCCGATACGATGATGATGGCGGAAGCGGCCGGCGGAGGATTGGCGGCCGGCGGGCTGGTTTCTGGTCCAGGCGGGCCGACGAGCGATTCGATCCCGGCGCGGTTGTCGGCCGGTGAATTCGTGTTCAAGGCGTCGGCCGTCCGCTCGATCGGGCCGGCCGTCCTCGCGGCGATGAATCGTGGATTACCCTCGCCGACGTGGAGCGCGCCGATCGCGGTCCAGAAATTCGCGGAAGGCGGGCTCGTCGAGGGTACCGGCGGAAACGCGGATCCCGTCAAGGTCCACATGCAACTCGGCCTCGACGAAGGGATCGTCCTCAAACACATGAAATCGAGCGCGGCGGGTAAAGTCGTCGTCCAGCATCTCGCGAACAATCCGAAATCGGCGTCGAAGGCGCTCGGCCGAGGCAAGTGACCGCATGAAACTCCTGCTAACACTGGTCAGCGATAAGGGCGAGCTCGTATCGCAGCGGGAAGTGTTGGACGTTCCGGATGAGGATTCGAGCCTCTGCTTGGAAGTTCTCACAAAGCTGGACGAAAGCCTGAGACACCACGCAGGATCCATCCAGCCAGAAAAGCACGGCGCGTCCTAAACGATCGGGATCCTGGACGGTACAGCGTACGCGTCCTAAACCCCTTTGGCGTGCGTGTACGGGCCGAATCCCGCACGATCGCGATCCCGGAGGGATATCCTCCATCCGCCGGGTTTCGCTGCCCCGCAAATCGCGATCGATATGAATCCCGGACATCGGATCCCGGGGAATCCGGTGATCGGATCGATATGAATCCCGGACATCGGATCC
>Ga0209380_10000701_pt1 | contig 23768 bp, 12 predicted proteins | sample HubBroMetageWFT6_FD_188347 | JGI IMG/M metagenome (GOLD analysis project Ga0209380, IMG submission 188347) | Warmed and freeze-thawed soil microbial communities from the Hubbard Brook experimental Forest, New Hampshire - Hubbard Brook CCASE Soil... | ecosystem: Environmental > Terrestrial >... | reverse complement strand
AGGAGAGAAGGGGAGTACCCCCCGTGGTATCCGCGGCAAATAGGTTGCGCGCTGTCGACCGGGAACTAATCTGGCGCTCCACTCGCCAGACGTCGCCGAATATTTTCCTGACGAGCTGTCCGTTAACACCGCATTGCGAGCTTTGATTCAAGAGCCGAAGGGGCTTCTCCGCGGTACGCACTGAGTGCGCGTGGCGAGCGAGAAAAGTTCAAAGTCAAAAGCTGCATCCCTTGCGCTATTCTTGTGTATCGCCATGATCGTCTTCAGCATCTTCTGAATCCCTGTGAATTCTATCTCATTCCAGATGGGACAAAAGCCCCGGCCAAGTCAGATGCATTTGTTTGCGCCTGATGTCTCGGCTGCGATTTCAGGCGCAGGGTCTTTGGTATTCATTGCCTCAGCGCCTTTTGATGCTTCGCACGCAGAGCGCGAATCCCTGGCAAAGCTCTCGCGAGGCGCCGCACACCTTCCTCGCATTCGGCCCTTCGGGTGTTGTATTCCGTGACGCTGAGGTCGTGTTGCACCATAGTGTTGCCGATCACCAGTTGCACCTCGGCAGGAAGCCGCAGCAGCTGAAAATCCAGCGAACGGCAATCGAGAAGCAGCAAATGGCCCGCTCGCCCGCAGCACGAAGTGAATTGGTCCATAATGCCGCACCGCGCGCCGACGAATTCGTTTTCAGCGCGCTGGCAAAGAAGAGCGAGATTCACGGGGTCGACCGGGTAATGTGAAGCATCCAGCAAAGCAAATCCAACGGCAACTTCTATGGCTGCCGAAGAGCTGAGCCCTGCGCCAATGGGAACGTCACTGTCAATATAGAGATTTGCGCCGCGCAGGCGATTTCCTGCTCGCTCCATTGCCCAGGCAACTCCAAGAGGGTAGTCGGGCCACTTGCCTGTGGATCGAGGCGTCAAGCTATCCAGATCGGCTTGTATTGTTTCTCCGAAATTGTCCGAGTGTATGATCAGTTTTCGATCCGTCCGTGGAGCGAGGCCGACCCAGCAAGAAAATCCGATCGCGGCGGGGAGAACAAAACCGTCGTTGTAGTCAGTATGGTCCCCAATGATGTTGACCCGGCCTGGGGCGCCATACAAGCCGGGTTGGCACCCAAACTTATATTCAAATTTCTTAAGTAGATGACTCGATCTGCTCATAAGAGCTTCCGGGCGATATGCCGTTTTTGGATGACGCACCATGGCGGGATCGCCGCGCAATACTCGTTACTTACATTCGCCGAACCCGTGAATAACATGATCTGGCGGAAGACGATTTTTGCCGGGCACAGCTGCGTCATCCGACGTCTCCCGACGGATCATTCGGGATGGGCCTACGTGCATGATTCTATGGCTCGCCAACAGACGAAGAAATCCACCTAAAGTAGGACCTTGCATAATGTCTACAGCATTTCCCGGCGGAACGTTTGCTGTTCCAGCTGTCTGAGCGCGATGCGGGTTCCCATCGCGGACGACGCCAGACACTATTAGAGTTTGGATGATCTGTTCGAACCGGAGCAGCGTTCAAGCCCTGGCAGCGATGATGACGGTTGCCGGCTTGAGTGAAGGAGAAGCCGCCGTGACTCGAATCTGCCCCGGCTTGCCGGTGGATTGCAGGATGGCGAGGCAGAGTCCATTGAATGCCTTTCGACGGTTGGATTTGAAGTCCGCGTGGCTCTCGGGGTCGCCATTGTCCACTCCGAGGAGCAGCCCGTCACCTTCAACAGAAAAGGTAACTTCGCTATCCGCAATCGGCACCAACCTGCCTTTCTCGTCAAGGATCTGGACGGTGAGATGGGTAACATCGCGACGATCTGCCACGATCACATCACGATCCGACGACAGGCCCAACCGAGAGGGTTCTCCCGTTGTCGACGCTACCATGGTAGAGACAACTTTTCCATTCTTGATTCCGACAGCTCTCAGTACTCCGGGCTCGTAAGGGACATCCCACGTCAGGTGCAAGTCGGCCGTCGTCTTTAACACCTTGGCCCGCGCGGGATAATTGCCGTAGTTTCCTTCCATACCCAATCGCGGGAATGCATAGCCTTTTACTCCAAAAGACCGTTCATTGAGAAATAGTTCGACTGTGTCGCAATTTGTGTAGCAGGTGATGGGAATGATCTGTCCTTCTTTGCCCTTCCAGTTCCAGGGGGGCGAAAGATGCAGAACGGGCTCGGTAGTCCACTGGCTTTGATAAAAGTAGAAACCGTCTTTCTTAAATCCGCAGGTGTCCATGACTCCGGTCGAGGAACTTTTCATTGGCCATCGCGCTTCACCGAGATGATCGATGCCCGTCCACATGAAATCGCCAGCGACGTAATCGTAGGTGCTGACAAACTTCCACAATTGCTCGACGTCGATGCTGCGGCTTTCGAGGAACTGGAAGTAGCCGCTCCCTGGACCGTTTTGAGCTTCGCTTGGGCTTGGGAACAATTCGCGATAGTCGCCTCGGACGCCGCCGATGGCTTCACTTTCCGTGCCGATGAAGCGTCTCTGGGGAAACGCGTGGCGGTCGATGCTGTAGCATTTTTCTCTCCGGTCACGCCAGCGGTCCACATAGTTGTAGCCGACGACGTCAAGCAAGGCGATAAATTCAGGCCGCGCCACGCTGGACGCGGGATCGGAAGAGATGTGGTCACAGCCTACCGTGACGAGGCGCGTGGGATCTTCCGCATGAAAGACCTTCAGCAGCTTGCTGAGCGTCTCCGCACCCTGCGGGGCTTCCTGGTCGCCGACCTCGTTCCCTGCACTCCACAATACGACACAAGGATGATTTCGATCGCGTTGAACGAAGTTTCGCACGTCGCGCTCGTACCATTCGTCGAAATAGTTGCTGTAACCGTGGGGGCCAATTTGTCCCTTGGGGACTTTCCATTCATCAAACGCTTCGTTCATCACCAGAAAACCCATGTGGTCGCACAAGTCCAGGAATTCCGCCGCAAAGGGATTGTGGCTGGTTCGAATCGCGTTGCAGCCCATCTCCCGCAGAGTTTCGAGGCGCCGTTCCCAAACGCGCTCGGGCACCGCGGCGCCCAGGCAACCGCCGTCATGGTGGACACAGACGCCGTTGAGTTTAATGGGCTCGCCGTTTAACAAAAACCCTTTGTCGGCGTCGAAGACGGCTTCGCGGACGCCGAACGAAGTATCGTAATCATCCACGGCCTGTTCCTGGATTCGAATCGTGCTGCGAACCTTGTAAAGATAAGCATCGGCGAGTGACCAAAGGCGGGGTTTCTCGAGGCTGATTTGCTGCGTGAATTCGTATTCACCTCCGGCCGGGACTTCTTGATTCGCTTCGGCGCTCTGAATCGCCTTGCCATCGCCTTCGAGAAGGCTCGTGATCAATGTACAGGAGGCACCAGCACCGGCATCGTTCCGGATTCTTGTCTTGATTTGAACCGTGGCTGCGTCTTTCGAAACTCGAGGCGTGGAAATAAAAGTGCCCCAATGGGCAACGCGGATTTTGTTGGTGGAGAGCAGCCAGGTATGCCTGTATATGCCCGAGCCAGAATACCAGCGGCAATTTGTTTGGTGAGAGTTGTCCGCTTTTACCGCGATGACGTTGTCGTGCCCGAAGAGGATATGTGGTGTGAGGTCGTAAAAAAACGGAACGTAGCCGTAGGGCCGTTTGCCGAGATAGTGGCCGTTGATCCACACCTCGCTGAGCTCATAGACGCCATCAAATTCGATGGTGAACAACTTGTCTCGCTGCGCCTCAGGCAAACCGAAACGCTTGCGATACCAGCCGACGCCGGTGGGAAGATAGGCCCCACTGTAGCTGGAAGGCTCTTTTTCGTTGAACGGGCCCTCGATGCTCCAATCGTGAGGGAGATCGACATTCCGCCAGCCTGAGTCGGAAAATTCAGGCAGCTCCGCGCCCGGCACATCGCCTTTGAAGAATTTCCATCCGAAGTCAAACGATTCGCGGATTCTCGGGGAAGAATCTTGGGGAAGACTGGGATCGTAGCCCGAAATGTGCGATGGCAAAGCCCGGGCCAGCGCCGCCGCGCCAACGGCTCCCTTCAAGAGTTCACGCCTGCTTAATGAGCCTTGCGAAGCGCTCTCCTTCCTCATCACATGCTCCTTCAGTGGCGTGTGAATTTGTCGAACACCGTGATCACTGGAAGCGCGTTGCCTTTTTCATCAAAAAAACCTCGAGATCCCAACGGTCCCGTGACGGCGGGTTCCCACCAGAAGACGCCTTTGCCAAGCCCGTCGGGAGTTTCCTGAACAACGCGATTCACTTCTTCGAGAAATTGCTTTTGGCCTTCGGGAGTTTCTGGAAACGGTCCCGGCTGTTTCTTATACTCGGCGGGCATCCAGTTATAGGCGGCTTCCACGACGATGATGTCTTTCTTGTATTCCTTGGCCATGAAGGTCATGTTTTCGCGAAGGTCGTTCAAGCTGCCGTGCCACCATGGATAGTAGGACTGGCCGATCACGTCGTAGTTCACGTGATAGGAATTCAGTTTGTCGAAAAAGCCCTTCGTGCGAATTTTGTCGCCGCCCCGATCGATGTGAATCATAATCCGCGGGCGTGGATCTTCTCCCTTACCTGCTTCGACGCCGGCGATGCCCGCTTTGACTAGGTCGGCGAAATTGTCCCAGTTCCCGGGCAATCGGCCATCCGGCCAAATCATCCCGTTAATAATTTCGTTACCGATTTGCACCATGTCGGGAAGGACGCCAGCATTCCGGAAAGCCATAATGGTTTCCTTGGTGTATTCGAAGACGGCTTTGACGAGTTGCGCGTGCGTCATTCCCTCCCAAGCCTTCGGAGTAAACTGTTTTCCTGGATCAGCCCAGGTGTCTGAATAGTGGTAGTCCAGCAGGAAATGAAAACCAAGCTTCTTGGCGGCTTTGGCAAGGGCGATGGTGTACTCCAGATTGTTCGGAAGCTCGCTCGGAGTGTGGAAAAGTCGAAGCCTGATCCAGTTGTAGCCGTGGTCCTTGAAGATGACCAAGCCAGGTTTGGGTTCGCCGTTGTCCTTGAAAATCTTCCCGCCGTCCTCGGCCTGTTTCAGAAAAGACAGATCAGCGCCAACCGCGTACTCGGCCGCGTCCAGAGATCTTGCTTGCGAAAGCAGCAGCAAAGACAGAAGAGCGATACTCCAGGCCTTTTTCATGAGCATTTCTTGACCTCCGAAACAGTGCGTCAATGAACCGGAACGATTTGCCACTGTTGCGTCAATGCGCTGCTGCTTTGAGGCTCCTGCACGGCGAACCCGGCCTGGGCACCCACACCGCCATTCATATCCAGCGCCAGACCGCTCACGCGGTTGAGAATCACAAAGTAAGCGTTGCCGACCGACACGATATTCCATTCTTCTTCCTGCCCTCCGCCGGATGGAGACTGAACGATAATGTTTCCGTTGGAGGTCAAGCCACCGGAGTCATCGAGGACATTCGTGGTATTGCCGGCTCCGGGATTGAGGCTCGCGATTTGAAAATAGCCGTCATTGTTGCTGGTGATGAGCCACTGCTGACTTAGAGCAAGAGCCGGACTTTGTGCCTCCGCGTCCAGCATGGCGTTGGCAGCCGTCGAAGCTTGAAAGACAGACAGAATTTTTCCGCTGCTGCGATTGACGAACATATAGTTCAAACTGGAATCCAGTTTGCCGCCGAGGGCCTCTAGCCCCGGAAGCGTGGCCGAATAATTTGCTGCTTCAACGTTGGTAGTTCCTGAAGTGTCTGCATTGTCGAATAACGTCAGCCCATTCCATGAATAGATTGCGTCCGCCAGGTTATCCCCGTTGATAAAACCACCGTTGGCGTTCGTTATGTTGACTCCAGCAGGATTCCAGAATTCGACTCCCATTGCGAGATTGTTCGGTAAGGTCTTTTGCACATTCTGCAAATCGATCAAGAATTGACGCTGCAGCGCTTCGCTGGGCGGCGTGTACCAGGGATCGTTCGTCCCAAATCCATTTTCATAATGTTCTCCCGTCTCGATAATGAAAATCGGTTTGCCGATACTGTTTGCAGCGGCGACCAGCACGTCCTGCTCGACGGGCTGATTGGAGGGATTTCCTGTTGCCGCCTGCGCATCCGTCAGTGGGCCATGATAAAAGGGGTAGTAACTTTGGCAGATCACGTCGTACGGGATACTGTTTTGATCGGCGAGCGTGAAGAACTGCGTCAAGTTCCACGCCGGGGTGATATGAATGCAGGTAAGAGGCGGCGGAATCGCGGAGCCAATCGACGTGTCGCTGGCCGCATCCTTGACCGCTTGGATTGCTTGTATTTGTAAGCCCGCGAAGCCACTGAAGTCCGCTCCCGTGGGACTTCCGATCGAGCCAAGAAACCCTGTGTCGACCTCGTTGCCAATCGCGACCAGGTCAGGCATCACCCCGGCCTGACGGTACATCATTATTTCCGCTTTGACGTACGTGTAAACGTTGCTCTCCAGCTGAGCGAGCGTCTGGTTGGCCCACGACGATGGGACACTGGAAGAGCCGCCGCCGTCAAAAAACAGAGTCAACTCGACACTCAATCCGAGATTTTTCGCGCGCTTTGCGACGTCGAGATCCTGCGCGTCGGTCTCCGCATAACAGGCATTTCCGCCGCAGCCCGTTTGGGATGCGTTGGCATAGGGAGGCACGGAAGTTGGCCTTAAGCGCAGCATGTTCAAGCCGTTGTTCTTCAGGATTTGCAGAACGTCTTGCTCGAGGCCTGCGTCGTTCCACCAAGCTAGACCTCCCGCGGCACGAGCGGCTTCCTGTTTCTCGAGCAGCGCATTGTCCGCCCCGCGGAAAAAGGCAGGGCGGAGCAACCATTGCTGGCTCTGCGTAGCGCTGCCTCCTAGGGCGGTTTGGTCGAGACTTGCGCCGGGAGACGTGGAGGCTTGAGAAACGTCGATGAGGAGGCCGGTGCTCGCGTTGGAGATGGTGTAGTAGCCGTTGGACGTCGCGGTCAGCGCCCACTGTTGCGTGGCGGTGGCAGTGCAAGCATTTTGGACCACGTACGTTACGCCTGCATTACTCGCGGAATCCAAGCAAAAGCGGTTGGACAAATTGCTGATTCGCCAGTCGCCTCCGGAAAGCCTTGTGAAAGCCCATCGCTGGCTGAGGTTCGAGAAACTGCGCTGATCCTGCAGGATATTGTCGCCGGCGGTCGTTGAATTGTTTTGGAGATCCGCCTGCAAACCGCTGAGTTGATTCAGAACGTAGTAGACTTCGCCATTGATCGGCGTGATGTCCGTGGGTTCCGGCGGCTGCTGACTCGGCCCGAGGACATTGACGCTTGCAGAAGCCGTCTTGCCAGTTCCGCCTTCGGTGGAAGTCACTGCGGCCGTGACGTTGTTTTGCATCCCCGCTGCCGTGCCCGTAACGTTCACCGCGAAGTTGCAGGATGTCCCGGCGCCCAGCGTGGAGCCCGTGAGGCTGACGTTGGTCGACCCGGCCGTCGCCGAAATTGTTCCACCGCCGCAGCTGCCCGTTAGCCCATTGGGCGTCGAAACGGCCAGACCCGCAGGGAGCGTGTCCGTGAAGCCAACTCCGCTTAAGGAGCTCCCCGAGTTAGGGTTTGACAAGGTGAACGTTAACGAAATGCTTGTACTGACTTGTAAACTGGCCGCGCCGAACGCTTTTGAGATCGTCGGAGGCAATACGTTGGGAGGAGGAACCACGACGCTGGATGAACCACCTCCGCAACCAGAGGAGCACAGAGGGCCAAAAATCAAAACTACCCAGCACGAGACAGAACGCAGTTGCATAGGCACTTTTCCACGTATCTCGCGAGAGCGGCGGCGCGGATGATCGCCCTCGATTCTGTACTTCGCTCTGCCAGCAACGAAACGGATTCCATAAATCTATCTGTTTGAAGCCAAGAGGCAATCCGACTAAGGTTGGATTCGCGGAAGCACGAGGAAGGGGGGTGGAAGAAAACCAGAGTATAAGTGACGAAAACTCACCGCTTCTCGTCGGGAATCTGGTCCTCCTGCTCCTTTGGCGTCTTATTCATCTGTCGATAGAGTGTTCTAACGTGATCCTTGACCTGCTTTATATCCTGGAAGAGTTTCATCTCCTTTTCGGCTTCCTCGGCTAACCCGAGCCTCCTGCAGTTGGCGGCAAGCCGATAGTGGGCCTCCGAGTTGAGGGGATCGGACTGGACAGCCATTCGCAGATACTTGACTGCCTCTTCGGGCTTTCCCATCAAGGCGAGAAGTTTACCCATTCCCATTTGGGCGTCCACGTCTTTGGGATTCAGAGCAAAGGCCCGCTTGTAGCGGGCATACGCCTGGTCCATGTCCGACCGCAGAAACGCAATTCGGCCAAGCTGGCATTCCGTCCGCGCAGAGTCCCCTTCGATCTGCAAACCGGCCAGAAACTCTTTTTCCGCCTCTGCTTGCGTCGCGAGATCGCTTTGCGACGACTCGAGAATGGCCTGGCCCAATTCGAAATGCACTCCAGGCAGATGCGGGTCGATTTCCAAAGCTTTTCTATAGTGCTCGGTGGCGCCTTTCAAATCGCCGCCATTGATGAGCCGCTCGGCGATCACTTGCTGCATGCGGGCCGAGCCGGGGGCAAGTATTGCCAGCTTATTTAGCGTGTCTTCGGCCAAATCCGAATAAACCTGCTGGGCCATGTACAGGATTTCGATATTGTCAGAGTCGATTTCCACGAGCGACCGCATCACCAAAGCTGTGCGGTCGAGGTCGCCCTGCTGGTAGTAGATATTAGCCAGCTCCATGCCCGCCTGGATTTGCAGATTTTTGTCTTTGAGTTTGGGAAATGATTTTTCGAGCAATGCCTGTGCCGAAGGCTGTCCCAATCTTCGTTCGCAAATTCCCAGGAGTGCCTGTGTTTTCACGAGAGACGGATCGGAAGCCAACGCATTCCGCAGATATTGCGCAGCCTTCTGATAATCATGCTGAAAGAACGCAATCATACCTAGATTTGCGTACGCTTCGGCGTTTTTTGGATCGAGCGCCAGGACTGCAGCAAGTTCCTTGACCGCCCCGTTCGGATCGTTTTCTTTGAGGTATTCGGCCGCCTTCTGAAGGTGCTCGTGAATCCCCGCGGCCCGGGAAGACGTGGTTTGCGCACCCCGCACTTCCACCCTGCCCACCAACAGCGTGAGCATCAAAACCAGCACTCGGGCCGCTAAGCGCCCGGACCGAATTGCCTTTAGGCACCGGGAGGTGCCACAGCAAAACGCAGACTCGCGAGGCATATTGGCTTGAGACTCTTTCATCGAGGAATGAAGCCCGCCGTTAGGAATCTTCTGACGAGCTGCAAAGTGCCTCTCGCCGTCTCTCACTCCGGATTGTCTCTCACCGTACCACACCGAGCCAAGCGCAATGCCGGGAAGTTGGGGAAGGCTGCCAGAGGTTGGAGCTTTCCGTCCCCCGGTAGCCCTCACCAATCACTCGTTTGGAGTGAGACCCGCGAATCCGAAGACTCCACGCGCTCAAAGGTTGGTCGAAACCTGTCCCAAATCGGAACCCCGCAGAAAAAATGCGTTGTGCGAAGCAACAGCGGCTTCGACCCCTCGCGTGGGGGAGTTACGCTCCGGCTTTAGACTCAGAAAGTAAAGTGAAGGCCCAGTTGTATAATCCGGGCGTTCCCTACGAAGCCAGTGATCGTGCCGACCGTTGGATCTCCGATCGTTGCATCCGGGTTGGCATAGTTGGTGTGGTTAAACGCATTGTACATATCGGCTCTGAATTCGAGGTTTGACCTCTCCCAGTGAAGGGGAAACATTTTTGCAATACTTAAGTTCACATTCGAGAAGCCCGGACCGATCAGGATGCTACGCCCGGAATTACCAAAGGTCCCAGCCGCTGGAAAGGCGAACGCCGCCGGATTAAACCACTCGTGAATCGTTGGATTTGAAACATGCGGGTTGCCAACCAAGTCTGGGAATAACGCCGAACCAGCGCTAAGGGACGGGGTAAGCCCAGGATCAATGCCATCAGCAGCCGATCCCAGAACCTCGGGAGTGAACGGTGTTCCCCCGTGCCATTGGAAAAGAGTGGAGACGCGCCAGCCACCGGCGATTTCATCCAGTGGCCCGTGCAGCGCAAACTGGCGCCCGCTGCCGAACGGCAATTCGTAGACAACCTGACCGACCAAAATATTCGTGATGTTAAAGTCGGACAAACCATAGTTGGCAGCGGGGCTGTACGCGTTCTGGTAGACGTCAACGCCCGAACCATGACCGTTACCGGTTCCGGTATCAAGCGACTTCGACCACGCGTAATTGAACTGGAAGTTCAAGCCATACGACATCCTCTTCTGAAGACGAACTTGCAGTGCGTTGTAATTTGACCAACCATCGTAGATTTGAGCGGCAATGGAGTTGAATACAGGGTTGGGGTTCCCGCAGTTGTACCCCGTGCACCCTAACAGGCTTGCCGGAGCCTGGTTGACGTCGGTTGCAAAGTTCAGGTTCCTGCCGCGGGTGTAGACGTAGCTGGTGTCCAACAAAATCCCGGCCACGAACTCGTGCTGAACGCTGAACAAGAATTGCTGCACGTAAGTCGTCGGAATCGTTCGCGGGTAGTACTCCACGCCACTGAAGTTGTCGATCTCCGGCGAAAGCGTTTGCAGGGTCGGAAATACCACTGTCCCGGCCGGTGGTCCACTTGCTAATTTGAAGGCCACGCTCCCGTTGACGTAGCCTCCATTGCCTTGGTTGTGGGGATTAAAGCCAAGGCCAAGGGCGCCATCCGTGAAATTCTCGGCGTCGCGCGGCGCATCAAAAATTCCGTAGCTCGCTCGAATGGACCATTTTGGTCGCGGTGACCAAGCAACGCCAACACGCGGTGCAAATTGCTTATAGTCGGCATTTTCGATGGTGCTCAAGTTGGTCGTCGGGCCTCCAAAGGCGACATCGCTTTGCCCGCCATAAAGGATGGCCCCATGGTATGCCCCGCCGTCCGCCGAATTGGGGAGAAACGGGTCGTAATTGCCGAAGAGGTTGTTGGTCACGCCCCACCCGGGCTGTACCTGCCAACGGAGTCCCAAGTTCAGAGTCAAGTGGGATGAGACCTTGTAGTCGTCGCTGACGAACAGCGCCGAATTCCAAGTGTGCGCGCTGGTCGGGTCGTAGTCGTAGACAAACCATCCGTAAACGTCTCCGGAAAGGAAGTCGGCGTACGGGATACCAGTGACGCCTCCATTGAACTCGAAATTGCCCGCGCTGATATCGCCCCAGTTTGTGTAGTTCTGGTAGACCCTATCGTACTCGCCGCCCACCTTGATGGTGTGCTTGCCGTGGATGAGCGTCAGAACATCGGAAAAATTGTATACGCCTTCTCCGAGAGTGGCGTCAATGTTCCCGTTTTCCCCGCATCCAGCGCCCAACGCGAAGCATCCCGCGCCCGCTCCGCTATCAATGGTGATCTTGGGAAAAACGTTGGCCGGAGCATTGGTGCCGTACGCCGGCTCGAGGCCAATCGTCGTCGGATCATTCTTATTGAAGGAAGGCGGCACATACTTATCAAGCTCGCGGCTTGCGCCGACGCGAAACTCGTTCACCACGCTCGGGCTAATCGTGTACACATAAGACAGCTGCCCGGTCAGATCGTAGTTATCTCCAACGTTGTACGACGTCGCGTCACTCGGAAACAGTGGATCGGGCGGAACGTAAGATACAAAGGTGGGGAAATAGTTAAAACTAAACGAGAGTCTCTGTGACGGGGAAATATTGTAATCAGCCTTGCCCGTGTACCACGTGGCCTTATTCGGACTGGTGCCATTAAACACGTAGTTGTTGATCGAAGTGCAAGTCTGAGCCACTCCTGGTCCCACATTCGCTGGTCCTGGGCATCCAGCGATCCATCCCTTGGCAGTTGACGCGGGGAAGTACCCTTGTAGCTTCAACGCTACAGCGTCATAGTTTCCCAGCAGCGTGCCCGTGGGGCTAAAGTAAGTCGGGTTGGTCGCCCCCGTGATGCCGTAAAAATCCCCTGCTTGCATAGCCGCCGTCGGATAACTATAGAGTCCGGAAGTAGGCGTAGACGAAGGGTTGCGCTGGTAGTTGAAGAAGAAAAACAGCTTATTCTTTAGAACTGGTCCACCCACGCTGCCGCCGTATTCATTCCAGTGCTCGACGGATTTCTCTCCCGTGTGATTGAAGTAGCCTCGGGCATTGAGCGAGGTGTTCTGAACAAATTCATACGCGCTACCGTGCCATTGGTTCGTCCCGCTCTTCGTAATCACGTTAATGGAGGCGAGACCATTCCCGTACTGCGCCGGCGCGTTGCCGGAATTGATGCTGATCTCGGAAATGCTGTCGATCGGCGGGATAAAATTGCTGCTGTTGAAGTCTCTGGGAGCCGTGGCCGACGAGCCATCCGCGAGGAAATTAACGTTGTACCCCTGGGTCCCGTTGATGCCGACCCCCTGGCCGTTCGCTTCGCCAGCACCGCCGCCGGTATTCACGCCAGGGATAAGCTGAACCAAATCGGCGCGCCAGTCTGTGCCAACGATGGGCGCGGCGTTGACTGCCTCCGTGTTAAGGTCCACGTGCTGCTCGGTCGTTTCCGTCTCGACGAGCGGTCCCGCGCCACTCACCACGATTTCCGCGGTAGTGCTGCCGATTTGGAGCGTGGCATTGATTTCCAGAGTTTCGATCTGGAGAACAATGCCTTCGCGGCGAAGTTCACTAAAACCTTGCTTCGAGAATGCGATGGTGTACTTGCCGGGCGCCAGAAACGGGACATCGTACAAACCGGACTGGTTTGTCGTCGTTGGAGTGACGACTCCGGTCTGCACGTTCTTGATGAAGACAGACACTCCCGGCACAACGGCACCCGAAGGATCCGTCACGGAGCCTTTGAGTTCTCCAGTGTTCGAGTTCTGCCCTCTGGCCAAAGGAGCTAGAATCACCACCAACAGCAAGCACAGGCAGCCATACTTACAAAGAGCATGCGACTTCATCACTTGTTCCTCCCCATAGCCAAATCTCACTGTGCCACCCGCAACCTGGCGAACAACCCGTGACCGATAACTTCAATCCCGCCTGATACTTGCGGCGAAGGATCGCTGACGCCGGACCATATCACCCGCGGTTCACCACGGCGTGCGCGCCCTGCCGGAGACTGACGGCCGGGCGCACACGGCCAGCTGTTTCGGCACCACGCGGGGTCTGTTCTTGCCTCGCCAACGATGCACCTCTACAGCGCCTCGACCAAATTTTCTTGTTTACACGGAGCCAAGCTTTGCACCGACGCCTCGGCCCGGCACAATCCGGGGTTCCCAATTTGGTGGATTGTAGGTTTTGCACAGATAAGGGGGCATCCGTCTAAAGTAGGATTATCGATGGTCAGTATTCCTCTTTTCTATAGCTCCGCCGGGCGGTAAACCTGCTGCTTTGAGATCCTCCCCTCCCTTACTGGTCCACGCCACAGCGGGATAGCTTCGGTGGATTTCTGTCACGACGGGCTTACATCACCCGAAGACGACGACAGGGTCGAAAACCCCTTCGCAAATCAAGACGTACTGAAATCAAAGGAGTTAACGTCATGAGCTGCGACTTGCCACGTTGAGCGACTTTTATGACGTTTCGCGGGCCGCAGGCCCTAAAAAGACAGGCTAGCGAGGCGAAATCTTGTTGCCGAAACCCTAGAGGTGTTCCAGGCCGCGCTGCAAAGCGGCAATGACCGCTTGAGTACGATCATGGGCCTCGAGGCGCATCAGGATTACACTTACGTGGCATTTTACAGTTGCTTCGGTGATACCGAGCGTGGCCGCAATCTCCTTGTTGCTCTGGCCGTGAACCATCAAAGATAGGACTTCGCGCTCTCGCGGACTCAAATCGGAATTGGGCGTGCGGTCCGCCAAACTGCGAGCAACCGGTGGCGGCAGAAAGCGTGTTCCGGCATGTGCTCTGCGAAGCGCATCTACGAGCGTTTCGTGTGACATGCCTTTGATTATGTAACCGAGCGCGCCCGCGGCGAGGGCCTGGTGGATATCTTCATCGCCCTCGTACGTGGTCAGCACAACACACTTAGCGTGCGGATCTTCCTGGCGGATAGAGCGCAGGGCGTCAAGCCCGCTCATACCGGGTAGCCGCAGGTCCATCAAGGTAATGTCGGGACGATATTTCCTGAAAATGCGCACCGCCTCTTCACCAGACCCTGCTTGTGCGCAGACTTTCATGTCCGTTTGAGCATTGATGATGGCCGCAACGCCAAGCCTCATGATCGGGTGATCATCCACAATGAGAACTCCCATTTTCTGCGCTGCATTCATACCTTCACGCTTTCCATGCTCTTTCGCATTGCTGGCCGCCGCGCTGGAACCTCCATCGACAATTGCGTTCCTTTTCCGGGCGAACTGTTAATCTCAAAGCGCCCGCCCACGTCTTCGATTCTCTCGCGCATTCCAATTATCCCAAAATGCACGCCGGGCATCGCCAGGATTTCCTCGACATCAAATCCGTTGCCGTCATCCTGAACCTGCATCCTCACGTTGCCCGCCTCGAACTTCACGTTGACTCGTACTTCCCGCGGCTGCGCGTGGTGCACAGCATTCGTGACCGCTTCACGAGCCACCATGAGGACAACATACTCAATAGTTCGATCAAGTGGTATCGGGCTCCCGACAGCTTTGAAGCGCACCGGCACGCGCGAGGCGTGGCTAACTTGCTGGGCCATCTGCTCGAGGAGATGACTGATTTCAGGCGATGCAGTTTCTCTCTGTCTCAGGTTCCAGACGGCACGTCGGGCCTCATCCACGGTGGCCCTCACTTGATAGCGGGCCGTATCCAGCAGATCTCTCAGCGGCCCGGAGCCTTTTGGATCGAGCGAAACCACGGCTTCTAGTAACGCCGACGCGCTTGTGCATCCCTGGATCACCGTGTCGTGCATCTCACGCGCAATGCGATTGCGCTCCTCCAGCACCGCTTCGAATCGGTCGTGCACCTGCCGCAACCGCAGGCTATACACGGCGAATACGCCAGCAAGAATCAACACCGTACATAGCGCGAGAAACCATGGGGTGCGGTAGAGGTGCGGGCGCCATTCGATCGCCAACGAACTTTCGGTCACCTTTTCCGGCATATTCATTTCGAACGCTTGCACGCTGAATCGATAACCTCCCGGTGGCAGGTTCGTATAGTTAGCCACTCTGCTGCTCAGCGGCTCCGTCCAGTCATGATCAAAACCTTCCAGCTTGTAGCGGAAACGAATACGTTCTTGGGATCGCAGTCGGATGGCGCTGTATTCAATTTGCAGCTTGCCTTCTCCGGGAGGAACCACGAGGCGGCCGGAGATGGGCTCTTCGCGCCCGTCCACGAGCACTTGCTCGATCACCACCTGGGCCAGATCGCCAGGCCGCGTTTGATCGGGCAAGACGCGAACAGGGCCAAGATTGCTCGGAAACCAAAGCTCGCCACTCGTTGTGAGAGTTCCGGCGGGCTGCGTGCCTCCATGCATCTGAGTCGCTTCGACGCCGTCGGAGAGGCCGTAAAGTGTAATGGCAGGACGAAACTCGGGGTGGTCCGCCAATTTGTCCAAATCACGTCGCGACACCGACGAAATCCCGTTCGGACCGCTCATCCAAAACGTCTCGTGCGAATCTTCGAGTATCTGATAAATGCTATTGCTTGAGAGTCCTTGCTCGCTTCCAAACGGCGCCAACACGCCGTTGCGCCAACGGAATAGTCCTCCGCCGCGCGTGCCGAACCACAACCCGCCGTCGGCGTCTTCGTGAATGGACCAAACTTTCTCCGTGCTAAGACGGTTCACCACAGCATCGTGCACAAATTCGCCGTCTTGCCAGTGACTCACGCCTCGGTCGGTGCCGATCCAGATGCCGCCGCGGTCATCCTCTAGGAGTGCGCGAGTGCTGAAATAGCACAGGCCGTCGGTCATGCGGTAGTTGGTCAAAACACCGTCGCGCCAGCGATTGATGCCTTCATCCGCCGCGATCCAGATGCTCCCGTCGCGACTCTCAAGGAAGGCCCTGACAAAATCATTCGTCAGGCCATTGTGCGTGGTGTAGTGAATCGTGTCCGAGCCTTTTGACCGATAGGCTCCATGGCCGTCCGTGCCCACCCACAATGCGCCTGAGTGATCTCGAAGCACATTACGGACGCGGATTCCTGGTTCTGGCGCCCGAATCAACTCGGAATCATCGCGTCGGGCGTTGATCCGGTAGAGATGCGTGCTGGCCGCCCACAATGATCCATCGCGATCGGCATAGACCGTTCCGAAATCCGCGTTCGGGGCGTCCGGAAGAGGGAACGTACTCATGGCGGTGCGGCTCATGCGAAGCAGCCCCGTCTGCATGCCCACCCAGATGTTCTGTTCGTTGTCTTCAAACAAGGCCAGCACGGTGCTGCCCGGCGGATTGTCGGGTGTCTGGACCCGCAAAAAGTGTCCGTCGCGAAAACGAAGGAGTCCCCCACCAATGCTGCCGATCCACAACGTGCCGCTTCTATCTTCGCGAAGTACACGCACCGTGCTGGATACTTCGGAAATCTTCTCGAAGCGCCCGCTTTCCAGCGAACCGCGAGGGCGCTGCAGACCCGAAACGGTTCCCACCCAAATTGTTCCGTCGCTGGTTTCGAGAATGGACTTAACCCGAGTCGCGCTTGGATACCCCTCGAGCTGGAACTCTTTGCATTCGCCCCCTTGAATCATCACCAGCCTCGAGCCACCAACCCACAATCGTCCCGCATGGCTCTCGCGGATGTCGTGCACGGCGAGTGCGGGGAACTTGTCGTTGCCATCTACACGGACAAAGCGCGCACCCGCGAGCTGAAATAATCCGTCGTCTGTTCCGACCCACAACCTTTGCTCGCGGTCTTCATAAACGGCCCTCACGAAACCGTTGGTCAATCCTTCTTTTGCGGAATAGGCACGGAAAACGCCGTCCTTGTAACGGAGCAAACTCCCGCCGTCTGTTCCTGCCCACAGGCTCCCGTCATGCGAAACCGCTAGGCAGAAGATACTGTTCTCGCGTATTTCAGGCGTGTTTTCGCGGTCAAAAACAACGAACTTCGCGCCGTCAAATCGCACCAGCCCGCCACTCGTTCCGATCCAGAGGTAGTGGTCCGGCGTCTGTGCAAACGCTTGCACCGTGTTTTCCGGAAGCCCGTCCTGGGTCTGCCACACACGTCTGGTATAACCATCCGGCAGATCGCGCCGTGAGACTGCGTCCAACCGGACTGCAAGTAGCAGACAGAATGCGCACAACCAAATACGGCGATGCATGGCGCTTGCGCACATCCTATCATTTCAATTCACACGAGCAACCGCTTCTCTCTATCACCAGCGGACGCAAGCCTATGATAGCTTGGGTGCAGGTCGGCCTAGTCATTTCTGCTTAAGGAATCCCTGGACTTCCAGCCATTGAAGAAACAATCGGGGCCAGTCGGAAACGGGAGGTCCATTACTCTCTCGCAGGCCAAAGCCGTGTCCCACGTCGGCGTAGACGTGAAGCTCGGCTGACACACCGACGCGTTTGAGAGAAAGGTACAGTTCCGGAAGACCTTCTGCAATATCCGGCCGGTCCTTCTCACCGCAAGCGAGAAAAGCAGGTGGCGTCTCCCGAGAGAGTTTCATATCGTGCGGGATCGCTGGATAAAGGAGAGCTTGAAACGCGGGTTTTGAACTTTCGTGTTCGATCGGATCTTCCGCGCCAGCCACACCGCTGTCGTAGCGCGTGCTGGCCAGCGCCGCCAATTCACCTCCCGCCGAAAATCCCATGACTCCGATTCGTTGCGGATCCAACGCCCATTCTGACGCGCGACTTCGCACTAGGCGTATCGCGCGCTTAACATCCTGCAACTCGTCTCCCTCGATGGTGTAGGTCGAGCCCTTCTCGCGCGCCAAGCGATACTTCAACACAAACGCAGCCACTCCGTGATCGCTCAACCATCTAGCGATATTGTAGCCTTCGTGGTCTATCCATAGTTCGCTGTGTCCACCGCCAGGAAGGATGACCACCGCTGCTCCAGTGGATTTTTCTTTCGCCGGAAGGTATGGCGTGATGGAAGGATGGTGGACATTCGATACGATGTGCTCGGCATTCGCGTTCACGCGCACCGTTTCTTCCATGCTCTTGCCTTCCGAGCCGGGCGCGCCGTTCGGCCAGAGATGGATGGATTGGGGCGCGGCAGCGGCAGAGCCTATAAGCACCGTCCCAAGGAATAGCGCAGCACACATTCGACGCCAGCTAAGGTTTCCTATCTGCAATTTCAAGCACTCCGTTTCACGGGTCTTTCCAACGCTCAAGCTGTTAACCGAGGGGTTGCTGGCGCGATCTACCTTGGGGAACTGACCAGCCCAAGTTTTGTACCAGTTTCAAAGAGAGAGTCTACTTCAGGATGATCTTGCCGAGAGGATTCAAATCGCTGTGGCTCGAGCAGGGTCCGGCCCTCGGTAGACTCTCTAGTCGTCAAGTTGTTTACCGCGTGCCAGCATGCCGCCGCAAGTCTCCGTACCATTCGCATTTTGCGAGAGGAAGTGAAGGGCTCAAGCCGGTTTTGACGCGGCGTGCATCGCGCGGAAGATTTCTTTCACCAGAACGAACAAAAGAAGTGCGGCGAGCGCGATGGAAACAAAAGCCCAAATCAAAACGCGGGCGTTCACGCCCATCACGTAGTCCGGAATTCCATTCAGATCACCCAGCGCCTCCATGAGGTGCTCATGATTAGCCAGCACATAACTCGAAGAGCGGTATTCCGCAAATGCGCGTTGAAACGGCAGAAAGCTCATCAGAAAAGCAGCGCTGGCAACGAGCAGGGTGGCGGGAGCGTAGTCCGCGATCGAGCACAACGCTCTCCGCCAAGTCGTTTTCGCATTTCGAATCTGCCAGGGCCACAGCTCCAGTAGAAAAATTCCAACAAGCGCGGCGAACCCTGCGACCAGACCTAACCCGCCGAACCCCTGCACAAGCATGCCTTCCCACTGGAAGGCTTGCGCCTGGGCACGGGTTGCCGGATCGTGATCGGGCCGCATGGATCGGCCGCGTTCGTCGATCTGCTCGACCCGCAACGCCGCCCTCCGCGCATCTTCCGCATGGCCCGTGCTCGAATAGAAATCGGCCAGCTCTTTGTCGGCACTTCGCGAAATCGACATGCCAATCAGCTTCTCGATTTTAACTTCGCTTCCATCGGCCATCCGCGTCCCAAAGGCGTCCATTTCACCAAGCAATCTCTCCGCGCGACTCAAATCTCCCGCTGCGCGAGCCTTCTGTGCCTCGTGTATTCTAAGGTGCGCAAAAAACCTCAGGCTAAGCAAATTTGGAATCGCGTGGGACCGTAGTCCAGAGAGGGCTATCACGGGCGACAAATTCCTATCGCGATTCCAAACCGTGCGCGTGAGCTCGTAGTGCTTCTGGAAGTAGCTGTCATACCGCGGGGCACCATAGGCGCGTTCCATGAGACCCATCCACTTCGAATCGCTCTCCACAACTTCGAAATCCGCATCTTTCGGAGTCCCGTGCTGGTAGAGCAGGCGAATGCGCAACGGGTCCAGCGCATCGGCCGCAAACAGATAGGGCACTGCGTTGCCGGGATCAGCCAATTGCAATCGCGCAAGCCATTCTTCTCGCGGCGGAGCATAATTCGGCCCATGACTTTTGGCACCGTAAACCCACGTGAGTTCGGGGTCCAGAGCAACGGCGCGTTCCGCCAACGCAGCGGATTTTTTCGGGTCACTTGTGCCCAGCGCCACAAAGGCAAGCGTGCTGGCATCTTTTTCCTTCTCCGCGCGAGCAGCAAGTTCGTCGAGCGTGCGCACGTCCGAATTCGACTGCTGAAATCCCTGCCAGCTCGCCCTCACCGTGCGCATCGCCTCACGGCCCTCAGGTAAAAACAGTAGCAAAACAGCAACGACCAGAATTCCCGCCGTGAACACCCGTGAGCGTTTCGGAAGCATTGAAGGCCCCTCCGCGCCGCCGGGAAGGGAACCGCCTGCCGGAAGTTTCAACCACGTCCAAGCCCCCGATAATACCGCGCGCGCAAAGAACATCATTCCTCCCAGCGACCACCGCACGGTTTCAAGCGCGCTCGTTGTCTCATCAATCTCCGCGGCGAGAGCCAGCCCCCAGGGACGAGTTTCTTCCGGCCAAAGCAGCAGAGCGCAGTTGAGGAGCCATCGCGCCAACCGTGCCGCCGTAGAATTAGTTGGGCTCGACACGCTCATACCTCGTCTCCGGCAGGTTGCCAAAAGTGCCGCTCCTCGGCCGCGCGAATTTCCTCCCGAGCCCACGCCCGCGCAGTTCCGCTGAGCCGGTAGAGATGCCGCGGCGGCCTCCCGGGTGTCTTCGCTTCTTCCCACCGCGTTTCCAGCCAGTGCAATTTCTCAAGCCGCATAAGAATTGGGTAAAGCGTTCCAGAAGGGATGCCCGTGCTCTGACTGAGCGAATACCCGTGTTGCCATTGTCCGGCGCGGCCCAGCAGAGCATCCAGCACCGCCAGCGTTTGCTTTGAAAGTCGAATCCGCAGTCCCATAGTTTAAATCTACATAGATAGATATAATTAGGCAAGCTCTACTTTCGGCCGGTTTCCTTTGTCTAACTCCTCCCAGCCCGCTTTCTCCGCTCACCCGTCCCACCGGAGCAAAGGGCCTTGCCAGCCGCCAAGTACTCTGCGTTCGCGAGCAACGGCCGCTGTGATCCAATCTAGCGGGAGCCCCAACAGAACGCATCTCATTGGGATAGAGGATGCGCTTCTCGCCCGGGTAGGGTTTAGAGAATTTCGTGTCACGCTCTTGGCGTTTACCACGAGTTGACATGTGAACGCTCCGGGCCCACGTGGAGTTCATCCGAGCGGTATTATCAGAATTAATGAATCGCTCGAGGTTCCGGATCGCAATCCACGTTGTCGAATTCGCGGCTATCGCGTGCGGTGTGGTCATGGCGCATGCGCAGCAAGCCGCTCCTCCTCTCGCCAGAAGCGTCTCGCATATGCTGAGAGACCCGCAGAGTAAGGACCTGCGGGAGAGAGAGGCTTCCTTCGCCCATGGCCAGCAGGTCCCACCGCTTACTCTCGGACTGCCCACCCTGACGCGGGCCGAACAGGCCAGAGAGTTGTCGCCTGCAGAAGCGAATCGTGGCTATCCGGTTCGCCTTCGGGCGATCGTCACTTTCGTCGATGATTTTGCGCTATTCGTACAGGATTCGAGTGCTGGTATCGCGGTGATCGCATCGGGCCTGTCCCACGATGTACACGCCGGCCAGCTTGTCGAGCTGGAAGGGATCACGGAATGCCCGGACTTTGCTCCACAAATCAACAAGGCGCGGATCCAAGTTGTGGGTGAGGCTCCGATGCCGCTTCCGAAGCGCGTCTCCTTCGAGCGCTTGGCGTCTACCAAAGAGGACAGTCAGTGGGTCGAAGTCGAGGGGATTGTGCGCGCTGTCGTCAGCGACACCATTCCCATTCCTCCTGCGGCGGATGTTAGTCCGGCTGTGGCGGTTGCGGTCAACGGCGGCCGGTTGCTGGCACGGGTTCCCTGGATGTCCGAAGCTGAAGCGGCGCGGTTCGTGGATTCCAGGGTGCGCTTCCGCGGCGTGGCTGGCGCAATGTATAACCAGAAGAACGAATGGGTGGGGGCCCGCTTGTTCGTCCCCAACCGGGCGCAATTCGAAGTCCTTGAACCGTCACCCCCCGATCCGTTCGCCCTTCCCCTGCAACCCATTTCGGTGGTGATGCGTTTCAACCTGAACGGCTCATCCGGTCACCGCATCCGGATTCAGGGTGTGGTTACTCTCGGGCGTCCGGGCAAGGAACTCTTTCTCCACGACGAAACGGGCAACATCCACATTCTGACTCGCCAAACAACGAAAGTTCATGTCGGCGACCGCGTGAGCGTGGCAGGGTTTCCGACCGTGGGAGAATACGCCCACATCCTGGACGACGCGATCTTCGAGAAGGTCGGTACCGCCTCGGCTCCTGTGCCCTCGCCACTGACCGCGAGGCAGCTGCTCGAAAGCGACTACGACTCGGAGTTGGTCTCGATCGAGGCAGATCTGCTGGAAGAATCTCACCTCCTAGGCCATCAGACGCTGATCCTCCAGAATGGCGGCCTCTCCTTCAACGCGGCCATGGCAACGGACACGCCTGACTTCAAGCTGCGGTCGCTGCGTGCCGGCAGCCGCCTGCGGGTGACCGGGATCTGCTTGGAGGAAAAGGACGAAAACGGGAGGAACCAGTCTTTTCGCATCCTAATCGACGGCTCGGAAAACATCGTCACGATTAGTCAGCCTTCCTGGTGGACACTGACGCATTCCTTTGAGGTGCTGGGATGGGTGGGTTTATTTCTCCTGGCTGCGCTGCTCTGGGCCGTTGTTCTGGGTCGCCGGGTGCAGCAGCAAACCGCGATTATCCGCCAGGCTAAGGAGATTGCCGAAGCCGCCAACCGCGCCAAGAGCGAGTTCGTGGCCAATATGAGTCACGAGATTCGCACTCCCATGAATGGCATCCTGGGAATGGCGGATCTCCTGCTGGACACGGAATTGGACTCCGAGCAGCGCGAATATACCGGCATGGTAAGAGCCTCCGCCGAGTCGCTGCTCACGGTCATCAACGACATCCTGGATTTCTCCAAGATTGAGGCCGGGAAATTCGAAATGGAAACCATTGATTTCAAGCTGCGCGGCAGCATCGAGCTGACCCTGAAGACGCTGGCCCTCGGCGCCCACCAGAAAGGCTTGGAGTTAAATTGCAGAATCGAGCCTGACGTGCCCGACGCTCTGCTTGGAGATCCCAGCCGGCTGCGCCAAATTCTGCTCAACCTGCTGGGTAACTCGCTGAAGTTCACCGAAAGGGGCGAGATCAACCTGACGGTCCAAAGAGAATCCGGAGAGGACGCGGTCACGAGACTTCACTTCAGCGTGTACGACACAGGTATCGGCATCCCTGCTGAAAAGCAGACCCGCATCTTTGACGCCTTCACGCAGGCGGATGGCTCAACCACCCGGCGCTTTGGGGGCACGGGTCTGGGATTGACGATTTCCCGCCAACTCGTGCAAATGATGGGAGGACGTATCTGGGTCGAAAGTGAGCTCGGCCAAGGGAGCACATTTCATTTCACGGCCAGCTTCGGCATTTCCCATGCCGCGGGGTCGTCGATTCCTTTGGAAAAGGCCCAACTCAAAGGAATGCGGACGCTTGTGGTGGATGACAATCTGACGAATCGCCACATCCTTGAATGTCTGCTGGCAGGCTGGGGCATGAAGCCGACGCTCGCCGGGGACGGCGCGGAAGCGCTGCGAATCCTCGCAGAGGCGTCGGACGCTAACAAGGAATTCGCGCTGGTCCTGACCGACGCCAGCATGCCAATAATGGACGGATTCCAGCTCGCCGAGGAGATCCGCAAGAACCCACGGTTCTCGGGAACCGCGATCATGATGCTGACTTCGGCGGGACAGCGGGGCGATGCGGCTCGTTGCCGCGAGATGGGGCTTGAAGGCTATCTTACGAAGCCCGTCAGTCAATCGGAATTACTGGATGCCGTCTTGCGGGTGGCGGGGTTGAAGCGCTCCGAGGCCAAGCCGGCGTTAGTGACCCGCCACTCCTTGCGGGAAGAAGTAAGGTCTCTGCGCATTTTGCTCGCCGAGGATAACGCGGTGAACCAGCTTCTGGCCACGCGCCTGTTGGAGAAGCAGGGTCACCACGTGGCGACAGTCGGTAACGGACGAGCGGCGCTGGAGCGACTCGAAAAGGAGACCTTCGACCTGATCCTTATGGACATCCAGATGCCCGAGATGGACGGGTTCGAGGCCACGGCGGCCATTCGAAAGCAGGAAGAGTCTACCGGAAAGCATCTCCCGATCGTCGCCATGACCGCCCATGCTATGGAGGGCGATCGCG
>Ga0209380_10000700_pt1 | contig 23786 bp, 19 predicted proteins | sample HubBroMetageWFT6_FD_188347 | JGI IMG/M metagenome (GOLD analysis project Ga0209380, IMG submission 188347) | Warmed and freeze-thawed soil microbial communities from the Hubbard Brook experimental Forest, New Hampshire - Hubbard Brook CCASE Soil... | ecosystem: Environmental > Terrestrial >... | reverse complement strand
CGGACGCGGTCTGATCTGCCTGGCGATGACCGAAGAGCGCCTCGAGCATTTAAACATTGGCCCCATGACTTCGGAGAACACCGCGCAATTCGGCACCGCTTTCTGCGAGGCCATCGACGCGCGCGCCGGAGTTACCACTGGCATCTCCGCCTACGACCGCGCTCGCACCATTCAGGTCGCAATCGATCCCGCGACCCGGCCCGCTGACCTTGCGCGTCCTGGACACGTCTTCCCTCTTCGCGCACGCAAAGGCGGAGTCCTCGTGCGCGCAGGCCAGACCGAAGCTTCCGTCGATCTGGCTCGGCTCGCCGGTATGGTTCCCGCAGGAATCATCTGCGAAATCATGAAAGACGACGGCAGCATGGCCCGCGTGCCCGACCTGGTCGAATTCTGCCGCGAGCACAAGATGAAGATACTCACCGTCGCCGAACTGATCCGCTACCGCATGCAGCACGAGCGATACGTGCATCGCGTCGGTGAGGCGCTGATCGACACACGCTTTGGAGAGTTCCGCCTCATCGCCTACGAGAGCGAAGTCGATGGCGGCGAGTCGCACATAGCCTTGGTTCGCGGAGACATCGAGCACAGTGCAACTCCAGTTCTGGTCCGCATGCACGCTCACTGCCTGATGGGCGACGTCTTTGGCGCGACCGGCTGCGAATGCCACGCCACGCTGGAAGGCGCGATGCGCCGCATTTCCCAGGAAGGCCTCGGGGCGTTGATCTACCTGCATCAGACGTCGCAGGGATTCTCCGTCGAAAAAGTTGGAGAGCGCACGGCACTGGGCTTTCATCGCGGACAGAGACTTCCAGCCCTATACGACAACGAAAAACAGATTCAGCGCGAAGTCGGTATCGGAGCGCAGATTCTCTCCGACCTGAACCTGCACCGCATCCGCCTGCTCACGAATCGCCCCAAGAAAGTAGCCGCGCTCGAAGGCTTCGGCATTGAAATCGTCGAGCAGGTCCCGGTGGAGATAAAGGCGGTGACAAGATCGTAGAGAGGTTGCCTGCAACGCCCCTGTCGGCAGAACAAGCTGAAGAAGTTGGATTTTGAGGCCAAAAGACGTGGCTAGCTACATCTTTACGGGAAAGACGAAGGCAGCCTCCTAGAAGGGTTTGCGTACGACGACTTCGTGGTCGCGGATGAAGAATTGAGCCGAGCATTGCTCCGAACCGCAAATGACAGGCAGCAAGCCGTTGATCTGTTTGCGGGTGATCAGGCCCAACATTCCACAAGACGGGCAAGCCAACACGGCCCAGTAAGGATCTTCCTTCTCGCCAACCTCGCCGGCATTTTCCAGCACGAAGACGGTGCCCGGCTGCATCTGTTCCGGTATCCACTCATTTAGAAGGTCCAGTTCACCGACCATGTGTTCCTCCTTGTGTCGCTGGTGCTGTTGCTGTTTCTGCGGTTATCCCAACCCTTGCCTACGAAACTTTTTTAGCACGCCGACGGTAATCGGGCGAAGTTACCGAAGTATTCGCCTTCCCGGAGGCGACCCCAGCCCGCACCTGCCGCACCGCATCGCTCAAACCCACGGCGAGAATCGGCTGGTCCGAATTCTTCAGAATGTCGACAATCTGCCGTGCGGAAGTCTCCAGATAAAGATCGGTTCCATCGGTCAGCAGGTGATAGTCGGAGCTGCTGCTGACGATTTCCGCGAGGCCCTTGCCAAATTCGCGGTCGAGAAAACGCATGACCTTTCGTACGTCTTGGAGGGAAAATCCCTTGCGCCGCAATTCGCAGATCACGGCTATTTCCGTCAGGTGATTCATCGAGTACAACCGGCGATGCCCGTCTCGCTCCGGCTTCACTACACCGCGCTCATCCCACCACTGCAGCTGGCGGGGTGTGATACCAGTGAGAGCGATCACCTGTTGCGATGTGAAACGGTCCTGCATGATTCCTCAACTATGTTTGAAACAAAGTCAGAGCAAAATGTTTCAGACATTCTAGGCGTAGAATCGGTGGAAAAGGGTTGACTAGGAGAGTTCCTGCCGGGAACTAGGACACGACCCGCCGCCGACGAAGTGGACGACCTCCAGGCGATCGCCTTCATGAAGTTCGGTCTCAGCCCAGCGGTCTCGCGGCACGATGTCGCGGTTCAGCTCGACCGCCACGCGGTCGGCCTTCATGCCCAGCCTTTCAACGAACGCTGCGAGCAGAAAGGGGCTCGGAGAGTCGTTGAAATCACGCTCTTCCCCGTTGATCTGAAGTTTCATTACTCCGCTTTACGCAGCGCAAACTTGCGCGTGGTCGTTCGGCCTTCGAAGTTGGCCTGCACCAGCAGCGAGGAATCTTGCAATGCCGCTGCTTCGACCGCAATCTTGATCTCGGCCGCTCCCTCGGAATTGGTCACTGCCTGAGTGAAGAGCGGCGCCGCGCCGGGGCGGGCAAAAAGCGCGGTGAGCTGGGCACTGGGCGCCGCCGCGCCACCCTCGGTGACCCGTAGCTGCAGGGTCAGGCTGCCAGCGGCGTGGATCGACTCGGAGTTCAGCCACTGAAGGTCCAGCTGTTTCACCGCAGCCAGGGCCTCCGCTTCGGGATGATCGAGAATATTGTCCAGCTTGCCTTCGCGGATGGCGTCGAGCACCAGCCGGTGTTGCTCACGAAGTTGTTGCTCCTTCTGCGCGTCCCCAAGTTGCGCTTCTCCGGCCTTGGTGGCGTAAGAACTGGCCCTCTTGCCAATGCAGCGCCCGCGTACGAAGACCTGGGACTGCAGAAGGAGTTCGCTTTCACGCGCTTCGCTCTGCACATGGTAGATCGTGTCGCCATGTTTGACGTCGGTATTGAAGCCGAAAATCATAAGAGATTGTCTGATTTCGTAATCGAGTAATTGGTTGATTTCACTACCCAAACTCCGCAGTTCCCGGTCTTTACTTAGCTTCGAAAATCCCCAGTCACACAATTATGAAATCTTATCCTCGCTCGCTTGACACTATTGAGTGTAAGCCCATAACCTAGAATGTTTAATCGTTGCTTGGCGCGAATTATATATACCTCGTCCTATGCCCGACAATTACTTCGCTCGCTACCTCCCGTTTTTGATCCATATTCTTATGGCTAGCGGGATTGCGACTGCGATTGTGCTGCTTTCGTGGCTGATCGGGCAGCGTAAACCGACCCGCGCCAAACTTTCCCCTTACGAATGCGGCATGACCCCGGTTGGGGACTCGCGGCAGCGCGTCTCGGTAAGGTTCTATTTAGTCGCCATGTTGTTCATTCTGTTCGATGTTGAGGCGGTCTTCATCTATCCCTGGGCGATCATTTTGCGTGATCTGAAGCGCTTTGGCCTGTGGGAAATGCTGGTATACCTCGGGATTTTCCTCGTCGGCTTCTTCTATGTGTGGAAGAAGGGCGTCCTGGACTGGGGCGAAACGTCTGCGAAACGAGGGAATTTTTGATGCCGCTGGCCCCTCCTATTACAGATATTGAGCAACTGAAAAACCACCCTGCCGTTGCCCGCCTTGTAGGTTGGAAGGCTGATGCGGTCACGGATGTGAAGTTTGATCGCGATGAGATGACCATTTATGTGGACCGGGAGCACATTCGCGAGTCCTGCGTCGCCTTAAAAGAAGATCCGGCTTGCCCTTTCAATTTCCTTTCAGACATCACATGCGTGGATTGGTATCCGGCAGAGCCCCGGTTTGAAGTGATCTATCACCTGCTTTCGATCCCGGAAAAAGAGCGGGTTCGGTTGAAGGTGCGCCTGAACAGCGCCAGCCCGGCGGTGGAGTCTCTGACGTCAGTCTGGCCCGGCGCCAACTACTTTGAGCGCGAAATCTTCGATATGTTCGGCGTGCGCTTCGCCGCCCATCCTTATTTACGTCGCATCCTGATGCCCGAAGACTGGGAAGGCCATCCTCTCCGCAAAGACTATCCAGTGGAGGGCTACCGCTAGAGCAAAGATGGCCCAGCTGAATCCAACTCCAGTGCTCGAGCCCGGGCAGGATCGAACCATGATCCTCAACATGGGCCCGCAACATCCGTCGACGCACGGCGTGCTGCGCGTACTGCTCGAGATTGACGGCGAGACGGTCGTGCGCATGATGCCCGACATCGGCTTTCTGCACACCGGAATCGAAAAAACCTGTGAAGCCAAGTTCTACCAGCAAGTGGTGCCGCTGACCGACCGCATCGACTACCTGTGCCCCATGACCAACAATCTCTGCTACGTGCTGGCAGTAGAGAAACTGCTGGGGCTGGAGATTCCGCCGAAAGCGCAGTGGTTGCGGGTGCTGCTCAACGAGTTGACGCGCATCAACTCGCACCTGGTATGGCTCGGAACGCACGCCATGGATATTGGCGCGCTCACGGTCTTCTTATATTGCTTCCGCGAGCGGGAAGAAGTGCTGCGCATGTTCGAGATGGTCAGCGGCCAGCGCATGATGACCTCGTATTTCCGCATCGGTGGGATCGCTCTAGAACCGCCGCTGGGATTTTTCGACCGCGTGCGCGATTTCGCCGGTTATTTCCCCGAGAAGATCGATGAATATGAGAATCTGCTGACCGGCAACCCGATCTGGACGATGCGGACCAAAGGCGTTGCCCGGATGACGGCGGAAGATGCGATTGCCCTGGGTGCCACCGGGCCGACACTGCGAGGGAGCGGCGTCGATCTCGACCTGCGTCGCGATATGCCGTATTCGAGCTATGAGAAATTCCAGTTCAAAGTACCGGTCTCGCAAGAAGGCGACGTCTTCGCCCGATACATGTGCCGCGTGCAGGAGTTGCGCGAGTCGACCGCGATCGTAAGACAAGCGCTCGACGGCATGCCGGAAGGTCCGATCAAGGCCGACGCGCCCGGAGTGGTGCTGCCCGACCGCGAAAAAATGAAGACGCAGATGGAATCGCTCATCTACCACTTCAAGATCATCACCGAGGGTTTTGCAGTGCCTGCTGGTGAGGTCTACCAGGCCGTCGAATCGCCGCGCGGTGAGATGGGCTACTACATTGTGAGTGATGGAACGGCGAAGCCCTACCGGGTTCACATGCGCTCGGCCTGCTTTGCGAACCTGCAGACGCTGCCGAAAATGTGCGAGGGACGTCTGCTGGCAGACGTGGTGGCGGCGATTGGGAGTATCGACATCGTGCTGGGAGAGATTGACCGTTAGGAATTTTGGAAATTGCGTAGTTGTCGCGCTCTATGAAATTTTCCGAAGAATTCGAAACCCGTTTCGCGGAGATGGTGCCGCACTATCCGACGAAGCGCTCCGCGCTGGTGCCGACGCTTCTTTATGCCCAGGACGAGACTGGATTCCTCTCGGACGAGGTCATATTGGAAATCGCAACCCGACTGGACTTGACCGAACTCGAAGTGCGCAATGTGATCAGCTACTACTCCATGCTGACCACCAAGCCGCGGGGCAAGTTCAACGTGCAGGTTTGCACCAACATCAGTTGCATGGTGCGGGGCGGCGAGGACATTTTGCGTCACTGTGCCAAGAAGTTGGGCATTGGCCACAAACAAACCACGCCCGACGGCCTGTTTACATTGGAAGAAGTGGAATGCATCGGGGCTTGCAGCTGGGCTCCGGCGGCGCAGGTCAACTACGATTTTCACGAGAACCTGACCGCAGAAAAGATGGACAGGATTCTGGACGAATATAAGAAGAAGGCAACCCAGTAGATTTCAGATTTGTGATTTTAGATTTCAGATGGAAGAGGCATCGCAGCGGGGCTGCAATCTTCAATCTTCAATTCCCATGGCTGACTTGGTTTCCCATCCCGACGAGGTAAAGGTCGTTTCCCGGCGCTTCGGCCAGGGTGCGACCAATCTCGACCGCTATCTCGAACTCGACGGCTACAAGGCCGTCGAGAAGGCTCTGGCGATGGAACCGGACGCCATTATTAATGAGGTTAAGAGCTCCGGGCTGCGCGGGCGCGGGGGCGCGGGATTCTCTACCGGCATGAAGTGGTCGTTCGTGCCGAAGCAGTCGGCCAAACCGAAGTACGTGCTGTGCAATGGTGACGAGAGCGAGCCCGGCACCTGCAAAGACCGTCTGATCTTCGAACATGATCCGCACGCGGTGATTGAGGGCGTGATGATTGGCGCTCTGGCCGTGGGTGCGCGCAGTGGCTACATCTACATCCGCGGCGAGTACCGGTATCTGCTGGAGATCATGCAGAAGGCGATTCGCGACGCCTACGCCCGGGGATTCATTGGCAAAAATATTTTCGGCAGCGGGCGTGACCTGGACATTTATTGGCACGGCGGCGCGGGAGCCTATGAAGTCGGTGAAGAGTCGGCCCTGATGGAGTCGCTCGAAGGTAAGCGGGGCATCCCACGCATCCGACCGCCCTTCCCTGCCGTGGTTGGCCTCTGGGGCGGACCTACAGTCATTAATAATGCGGAGACCCTAGCCAATGTACCTCCCATCCTTCTCGGCGGCGGAGACTGGTACGCGAAGTTGGGCACGCCGAAAAATGGTGGCACACGGTTGTTTTGCCTGAGTGGAAACATCGCCAAGCCCGGGGTGTACGAACTGCCGATGGGCTACAACTTGAAGAAGATGATTTATGACGTGGGAGGCGGAATTCCCAACGGACGTCAGTTGAAGGCGGTGGTGCCGGGAGGAAGTTCTTGCCCCTGCCTGACCGCCAGCGAGATCGACGTTGCCATGGATTTTGATTCCGTGCAGAAGGCCGGGTCGATGCTCGGATCCGGCGGCGTGGTGGTGGTCGACGACCAGCAATGCATTGTGAAATTCGCACTGCGCACCATGAAGTTTTACCAGCACGAGAGCTGCGGCTGGTGCATTCCCTGCCGCGAAGGGACCGATTGGCTGAAGAAGACGCTGATCCGGTTCCACAATGGTGGCGGCATGATGAAGGACATCGACAACATGCAGTACCTGGCGGAAAACATGCTTGGCCGTACGTTTTGTCCGCTCGGTGACGCGGCCGCGATGCCCACGATTGCGTTTGTGAAAAAGTTCCGCCAGGAATTTGAAGACCATTTGGAAGGCCGGCCGTGCCCGTACGAGAAGGCCGGTGCCGAGGAACCAGTTCTGGTGTAAGGCCGGCGTCCCGCCGGCCCGAATTGTGGGCGGGTGCCCGCCGGATTCAGATTGCTGAGGGACGCGAGGGCGAGACGCCCTGGCGACAGCCGGCGGAACGCCGGCACTACAGATATGGCTGATGTAAATCTTACTGTCGACGGCAAGAAGCTCACGGCCCCCGGGGGCACGCTGCTCATTGAAGCCTGCAAGACCGTGGGCATCGAAGTGCCTTCGTTTTGCTATTACCCAAATCTTTCTCTGCAGGGCGCTTGCCGCATGTGCCTGGTGAAAGTGGAGAAGATGCCCAAGCTCCAGACCGCGTGCACCACCGTGATCAGCGAGGGCATGATCGTGGTCACCGACAGCGACGAAATCAAGCAGGCTCGCAAGTCGATGCTCGAGATGCTGTTGGGCAACCATCCGCTGGATTGCCCGGTTTGCGACGCCGGCGGCGAATGCGAACTGCAGGACATGACGTTCTCCTACGGCGCGGCGGAATCGAAATTCATGGAGGCGAAGAACCACAAGGACGAGCAGCAGTGGTCTCCCGTGGTGTTCTTCGACCGGCCGCGCTGCATTCTTTGCTACCGCTGCGTGCGCGTGTGCGGCGAGGGCATGGACGTTTGGGCTCTGGGGGTGCAGAACCGTGGCGTAAGTTCGCTCATCGCTCCCAATAAAGAAGATCACCTGGAGTGCGAAGAGTGCGGCATGTGCATCGACATCTGCCCGGTGGGCGCCCTCACCTCGGGCGCATATCGCTATAAAACGCGGCCATGGGAAATGAAGCATGTGGGCACGGTGTGCACGCATTGCGGCGACGGCTGCAAGACCACGCTGGGCGTGCGGCGATCGGACACGGGCACGGAAATTGTCCGCGGGGACAACCGCGACAAGAGTGGCACCAACGGAGACTTCCTCTGTATCAAGGGACGCTATGCTTTCGACTTTGCGAATCACGAAGAGCGATTGACGCAGCCTCTGATCCGCAAGAACGGCAGGCTGACTCCGTCGACATGGGAAGAAGCGTTCGAGTTGGTGGGGAAGAAGTTTGCGGAAGTCCGCGACCAGGACGGCGGCGCGGCGATCGGGGTGATCGGTTCTACCCGCACTACGAACGAAGAAGCGTACTTGCTCTCGAAATTCGCTCGCACGGTACTGAAGACGAACAACCTCGATCATCACCGCACGGCGGACTTCCCTGCCCTGTCTCTAGCCTTGCGCGGCAAGCCCGACCGAACCGCAAGCATGGCCGACGTGTTCGCGGCTCCGGCGATTCTTTTGATCGGCAACGATCCAACTGAGCAGCATCCCCTGTTGGCCTGGCAGATCCGCAACAACGTACGTCTGCACCGCGCCAAGCTCTACGTGGTCAACTCGCAGTCGATCAAACTGCGGCGGCAGGCGACGACGTTTGCCCAGTGTCCGGGAGGAACAGAAGGCCAAATCTCGAGCTTCTTGTCGGGCAACGATGCGAGCGCAGAGGCCCTGGTGAGCGAAACCACCAATAAAGACGCCTGGATTGGGCTGCGCGACAAACTGCGCGGCGAACCGAATCTGGTTATTATTTTCGGCTCGGAAATCCGCGGCGATGATGTTGCCAGCCTGGTGGCTTTCGGTTCAGGCATTTCCGGGGCGAAGTTTATCTGCCTGGCAGACTACGCCAACTCGCGCGGTGCCGCCGATATGGGCCTCTATCCCGACCTGCTGCCCGGTTATCACCCCATCACGGGAAGCAGCGATTTCCATCAGGAGTGGGCTATCCCGCAAGCCGCCGGGCTCGACCTCGCGGGCATGGTGGAAGGTGGCAAGAGCGGCAAGTTGAAAGCACTTTACGTGGTCGGCTCGAATCCTGTTGGACGGCTGAATATCGACCCGTTCGCTTTCTCGAACAGCTTCGTTGTGGTGCAGGACATGTTTTTGACCGAAACCGCGGTCATGGCGGACGTGGTTCTGCCTGCCGCAAATGCCTACGAAAAAGCCGGCACGATGACCAACACCTCGGGCGACGTGCAACTGGTGAAGAAGGCCGGCGAAATTTCAGACACGAAAGCAGATTTCGAAATGATTGTCCGCATCGCTGACGCCATGGGCTTCGACGTCCGCAAATTGGTTCCCTTCGGCGGTGGCGTGCGGGCGGATATGGGACAGTCGCGAGGGGCTCAGTCGGGAGAGGCCGACCGACACGCCGTCTGGCTTGAGATGCAGGGACTGGAGCCCAAGCTGAGTCCGCTTGATCCCATGGCGATTCTCGACGAAATCCAGAGGCTCGTACCTGGCTACGGGATCTCGCGTCCGAATCTTCTGGCCGGCAACAGCGAGCACACATCGTTCACGAAAAGCGGGCCGGGAGCGACCCACAAACCGGAATCGATTTCCCCGGCCAACAACACTCTGTTCACATCGGGCACGCTGGGACGATACTCGCGCACATTGAAGTCAGTCATGGAGAGTCACGAAGTGAAACCCGCGGAAGTCGCCGCAGACTGACAACTGAGCCGTTCGGTTGGTCTAAAGCAAGAGTGGTCTCAAACAAAGTTTTCCTGAGGAATTGTCTTAGTGGTTGTCTTGGTAAGAGAGGAAGCAAGGAGTGGCGTTACCAATCTGGCTATTCCTACTGGCGTCAGTCATCAAGTCGGCAGTCGTACTCGGCGTGCTGCTCACCGCAGTCGCGTACACCGTGTGGCTTGAGCGCAAAGTCGTAGGCCACATGCAAAATCGCTGGGGACCCACGCGGGTCGGCCCGTTTGGTTTGCTGCAGCCGGCAGCCGACGGCCTGAAGTTTCTGTTTAAAGAAGACCTGACTCCGCCGCACGTCTACAAGCCGTTGTTTATTGCGGCGCCGCTGATCGCCGTCATTTTCGCGCTGACATCGATCGCGGTCATCCCGTTCGGCACTTCGATCGTCATCGGCGGCTACCTTATTCCGCTTCAGATTACCGACGTGAACACGGGACTGCTTCTGATCCTCGGCGTCACCTCGATCGGCGTTTACGGCGTCGCACTGGCCGGCTGGTCGTCGAACAACAAATACTCCCTGCTCGGGGGGCTGCGTGCCAGCGCGCAAATGGTGAGCTATGAGATTTCGCTTGGCCTGTCTCTGGTCGGTGTGCTCATCATGTCGGGCAGCCTTAGCCTGCGCACGATTGTGGATGCGCAGGCGGGACATTTCTGGGGATTCATTCCGCGTTGGAATATTTTCACCGGGCAGTTCATCGGTTTCTTCTGTTATTTGATGGCCGCCTATGCGGAGACAAACCGCATCCCGTTTGACCTGCCCGAAGCCGAAACCGAACTTGTTGCCGGATATCACACCGAATACAGCGCAATGAAATTTGCCATGTTCTTCATGGCGGAATACGCGAACATGATTACGGTGGCTTGCCTGGCCACGTTGTTGTTTTTCGGCGGATGGCACGGGCCGATTTTCGGGCCCTACCTTTTGCAGGTGTTTCTGCCGGTGTTCTGGTTTGTCGCTAAGATTTTTGCATTTCTCTTTTTGTATATCTGGGTGCGGGGCACATTGCCGCGCTTCCGTTACGACCAGTTGATGGCGTTTGGCTGGAAGTTCCTGCTGCCGCTGGCTCTGGCAAATCTGATCGCCACTGCGATTGCGGTGGCCTGGTAAGAATAAAAAAAAGAAATTCTCGGTTTTCAGTTCTCAGTGACCGCGCAACCAAGCCAACGGAGAATCCGATCGAGTGGCGGTTTTGCTGAGAAGTGACCACTGAGAACTCGATTCCATAATGAATGTTCATCTAGTCTTGTTCCTGGCCTTCGGGGCCGTCTGTGTGGCGGGCGCAGTCAACCTGTTGGCGCAGAGGCATCCCATCAACGGCGCACTCTCTTTGATCGCTGTGATGGCCGCGCTCGCGGGTGAATACCTGCTGTTGGGAGCGGAGTTCGTTGCCGCCGTGCAGGTGATCGTCTACGCGGGCGCGATTATGGTGCTGTTCGTCTTCACCATCATGCTGCTGAACGCCGGAGTAGAAGAGCGCACAAACGGCAGCCGGGTTGCCATTTTGTTCGGAATCCCCGGCATTTTACTGGGAAGCATTCTGGTCGGTTGGGTGGTTCTGCGACATTCGGGAACGGAGGCGGTGGCGGCGGGCGCGATGCCCGGCGATCCCAAGATTATCGGACAATTGCTGTTCCACGAATTTCTGTTGCCCTTTGAAATTACCTCCGTCCTGATCCTGATTGCGATCATGGGCGCGGTGGTGCTGGCGAGCAAGCCGGCAACCTCACCCGCCGGGAAGGTGGAGTAATGGTTCCTTTGTCGTATTACCTGGTGCTCAGCGGCTTTCTGTTTGCATGCGGCGTCGCCGGATTCCTGATCAAGCGCAACATCATTGCCATCTTCATGTCGATTGAGCTAATGCTGAACGGCGTGAACCTTTCTTTCGTGGCCTTCGCGGCGCATTGGCATGTGCTGGCGGGACAGGTGTTCGTCTTCTTCGTCATGGTGGTAGCGGCCGCGGAGACCGCCGTGGGCCTGGCGATCATCATCGCGGTCTACCGCACGCGTGAAACCCTGAACATCGATCAGGTGAACCTGCTCAAACTATGACGTCGAATCTCAATCTCTGGCTGATCCCGGCCCTGCCTCTGGCAGGGGCAGCGATCAATGGCTTCTTGGGGAAGAAGTCCTCGCGGACTGCGGTCACAACGGTCGGGCTCGTCTTTCCGGGCGCAGCATTTGCCTGGGCGCTGTTGGTGGCCCTGCGCTTTTCCTCCCTTGACCTTCCCTACCAGGAATACGTCGCCCACTGGATTCGTTACGGCAACTTCAGCGCCGACTTTGCGCTGTACCTCGATCAGTTGTCACTCATCATGCTGCTGGTCGTCACCGGAGTTGGATTCCTCATCCACATCTACTCCGTCGGATACATGTGGGACGACCCCAGCTACTACCGCTTCTTCGCTTACCTCAACTTGTTCATGTTCTTCATGCTGACGCTGATTCTGGCCAACAACTACCTGGTGATGTTCATCGGCTGGGAGGGAGTTGGCCTGGCGTCGTATCTATTGATCGGATTCTGGTTCACCAAAGATTCCGCGGCATCGGCAGGGAAAAAAGCTTTCATCGTCAACCGCATCGGCGACTTCGGATTTCTCATCGGACTTTTCCTGCTCATCCAGCACTTCGGCTCGCTGAACTTCACACAAGTATTCGCACAAGTCCAACCCTTCGCGCCGGAAAATACCAGCGCTGGGCTGCTGACTGCAATCGGGATCCTGCTGATGGTCGGCGCCTGCGGCAAGTCGGCGCAGATCCCGCTCTATGTCTGGCTGCCCGACGCCATGGAAGGTCCAACGCCGGTCTCGGCCCTGATCCACGCGGCCACCATGGTCACAGCGGGCGTGTACATGGTTTCGCGATCGCACGTGATTTTTGAGCGCGCGCCGATGGCCCTGATGGTAGTCGCTGTCATCGGAACGCTGACCGCCCTGTTCGCCGCCACCATCGGGATCACGCAGACTGATATCAAGAAAGTCCTCGCCTACTCGACGGTTTCGCAACTTGGATACATGTTCATGGCTTGCGGTGTGGGAGCTTTTTCGGCCGGAATCTTCCACCTCATGACTCACGCTTTCTTCAAGGGGCTCCTGTTTTTGTCCGCCGGTTCCGTGATTCACGCGGTTGGAGGCGAACAGGACATGCGCAGGATGGGCGGGCTGCGATCCTTCATCCCCTGGACCTTCCTCACCATGGGCATCGCCACATTAGCCATCGCTGGAATCCCGCCATTCGCCGGCTTCTGGAGCAAGGACGAAATCCTGTGGAAGGCCTACTCCAGCGACCACGGCAGCTGGGTGTTCTGGCTGATTGGCGTCATCACAGCGTTGCTCACGTCGTTCTACATGTTCCGCCTTTTGTTCATGACGTTCTTTGGAGACTACCGCGGCGCGCGAGTCGACGCGCACGGTCAAGCCCACGCCGTTCACGGTCAGGATGAACATGGTCATGATGAACATGGTCATGGCGAGCCGCACGAGAGCCCGATGGTGATGCTGGTGCCGCTGATGATTCTCGCGTTGCTTTCCATGGTCGGCGGACTGGTTGGAATCGGCAACCGATTTGAGCACTTCTTGGGGCCGGTGTTCGGGTCGGGTGCAGTTGCAGAAGGCGCGGGAGAAGCTGCAAGCCGTGGCACCGAACTGCTGCTGATGGGCATTTCGGTAGCAGTCGCGTTTCTAGGCTTGACCTTTGCGTATGTGCTCTATGTCAGCAAGCCCTACCTCCCGGAAAAGATCGCGGACGCTTTGAACGGCTTTTACACCACGGTTTTGAACAAGTACTACGTCGACGAACTCTACGCGAAACTTTTCGTCAAGCCCCTGGTGGACGGTTCGACCACCATCCTGTGGCAGGGAGTGGACCGCAAAGTCATCGACGACACGGTGAACAACGCCGCCGACGGCGCGCGGCACGTTTCTGACGAAGTTCGCCACATGCAATCCGGGAACGTACGGTCCTATGCGGGCTGGATCGCGGCGGGTTCTGCTCTGGTGATTGCCTACATGATTTGGATGGGAGTGCGATGAGCACCGATAGCTGGAGCACCTACATCCTGACCTTCGTGACCTTCGCCCCACTCGTGGGAGCTTTGCTGTTGCTGGTTTTCCCCCGCCGCGATCGCGATATCCGCATCTTCGCTCTCGTTTTTTCGCTGCTCACTTTTCTCCTCGCCCTGCACTTGCCGGTACACTTCCATCGCTCCGTTCAAGGATTCCAGTACGAAATCGACCGCCAGTGGATTTCGACCCCAGACATTCACTACCACATGGCCCTCGACGGCATCTCTCTGTGGCTGGTGGTGCTGACCACGTTCCTGACGCCGCTGTGCGTGCTGATCTCGTGGAAGTCGGTGCACGACCGGGTCAAGGAATTTTTTATTCTTCTGCTGATTCTCGAGACCGCGCTGATCGGCGTCTTCACTTCTCTCGATCTCTTCCTCTTTTATTTCTTCTGGGAATCCACGCTGATCCCGATGGCCTTGCTGATCGGCATTTTCGGGCACGAACGCAAAGTCTATGCCGCCGTGAAATTCTTCATGTACACCATGATCGCGTCGGTGTTTATGCTGGCGGCGATCCTGTGGCTCTACGCGCACACCGGCAGCTTCGATTTCGTTGTGATCCGCGATCAGATCGCGCGCGGTCGAGTGCCGAACTTGCCGGCCGCGGCGCAGTGGCTCTTTCTCGGCTTCTTCCTGGCGTTCGCGGTCAAGGTGCCGCTGTTTCCGTTCCACACGTGGCTGCCAGACGCCCACGTGGAAGCACCGACCGCGGGATCTGTCCTGCTGGCCGGTGTGCTGCTCAAAATGGGCACTTACGGCATGCTGCGCTTCAACCTTGGCCTGTTCCCCGAGCAAGCTCGTCACAATGCGCCCTGGATCATGATCCTGGCGCTGATCGGTATTATTTACGGCGCGCTCGTTGCCATGGTGCAGCCGAACATGAAGAAACTGATCGCCTATTCTTCGGTCAGCCATCTCGGCTTTGTGGTGCTCGGGATTTTCAGCTTCACGCAGGCGGGACTGAATGGCGCGATGTTCGTGATGCTCGCGCATGGAGTTTCCACCGGCGGGCTTTTCATGCTGGCCGGAATTTTGCACGAACGCCGGCACACCTATGAGATTTCTGAATTCGGCGGCCTTGCGACTCCCATGCCCGTCTACGCAGCCTCGTATCTGTTCATCGTGCTGGCCTCGCTTGGTCTTCCCTTGCTCAACGGATTCATCGGCGAGTTTCTGGTGCTGACGGGCGCGTTCCAGGCGAAACCAGTCTACGGAGTACTCGCAGCCACGGGCGTGATCTGGAGCGCCGGCTATCTGCTGTGGATGTTCCAGAGGGTGTTCTACGGCAAAGTGACGAAGCCGGTGAACCTTTCCATGCGCGACATGATCGGCTTTGAAAAAGCTGCCGTCTGGCCGTGCGCCATTGCGGCCCTCCTCATGGGCGTGGCTCCGATTCTCTGGCTGGCTGCGATCGATCCTGCAGTGCAGGCTGCGCTCACTCCATTCACACAAGTCGTCAGCAAGGTGGTAGGACAGTGACAACGCTCCCAGCCGCGTTGTTGCAGACGATTCCGCAAGGTGTGGACTATGTCCGGATCCTTCCCGAATTGATCCTGTCAGTCTTTGGCATCGTGGTGATGGTGCTCGATCCTCTGGTCGATGAGGAAAAGAGTCAGAAATTGCTCGGATTTATCGGGCTCGGCGGCGCCCTCGCCGGCCTGCTCGCCACCTGGTATATGGCGCAGTCACCCGGCTTGGCATTCTCAAACATGGTGAAGGTCGATGACTTCAGCGTGTTCTTCCATTTTCTGATCATCGGCATTGCCGCAGTGGTTATGCTCAGTTCGTTCGAGTACATGGCGGTGCAGCGGATTCGCGCCGGGGAATATTACGCGCTGATTCTTTTTGGTACCGTCGGGATGGCGTTGATGTCGTCGGCGGTCGAGCTGGTTTTGATTTTCATCGCCCTCGAGATTTCCTCGATCTCCACCTATATTCTGACGGGATTTCGCCGCAACGAGGCATCGAGCAGTGAAGCGTCACTCAAGTATTTTCTTCTGGGCTCGTTTGCCACTGCGTTTTTTCTCTACGGCGTGGCGCTTATGTTCGGCGCGACTGGATCGACCAACATCGATCTGATCAGTCAGAAACTGCAGGCGGAACCGGTGCAGTTGCTGGTGTTCGTCGCGATGGCTCTGATGTTTGTCGGCTTGGGGTTCAAAGTCGCAGCCGCTCCCTTCCATGTCTGGACGCCCGACGTTTACGAGGGCGCTCCCGCCCCGGTCGTGGGTCTCATGTCAACCGCGCCGAAAGCTGCGGCATTCGCCGTCCTGCTGCGAGTTGTATTCACCATCAACGCGCCCGGCCGTTCCGGGCTTCTCTGGGTGGCTGCAGCGCTTTCGATGACCTTGGGCAATGTGGGAGCTCTGGTCCAGGGCAACGTCAAGCGCCTGCTGGCCTATTCCTCGATCGCCCACGCCGGCTATCTGCTGATGGCCTTCGCCATGACCGGCTCCGGAGATTCCATCGCTGGAATTTCGGCCGCCATGTTCTATACCGCAGCCTACGCTGCCATGAACCTGGGCGCGTTCGCCGTAGTGAGTCACTTCGCCAATGCCGGCGAACGCTACGTGACGCTGGAAGACTATGAGGGTCTCGGCCGCTCTTCTCCGCTGCTGGCGGCCACGCTGACGATTTTCCTGCTTTCGCTGATCGGAATTCCCCTGACCGGCGGTTTCTTCGCGAAGTTCTATGTCTTCAATGCCGCCATGAAAGCGCACCTGATTTGGCTGACACTGGTCGGCGTGATCAACAGCGCGATTGGCGCGTACTACTACCTCCGCCTTATTGTCGTGATGTATATGCGGGAATCTCGGAAGGAAGTTCCAGTAACGGCAATTCCCTTTGGATTGGGAGTCGCGCTGGCGATCAGCCTCGCGGCCACTGTTTATCTCGGGATCTTGCCGAACCGCATCCTGCAATTTGCTCAGCATTCGGCACAGGAATTGACCCCGCCACAGCCTTCTGCGATATCAGCAAATGGTGAGCAAATGCCGCCACCTGCGGCCATTCCGCAGCCTTGATTTTTGGGTGGAAAATTTCGAAATGCTTAACCTTTGACATAAGTTGATTTCCGGGGTACTCTAACTGGCCAGTAGCTCCTACTGATTTGTGGCAATACAGTTCTGGTTTAGCAACGGCCCCCCCACCTCGCTAATACTCTTGCTGCAAGCCAACCTACTTTTCGATGCAGCATCGGGGCGCATCCATGTCGTCTTTAGTTCTTCCTGTCGTGTCTTCGCTCTTTTTTAGCGTGCTAGCGGTCTCGGCGGTGGGTCAAGTCAATGTGCAGGGGCAGTGGAACACCTTGCCCAATAATGTCCCCATCAACCCTATCCATGCCGCACTCCTAACTAATGGCAAAGTGTTGGTTGTTGCTGGATCGGGAAACTGCGGGCCCTCGCAAGCAGGTTGTCCCTCCGGTCCGCCGTACGGACCTTCGAATGGCGCCGGAGCGTTGCTGCTAGATCCCGTGAGCGGGCAAACGATACAGCAATTTACATTGTCGTGGGACATGTTCTGCAATGGCATGGTGCTCCTGCAGGATGGGCGCGCGCTGATTGACGGCGGCACGATCCAATATTCCCCCTCCTTCTACGGAGCCGCTAACGCGTCAATCTTCGATCCTGCGACGAACACATTCACCGGCATACAGAACACGGCTCACGGAAGGTGGTACCCGACATTACTGACTTTGGGTGATGGGAGAGTGATGACATTCTCCGGGCTCAACGAGACCGGTGTAACCAACAGAGCGGTCGAGTTCTACACGGTCGGATCCGGTTGGAGCACAGAATACGCCGCACTTTGGACCCCAGATCTCTATCCTCGCTTACACCTTCTGCCCAATGGAAAGGTCTTTTATTCCGGTGCGGAAACCAATTCGAAGCTCTTCGATCCGTCGACGACCACGTGGACCACTAACGTCGCCACAACGAATTACAGCGGCTCGCGAACGTACGGGACATCTGTTCTGCTGCCATTGACGCCGGCGAACAATTACGACCCGAAAGTGATCATCATGGGAGGCGGTAGCCCGGCGACCGAAACCACCGAAGTCATCGATCTGGGCGCAGCTACGCCGGCGTGGCAGTACGGGCCGAACATGAGCCAGCCACGGATCGAGATGAATGCGGTGATCCTCCCCAATGGCAAAGTCCTGGCAATCGGCGGTTCTCTCTATGATGAGCAAACGAGCAGCGCCAGTTTGAACGCGGATCTTTACGATCCCGCGACCAACACGTTCTCGTCGGCGGGTGCGAATGCCTTTCCGCGCTTGTACCACTCGGTCGCTCTGCTGCTGCCCGACGCTACAGTATGGTTCGCGGGCGGTAATCCGTCTCATGGCACGTACGTTCAAAAGATGGAGATCTATCAGCCTCCATATTTGTTCAATGCCGACGGCAGCCTTGCTACCCGCCCCTCGATCAGCAGTGCGCCTTCTAATATCAACTATGGCAATACGTTCACGGTGCAAACGCCAGATGCGGCAAGTATCAGTGCGGTCGTTCTGGTCCGCAACGGTGCGGTGACCCACTCTTTCGGCATGGACCAGAGGGAGGTGGGACTCTCTTTCACCGCCGGAACCGCATCACTGAACGTTACCGCTCCGCCAGATAGCAACATCGCTCCGCCCGGATACTACATGCTATTTCTTTTGAACAATTCCGGCGTGCCTTCCGTTGCGACATTCGTGCAGATTATGGGCCAGCCGAACTTCGATGTGACGGCATCGCCCTCGTCAGTCAGCATTTCGCAAGGTAATCAGGGAAGTTCGACCCTCACCACCACGGTCAGTGGTGGATTTAACAACTCCATCAGCCTCTCAGCTTCGGGCGTGCCTCCCGGCACGACGGTAACCTTCAGTCCGAGCACGATCTCCGCATCAGGTGCGGGCAACTCGACCGTGACCATCGCGGTCGGCTTGAACACTTCTGGAGGAACCTATCCGATCACTGTCACCCTCAACGGAGGCGGCATTCAGCAGAGCGCTACCGTGAATTTGACGGTCACCGCGGCGACCGTAGCCACCCCGGTCTTCTCGCCGAAGGCTGGTATTTATACTTCTGCGCAGTCGGTTACGATCACGGATGCAACGACCGGAGCCGCGATCTATTACACGACCAATGGCACCTCGCCCACGACCGCTTCTACCTTGTACACCGGATTGGTTACGGTCTCGTCCACAGAAACGCTCAGGGCCATAGCCGTGGCCAGTGGTTACAGCAACAGCGCTGTGACGACCGCAACCTACACCATCGCTGCCGCGGCTCCGGTCTTCTCGCCCAACGGTGGCACCTACACTTCCAGGCCGTCGGTTACGATCACGGACGCAACGACCGGAGCCGCGATCTATTTCACGACCAACGGCACCGCGCCAACTACCGCTTCCACCTTGTACACCGGACCCGTTTTGGTTTCGTCCACAGAAGCGCTCAAAGCCATAGCCGTGGCCAGTGGCTCCAGCAACAGCGCTGTGACGACCGCGACCTACACCATCGCTGCCACAACTCCGGTCCTCTCACCCAGGACTGGCGTCTATACTTCTGCGCAGTCGGTTACGATCACGGATTCAACGACCGGAGCCGCCATCTACTACACGACCGATGGCATCACCACGCCCACGACGGCTTCCACCTCGTACACCGGACCCGTTACGGTCTCGTCCACGGAAACGCTCAAGGTCATGGCCGTGGCCAGTGGCTACAGCAACAGCGCTGTACTGACCGCAACCTACACCATCGCCGCCACGACTCCAGTCCTCTCACCCAGGAATGGCATCTATACTTCTGCGCAGTCGGTTACGATCACGGATGCAACGACCGGAGCCGCGATTTACTACACGACCAACGGCACCGCGCCAACTACCGCTTCCACCTTGTACACCGGACCCGTTACGGTCTCGTCCACGGAAACGCTCAAGGTCGTAGCCGTGGCCAGTGGCTACAGCAACAGCGCGGTGGTGACCGCACCCTACACCATCGCTGCCGCGACTCCGGTCCTCTCACCCAAGGCTGGCATCTATACTTCTGCGCAGTCGGTTGCGATCACGGACGCGACGACCGCAGCCGCGATCTACTACACGACCGACGGCACCACGCCCACGACCGCTTCCACGTTGTACACCGGACCGGTTACGGTCTCGTCCACGGAAACGCTCAAGGTCATAGCCGTGGCCAGTGGCTACAGCAACAGCGCGGTGGTGACCGCAGCCTACACCATCGCTGCCGCGACTCCGGTCCTCTCGCCCAAGGCTGGCGTCTATACTTCTGCACAGTCGGTTACGATCACCGATGCAACGACCGGAGCCGCGATCTACTACACGACCGATGGCACCACACCAACGACCGCTTCCACCTTGTACACCGGACCGGTTACGGTCTCGTCCACCGAAACGCTCAGGGCCATAGCCGTGGCCAGTAGCTCCAGCAACAGCGCGGTGATGACCGCGACTTACAACATTGCTGCGCCCTGATTTATCGGTAGTGGCTTCGTCAAATAGCAGCGATACCGAACGTGTGACAGACTCGATGCGCCTCATCCTCTCGCGAAGGTCACGCTGAAGGCCGTCAATGTTGTCCACCAATTCAATCAGCTTGGTCGAGAAAACGTCGTTCCAGGTATCTTTGCTCCGCGATGCGAGCCAGAGTTTTCTCCACTAGCTCCTAATCATTTGGAGAAGGAAGTTTCCCGAGTTCGGCAACAAAATGTGAAGACATCTTTCTTCACGCTCTGTCCATCTACGCCCGGGCGCGAAAACTCTATTGGTCCTTCGCTCACTCAACTTCGACAATCCTGTTGTCACGCGGTTTCGAACCTCGTCCCAACCCGTAAGTGTCAGAGAAACACACGGTTGACAGATTGAATCCGCAGCGTGACTTCGCCATTTGATCAGCAAATTCTCAGGTGGCCCCGTCCTCGTCCCTTCGTCCAGGGTGGATTACTGCAGGTTTTGCCCGTGATCCGAGCAATTCACAGGCTTTCGCACGATCACCATGCGAGGCTGGCAGTTCTGCCCGTAATCGGGACTCCACAGTGCTCATAGAACCACTACGGCTTTGCGGCTGCTTCGTTTGCCCGAAAGTAGCGCCGGACGGCCGTGAAAACCAGGAGAAGGATGCTTCGAGAATCAAATTTCAAAAGGATCATCCTCTCAAACCAACTGCGATCTTAACCACGATTCCCCCGTTACGAGTTCACATCTCGGTTTGAATCCCCGCGACGGAAATGAATTGCTGGAATTCTCACGCCGCTTTGGGCCGAAGATTCGCTAGGAGGACATACACACTAATCACGAACGCCGACAGCGGAAAGACCAGCGGAGCCCAATTGAAACGCCCGGGGCTCAGGAGTAGCAAAAGCACCAGAGCGTAGCCGAGGAGCGCCATCCAACGCGGGAACATACCGGCGCGGATTGCGAGCGTGTAGGTGGAGATCATGAATACTCCCGCGATCCTTATCGCATAGACATTGACCAACTCGTAGGCCACCGTGCGGGCAAAACTGTAGACACCGAGTCCATCAGCTTCCCCGGAATCGCTTCGGACGCCATCATGAGACCACCTACAACCGCCAAAGAGGCCAAGATCATCGCGAGAAAGAGGAGCCCGCTGCCGAGGAACACCGTGGCGAAGAAGCGGTCTTCTTGGCGCGCCCATCCGGTCGCCCAGCACGCCGACGAACCACAGGAAGGCGATCCCGGCGAATGGCAGCAGGTTCAGGGGCGAAACAGCACACTCGTAAAGTTGGATATCTCAAGCTCCGCCTCCTCCGCTCTTCTATGGTGTCAGTGGTGCATGAAATCCTTGGCGAATGGCAGCAGGTCCCATGTCCGCCAGAAAGCGAGCATTTCTTCCGGACGGCCCAAGGAAACACGGATGTAAGTATCCATCGGCGGGAAGTGGCGCCCGATCAGGATATTGTTCTTGCGGAAATGCTGAATGACGTCTTCTGCCGCATGGAGGGTGTTCATCATCACGAAGTTGGCGTGGGAGTCGATGGGTTTGACCACCCGCGCCATGGCCTGATTGAAAAATTCCTGACGGTCATTGGTATTCCGCTGAATGAAATCATTGATTCCGTCGGCATCGTCTAACGCCACGAACGCGGATTCAGTCGCGATGGCATTGACATTATCTTGCGTCGCAAACCTGCGCATCTGCTGGATGACCTTCGGCGAAGCAACTGCATAGCCCAGCCTCAACCCTGCCAGACCATAGACTTTGGAAAACGTGCGAAGCACAATCAGTCTCTGATCATCAAACGGGTGATCAAGGAAAGAGCCGTACATTCCTGAGGCCCCGGCGTAATGGTGATAGGCCTCGTCGAGAATGACCAACGTGGACACGGGAAGTTTGCTGATGAAGGTCTCCAGATCCTTGCGGGGAGTAATCGAAGCCGTTGGATTATTAGGATTGCAGATGTAAACCACCGCTGTGGAAGCGCCGACACGCCCCAGCATCGCGTCGAGATCGTGCGCGAACGCAGACGTCAGTGGCACCGCGATCACTTCAGAATCCACGGAAGCAGCGTAGTGCTCGATAGCTTCAAATGTCGGCGAAGCATGAATCAGCTGTTTGCCCCTGCCCAAGAACGCACAAGCCGCCACGCGCAGGATTTCCGTAGATCCGCAGCCTAGGAGTACGCGATCGGGAGAGACGTTATGTATACCCGCAATTTTTTCGGTCAGTGAGTTGTAGCGCATTCGCGGGTAGCGGTTGGCATTCTGGGCTGCCGACGTTATCGCATTGCGCACTTTCGCCGAAGGACCGTACGCATTCTCATTGCTATAAAGGAGAATTAATCCGTCGTCTGGGCCTCCTGGGGCCGATTCCAGCAAGGGTGGTCCGTCGGCAGCCAGCCGCCATGGTATTGCAGCCGTTACGGCTCCGGCACCAATGCGAAGAAAATCTCTGCGCGACGGCATGATCCGTTCTCCTGAAGCGACGGTCCGGCAAGATTAAAATCCGCGCTCAAAAAGCGCTTGCACCAGTTAGCGTTTCGCCAAGTCACCCGCTCCATCGTCGGTTTCGCATTTGCCGGTGGCGCTGCCATTCAGAATGTAGGTAGAGCGCAGCAGAGTCCCGGAAGCATCGAGCGTGCCCCCCGTGCGTTACTGTTGTCGCCCTCTTCGTCGCTGCCGGCAAGAACAACCGTCGATCCCGTAACCGTGACTTGCAGCTTCGCACCTTTGAGGCAATCTGAGATGAGGCTTGAGGCACCGATAAGGCGCCCGCGCGCATCTGGATTGATCTCCACCGTGATCGTGAATGGCACTACATTGGAATGTTTTGAATACAAAGTCCCCGACCAAATGCCCCTGACATCCACCGCATTTTTTTCTGGCTGGTTGAAGGCAATTGCCCTGATGCGCAAGGTACGTCATCGCGGGGTGTGCCGAGTGCACTGGATATTCACTTTCGCTTGCGCTACCTACAATCTGGTGCGCATGCGAAACCTTGCTGCCGCAGTTCCAACGGTGTAAGTCGGGGCCGACGCGTGTCTGCGGGAGCATCAAGTTAGACCTGAGGACACAAAAACACCGGAGATCAGAACGTGCGACATCATTGACGATCCACAAACAGAAAGAAAACACGCTATCGATCAGTTTTTCAGCAGCCTACTCTAAGGAACATTCCACTAGTTCGCCTCGAGATCGCAAGAAGTCTACCACGCGCTCGCTTCCGAGCGGAGGTTTTCGCTTGCCAAAGCATCCACCCGCACTAAGGTACCGATCAAGTGCGATAAGGGGACGGACCAGTCTCTCGATCTGCTGTTACTGCTGTCGCGAGCATTCCGGGCAACAAATCAAAGAAAATCAGAAACACTCATGGGCCTTACTCGAACCTCTTGGGTCCAGGATCCGATTCTTGACCGAGTGCTGATTCATAAGAGGATTGTCGGGCATGCTGGATTGCAACCTTGGCAGCTTCGATCTCGGAGGCGAGGTTTCATCTTGCACGCTGAGTATTGAAGTTGATTGTTGCACTTACTAAACGTCGCCTTGGTGCACCGTATCCACCCGCAGATACCTGGGGCGCCCTCGCGGATCGGGACGGCGGCGCTCGCCAATGGCCACTGGGCTGGGCCGCGTTTTTTGGTAATTCTTGAGGCGCTGGCGATAGCGCGGGGTGCGGCGTAAGTTGTACAGATGCCCGTTGGAGATGGCGGCCAAGCGCTGGAACTCGAGCTTGCCGTAGTG
>Ga0209380_10000698_pt1 | contig 23811 bp, 22 predicted proteins | sample HubBroMetageWFT6_FD_188347 | JGI IMG/M metagenome (GOLD analysis project Ga0209380, IMG submission 188347) | Warmed and freeze-thawed soil microbial communities from the Hubbard Brook experimental Forest, New Hampshire - Hubbard Brook CCASE Soil... | ecosystem: Environmental > Terrestrial >... | reverse complement strand
CGCTCGCCGAGTACGGCGAGCACCGCCGGCCCGCAGTCCCACACGTTCCGCCGGGCGTGAACCCACTGCGAGGCGGTCTTGCCGATGGCGGCGGCCTCGTCCCGGTGACTCGCGATCCACCGCAGGTGCGCCGCGGCCTGGTCGACGTCCGGAGCGGACCGCAGCCCGCACCGCGCCCGCCCTTCGTGGCGGTGCTCTTCCAGACCGGCCGGCCGCACCGGCAGCACCAGGCCGGTGGCCTGGTCGCAGACGTCTTTCTGGCCGTCCGCCGCCAGCGCGATGACCGGGAGCCCGGTCGCCATCGCCTCGATCATCGGCAGCCCGAAGCCCTCGCTGCCCAGCGCTAGCAGCACGTCCGCCTGGTGGTACCAGTGCGCGATGCCGTGCGTCTGCTCGACCCCGAAGACCGGGGTCACCCGCGGATCGCGGAGCGGCAGGCTGCGTACCAGCCGCAGGCCGGAGCCGGGGACCAGGCGCAGCTTGAGAATGAGCCTGGCCGTCGGATCGCCATCGAACGCCAGCTGCCAGGCGCGCACCGCCTGCAGCACGTGCTTGCGGTCATCGGGCTCGTCTTCCCAGATGGCGGCCACCACCAGCGTCGTCAGGCCCTCGCGGGCCGGCCGCGTCAGGTAGGGGTAGGCCGCCGGATCGACACCGTCGGGCACCACGTGGACGGGCGCGGTCACTCCCGACGCGGCGCAGGCATCCGCGACAAACGAGCTGGGAACGATGACGCCCTGAGTCCGGTTCAGCACGGCCGGCCAGCCCGCCGGCAGCTCGGTGGCCTCGTAGACGGCCCGCACGAACAGCGGGGGGCCGGCAAAGCAGTCGAGGCTGCCGCCATCCCAGGTAGACCGCACGACCGGGCCGTCGATGTGCGGATGCGACCGCGCGTACAGCGCGACGAACGGCTCCGGGCAGCCAGCAAGGTCGACGTAAGTCGGCCGCAGGCCCACCCTGGCCCCGGCCCGCTGCAGCGCCATCGCGAGATAAATGTGCATGCTCTCGCGTCCGGTGTCGATGCTAAAGGCACCTGCCAGCGTGACATTCACGTTCGTGAAATCTCCCTCTGCCCGTAGGGTTGGTAATTGTAGCCCGATGAAATTCACTCCAAATTGAGTAAGGCAATTGGAAATGGCCGTCTGGACGGCAATTGACCTATCGGTCCGGCTGGTGGCCGGCGGGATCCTCGTCGCGGCCGGGCTGCTGAAGCTGGTCTCACCGGAGACCTGGCAGCAGGTCTGGCTGGCCTCATACCGGCTGCTGCCAGGGCCCCTGGTCCGGCCGGTGGCAAGGACCCTGCCCGGTATCGAGGTGGCGTGCGGCCTGGCGCTCGCGCTGGGCGTCCTCGGCCGGATCGGACCGATCGCAGCGGCGGCACTGCTGACGACCCTGTCGATCGCGGTCGCGAGCGCGCTGATCCGCCATCTTGACATCGCCTGCGGCTGCTTCGGCCACCTGAGCACCGTCGTCACGTGGCGGATCGCCGCCCGCAATCTGGCCATGGCCATCGCGGTCGCCGCCATCGCTGTCCCGGCCGGCCAAATTCCAGCCTCGCTCGCATCCCTGCCGTGGCCGCTGCCGCTACTCGCGCTGGCGTGCGCCTGCGCGGCGATTCACGGCCTCGCGGCGGCCAGGCGAGCCCGGCGGCGACGGCGCATTCTGCGGCAGATCGCCGCGACCGCCTGACCTAGCGTTCCGGGCTGAGCAGGCCGCGTTTGTAAGCCACGGCCACGGCCGCGGCGCGATCCCGGACGCCGAGCTTCTCGTAGATATGGAGCAGATGCGTCTTGATCGTCGCCTCGCTGATGAACAGCCTCGTGGCGGCCTCGCGGTTGGTGTTGCCGGCCGCGATGAGCCCGAGCACCTCGATCTCGCGCTGACTGAGGGTCTCGCCCTCGGGCGCGCGCACGCGGTTCATCAGGCGGGCCGCTACCGACGGGGCGAGCACGGCCTGACCGTCGGCCGCGGCTTGCACCGCCCGCCGCAGCTCGTCCCGCGGGACATCCTTGAGCAGGTAACCCGTCGCTCCGGCCTCGATGGCCGACAGGACATAGCCGTCGGTGTCGTAGGTCGTGAGCACCAGCACCCTGGCGGCCACATGGTGGCGGGCGAGCTCCGTTATGGCAGCCACGCCGTCCATCCCCGGCATCCGCAGGTCCATCAAGATCACATCGGGCTGGAGCGCGCGGGCCAGCCGGACCGCCTCGAGACCGTCGCCGGCCTCGCCGACCACCTCGAAGGCCGGGTCCCGGGCGAACATTCCGCTCAGCCCGTCCCTGACCACCGGGTGATCGTCGACGATCAGCAACCGGACGACGGCGCGGCGGCCGGCCGCGACACCTCGGTCGGCGTCGCCGCTGCCTCCGGGCGCGGCAATCCTGGGCGAGCTCACGCGTCGGCTCCAATCGATGCGGTCGGCTGATCGGAAGCGCCGGCCGCCCCGGCGGGCAGCGCGGGCAGGGCGGGCACGCACGCCGAGATCGCGGTGCCGCCGCCCACCTCGGACTCGACCTGCAGCGTGCCCGCCAGGCCCTCGACCCGCTGGCGCATGGCGATCAGACCGAAGCCGCCGTCGGCGGTGTCCTGCCGGTCGGCCGGGCCGGCACCGTCCGCCCGATCGAGCCGGGACACGTCGAAGCCGGCGCCATCGTCCCGCACGTCCAGGGCTACCTCGTCCTCCATGTACGAGAGGGTCAGGCCGACGCGGGTGGCGTGCGCGTGCCTGGCCACGTTCGCGAGCGCCTCCTGCGCGGTGCGCAGGAGCGTGAGCTCTGCCTCCGGCCAGATCGGCCCCACCGTGCCGGTCACCGTGAACTGAACTGCGATCTTGTTCAGCTGCGACCAGCGCTCGGCCACGCCGGCCAGCGCGTCGCTGAGCCGCGCGGTCTCCAGCGGCTCGGGCCGCAGCGCGTCGACCGACCGCCTCGCCTCGGAGAGGCTCTCCCTTGCCAGCGCCGTGGCAGCACTTACATGCCGGCGCCACGCCGCGGCAGTCTCGGCGGCGTGCTCGGCCGCCTGCAGCTGGGTGATGATCCCGGCGAGCCCCTGCGCGAGCGTGTCGTGGATTTCGCGCGCCATGCGATGCCGTTCGTCAAGGGCGCCGGCTTCCCTGGCCTGGGCCAGCAGTTGCGCTTGCAGCCCGGCGTTCTCGGCGAGCGAGGCCTCCAGCCTGCGGTTGGCCTCACTCAGCTCCGCGACCGCCTGAATGCGCTTCTCGGCCTGCACGGAGCTCCTCCACATGAAGTAGGTGAAGCCGCACCCGAGCAGGACTTCCACGGCGACCAGGGTGACGAAGATGAAGAGCCCGATCGAGGTCGCCTTGTTGATGCCGTAGGTCTGCGAGATCGCGGCCATGACCCCCACGGCCGCCGCCCCGAGCAGCGGCCACGGCCAGCGCAGGAGCCTGACGGCGTAGAACCACGCGGTGAGCGTGAACAGCCCGTACCAGGTCGCCCTGACGACCAGGACCGCCATGATGACGAGAAGCCCGACGTAGAACACGCCCATGATCCGCGGACGGTCGCGCCAGCCGGGGTGCAGCGTGAACAGGCACAGGATCCATGCCCCGGCGAGGGCGCTCAGCGCGAGGTTGATGACCATGGTGCCGGGCGTCGAGGTCTGGAAGACCAGGGTGAGCATGACGCACACGGCCAGCATCACGTACGGGAGGATCGTGACGGTGCCGGCCGGAAGGAAGCGCGAGTCCTGCGCCTGCGGCCGGGGTGCCGCCGCCGGGCTTGGCAGCATGACGCCGGTCATCGGGTAGCCCCGCCGCCCGTCCGGGCCGGAGCGGGAAGGGGGCGACATAAGACCGCTCATCACGCCTCCGCCCTCGAATCTACGCGCGTTAGGTCCACGGATCGATCTCAAGCGCACGTATGTCGCCTGCCTGGGCACTGACGGAGTTCCGGCTCTGCACCTCGTTGACTTCTGACATGCCTTCAGCGTCGCAACGGCGGCCGTCCGCCCACATCGACCAGCCAGCCAGGAATCCCCGACAGAGGCTGAACCTCAGCATCGGCCGGACGATGAGCGGCATCCACCGATCGGCTGACGCAGCCACCAGGTGGATCTCAGTCGGTGTAGTGATACCGGGCCTTGAGGATCTTCACTTCCTTCTCGTCGGCCCGATAGACCAGCCGGTGTTCATCGTCGATGCGTCGTGACCAGTAACCCGACAAGTCGCCTTTCAAAGGCTCGGGTTTGCCTATCCCGGCGAAGGGATCACGCTGGATTTCGCCGATCAGGCGAGTAATCGTCGTACGCAACCTACTCGCCCGCCAGCGCGTGTAGCTCCTCCATGGTCTTCGCAACGCCGCTGTCGCCGTACCTGTCCCTGGCGACCGCTTCCATGAGCCTCCGGGCATTAGCCGGAGACCTGAGCAGGTAGATAGTCTCCTGCCAGGAGTCGAAGTCCTCGGCCGACATGAGGACGGCGTCGCCGCCCTTGGACCTGATCCTGACCGGCTCGTGGTCGTCGTTGACCTGCCGAATGAGCGGGAACAGCCGCGACCGAGCCTCGCTCGCACTGATGGCCACGCCGACCTCCTTGTCGCTGGCACGTGTTACTTCTACCAGGCTGGCACGAGACTCCCGTACCAGGGCGAGCTCTCGCCGGCGCCCGCGGCAGCGCTCCACTCATTGGGACCGATCCTCAGTGAATATCACTGACAATCGGTCCCAATGTCCCGGCGTTCCGCGGCGCCGCGACCGGCGACCTTGATCGACGGAGGCGGCCGCCCCCGGAGGCAGCCGGCCCGGCGATGCGAGACGGCGGGGTCCGTGCCCGACACGCCGGCACGACATCTGGTGCTTGGGAACGCGCCGCTTCCTACATATGGTGATCCCGCAGCTGGTTCCGCGAGCCATCCAGGCACGCGGAGGCAAGAGGGAACCCGGTGTGAATCCGGGACTGCCCCGCAGCGGTGAGTGGGAACGACCGCCGTCCGGGTCGCGCGCGTGCGACCCCGAGCAGCACTGGACCAGTGAGGTCTGGGAAGCGACGGCCAGTAGGAAGCGCCCGGCCAGGCGCTACGCCCGCGAGTCCGAAGACCTGCCAGCGCGCCGTACGGGCACGACGTACGGCGGCTCCGGCCGCGCGGGACGGCTGACGGGCTCAGGCGGCGGTCGCTAGACGCAGGCCGCCCCGGCTCCCGTCGCTCCCCGCGCGTCCCGCGCCACTCCGCAACGAGCTCGCGAGGAGAGAGCCATGACGGGAACGACGACGCCTGCCCGCATGCAGGTACGCAAGCGCAACGGCGACACCGAGCCGGTGGACGTCAACAAGATCGTGCGGGCCGTCGAGCGCTGCGCCCGCGGCCTGGACGATGTCGACCCGATGCGGGTCGCGACCAAGACGATCAGCGGCCTGTACGACGGCGCGACGACCGCGGAACTGGACCGGCTCTCGATCCAGACCGCCGCGGAGATGACCGGCGAGGAGCCGCAGTACTCCCGGCTCGCCGCGCGGCTGCTGGCCGCCTACGTCGGCAAGGAGGTCCGCGGGCAGGGCATCGCCGCGTTCAGCCAGTCCGTCAGCCTGGGCCACGCCGAGGGCCTGATCGGCGACGAGACCGCGAAGTTCGTCAAGGACAACGCCCGCAAGCTCGACGACGCGATCGACCCGGCCGGGGACCTGGAATTCGAGTACTTCGGCATGAAGACCGTGTACGACCGCTACCTGATCCGGCATCCGGCCAGTCGCCAGGTGATCGAGACCCCGCAGTACTTCCTGCTGCGGGTCGCGTGCGGCCTGTCCGCGACGCCGGCCGAGGCCATCGGCTTCTACCGGCTGCTGTCGTCGCTGGCGTACCTGCCGAGCTCACCGACGCTGTTCAACTCCGGAACCAGCCATCCGCAGATGTCGTCGTGCTTCCTGGTCGACTCCCCCCGCGACGAGCTGGACTCCATCTACGCCCGGTACGCGCAGGTGGCCAGGCTCAGCAAGTTCTCTGGCGGCATCGGGATCGGCTGGTCGCGCGTCCGGTCCCGGGGCGCGCTGATCCGGGGCACGAACGGCCAGTCCAACGGCATCGTCCCGTGGCTGCGCACGCTGGATGCGTCGGTCGCCGCGGTGAATCAGGGCGGCCGCCGCAAGGGCGCCGCGTGCGTGTACCTCGAGCCGTGGCATCCCGACATCGAGGAATTCCTCGAGCTGCGCGACAACACCGGCGAGGACGCGCGGCGCACGCACAACCTCAACCTGGCGAACTGGATCCCGGACGAGTTCATGCGCCGGGTCGAGGCCGACGAGACCTGGTCGCTGATCGATCCGGACGTGGTCCCCGAGCTGCCGGATCTGTGGGGCGCGGACTTCGACCGGGCCTACCGGGCGGCCGAGGAGCAGGGACGCTACATCCGCCAGGTCCGGGCGCGCGACCTGTACGGCAAGATGATGCGGACCCTGGCCCAGACCGGCAACGGCTGGATGACGTTCAAGGACGCATCCAACGCCAGGTGCAACCAGACCGGCCAGGCCGGCAACGTCGTCCACCTCTCGAACCTGTGTACCGAGATCACCGAGGTCAGCACCGACGAGCAGACCGCGGTCTGCAACCTCGGCTCGGTCAACCTGGCCCGGCACCTCACCGTCGGCCCCGACGGGAGCGCCGCCGTGGACTGGGTGAAGCTGCGGGCCACGGTCGCCGCGGCGGTGCCGTTCCTGGACCGGGTGATCGACCTGACCTTCTATCCCGCCGAGCAGGCCGCCGCGTCGAACCCGCGCTGGCGGCCGGTCGGCCTCGGCGTGATGGGCCTGCAGGACGTGTTCTTCGCTCTCCGGCTGCCGTTCGACTCCCCCGCCGCGCGCGAGCTGTCGACCGCGATCGCCGAGGAGATCTACCTCACCGCGCTGGAGACCTCGGCCGACCTGGCTGCTGCCCGCGGACCGCATCCGGCCTGGCCGCAGACCCGCGCAGCGAACGGCCAGCTGCAGCCCGACCTGTGGGGCGTCACCGGCAGCCAGGCCAAGCGGTGGACCGCCCTGCGCAAGCGGATCCGGCAGACCGGGCTGCGCAACTCGCTGCTGATCGCGATCGCGCCCACCGCCACGATCGCCTCGATCGCGGGCTGCTATGAGTGCATCGAGCCGCAGGTCTCCAATCTCTTCAAGCGCGAGACCATGTCCGGGGAATTCATGCAGATCAACACCGCCCTCGTCACCGAGCTGAAGGCCCTGGGCCGGTGGACCCCCGAGGCCCGGGACGCGATCAAGCGCGCCGACGGCTCCGTGCAGGGCCTGACCGCGCTGCCGGAGTCGACCCGCGAGCTGTTCCGCACAGCCTGGGAACTGCCGCAGCGGGCGCTGGTCGACCTCGCCGCCGCGCGGGCGCCGTTCATCGACCAGAGCCAGTCGCTGAACCTGTTCCTCGCCTCGCCGACCATCGGCAAGCTGTCCTCGATGTACCTGCACGCCTGGAAGAGCGGGCTGAAGACCACCTACTACCTGCGCTCGCGCCCCGCGACCCGGATCCAGCAGGCCACCGTCGCGGCGACCGCGATCGCCTGCTCGCTGGAGAGCCCCGAGAGCTGCGAGGCCTGTCAATGAGCGGAACGACGGCTCCCGCCGCTAGCCCCGCTGCCGGCGGCCACATGCTGCTCGACCCGGGTCTGGACCTGACCCTGCGGCCGATGCGGTACCCGCAGTTCTACGACCGGTTCAAGGATGCGATCAAGAACACCTGGACCGTCGAGGAAGTCGACCTGCATTCCGACCTGGCCGACCTCGGGCGGCTGTCGCCAGCCGAGCGGCACCTGGTCAGCCGGCTGGTGGCGTTCTTCGCCACCGGCGACACGATCGTGGCCAACAACCTCGTGCTCAACCTGTACCAGCACGTCAACTCGCCGGAAGGCCGGCTGTACCTGTCCCGGCAGCTGTTCGAGGAAGCGGTGCACGTGCAGTTCTACCTGACGCTGCTGGACACCTACGTGCCCGACGAAGCCGAGCGGGCGGCCGCGTTCGCGGCGGTGGAGCACATCCCGTCGATCCGGCGGAAAGCCGAGTTCTGCTTCAAGTGGATCGACTCGATCTTCACGGTCAGGGAACTGCGGACTCGCGCGGAGCGCCGGTCGTTCCTGCTGAATCTGATCTGCTTCGCGGCGTGCATCGAGGGACTGTTCTTCTACGGCGCGTTCGCCTACGTCTACTTCCTGCGCTCCCGTGGCCTGCTCAACGGGCTCGCGTCGGGGACGAACTGGGTGTTCCGCGACGAGTCCCTGCACATGGCGTTCGCGTTCGACGTGGTCGACGTCGCCCGCCAGCAGGAGCCGGAGCTGTTCGACGCTGACCTGGCCGCGGAAGTGCGGGACATGCTGGCCGAGGCGGTGGAGTGCGAGGCCCAGTTCGCCGCGGACCTGCTCGGCCAGGGCGTGGCCGGCCTGTCGCAGGCCGACATGCGCAGTTACCTCGAGCACGTCGCCGACCGGCGGCTGGCCCGGCTCGGCATCGAGCCGCTGTACGGCTCGCCGAACCCGCTGCAGTTCATGGAGCTGCAGGACGTCCAGGAGCTGTCGAACTTCTTCGAGCGCCGGGTGTCGGCCTACCAGGTCGGGGTCACCGGCGACGTCTCGTTCGAGGAGGACTTCTGACCGCAGCGGGCGCGCAGGCGCCGGCGGGCGATGAGGTAGCCCCCGAGCACGATGACGCCCGCTGGAGCGCTGGCCAGCATCACCTCAAGCGCGACCGGTGAACCCGGCCGGCCCGGGCGCCCGGCCACGGCCGGGTTCACCGGGCTGGCGTGCTTCACGGCCGTGACCGAGACGAGGGCCCCCAGGATGATGACGACCGCGAACACCGACATCAGGGCGAAGCTGACCACGCCCCAGGCGGTCATGGCCACGCGGGCGGCGAGAGCGGCAGCCTGACCGCGGCGGGTCTGGTGCGCCCTGACCACTGCCCGGACCGAGCCGAAGGCTGAGATCGCGGCCTCGGCCGCCTCGGTCTCGGTCAGTCCCGCGGCAAGCCCGGCAGCCATCGACTCCCGCAGGTGATCCTCGGCCTCGGCCAGGATGCGGCCGGTCTCCGGCGGCCGCGTGTGCAGGCTCGCCGCCAGCTCGCGCAGGTAGTCCTCGATGGGGCCGGTCATGACTGCCACCCGACTACCGCCTGCACACCGGCGGCAAAGCGGCGCCACTGGGAGTGCTCGGCCGCCAGCGCGGCGACGCCCTCGTCGGTGAGCGCGTAGATGCGCCGCTGGCGCCCGCCGGCGTCGGTCCAGTCGCTGGCGAGCAGCCCGCCCTTCTCCAGCCGGTGCAGCGCGGGGTAGATCGTGCCCTCAGGCAGATCGAAGATCCCCTCGCTGCGCTCGCGCACGGCCGTAATGACCGCGTAGCCGTGCGCGGGCCCGGAGGCCAGCACCGACAGCAGCAGCAGGTCCAGGTTTCCCTTCAGCCGTTCGGCGTCCATACCTCGTAACGCTATGCTTGTGATTGCTAGGCGTCAACCTCCGGCACGAACTCCGGCGCGACCGTGCCGGCGGTAGGTTCTTCGTGAGGCAACAGGAGCATGAGCCATGAGCGACAATGAACGCCGCGGTGAGTTCGTCCCGGACGACTTCGCGGTTCCGCTCGAGCTGGTCACCGGTGCCTTCCGGCTGGAGCCCCTCGGGCCGCAGCACAACGAAGGCGACTACCGCGCCTGGATGTCCAGCATCGAGCACATCCGGTCGACGCCGGGGTTCGCGGGCCGCTCGTGGCCGAGGCCGGAGATGACGCCCGAGGAGAATCTCGGGGACCTGCGCCGGCACGCCGAGGACTTCGCCGAACGTCGGGGCTTCACCTACACGGTGCTGGACAACGCCAGCGGCGAGATCGTCGGCTGCGTCTACATCTACCCGCCGGGAGATGGCGGGAGCGCGTCTGCTGACGTGCGTTCATGGGTCCGGTCGGACCGGGCGGACCTCGATGCTCAGGTACACGATGCGGTCTCGGGCTGGCTTCGGGCCGCGTGGCCGTTCCCGGCTGTGGACTACGCCCCGCGCTGAGCCGGCCCTGTGGACCGTGAGATTCCAGCACGTTGCTGTTGGTCGCCAACAGACCCGGAGAACGTGCGTTGCGCAGGCCCGCCGCGGTAGCGGCTGGGCCTGCGCTCAGCTACCAGTAGTGCCGTCTCGGTCCCACCATGCGGCCCGCAGAGCCGAGCAGCGCCAGGACCAGGCCGATCAGCAGCAAGATGATGCCGATCGTCCAGGCAATGGCGATCTTGGCTACGAGTCCAATGATGAGAAGAATGATGCCGAGGATGATCATCAGGTCCTCCGGTTTCTCGGGTCCACTGTCGCTACCCGCCAGGCGAGAACCAAACGTAGGGGCCCCGCCGATGGCGGGGCCCCTGCGCCGGAGCGACCTCTGTTTGCCGCTAGTTACCGTGACCGTTCGCGCTTGCAGCGTTGGGCTTGGCCAGCGCCGCGGCGCTCGAGCCCGGGGTCGGAGTCGAGGTGAGCACGAGACCGGTTGGCTCCTCACCATCGCCGGCGTTGGGCTCGCCGCCGTAGCCGACGTTGAAGCTGCCGACGAGGCTGTTATTGGCGGTGTCGAAAACCGTGACGACGGCGGAGGTGAGCCCGCCCACCCACAGCTGGCTGCCGTCGGGGGTCAGGGCCAGGCTGACCGGATCGCCGGCGTCCTGAATCGTGTCCGTGACGGTGCCGGACGCCGTCGAGATCACCGAGATGGCGTCGGAGTCGCCGTCCGCGACATAGACCGTGCTGCCGTTGGCTGAGATCACGATCTGCCAGGGCAGCTGGCCGACCTTGATCGTGCGCCGGACCGAGTTGGTGGCGGCACCGATGACGTCGACCACGCCGCGGACGGTGTTGGTCACGTAGACCGCGTGGCCGTCCGGCGAGACCACGACGCCCTCGGGATCGCCGAGCCCGCGGATCAGGGTGATCACCCTGAGCGTGGCCGTGTTGATGACATACAAACCTTGCGACGTGGTCACGTACGCGCGAGCCCCGGAGGGCGAGAACGCGATCTCCCTGGGATCGCTCGGCAGGGGCCGTCTCGCAGTCACCGTGTCACTCGCCGTCGAGATCACGCTGATCCCGCCGAGCGAGCGACCGCCGGTCTGCGGTCCCGTGTCGGCCACCCACACCTGGCTGCCGTCAGGGGTCACGGCCAGATCCTGCGGGTCGTAGCCGACGTGGATGAGCGTCTCGGCGGGGTTGGCGTAGTTGTCCACGTCGAGCGCGGCTGCATTGATCACCGCCACGGTGTCGTTGCCGGTATCCGCGAAATACAGCGTGTCGCCGGACATCGCGACGCCCTCGTCGGTGGAGTCGTAGTTGAAGTCCTCGGTACCGGTGCCCGGCACCGTCCCGTCGCCGACGTTGTACTGCTGGACGAGGTCGCAGTTGGCGGTGTTAACGGCGTCGAAGGCCTGGTAGCCGGGAAGCGCTATGTACGCGGCGCCGGCCGGTCCCCCGCAGCTGTCCGCGGCGAGCCGGGCCTTGGCCGCCGCCGGGTGATGGCTCGCCTCGGGGTGATGCGCGGCCAGAGCCGTCGCCGTACCGCCGGCCGCGAGCGCCAGGGCCGCCGCTCCCGCTATGACGATCCGCCGGCTGGCCCAGCCCGAGCTTGTTGATTCGCGCGGTGCCATTGTGATCACACTCCCACTGCAGCCGAGGCGGCTGCCGCGTTGCGCACCGGCTTGTGACCGGGTGGCTGGACGGGGGGCGTCTGGTTCGCTCCCGGGTAGGGCGGGAGCTGGAACTGGACTATCTCCTGCTCGGCCCGCTCGAGTTGCCGCTTGGTGTCGGGCAGCCGCGGGAAGCGCCGGCGCGGGAACCGGCCCAGCGCCGAGGTGAAGTCGCCGGCAGTCTGTCGCCGCCAGGCGGTGATGTTGGGATTGACCACCCCGGTCACCAGCTCGAGCAGCTGGGTAACCGAGGTGTGGTCGAACGTGTCGTGGCAGACGAAGCCGCCGACCGTCCACGGCGAGACGATGATGCACGGCACGCGGAAGCCCAGGCCGATCGGCCCCGGCGCGGACTTCGTCACCGACGTCGGGATGTACTCGCCCGCCGTGCCAGCCGGCGCCGTGGGCGGGACAACGTGATCGAAGTACCCGTCGTTCTCGTCGTAGATGAGGATGAACACCGTCTTGGCCCAGACGTCGGGATTGGCGGCGATGGCGTCGACCTTGCTCTTGACGAAGTCGGCGCCCGCGGCCGGCATGAAGTCGGGGTGCTCGGACTGGAACGAGGTCGGCAGGATGTACGAGACCGTCGGCAGCCGGTCATGGATGGCGTCGTACTCGAACTGGCCGGGCTGGTAGAACCGCATGGCGTTCTGGTACAGCGGCGACGACGGGGAGGCGTTCTGGTACTGGTCGAAGTACTCCAGAACGTTGAAGCCGTAGTTGTCGATTTCCTGGTACACCTTCCAGGAGACCCCGGCCGCGGAGAGCATCTCCGGATAGGTCGCCCACGAGAAGCCTTCGGTGGGCACGTAGTTGCCGTAGGTCGGCCCGCCGTTGGTGCCGTTGGGATCGATCTGGCCGGTCATGAGGTAGAGCCGGTTGGGCCATGTCGGCCCGAGCACCGAGCAGTGGTAGCCGTCGCAGATTGTGAAGGCGTCGGCCAGGGCCCACTGGAACGGGACGTCGTCCCGCTTGAAGTACGCCATGGAGTACTGCGCCGCGAGCCCGTCGTAGTCGTCGATCTTCGAGTTGAGCCGCGAGGTCACGAAGCCGTCCATGGCCCCGTTGTCCCAGGAGTCGTGCTGCGGCGCCCAGTCGTGGCTCGTCGAGGGCAGTGCCTGCGCGCTCGTGCTGCGGGTGTCGGCGTGGAACGGGTACAGGTACCCGTCCGGGTTCTTCGGGTCGGCCTGCTTGAACACGCCGGGGATCGCCGTGGGGTCGCCGAATCCGCGGACGCCGGGCATCGCGCCGAAGTAGTGGTCGAAGGACCGGTTCTCCTGCATCAGCACGACCACGTGCTTGATCTCGGAGATCGGCGGGGTCGCCCGCGCCGAGGTCAGGCGCGCCGGGGGCGAGCCGTCGATGATCTTCCGCAGGTTGGACGGCAGGGCGAACGACCCCAAAACCATCCCGCCTGCCGACGCCATTAGCTGACGCCTACTCAATTCAATCGCCACGCAAGACCTCCTAACGCCGATGGCAGGATCGCTTGCAAAGACCAACCGCTCTGGGCCGGAATCGCCCGGAATACGACACCGCAAGCGAGGAAGGCACACCTCTCAGAATGAGATGTAAGCCAAATAAAGCAACCTTGAGATGACGCACGAGTGAAAAGTGGGGTCCGTCCGTTCACTCCCGCACCACAGACGGCATGGCGTGCCCGGGCGCAGACTCACACGCAGCAACACGATATAGCTTGACCGAACTTGCGATAGTACTTATTGTCGTGATCGGCGCGTGGCCACGACGTAACTGGTTTGACCTGTCCCGCCGTGCGACCGATAGGTTCGTGGAGCAGACGTCATCGGGAGGGTGCGGCGTGACGGAGTCCAGCACGGGATCGGCGATCCTGGTCGAAGGGCTGACAAAATCGTTCGGCGAGGTGCACGCGCTGCGTGGCATCGACCTGGCCGTCCCGCGCGGGACGGTGCTCGGCGTGCTCGGGCCGAACGGGGCCGGCAAGACAACCGCGGTGCGCATTCTCACCACCCTGCTGCTGCCCGACAGCGGCCGGGCGCTGGTGGAAGGGCGCGACGTCGTCCGCGAGGCTGCCGTCGTACGCCGGCTGATCGGGCTCTCCGGCCAGTCGGCAGCCATTCAGGAAGAGCTGACCGGCCGCGAGAATCTGGAGATCATCGGGCGCCTGTATCACCTGAGCTGGGGGGCTGCGCGCGACCGGGCGGTCGAGCTGCTCGACCAGTTCGACCTGGTCGACGCGGCGGACCGGCCCGCCAAGAACTACTCGGGCGGCATGCAGCGCCGGCTCGACCTCGCGGCCAGCCTCGTGGGTGATCCGAAGGTGCTGTTCCTCGACGAGCCGACGACCGGACTCGACCCGCGGTCGAGACTCGGTATGTGGGACATCATCAGGTCGCTAGTCGACCGCGGCACGACGCTGCTGCTGACCACCCAGTATCTGGACGAGGCCGACGAACTGGCCGACGAGATCGTCGTCATCGACCACGGGCTCGTGATCGCGGCGGGCACCGCCGAGGACCTGAAGGGCCGGGTCGGCGGCGACGTACTCGAGTTCACCGTGCCTGACCGCGCGAGGATCAGCGATGCCGTCGCGGCGGTCGCACCGATCGGCGAGAGCGAGCCGCACGCCGACAAGGAAACCGGCATTGTCAGCGTCGGTGTCGGCGGCCGGGGATCCGATGCACTGATCGAAGCGGTGCGCGGGCTCGACGCACTAGCGGTCCGTACCCAGGGTCTGGCGCTGCGGCGGCCATCCCTGGACGACGTGTTCCTCGCGCTGACCGGGCACGCGGCGGAGGAGGACGAGGAGAGTGCCGGGCCTGGCCGACGGCGCCGGCGGGGGCGGGGCGGCGGCGGATCACGCCGCGGCCGGGGCTCCGGCCAGGGCGATTCCGACACCGCGACCACGAGGGCGGCGTCATGACCGCGGCGACGGCAACCACGCTCCCGCGCGTGACCGATCCTGGCCCGCTCGTCCGGGCGCGCTGGGCGTACTCGGACACCATGGCCATTACGCGGCGCAACCTGCTGGTCTGGTACCGCGTCCCGGCTTACCTGTTCTTCACGGTGATCCAGCCGGTCATCTTCGTGCTGATGTTCCGCTACGTGTTCGGCGGAGCCATCAAGGTCAACGTACCCGGCGGGTACGTGAACTTCCTGATGCCGGGCATCATCGGCCAGACCGCCGCGTTCGCCTGCTTCGGTACCGCGATCGCGCTGGCGCAGGAGCTGCAGAAAGGCGTCATCGACCGGCTGCGGTCCATGCCGATGGCGCGGTCGGCGGTGCTGACCGGGCGGCTGACGGCCGATACGCTGCGGCTGACGATCACCATCCTGATCGTGGTCGGGGTCGGGTACGCGGTCGGCTTCCGGTTCCTGAATGGCGCCGGGCCCGCGATCCTCATGGTGCTGCTGGCCATTTTGCTCGGCGTGGCCTGCTGCGTGATCGCCGCCTATACCGGGCTCGCCATCAAGGATGAGGAGTCGGTCCAGGCGTTCGGCCTGATCTGGCTGTTCCCGCTGACGTTCCTCAGCTCGGCGTTCGTGCCGATCTCGTCGATGCCGGGCTGGCTGCAGGCCTTCGCGAATAACCAGCCGGTGACCTTCGTCATCAACACCATGCGCGCGCTGGCGCTCGGCGGGCCGATCGAGGCGAACCTGTGGAAGAGCGCTGCCTGGCTCGCTGGGATCTTCATCGTGTTCCTGCCGCTGTCCGTCCGCGCCTACAAGCGCGCCAGCTAACCCCGGGCAGTTCCTGGCCTCACCGGCGCACCGCCTGCGTGACCAGGTCCAGCTCAGCCGCGGCGTGATCGATCCAGCGCACGTCGGCCTCCAGGCGATAGAGGGTGTGATCGGCGAGCAGCATGTCCAGCGGATCGCCGTCCAGCTTCAGCTCCGTGAGCTCGCGCATCCGCTGCAGGTGGGCCGCCCGCTGGAGGTCCAGGTAGTGGTCGGCTGGCCGGTCCAGCAGCAGGGCAAGCACTACCTTGGCGAACAGCTCGCTAGTCAGGCCCGGCTCCGGCGGAGCGGGCTCGGACAGCCAGCGCTCGACGTCCTCGATGCCGGCCTCGGTGATCGCATAGCGCCTGCGGTCTGGCCCGGCGCCGTGCTCCGCCGGGCCGGCGATCGCCTTGCCGTCCCGTGCCAGCCGGGACAACGTCGCGTACACCTGGCTGTATCGCAGCGGCCGGCCCCGCCCGAAGTAGCTGTCATAGTCGCGTTTGAGGTCGTAGCCGTGACTCGGCTCTCGCTCCAGCAGGCCAAGCAGCGTCAGCGGAACACTCATAACTCAGAGAATACTCAAAGAGTATACTCTTAGTAAGTAGTTTGCCGAAGATGACCGGGGAGAGCTAGTTCTGTGGTCACCTGCAGCGAGCCTTCAGGTTCGTGGCGTTCTTCTCTGATGTACGCCATCTGGTGAGCCCGCCAGCGGCAGACTGGGGGGAACGCAACGAAAGGACGTCATGTCGGCACGAGGCTGCGGCGAGCAAGACCTCCCCTCACCGTCAGAGACCGACCCCAGCGCCTTGACCGAAGCGAGCCTTGAGCTGCCCTCTCCGGGGCGGTTGCTGCTCATGATCGGCTGGAATCTCGGCGAGGCTCTCGGCCTGCCGGTGGCCGGATACCTCGTGGCTGCGGCGCTGGCCGGCCAGGAGGCCGGCATGGTGGCGGCAACGGTCGTCGTGTGGCTGACCGCGCTCGCGCGGAAGCTTGTCACCGGCAGCGTCCCTGGCCTGCTGCTGATCTCCGCGCTGGTCCTGACCCTGCAGACGGCGCTCGTGGCCGCTACCGGCAACACGCTGGTGTTCCTGCTCCAGTTCCCGCTGGCGAACCTTGCCCTGTGCATCCTCTTCGCGCGGACGGCCCCCACCGGCAAGCCGCTGATTCGCGTGCTGGCCGCGGAGGTAGCGGAGCTGCGCCTGCCGTCGCGGCCGCTGCCCGGCCTGGACCGGTTCTTCCGGGGTGCAACCTGGCTGTGGGCCGGCATCTTTGCGGCGTCAGCCGTTGCCCTCGCCGCACTGATGGTCGTCGAGCCGTTCACCGTCGTGCTGATTCTCGCCACCGTCATCACGGTCGCCGGGACCATTGCTGGCGCGCTCGCATCGGCGCTGTGGTTCATGCGCGTGCTGCGCCGGTTCGGGCTGCGCGTCAGCTTCGGCCGGGCCTGACCGAGCCCGCGTCTCTCAGGAAGAGTCTGAGGTCGCGATGGCGGCCATCCGCTGCGCGGCGCTATCGAGCTGCGCTGCGATGCGGCTCTTGACCTCGGCGGCCAGGGGTGTGTCCGGCCGCAGGATCAGCCCCCTGAGGACCGGGACCAGCGGCTCGTACTTCGCCGATAGCCGGTGCAGCTTCGGGCCCGTGGTGTGGATGAGACCGACGGCGTTATCCGTGAAATCCGAGGCCTTGATGACTCGCGCCCACGGGCTGTCCTGCAGGCTCGCCTCGACATGCTCGCGGTACTGCTCGTGCTCGGCGCGGCCCGGCTGCCAGACCGGGTTAGTGACGGCGCCGACCAGCTCGCTCACGCGGTCGCCGAACTGACCGGCCAGGACGGCGAGCGCGGCTGCCCGATCACCGCCAGGAGCAAGCTCGCCGGCGTGATCCTCGACGCAGTCGTGCAGCAGCGCCGCGCAGGCCACATCGGCGTCGTCAACCTGATAGTGGCTGATGATCCGGATGGCGACCCGCAGCAGATGATTCAGGTACGGCTCCCGCTGCCGCCGGTCGGCAGCATGCAGGCGAGCGGCCAGGTCCAGTGCCTGCTCGATCCGCGCGCGATCTGCGCCCGGCAGCCTGCCGATCTCCACGGCCAGCCGCTCGCGCAGCCCGGCCTCGCCGTACACCGAGGTGATCGCGTGCAGCGGCATCTGAGCCAGCAGCGCCCGCTGCGCCGCCCCCGGTTCTCCGGATGCGGTCATGTCGGGTCCGTTTCCCTGGCCAAGACGCCGGCTAGCTGCGTGCGCGAGCTGATGCCGAGCTTCGGGTAGGCCTTGTAGAGGTGGTAGCCGACCGTGCGGGGCGACAGGAAGAGCTCGGCCGCGATCTCGCGGTTGGACTTGCCCTCGGCGGCGAGTCTGGCGATCTGGTATTCCTGCCGGGTCAGCGCGGCCAGAACGCCCGGCGCCTCGGCGCGGGCCGCGGCAAGTCCCGTCGCCGCCAGCTCCGACCGGGCCCGACGCCCGTACGCTGCCGCCCCGAGCCGATCGAAGATCTCGACGGCGCTGGTGAGCTGGGCCGCCGCATCGGCCCGTCGTTTTCTCCGGCGGAGGAACTCCCCGTACACCAGCCGGGTCCGAGCCTCTTCCATGGGCCGGCCGGCCCCGGAATGCCAGCGCAGGGCTTCGGTGAAGTGGCGCTCGGCGTGCGCGGAGGAGTCACAGAGTCCGCGGCAGCGAGCGGCCACCGCGAGTGCCCACGCCTGGCCCGTGCTGCTCGCCCAGCGGGCGTAGACCTCTGTCACCTCACCGGCCCAGGCCGGGTCACCGGCCCTGGCGGCTGCCTCCGCGATGTCTGGCTGATACCAGAATGCCGTGAAGTCTCGCCACTTCTCCGGCGTGACCGTACGGAACTGGGCCAGCGCGGCCTCGAACCGCCCGCGGCCCACGTTCATACAGGCGGGGAGGGCCGTGCGGTAGCCCCACGCGTCGTCGGACCGGTCGTGCCGCTGGTAGGTGTCCATCCAGGACCGGAAGGCCGGCTCGTCCCCGGTCGCGGCCGATAGCGACGCGAGCAGGGCCGCGGCGTGGCCCACCCGGACCGGCTGACCGAGATCGGTCGCTACCTGCACCATCTCCAGCAGGGCGGCGCGGGCACCCGCCGTGTCGCCGGCCGCGGCCAGCGCCAGGCCATAGCAGTGCAGGACGCCGACAAGCGCGCCAGTCATCCCGCGCTGACGGCACTCCTCAGCCAGCCGGGCCGATATCGTCAGCGCGGTCTCGTGGTCGCCGCGCCACCAGGCCACCACGCCGGCCAGCAGGCGGTCGTCCGTATTCGGCTCCGATTCACCGGCAGCGGCCGCCTGGCGGGAGGCGGTGATCTCCAGTTCCGCGACTCTCTCGGTGACCATGGCGGCGAGCTTGTCCTGGCCGCTCATCCGGGCCGGGATGACCAGACCGCGGAGCAGGCGGAGGGCGCGGCCGGGATGACTGCCGGCGACGCCTACAGCCGCGTCGGCGAGCGCCTCAAGGCTCTCCCGATGGTCCGCCGCGTAGCCGCGCGTGCGCAGGTAGGCGGCCTCGGCCCGCAGCAGAGCATCGTCCGACAGGCTCTCCGCCTCGCTCAGCAGGCGGCCGGTCCGCTCGAACTCGCCGATATCACTGGCCGCGTGCGCCGCGGCTACCAGCCTCCGCGCCCGGACTGCCGGATCTGTCGTCAGCTCGGCGGATCGCTCGTAGGCCGCGGCGACCGCGGCGTAGCCGCTCACCTGCCGCGCGTGCTCGGCCGCGAGTTCCAGCTCCGATGCCGCGCAGTCATCACGGCCGGCCGCCGCGCTGGCCAGATGCCAGGCGCGCCGGCCGGTGCTCGCGCCGCCGCCATCAGCCAGCGCCTGCGCCAGCGCGCGGTGCGCCGCCTGCCGGCTGGCGATCGGCGCATCGTGGTAGGCGGCCGCCCTGACGAGCGGGTGGCGGAAGCCGAGGGCGCGGACGGTGACGGTCACCAGGCCGGCGTGCTCGGCCGGGCTCAGCGCCGAGGCATCCAGGCCCAGCGAATGCGCCGCCGTCAGCACCAGCGCAAGCTCGCCGGTGCCTGCGGCCGCCGCGATGAGCAGCAGCATCCGCGTCGCATCCGGCAGCGAGCTGATCTGCTGTCCGTAGAGCCGCTGCACGCGCTGGCCGGCCCGCAGCGGCCCCTGACCGCCATCCGAGCCGGCGCCGGGCATGGTCCTGGCCGCACGCGCCAGCTCGGTGATGGCCAGCGGATTGCCCGCTGAGTCGCCGATCACCCGGTCGATGAGCGGCGGCGCCAGGTCAGCGGCCTCATCCCGGAGCAGCTGCCGGGCGGCGTCGTCGCTCAGCGGCTCCAGGTCACGCTCGGCCAGACCAGATGTCTCCACCGAATGCGGCTCGTCGCGGAACGCCAGCAGCATGGCCACGCCCGCCTGCTCCAGCCGCCGGGCGGCAACCAGCACCGCCGTCGCCGAGCCGGCATCCAGCCACTGGGCGTCGTCGATCAGGCACAGAACCGGATCCTTCTCGGCCGCCGCACTCAGCAGGCTGACCACGGCCAGGCCGGCGAGGAAGACATCATCCGGTGGCTCGGCCGGCCCGGCATCGAGGCCCAGAACGCGTTCCAGCGCGCTGACGCGCGGGCCGGGAATGCCGCCGAGGTGGTTCAGCACCGGTCCCAGCAGCAGGTGCAGCCCGGCGAACGGCAGCTCGGCCTCGGTCTCGATCGCGATAACCCGCAGCACTGTCATGTCCGCGGCCGACCCCGCCGCCAGATCGAGCAGCGCGGTCTTGCCGATACCCGCCCCGCCGCGGATTACCAGAGCGCCGCCACGGCCCGCCCTGGCGCCGTCCAGCAGGGCAGCGATCGCGGCGGCTTCACCGTCACGCCCGTACAGCGCCTTGCCACCGCTCACGCGCATCCCCGATCTCGCTCCCGCCGCCTTCACCGTATCTGGTACAGACAGCCCGGAACGTGCTGTCGGGGGGCTGATGCGGTGTACGCACGCGGCACGGCTATCGCGAGGCCAGAGTATTGTCTATTATAACGATCGGCTAAGACCGAGAGGACGCTCACATGTCGGCGACCGAGGACTATCTTGCTGCCAACGCCCGCTACGCGGAGACGTTCTCCGGCCCCCTGCCGTTGCCGCCATCACGGCACGTCGCGGTCGTCGCCTGCATGGACGCGCGGCTGAACGTCTACGCGATTCTCGGCCTCCAAGACGGCGAGGCGCATGTGATCCGGAACGCCGGAGGCGTCATCACCGACGACGAGATCCGGTCGCTCGCCATCAGCCAGCGACTGCTCGGTACCAGGGAAATCATCCTCATCCATCACACCGACTGCGGGATGCTGACGTTCACCGACGATCAGTTCAAGCGCTCGATCCAGGACGACACGGGGATCAAGCCCGCGTGGTCCGCGGAAGCGTTCCCTGACCTGGACGAGGACGTCCGCCAGTCGGTCGCGAGAATTCAGGCCAGCCCGTTTATCCCAAACCAGGACGCGATCCGCGGGTTTGTCTTCGACGTCGCCACCGGCAGGCTCAGCGAAGTCAGCTAGCCGCTCTCGAGCGGGCCTGATCGTCTGCCCGCTTCAGCGCACAGTGACGGCCGTGATCCGCCGCTCTCAGCCCGGAGAGTGACTGGCCGTTCAGGAGACGATCGCCTCGCGTCAGCCGTTCCCGCCTGGATCTACGGGGAGCCGCTGCGTCTGAGCGCAGCCATTTGAGATTTGGCTGCCCGAAACCAATCCCCTTTCCGCGTTGCTCCGAAGTAGGGGCTGTGCATCGAGCGTTGTCAGGTCACTCATTCCGGCAGCACGGCATCACGGCCCCGCCGAGGGGGCGGGACCGCGACCGATCGAGCGCAGCCATCGGGAATTGGAGGGGCCGCCCGGTCCCGGAAAGGTTCATCATGCACGAATCCCAGCAGCAGCCATCCGACGGCACGTCGCGCGCCGGCATGTCCAGGCGATCGGTCCTGGCCGGAGCAGGGGCGGGCGCAGCCGGCCTGGCCCTGAGCGGGCTGGCCGCCGCGCCGGCACTGGCCGCGCGCCGCACCAGCGCGCCGGCCGCCGCGGGCACGCATCAGGAGGCAGTGGATGGCGGCGAGGCCTTCGTCGTCCACATCCGTGACATCGGCCGGGGCGAGATGGATGTCTACCGCGGCACCAGCCACGTCCGGGTCACCGACCGTTCGGTCGCGGCCGCACTCGCGCGGGCCAGCAGCAGCTGATCGAGCGCTCCACAGGGAGGGATGAGCCACATGTCATCGCATCGCGAGGCACCCGAGATATCCAAGGACCCGGTTGCGGACAGCACGGACGTCTACGCGTTTGTCAGCCCGGACAAGCCGTCCACCGTCACCTTAATCGCCAACTACGTGCCGCTGCAGGAGCCGGCCGGCGGCCCGAACTTCTACGAGTTCGGCGACGATGTGCTGTACGAGATCCACATTGACACCAGCGGCCACGGCGAGCCCGACATCACCTATCAGTTCCGGTTCACGACCGAGATCACCAACCCGGCGACGTTCCTGTACAACACCGGGCCGATCACGTCGCTGACGAGCTCGGCGTGGAACCGCAGGCAGTTCTACTCGGTCACCCGGGTCGACCACCGCGGTTCGCGCCGGCTCGGCAGCCACCTGCCGTGCCCGCCGTGCAACATCGGCCCCCTGTCGACCCCGAACTACGCTACGGCCCTGGCGGCTCCGGCCGTGCAGAGGCTGTCCGATGGCAGCACGGTATTCGCCGGGCAGCGGGCCGAGGGCTTCTACGTTGACCTCGGCTCGATCTTCGACCTCGGCAACCTGCGGCCGATCCAGGAGCTCAACGCGTTTGCCGCGGCCGCCGGCCTGAAATCCATGCCCGGCGTGAACGCCACGAAGTTCGTCAACGTGCACTCCATCGCCCTGCAGGTACCGATCAGCCGCGTTACCCAGAGCGGCCGCCCGGTCATCGGGGTCTGGACGTCGGCCAGCCGGCAGCGCGTGCGGATCCGGGGCGGGAACGGCGGCTGGGCGGGACCGTATGACCAGGTCTCGCGCCTGGGCAACCCGCTGGTCAACGAGGTCATCATCCCGATGAGCAAGAAGGACTACTGGAACTCTCAGCCGCCGCGCCACGACAAGCAGTTCGCCACCTATGTTGCCCACCCGGAGCTGGCCGGCCTGATCGTCGCGCTGTATCCGCCGGCCGGATCCTTCCCCGGCTTCCCGAACCTGAAGGCCGTCGTCAACGCCGGGACGGCCCGCGCCGACCTGGAAGCGGTCCTGCTCACCGGGATCCCCGCCGGCGTCGTCACGCCTGCGTTCACCACCTACACCGGGCCGGTGCAGGCCGACATGCTGCGGCTGAACACATCCATCGCGCCGTCGGGATCGCCGAATCCGCTCGGCGTGATCAAGGGGGACCTGGCCGGGTTCCCCAACGGCAGGCGTGTTTTTGACGACGTGGTCACGGTCGAGCTGCGCGCGATCGCCGGGGCGATCCTCCACCTGGTGGACTCGTCGTTCACCCCGGACGCAGCCGTCGCGGACGTCACCGACGGCCTCACCGAGGCGTCACCCGGCGGGCCGTACCTGACCTCGTTCCCTTATCTGGGCGTGCCTTACGACGGGTACGACCACCCGCCGCTGGCATGAGCCACCATTCTCACGCAGGCGAGCCCGCAGCCGGGCCGTCCGGTTCCGGCACGGTTGTGCTGGAGCTGGGCCCCGGCGCGGGCGCGCTGGTTCTCTACACCCCGGCCGACCGGGATGGCGCCGAAATCGAGGTCAGCCTGGCTGGCGACGCCGGGCGCCGGACCCACTCCATGGTCCGGCCGCGCCACCTCGCAGGCGTCACCGTGCACGCGGCCGTGTACCCCGACCTGCCGCCGGGCGAGTACACAATCTGGGCTGGCTCCGCGGCCGTGGCCACGGCGACAGTCGCGGCCGGCACCGTGACGACGGCGGCCTGGCCGGATTCCTGACCTACTGCGTCCCATCCGAATACGCCGCTGCGCCGAATGCGTGACATGAGCCCCCGCGACCCGAAGGCCCGCCAGCACCCGCTTCCGGCCGCCCGGAACGATGCCACGGACGATCTCGACCGTCTGCTGGTGCTGGTCGCCCGCGGCGACGAGCGAGCGTTCGAGGCCGTGTACGACCGGCTTGCCGGGCCGGCCTACGGCGTCGCCCGCAGGGTGGTCAGGGACCCGGCGCAGTCCGAGGAGGTCGCGCAGGAGGCGCTGCTGGAGGTGTGGCGAACGGCGGCGCGGTTCGATCCAGCGATGGGCAGCGCGGCTACCTGGGTCATGACGATCGTGCACCGGCGCGCCATCGACCGCATCCGGTCGACGGCGGCGGCGTTAGAGCGCGAGCACAAGACCGCCAGGCCGTGGGTGGCGGCCGACGAGGTGGCGGAGGCAGTCGAGGCAAGCCTGGACCGCGAGCGGGTGCGGCGCTGCCTCGGCGGGCTCACGGAGGTCCAGCGCGAGTCGATCACGCTGGCTTACTACGGGGGGTACAGCTACCGCG